>Ga0256839_1003280_pt1 | contig 16852 bp, 12 predicted proteins | sample 354166metaG_FD_185968 | JGI IMG/M metagenome (GOLD analysis project Ga0256839, IMG submission 185968) | Hydrothermal vent microbial communities from Mid Atlantic Ridge, Atlantic Ocean - 354-166 | ecosystem: Environmental > Aquatic > Marine > Hydrothermal vents | place: Atlantic Ocean: Mid... | reverse complement strand
CAACCGAGAAGTCAAAAAATCCTTTCTGGAATACCTGCTCAGCAGCTTTGGTGGCCTGGAAACGGGCTTTGCGGGAAAGAAAGTCTATCGCCTGGAAAAAGCCCTAAAGGAAGAAGACTTTGAAGAACTCAAAGAAGTCTTAAACGAATTGTTGTACAATCTGCCTTACCAGCTGTACGAGAAATACGAGAACAAAGAAAAGTTCTACCACCTGCTGGTACACGTCTTGTTCGACTACCTGGGTGTGAACGTGCACAGCGAGGTCAACACCTCCCGCGGTCGGTTGGATGCGGTGGTGGAGTTGGAAGACAAGATTTACTGCATAGAGTTCAAGGTGGACGAATCGGCAGAAAAGGCCTTGCGGCAAATTCCGGAGCGCGGTTATTTGGACAAATACCGTAGCTCGGGCAAGAAGCTCATCGCCTTGGGCATCAACTTCGACACGGAGAAGCGGGAGGTGGAGGAGGTCAGCAGTCTGTGTGAGGGGGCGTGATGAAGGTGACGAAGGTATAGGGGAGTATAAAACACAGGCGCACGGTCGTTCGTCTATACCAATCTACAACCAAAACAGACGCGCCCTCGTGTGTCTCTACTTTATCCGTATCTTTGCCGCTTAATCATGGATTTGGAGGCTCAAATACGGCGAGACAAACTGCCACGGCATGTAGCTGTCATTATGGATGGCAATGGGCGTTGGGCTGCAGAGCGCGGTCAGCCCCGCGTTTTCGGGCATCGCCAAGGCGTGCGGGCAGTACGGGCTGTTACCGAGGCAGCAGCCGAACTGGGTATTCCCTACTTGACCCTTTACGCCTTTTCTACGGAAAACTGGAAACGCCCTCGAACGGAAGTTAATGCCCTTATGGGCCTGCTGGTGGAAACCATTCGAACAGAGGTCAGAGAACTGAACAAGAACGATATTCGCCTTCATGCCATAGGTGATTTGGACAAATTGCCGGAGAGGAGCTATAAGGCGCTTTTGCAAGGCATGAAGGATACCGCAGACAACAAGCGCATGACGCTTACCTTGGCATTGAATTACAGTGGTCGCTGGGACATTCTGCAAGCTGTGAAAAGCATTTGCCGAAAGGCGGAAAAACAAGCAGAAGCCCTTACGGAAGAAGATTTTGATCGAGCACTTTGTACTGCTGCTTTGCCTGATCCGGAACTGCTCATACGCACCAGCGGTGAAATGCGCATTAGCAATTTTTTGCTCTGGGAGCTGGCTTATACAGAGCTGTACTTTACCAAGGTCTATTGGCCCGATTTCTCTAAGGAAGAGTTTTACAGAGCTATTTTGGACTTTCAAAGGCGAGAGCGCCGCTTTGGTGGCCTTTCGGCAAGTACATAAAATTACAGGGGAAATGCTCCTTTGGGCATACAACCCGAATGCGACCCGGCACTTCTTTTGGGTGTACGATTAGAAAACCGCGCCGGCCATGAGATTGAGATGGCCGGCCCAAGCATAGAGATATGGACATGATGTGCAAACGATGGATCTTTTTGGTTTTTTCCTGCTTGTTGGGTGTGAGCGCTTTCGCGCAAACGCCTACCGATAGCCTGCCTCCCGTTTTTGACTACAGCAGGCCTCCCCAGGAATGCGAAATTGGAGGTATTAAAGTGGAGGGTGCGCGCTATAGCGATGCCAATGCGCTCAAAACCGTGGCCGGTTTGCGCGTAGGTGAGAAAATACGCATACCCGGACCGGAAACAGCCAAAGCCATAAAAAATCTGTGGAAGCTGAAGCTTTTTACCGATGTGCAAATTATAGAAGAACGCAGAGCAGGAAATGTGGTCTTTCTCCTCATTCGCGTTCAGGAGCGTCCCCGCCTCACTTCCCATTCGTTTAAAGGGGCTAAAAAGACAGATCACGATGATTTGAACCTGGAAGTCAACAAATTCTTGGTCAAGGGTGGAATCGTTACGGAAAACGTCAAACGCAGTGCTGCTAAGGCCATAACGGATTACTATGTCGGAAAGGGGTTCTTGGATGCGCAGGTTGAGGTGGAAGAAATTCCCGACCCCAAACACATCAATGCAGTGAAATTGGTGTTTAAGGTGGATCGAGGCAAGCGCGTGCGCATCAAAGACATTCTCTTTGTGGGCAATCAAGCTGTAAGTGATGGCAAGTTGCGCAGAAAAATGCACAATACCAAGCGCAAACGTCGCCCTTTTGCAGGCTCCAAATACATCGAAGAACAATTTGAAGAAGATAAAGAAAGTATCATCGCTTACTACAACACCATAGGATACCGAGATGCGAGAATTCTGGGCGATAGCCTCTGGCGCGATGAAAAGGGCAACCTGTTGTTGCTGGTGTACTTGGAAGAAGGCTATCCTTACTACTTTCGCAACATTTCTTTCAAGGGCAATTCGATTTACGACGATAAACTGTTGCGAAATATCCTCGGGATTAAAAAGGGGGATGTTTACAACCAGGAACTTTTGAATACCCGTTTGACTTATAGCCAAGATGGCCGCGACATCAGTACGTTGTATATGGATAATGGCTATTTGTTCTTTCGTATAGATCCTGTTGAGACGGCTGTAGTCGGTGATTCCATCGATTTGGAGCTGAGAATTTTTGAGGGGCCTCTGGCAACTATAGACAAGGTGTTGATTCACGGCAATGACCGCACCCATGAACACGTCATTCGCAGGGAGTTGCGTACTATCCCGGGCAATAAATTCAGCCGTACGGACATCATTCGCTCACAGCGTGAAATCGTCAACCTGGGCTATTTCAATCCGGAAACGCTGGGAATCAACACACCGGTAAATCCGGAGCGCGGTACAGTGGATATTGAGTACACGGTAGAGGAAAAGCCCTCTGACCAGTTGGAGCTGTCTGCCGGTTGGGGTGGTGTGGGCCGAGGAGTCATTGGCACCTTAGGCGTCTCTTTCAACAACTTTTCCGTGCGCAACCTCTTTGACAAAGACAGCTGGGCACCTTTGCCTCAAGGTGACGGGCAGCGTCTTTCCGTACGTGCTCAGACAAACGGCCGGTTTTATCAATCGTACAACATTAGCTTTACAGAGTCTTGGTTAGGAGGAAAAAAGCCCAACTCCTTTTCCGTGGCCACTTTTCACACTCGTTTGACGAATGGTTTAGACAAGGAGGATACCGGTTTTGGGAATTTTTCCGTTACGGGAGGAACCGTCAGCCTGGGCACTCGACTGAAGGTGCCTGATGACAACTTCATTTCTTCTACGGCTATCAATTATCAAGGCATTGCTTTGAACAACTGGACTAGCGGGCTTTTCCGCACCGATGAAGGGGTTATCGTTTCCGAGGGCTTTTTCAACAACTTTAGCATTACGCAGACCATTTCGCGTTCCTCCATTGATAACCCGCTTTTTCCACAGCAGGGTTCTGTTTTCTCCCTGTCTGTGCAGTTCACTCCGCCTTATTCGCTTTTTAGCTCTAAGGACTATCCTGATTTACCCGTACAGGAGCGTTATCGTTGGTTGGAGTATCACAAATGGCGTTTTAAAGCGGAGTGGTACACGGCCATAGTGGGCAAGCTGACCTTGAAAGTGGGTGCGAAAATAGGTATGTTGGGGTCTTACAACAAGAAAACGGGTATCTCTCCCTTCGAGCGTTTTCAGCTGGGGGGCGACGGTTTGAACAATTTGCAGTTCGGGCAGTTTAACGGTACGGATATCGTTTCTATGCGGGGGTATGAAATTGAGGACTTGGAGGCCAATTTCATCAATGGTCAAACTGTAGCCACGCCGGTTTACGACAAATTTACCGTGGAGCTGCGCTATCCGCTTTCCCTCAATCCGAACTCGACCATTTACGTTTTGGCCTTTGCCGAAGGAGCCAATACCTGGCAGCGCTACAGCGAGTTCAATCCCTTTGAGTTGAAGCGTTCGGCCGGTTTGGGCTTGCGGGTCTTTTTGCCGATGTTCGGCTTGCTGGGCTTCGACTATGCCATAGGCTTTGACAAATACATTCCACCCGATAGCCAGAAAAGCTTTTTCCAAAATTACGGAAACTTCAACATCATTTTGGGCTTTGAGCCTGAGTGATTTCGGTTTTGGGGCAGAGGATGTTGATTTGCTCGGGATGCAATTCGAAGGAGACTTTTCGGCAGGTTCCGACGAATTCTCCATCGGTTTCCAGCAATAAGTCGTGGTTTTCTGCACTTTCAACATGCAGAGCACTTACTTGTAAGAGCTGCACTTTGGGATGCTTGCCGATGGTTCCTCGAAAGAGCTTGGGTATTTGGATGAGAATTTCCGTTTTGGGCAAATTTTCAATGAGGGTGAGGGCCAATAGCCCGTTGTCGGGTATAGCGTGAGGTACCAGCTGCATGCCACCACCGGAATAGCGACAGATACCGACGTTGAGGGTGTAGATTTTTGTTTCTACGCTCAGGGTTTTGCCGTTTTGGGAGCAATAGTTTATCCGATACTTGTGTGCCTTGTACTTCCATAGATATTTTAATACGCCGAGCAGATAAATTAGAGCATTGGCCGAGTGTTGTCCTGTTTGGGTCATACCGTGTACGACGAAAGCGTCGTAGGCCATGCCGGCCACGTTGGCAAAGTATCGGACTTCTTCCTTTTCGCTTTTTTTCAGAACAAATCGCACGAGGCCGACGTCTTGGCAACGAGTATGTCCCTTTATGAGCATCTTTATCCACTCTTGCTGGTTCGTGGGCAGTTGGTAAGTACGCATCCAGTCATTGCCGGTGCCCAGGGGGCAGAGGCCGAGGGTGAACCGGGAGAGGGGGATTTCTTTTTGCCGTGCCAAGCCGTTGATGACTTCATTAAGGGTGCCGTCTCCTCCTACGGCTATGATTTGGCGAAAGCCGGTTAAAGCAGCTTTTTTAACCAATTCAACAGCGTGCAGAGGGGCCTGAGTCAGGGCATAGGTGAAGGGGATAGCAGCTTCTTCGAGCAGTTTTTTGCAAGTAGGCCACCATTTGGCAACCCGGCCGGACCCGCCGGCCGGATTGACGATGAAGTAGGTTTTAGGTGTCATGGTTGCATCATATCGCTTGTCAAAGATACGAGCATTTTTGTCGAGAGAACGTTTTAAAAAGGCTTTGGCTATCTTTGCGGCATGAGCGATGTCATCAAGCACGAGTGTGGTATAGCCTTCGTGCGTTTGCTGAAGCCTTTAACGTATTATTGCGAGCGATACGGTACACCTCTGTACGGTTTGCAAAAATTGCAACTGCTGTTGCAAAAACAGCGCAACAGAGGGCAAGACGGGGCGGGTATAGCGACTGTGAAAATCGGCATGCCCCCCGGTTCCCGCTACATCAGCCGCAAGCGCAGCAATGCTACCGACCCTTTGCGAGACCTGCTTTATGGGATCAATGCTTACTTTAGCAATTTACCGGAGGATAAACTCCGGGATGCCGCCTGGCTCAAGCGCGAGTGCCCTTTCACGGGAGAGCTGCTGCTCGGGCATTTGCGCTATGCCACACATGGCAACAACAGCATCGAGAAAGTGCATCCGGTTTTGCGCCAGAACAATTGGATGAGCAGGAGTCTCCTTTTGGCCGGTAATTTCAACCTCACTAATGTTGATGAATTGTTTGAAGAGTTGGTAAATCTTGGCCAGTTTCCCAAGGAAAAATCCGATACCGTTACCGTACTGGAAAAGATTGGTCATTTTCTCGAAGAGGAAGTACAGCGCCTTTTTGACTGGCACAAACGAGACGGGCACAGCAATAGGGAAATCAACGACCTGATTTTTCGGGATCTCAACTTGCAGCGCATTTTGAAACGCGCGACAAAAAAGTTTGATGGCGGTTATGTGATGGCGGGCATGGTCGGGCACGGAGATGCTTTTGTTATGCGAGACCCCCAAGGCATACGGCCCGCTTATTACTACCGGGATGAGGAGGTTGTGGTTTGCTGCAGCGAGCGGCCAGCCATACAAACGGCTTTTAATGTGCATTACAGCAAAATTTTGGAATTGCCGCCGGCACATGCTCTGATTGTCAAATACGACGGTAGGGTCTCTGTAGAACCTTTTACAAAGGCTGGTGAATTTTCTCCTTGCTCTTTTGAGCGCATTTATTTTTCTCGGGGTACGGATCGCGACATCTATCTGGAGCGAAAAAAACTGGGCAGACAATTGACAGATCGGGTTTTGAAGGCCATCGATTTTGACTTCAAAAATGCCGTGTTTTCTTTTATTCCCAATACGGCGGAAACGGCTTTTTACGGATTGATTGAGGGGTTAAAAGAAGCTTTGGCTCGCCAAAAAGCCGAAGAGGTACTTAACCTTGGAGAGAAAATAAAGCCCAAGAAACTGCAGAAAATTTTAGAGCGGCGTCTTCGCATAGAGAAGATCGTTACCAAAGATGCCAAATTGCGCACCTTTATTGCCGATGGCGCTTCACGCATGGAAATGGTGTCTCACGTGTATGACGTTACTTATGGAATTGTAGAAAACGGCAAGGACACTTTGGTGTTAGTCGACGACTCCATTGTGCGGGGAACGACCTTGCGCGATAGCATTTTGCGTATTGTTTCTAGATTGCGGCCCAAGAAAATTGTGGTGGTCTCTTCGGCACCTCAGATTCGATATCCGGATTGTTATGGCATCGATATGTCGCGCATGTGGGAGTTTGCCGCTTTTCGGGCTCTGATTGCGTTGATCAAAGAACGAGGGCTTGAATCGAATTTGCAAAAGGCCTTACAGGCGTGTAAAGAAGACGAAAAGCGTCCGATTCGAGAGGTGAAAAACCGCGTGGCGCCTTTGTATGCCCTTTTTAGTGAAACAGAAATCTCTCGCAAGATGGCCGAGATTCTCACGCCACCTGATATAAAGCCCGAGGTAGAACTCATTTTCCAGAGTCTGGAGGGTTTGCACCAAGCTTGTGCCGGTTATGCCGGTGATTGGTATTTTTCGGGCAACTACCCTACGCCGGGAGGGAATCGTGTCGTCAATAGGGCTTTCATGAATTACATGGAAGGCCGTTTCGAACGCGCTTATTGAGCGCTTGATGTTTCATTCAAAAGTCATAACCCAAAGACAAGTACAGGCGAGGCTTGGTCCAAGTGCCGGTTTCCAATCCGCGAGCATAATCCAATCGAAGGAAATAGCCAAAGAGCGGCAGGCGTGCTCCAAAGCCATAGCCCAGCACAAAGGGGTTGCGATAGTAGTGCACTACCACTTCTACGGGATAGGCATTTACCGGTGGGTCGGGTAGTTCTCGTGTATTTAGCGGGCTGTCGGGGATAAAAGGGTTTTTCCCGGCCCAAGCCGTTCCAAAGTCGAAGAAACCGAGCAGCTGAAAATTGCGCCAGAATGGTCCTCGGACGTTGGGAAAGAAGAAGCGAAAAAAGGGCCAGCGCAATTCGGCATTGAATAATGCGTAGCTGTTTCCATTGCGGATGTTTTGGCGAAAGCCGCGCAAACTACCCACGGGAACTTGCCAGACATAAGTGGATTTGTTGTCCATGGGTGTTTGGCTGTTGAAAGAAGGGAAGAGCCAGTTTTCAACACCTCCGAGGTAGTAGAGAATTTTTTCGCTGCCAAAGGAGGTGTTGCCCGAGAGGCGCAGAGCGATGATGGTGTTTTGGTAGAGGTGTTGATAATAGCGAAAATCTAAGCCGGCTACGCCCGTAAAACCGTCTTTAACTTGTAGTTCAAAGCCATCGGCAAAGCTCGGACTAAAGCCCTTAAGTCCTTCGATGTAAACCTTGCCCCGAAGCCCTCGTAGGAGATTGGTGCCCAATGGAATGGTGTTGTCAAATACATAGCTGAGTCGAAGCCCCAGATAGTGCTGGCTGAAGACCGGCATGTTGAGGCTTGTTGGATCGGAAGCCTTGTCTATGGTGTTGTCCGTGCGCCAAGATAGCGTGCCTTGTATGCGGCTGAAGATGCTGAAAGGATACCTCAATTCGTATTGAGCCAGGAAACTGGTGACTTTGCGCTTGGGAATGAGAGGTGTAGGAATTTGCGTCGTCAGGGAAAATTGCTGTTGCCGATAGTACAAGGCATAGCGCCGGTCTATGCGGCGGCGCTTGTCGTCGTAAACGGCATAGTATTCCGTTCCGTTAAAGCCGGAAGCTAGGCGGGTGCCGATTTCCAGGGTGTGGTCTTCAAGAACGTCTTTGAAGTTGGCTTTCATCAGCAAACCTGTGGGGGTGTAAGCAGACTGTTGAGGCACGCCGTTGAAGCTGTTTAGCCCTTCAAAAAGAGGGGCATTGCTCATATCCGATTTTACGTAATTGACTTTAAAGCGCAGCCGGTAGGGCGTGATGGCACCCGGGCGAAAAGTTGGCCAGGGCAAGGTCTGAGGCGATGATTGAGATTGTTTTTGATTTGTTTTTTGAGTTTTTTCTGCTTTCGTTAGGCTCGAATCGATTTGGGGTGGCAGCTCGGTGAAGCGAGATTGAAAATAGTTGTAATCGAGGGGGGGCAGGTTGTCTCGGGCTTCGCCTTTTTTTTGCTCATCAGTTGTTTCGCCTTGTTCGGAAAAGCTCGAAAAAGGCGTTGTTTTCGTTTTTTTTCTAAACAGGGTTGGAGTGGGTTGGAGGTAGATTTGAGTTTGGGCCGGCCTGGAAAAAAGTTTGTAGCCGTTTTTTTCTTTGCGATCGTGTTTAAAGAAGAAGAGGTCAAAAATTTCTCCATGGGCAAAGTCCTGTTCGAGAATGCCGGAGGCATAGTTGGTTGCCGGATGATTGACAGCTCTGCGTTTGATGACGGCTTGCAACCAGCTGCTGTCCACTTGAGCCAAGGTGGTGCTGTCGAGTTTTTCCTGCCAGATGGAGTCCGGGTGAAAGTGTAGTTCGGCCCCGTCGTTGAGGCGTACGATGCGTTCGTAGTGATGGATGTATTTTTCGAGATAGCCGTAATAGCGGTTGGTGATGCCGTTTTCATCGCTGAGAAAAGCGAACCAGCTGGTATCGATGGCCAGGGGTAGGCGTTCACTGACCTCAGGGGTATGGGTTAGGCGGATGAGTTCTCGTTTCGGGCCTTGGAGGCGCAGGTCGAGGTAGAAAAGGTCGAACGGGCCGTGAGGAGGTATGGAGTCGAGTTTTTGCTTTCGCAAAATGCTGTCTGGTCGGTTGGAAGCAAAGAGCAAGCCGGGTACTCCGCCGAGTTGTACGAGGCGGGCATCTCGATCGTCCCAGGGGTCTTGGGTGATGCGCTGGGTTTGACGCGTTTTGGTGTTATAGAGGAAGATGTCGCTCAGGCCGCGTACGGCTGCAGTGAAGAGCAATTGGTGTTGGTCGAAGTATTGGAAGCTGTAGATGCGTTGGTATTGGGAGGTAAAAGCATCTCGAAGGACTTCATGAGATTTGACCAGGTGTCGTTCGAGTTTGATGAGGTCTTTTTGTTCGTAGATGATGCCCAATTCTTGGCCATCGGGGCTCCAGGCGAGCAGGGGATAGTTGTAATCGGTGGCTTGTAAGACGAGGCGATAGCCTTTTTGCAAGATTTTTTTGCGTTCTCCGGTTTGGAGGTTTTGCAGCCAGACTTTGATTTTCCCCTGATCATTGACGGCATAGGCCAGGTACTTTCCGTCGGGAGAGACCCTTGCTTGGTAAAGCGGTTTGTTTTTTTTGTTGTGCAGGGGAATGGCTGTTTGGTGGTCGAGCGCATCGGGCCATTGCATGTTGCGTATTTCGCCCTCGTAGCGTTGGTAGAAGTAGTTGAAGCAGTTGCTTTGCACTTGTTGCAAATCGGAGCCTAAGACGTATCGGAAGCCCAACTCGGCGCTACGGTTGATGCGGGAGAGGTACAGCAGGTTGGAGACTGTGCCGGGGTTGTGGTTGATGCCGATGAAATGCCAGAGAGCCTGCCCTGCTAATTGGGCCTGTTTTCGAGTGAGTTCTTCGAAGTTGCGCACCTCACCACTGAGGATCAGATTGCGCAGCTGTTCGTCGAGTTTGGTGTTCCAGTTTTCAGCTACATAAGCGATGAGGCCCGGTCGAAACCAAACGGGCAATTCTAAGGTAAGGCTGTTTTGTACAACTTCTTGGAGGTTGGAGCCAAAGAGCAGGGAATTGAGGTAAATGCCGGCTATTCCTTGGCGGAGTTGCAGACGCAGGTTTTCGTAGGAGCCGTCGTAGTAAACAAAGATTTTGTTGCCCGTGATTTTGGTTAGGCTTTCGCCAAATTCGAAAACTTGTTCTTCTCCCAGGTTGCTTTGCTTTAAATCACTGAGATCGGTATAGACGAGTATTTCTATTTTGTCGTTGATGTGGTGGTTGAGAAATTTTTGGATGTCGGGCAGTTCGTGTTCAGCCATTTGTACGGTTATTTGCCCGATGTAACGACCTTCTCCGTACCAATATACCAAGAAATTTTCGGTTTCGTACTGCGACCAATCTTCAAAAATAGGGTGGTATTGGATGCGGTTTTTTCCAAAGAGTTCGATAGGTGCTTCCTGAGCCGGAAGTAGGGCAGGCAGAGCGAGTAAAAAGGCGAGGAATGTATATTTTACAGCCATGAGTTAAGCGATCTGGTGAGATTTTGGCTGAAGCTGCCGAAACCCAAGATACTATTTTTTTTGTTCTTGAGGAGATATGATCATCCCCTGGCGATATGGTTTGGGGATACAGTTTATCATTTATACTCATGACGAAGTGGTTTGGGAGGCGTCAGCCTCCCAAACTCCCTATCTTTGCCCGTTCGCGAGTTGTAAGTATCCCAAACCATTTCGGTTTGGTTATAAAACGCAGGAAGATGGCGACTGTTGTCAGGTTTGTTTTTAATCCTTTTCAGGAAAATACTTATTTGGTGATTGATGATGCTACAAAGGCTTGTGCGGTGATTGATCCGGGTTGTTCTTCTCCGGCGGAAGAGCAAGAGCTTTTGTCGTATGTGGAGTCGGCGGGTTTGCAGCCCGTGCTGTTGCTGAACACCCATGCTCATATTGATCACATTTTGGGCAATGCCTTGGTGGGTAAGAAGTTTGGTTTGTCCTTGCGCATTCATGAAAAGGAGTTGGTGATTTTAGAGGCTGCTCCTCAGGTTGCCGTGTATTACGGCTTACCCGTTCCGGAGCCCTATCCGGCAGATCCCGAAGCTTATCTTCGCGATGGAGAAGAGCTCATTTTTGGCGAAAGCCGGATGCAAGTGTTATTTACTCCGGGACACTCGCCCGGAGAAGTGTGTTTTTACTTGCCACAAGAAGGTTTGCTTTTGGCGGGGGATGTCCTTTTTCGCGAAAGCATAGGACGTACCGATTTGCCCGGCGGGGATCATGCCATGCTTCTCCAAAGCATCAAAGAGCGCCTGCTGGTGTTGCCCGATGAAACTCGCGTTTTTCCGGGGCATGGCCCGGAGACCACCATAGAGCACGAACGGAGAATGAACCCCTTTTTATAGTTTCAGTTCGATGTCCATCCAAACCGGACAATGATCGGAGTGGTGGGCATCGTTGCGGTGGGTAACTTCCTTGATTTTTTTGACCAATTGGTCGGATACGGAATGGTAGTCTATGCGCCAGCCTTTGTTGTTAGCACGTGCTCGGGCGCGATAACTCCACCAACTGTATTCGATTTTGTCGGGATGGCAATAGCGAAATGCATCGGTGAAGCCGCTGGCAAACCACTTGTCCATCCAAGCGCGTTCTTCGGGCAGGAAGCCCGAAGTCTTTTTGTTGCGCACCGGATCGTGGATGTCTTTGGGGGTGTGGGCGATGTTGTAGTCTCCGGAGATAATGAGTTTAGGCCGCGTTTTTTTGAGTTCGTGAGCCCATTGGAAGAAGAAATCGAGGAATTCCATTTTGACAGCCTGGCGGACATCCCCTGTGGTGCCGGAGGGGAAGTAGCAGTTTAGCAGCGTCCAATCGCCAAAGTCGGTGCGCAGTATGCGGCCTTCGTGGTCGTAGAGCTCATGCCCGCAGCCACGGACGACTTGGTTGGGCTCGGTTTTGAAGAAAGTAGCTACCCCGCTATAGCCCGGTTTGTTGGCGGAATGCCAGACGTGTTTGTAGCCCAGGGCTTCGAGTTCGCTGAGATTGACTTGCTCTTCTCTGGCTTTGGTTTCCTGTAAACAAAGGATGTCGCAAGGATTTTGCTCAAGCCATTCGGCCAGGCCTTTTTTTAGGGCGGCACGTATGCCGTTGACGTTGTAGGAGACAATGGATATGGGCATGAAAAAAGTCGTTTTACATCGTTTAAAGCGACAAATATAGGGCTCATCTTGGAAAAGGGAGAAAGGCAAAAAGCAGCTTCAAGAGGTAAAAAAATAAGCAAAATACTTGTCTAAACTTGTAGTTCTCTCTTTCTTTGCACCACATTTCGGGAGTTAGCTGCAACTGATGGGCGGTTTTGAGTTCGCTCGGGGGTTGCAGTTTTTGCAGGAAGCCCGATTTTTTGGTAAACCAAAAGACTACGTTATGTCTAACATTGCAGAAAAGGTGACTAAAATCATCGTGAACAAACTCGGCATTGATGAGTCGGAAGTTACTCCTGATGCTAATTTCACCAATGACTTGGGAGCTGACTCCCTGGACATTGTCGAGCTAATCATGGAGTTTGAGCAGGAATTTGATATTCCCATTCCGGATGAGCAGGCAGAGAATATCCAAACAGTTGGTGATGCCATCAAGTACTTGGAGTCTCAGCTGTAATATACTCGCATCAAAAAGGCTTGAGCTATGCCCAAGACCTTTGCTTCATCTCAGTTACTTAAGAGTGTTTATAAGCCCCCTATGGCTTTGGCTGAGATAGCTGTTGAGCCCTGCTCAGCAAGCACTCGCAGGCAGCTAAGTCTGCGAGTGCTCTTGCCTTTACCACCTGGCGTTCAAAGCCGAAAGAAAAAAAGAAAGTATGAAAAGGGTTGTTGTTACCGGTTTAGGTGCTGTTACGCCTTTGGGCAATGATGTCGCCACTTTTCTGGAAAGTTTGCAAAAAGGTGTAAGTGGAGCTAACCTCATCGAACAATTTGATGCCAGCGCCTTTAAGACGCGTTTTGCCTGTGAAGTAAAGAACTTTGATCCTTCTACGGTTTTGGATCGCAAGCAAATTCGGCGTTTGGATCGGTTTGCCGTGTTTGGTCTGGCCTCAAGCATAGCAGCTATTGAGGATGCCGGTTTGGATCCTGAGCGGGAAGACCCCGATCGCGTGGGTGTGATCTGGGGTTCCGGTATCGGCGGGCTGAAAACCCTGGAAGATGAAATCAAAAAATTTGAGCGTGGAAACGGAACGCCCCGCTTCAATCCTTTTCTCATTCCCAAAATGATCATCGACATCGTTGCCGGGCACATCTCCATTCGCTATGGCTTTCGGGGGGTGAATTTTGCAACGGTCTCGGCCTGTGCTTCTTCTAATCACGCCTTAGTAGTGGCTTTTGACCAGATTCGCCTGGGGCGAAACGACGTGGTAATTACAGGAGGGTCGGAAGCAACTATTACCGAGGTAGGCGTTGGTGGGTTTAACGCCATGAAAGCTCTTTCTACGCGCAACGAGGATTACAAAACGGCTTCGCGTCCTTTCGACAAAGATCGCGACGGCTTCGTTATGGGAGAAGGAGGCGGTGCCTTGGTGCTGGAAGAGTTGGAACACGCCAAAAAAAGGGGGGCTACCATCTATGCCGAGCTGGTCGGTGTGGCTGCTACCGCTGACGCCCATCACATTACGGCACCTCATCCCGATGGTTTAGGGGCTAAAAAAGTGATGGAAACTGCCCTGGCTATGGCTAAATTGAATCCCGAAGACATCGACTACATCAATGTCCATGGCACTTCAACTCCTCTGGGAGACATTTCGGAAATTAAAGCCATTCAGCAGGTCTTTGGAGAGAAAGCTTACGATTTGAACATCAGCTCTACGAAGTCTATGACGGGGCATTTGCTCGGTGCTGCCGGTGCAGTTGAAGCCATCATCAGCATTTTGGCTATTCAACACGATTTTGTCCCTCCAACCATCAACCACTTTACCGATGATCCGGAGCTGGATCCCAAGCTGAACTTCACTTTCAACCAAGCTCAAGAACGAGCTGTAGGTGCTGTTTTGAGCAACACCTTTGGATTTGGAGGGCACAACGCAACGGTTATTCTCAAAAAATTTGAATCGTAGTTAGTTTGTTTGTTGTAAAAGGCGTCAAAAAGTTCTACAATTTCTTTTTGTCTGAAGACAAAGAGCTGGTACGCAAGTTGGTGCCGGTACTGGGCTTTGTGCCGGTGAATTTGCGGCTTTTTAAATTGGCTTTTTTGCACAAATCGAATTTAAACGAACGCGAAAAGCGGTCTTTGCAAAACAACGAACGTCTGGAATACTTGGGCGATGCCATTTTGGGCACCATCGTAGCTGAGTACCTCTTTAAAAAATATCCGGATGCTCAAGAGGGCTTTTTGACGAAGATGCGGTCTAAAATTGTCAAGCGCACGACGCTGAATGAAATTGGCGGAAAAATGGGGCTGGACATGCTGATGATCGAACTGAACGACATGCGTTTGAGCCGTACCATGGTGGGCAATGCTGTGGAGGCCTTGGTCGGGGCAATTTATCTGGAAAAAGGTTATGTGGGCACGCGCAAGTATGTCGTCAAAAAAATTTTGCGCAAATTCTTGGATGTGCATAGTCTGGAAAATTTTGACGACAACTACAAAAGCCAGCTTTTGGAATGGTGCCAAAAGAATGGAAAAACCATAGAGTTTAAATTGGCGGCCCACTACAAACTCAACAAGAGAGATCGCTTTAAAATAAGCCTCTGGATTGACGGCAAAAAAATAGCTGTAGCCGATGATTACAGCAAAAAGAGTGCGGAGCAGCTCGCAGCTGAGCGTGCACTGAAAAAAATGGGCTTGCTCAATCAGGAAGCTTGATTCCCCCTCTTGGCCAGGTAGCCGCTCTTAATTCCTCAAAAGCTAAATATACCCGGAGCGAAATGGATTGGGAAAATGAGCAGGTCGTCGGTGTGGTTTCCGCTAAGGCGCAAAACGAGGTGCAGCCCGAGCTAGGGCGAGGCTTTGTAACGCAAACGGAGGCCGCAACGACAAGTGAACAATTCCCAAAACACTTCGTCACGGGTATAAGTCAAGTCTTCATAAAAATTTTTCTTGAAAAGCGTACTGCAATGCGTTGGGTTCAGGGGATTTTGCCAATATTTTTTGTTTGAACTCTTTTTTTTGTCGCCCTATAGACGAATCTACCAATTTTGGTGTATCTTAGCCCCCACACTTAAAAGCCCTTTTGGCCTCCGGATGCTTTTAGCTCTTCCGCGGGGAACAAAACCACAAATTACATGGCTGTTCACAGGTTAGTTGACTACCACAAAGCGTAGTTCAATGGATTTTTATTTTTGAGCTTTTGTAAAATCAAAATGCCACCCCATGAACGCAGAAAATACTACAAAGGTTTTGCTGGCAGGTCATCAGCCGCTTTTTTTGAGAGGGCTTTTGGAATTGCTTAAAGAGCATTTTCAGGTTCAATCTCATACCGAAATTTATTGCTCTGAAGATCTGGTGCCCGCAATAAAAAAGGCCCGTTACAAGTGGGTTTTTATTGATTTGGGCATTTTTCTCTCAGACCATCAAAATTTGTTGAGGCGCATTGTTAAAAACTGCACCAGCTGTTGTAAGCTGGTCCTTTTTACAGACCACTATTCTTTGCCCCTGAAAAAAAACCTCCAAAAACTTTCTATCTCGGGTCTCTTTGGCAAGAATATTTCCACCAAAGATTTGGTCTTTGGTCTGCAATGTGTAGCTGAAGGTGAACAAATTTTTTCTGTTCGCACCAGGCTTAACGGCAGTTGTTTTGAGGCGGTAAAATCCGATGAAAAAAAGGACGCGGAGAAGGATTCCCGAGAAGGTCTTTCGCTTTTGTCAAAGCGAGAAAGGGAGGTATTGGATCTTATTTGCAGGGGATTCTCCACGATAGCCATCAGTGAAAAACTCTTTATCTCGAAATTTACTGTTGAAACGCATCGCAAAAACATTTTGCGAAAGCTGGATATCCGCTCCAGCACAGAACTGGTGAGCTACGCTTATCGCGAAGGTTGGGTTTATTAAAGAATCCAATTGCATCACCTGACGGGCCGGTATAGGCGGGTGTTCTGCGCTACCCGTTATGCCGGTAATATTCGGGTACACCCAAACCAGAGGGTTTGGAGTATTCCCAACTCGTCAACGAGTGAAAGATAAGGAGTTTAGGAGGCTGATGTCTCCCAAACCCTTGATTTCGTCATGAGTATATGGTTCAAACTCTTTATCGTTGACAAGTCCTAAAACCTAAACCGTGTGGATTGGATTTTAAAGATGGGAGTGAATCTTAGGTGTCTGTCGTTTTGGGGCGGCCAAAGTGCTATCTTTGTCGTTCTAGACCAGACTAAAAGACCATGACTACGAGAGAAAAAAAAGAAACGCTTCGAAAGGCTGCATTGGCTTACCATGAACAGGGACGCCCGGGAAAAATAGAAGTCGTCCCTTCTAAACCCTGTACCACACAAAGGGATCTTTCCCTGGCTTATACGCCCGGAGTAGCTATTCCCTGTTTAGAGATCCAGAAAAACCCCCGCTTGGCCCGCAAATACACGGCTAAGGCCAATCTGGTAGCGGTAATTTCCAACGGCTCGGCAGTTTTAGGCTTGGGCAACATCGGCCCCTTAGCAGGCAAGCCCGTGATGGAGGGCAAGGGCGTGCTGTTTAAGAACTTTGCCGATGTGGATGTTTTTGACCTGGAACTGGACGTTACAGACCCCGATGACTTCATCAAAACGGTGGTGCATCTGGCGCCGACTTTTGGCGGTATCAACCTGGAAGATATCAAAGCTCCGGAATGCTTTTACATCGAAGAAGAACTCAAAAAACGCCTTAATATTCCGGTTTTTCACGACGATCAGCACGGGACGGCCATCATTTCGGGTGCGGCATTGCTGAATGCCCTGGAGTTGGTGGATAAGAAAGTTGAAGAAATTCGGTTA
>Ga0256839_1003279_pt1 | contig 16853 bp, 19 predicted proteins | sample 354166metaG_FD_185968 | JGI IMG/M metagenome (GOLD analysis project Ga0256839, IMG submission 185968) | Hydrothermal vent microbial communities from Mid Atlantic Ridge, Atlantic Ocean - 354-166 | ecosystem: Environmental > Aquatic > Marine > Hydrothermal vents | place: Atlantic Ocean: Mid... | reverse complement strand
TCTTGCTCTCGAAAGCAGCCTTGGGCCAAGCGGCCAGGACAGCGCTGGGGGTCAACAGGCCAGCGGATGCAGCGACGCCCGCTGCGCCGGCAGCCAGGCTGCCTCTCAAAAATAGTCTGCGTTGCATTGATGTATCCTCGATTCTGGTGGTATTACAGCGAATAGATGAACTCGGTCACCTTGTCGATCTCCTCCGGGGTCAGGACGCCGTGGGGGCCGAAAGGGATCATGATGGTGTTCGGGTTTTTGATGCGTGCATCAGAGATCTGCTCTCTGAGCATTGCTTTGTCAGGGAAGCGCGCCTTCATGGCGATCAGTGGGGGGCCGATGTTGCCGGGCAGTTCGCCGCCGGCGATCATGTGGCATGCCAGACAATTACCTTTCTTGCGGTCAAACGAAATTTTCTTGCCTTCTTCGAGGACGGATGCGTCATCCCCAGCCAGTACAGTGGTGGGTATTACCAGCACGGCACCTGCAAGAAGGACGGTGGAGGCTGCGGTTACCACAGTCTTCAATGCGGTATGCATAGATTACTCTCCTAAATGGTAGGGTTTTGAGTGGGTGCATGTGAATCCAAATTCTGATGTCTGGATGCCCATGCAAGGACGCCGGTTATCATACGTCAATTGCTGGGAGTGGCAAAGTCGAGGTGCTGGCTAAGATATTGAAAGTACTAATATTAGAGTGGGCTTATATTGCCTGTAAGCACCTCCTCCGTTGGGTTTGGATGGTGTCAATGCCAGGTCGGTGCTCCGCCAATTCTTAGTCCAATGAAGATGCGGTTTTGCGTGTTTGTGCGTTGCGCGATGGATCGGGTTGATTATGTTAGGTATATTTGAGGGTTCTAAATTACGCCATAGTAAACCAAGGGTAATCGATGTACGGAATCCAGGAGATTGATGCGCAGACGCTGAATCAGTGGCGTGAAAGCGGGGAGAAAATAAAGTTGATTGATGTTCGGACGCCGCCAGAAGTGGCGCAAGGTGTCATCGAAGGGTATGAGTTTATTCCCATGCATCTGATTCCAATGACGCCAATAGAGTTGGATGATGGCGAAAAACTGGTAATCTATTGTCGCAGCGGCGCCCGCTCGGCGCAGGTGTGCATGTTTCTGGCGCAACAGGGCATAGAAGCGTATAACCTCCGTGGCGGGATCATCAGTTGGGCTTCGGCGGGTTTGCCGATCGCGCCTCCTGATTCGAACAAGATGGCCGGATAGGCGCACCCCGGCCCGGCGGCAGGTGTGTTTCGTAACCAAATCAACGAGGTAGATTTTTATGTCCGATGAGAAAAAGTTGGCGATTATTGCAACCAAAGGAACCCTGGACTGGGCGTATCCCCCATTTATTCTGGCATCCACTGCTGCGGCACTGGGTTATGACACCGAGATCTTCTTCACTTTTTATGGTCTCCAGCTGTTGAAGAAGAAGCTTGATCTGAAGGTTTCCCCGCTCGGCAATCCCGGAATGCCAATGCCGATGCCTGTTCCAGTGCTGATGCAGGCGTTACCAGGCATGCAGTCGATGATGACCATGATGATGAAGAAGAAGATGGCTTCCAAGGGTGTGGCTGATCTGACTGATCTTCGTGACTTGTGTGTCGAAGCCGAAGTGAAAATGGTTGCATGTCAGATGACCGTTGATCTGTTTGAGATGGATACGGCGGAGTTTATCGATGATGTTGAGTATGCGGGAGCTGCATCCTTCTTTGAATTTGCAGGGGACGCAAATATCTGTCTCTACATCTGATTTATTGATCAGAACGATCCTTTTTGTGAGGAGCGTCACAGTAAAAAGGGGCCATTTGGCCCCTTTTTTTGTGTGTTTTCGTGGCCTCTGTTGCGATCGGCGTAGACTCAGCGCTGCATGTTGGGGTGCGCCTTCGTTTATAAGTTTTACTTATCGCCGCATATATCCCCATGGGGATAGTGGTGCTCTGACGAGGGCATCCCAAGAAGGGGGTTGTTGAGTCTGGGGGTACAACCTAGACTCTCCACCCATTACTAGGTTTGCGCTCTATTGTGATTGCAAGCCAATTTTTCTGGAATGTGAGAACTGCTGCTGCGGTTCGAGCGACGTAACAAATTCCCAATTAGGTGAGGAGAGAGGCATGGCAGAGCATTTTGATACTCCAATGCTTGATGAGCTGGAGAATGGCCCTTGGCCCAGCTTTATTTCTGGTTTTAAGCGTCTTCGTGATGAGCATCCCGAAGAGCGTATTCGTTCAGTCGCAAATTCACTGCTTGGTCAGCTTGAGCACTCGTATGAGACCCGCAAAGGTTACTGGAAGGGTGGTACGGTTAGTGTGTTCGGCTATGGCGCTGGCATCATTCCGCGTTTCTCTGAAGTAGATGATGCGTTTCAGGCTTCCAAGGAGTTCCATACGCTGCGCGTTCAGCCACCACCGGGGAACTACTACACTACTGATATGCTGCGTCAGCTGGCTGATAGCTGGGAGAAGTATGGCTCGGGTCTGATTACCTTTCATGGTCAGACCGGAAATATCATGTTTATCGGTGCTGATACGGAAAACACCCAAACCTTCTTTGATGAGATCAATGACTACGGTTGGGATCTTGGTGGTGCGGGTCCGGATGTGCGTACCGGTATGTCCTGTGTTGGTGCGGCTCGCTGCGAGCAATCCTGTATCGATGAGCAGAAAATCCACCGCACGCTGCAAAACAACTTCACTGATGATGTGCATCGTCCGGCGCTGCCTTACAAGTTCAAATTCAAGATCTCCGGTTGTCCGAACGACTGCCAGAACTCGATCGAGCGCTCCGATTTCTCGGTCATCGGTACTTGGCGTGATGACATGAAAGTTGATCAGGAAGCCTTCAAAGGTTATCTGCAGACCAAGGGTCGTCAATATTTGATTGATAACGTGATCACTCGCTGTCCGACCAATGCGTTGGCAATCACAGATGATGACACCTTGGCGGTTGATAACCGTAACTGTGTTCGTTGCATGCACTGTCTGAATGTTATGCCGAAGGCGCTATCTCCTGGTGACGATCGTGGTGCGACCATCTGTATTGGTGGAAAGCGTACCCTGAAGATTGGTGATCTGATGGGGACGGTTATCGTTCCATTCAAGAAGCTGGAAACCGAAGAGGATTTTGAGAGTCTTGTCGAGATGGCGGAAGAGGTTATCGACTTCTGGGCTGAAAATGGTCTCGAGCACGAGCGCTGCGGTGAGATGATCGAGCGTATCGGTCTCGTCAACTTCCTCGAAGGCATCGGTGTCGATGTCGATCCTAATATGGTTAACAACCCTCGCCAAAGCTCCTATGTCCGTATGGACGAGTGGGATGCCGAGGCCGAGAAGTGGTTCGAGCGCAAAGCTGAGGAAGCTGCTGGTTAAGTCTGGTTGTTGCCAGATAGGGCTGGAGCCCGGTCCGGGCTCCAGCAGTAATTTTGTTTAATTTTTTAGTAATGATGGGAGTTGGCTATGTCAGAAGCTGCTGCACCACGTCCCCCTATTGAATCAGGTTGTCCTGAAGGGTTTCAGTACATGCATCCGGCGATGCGCAGGAACTATGGTAACTGGGCTTACCATGAAGATCCGCAGCCTGGAGTTTTGCTCCACGTATCGAAAGACGGTCAGAAGATCTGGACCGTAAAAGCCGCGACGCAGCGTATTCTTGATGTCTTTACTATCCGCAAGCTATGTGCCATCGCCGATGACTATGCGGACGGTTATCTTCGTTTCACGCTGCGTTCCAACTTGGAATTCATTGTTACTGACGAAGCCAAGGTTCAGCCATTGATCAAGGCGATCACTGATGCCGGATTCATTGTTGGTGGAACCCGTAACTCCGTGACGACATTGTCTCATACTCAGGGTTGGTTGCACTGCGATATTCCGGGTACAGATGCTTCTGGTGTTGTGAAGTCCATGATGGACGAGTTGATCGGTGAGTTTACTTCGTGGAATATGCCGAACCGAGTTCATATCACCACGTCGTGCTGCCAGATTAACTGTGGTGGTCAGGGCGATATCGCGATCAATGTTCAGCACACCAAGCCACCAAAAATCAACCACGATTTGGTAGCCAACGTCTGCGAGCGTCCCTCGGTTGTTGCGCGTTGCCCGGTAGCGGCCATACGTCCTGCGCTGGTCAATGGTAAGCCGTCTCTGGAAGTCGATGAGCGCAAATGTATCTGCTGTGGTGCTTGCTTCCCGCCATGTCCTCCGATGCAGATCAATGATGCCGAGCACAGTAAGCTTGCGATTTGGGTTGGTGGTAATCACTCGAATGCGCGTGGCAAGCCAACTTTCCAGAAGCTGGTTGCTGCCGGTATTCCGAATAACCCGCCTCGCTGGCCCGAAGCTACCGCGATCGTCAAGCGTATTCTCAAGACTTATAAAGAGGATGCGAAGGATTGGGAGCGGATCAATGAATGGATCGAGCGGATCGGCTGGCCGCGTTTCTTTGAGCTGACCGGGTTGCCTTTTACCAAGTTCCATATCGATAACTGGCGTGGTGCGCGCGCGAGCCTCAACTCTTCTGCGCATATCCGTTTCTAAGTTGGGTATAGAGCTTTTATAAAGGAAGCCTTTATGAAATTTACAGTTCAAGTTAACGAGGGGCCCTACCAGCACCAAGCGTCCGATACGGCTCAGCAGTTTGTAAGGGCTGCGCTGGAAAAAGGCCACGAGATATATCGCGTGTTCTTCTATCACGACGGCGTCAACAATGGTACGCGACTGACTGTGCCTCCCCAGGATGATCGCCATCTACAAAAAGGATGGACTGAGCTTGCTGAAAAGCACGGCCTCGACTTGGTTATCTGTATTGCTGCGGCCCAACGTCGCGGCATTATGGATGCTGACGAGGCTAAGCGTCAGGGTCTGGATGCGGACAATATTGCACCGGGATTCCGAATTTCCGGTCTTGGTCAGCTGATTGAAGGTGGTATTCAGTCAGATAGAACCGTTGTTTTTGGTGACTAGGGGGCGATATGTCTACAGTTAAGAAATTTTTGTTCCTCAACAGGAAAGCGCCTTACGGCACCATCTATGCGCTTGAGTCACTCGAAGTCGTTTTGATTAGTGCGGCTTTCGAGCAAGATGTGAGCATGGCATTTGTCGATGACGGGGTTTACCAGCTTCTGAAAGGGCAGAAGACTGATGGGATTGGCATGAAGAATTTCTCGCCAACCTATTCGGCCCTTGGCGATTATGATGTCACCAAGCTTTATGTCGAGAAAGAATCCTTGGAAGAGCGAGGTCTTACCGTCGACGATCTCATGGATCTTAAGTGGGAAGACGAGGATGATGATTGGGCCGAGAAGGACTCCATCGTTGTCGTTAGCGCGGCCGAACTTGCTGACATCATGGAGCAGCAAGAAGTTATTCTCAGCTTCTAAAGGGGAATTGAAAAATGGCAATACTGCATATTGTAAACAAGTCGCCTTACGAGCGGGATTCCCTTACCAGCTGTCTGCGTGATGCAAAGTCTGGTTCTGGCCTCATTTTGATTGAGGACGGGGTTCTCGCTGCTGATAAGCGTGGGAAATTTGCTGGAGCGCTTGGTGATGCCAGTAAGGGTATGAAGGTGAGTGTGCTAGGCCCGGATCTGGACGCCCGGGGCATATCACGCGACAACGTGGTCGATGGAATCCAAATCGTCGACTATGCTGGTTTTGTTGACCTGGTGGCGGAATTTGATTGTCCGCAGTCCTGGTTGTAATTTTTTGAAATTAGTGGAGATTTAAAATGGCAGCTATCGAACTTAACGGCAAAAGCTACGAAGTGGATGAGGAAGGTTATCTGGCGGACCTGAACCAGTGGGACGAAGATATCGCCAAAGAGATGGCGAAGCTGGACGGTGCTGAGTTGACCGATGCGCATTGGGAAGTTATCAACTTTTTGCGCGAATACTATGAAGAGTATCAAATCGCCCCTGCGGTGCGTGTTCTTACTAAGGCGATTGGAAAAAAACTGGGTAAAGACAAAGGTAACAGCAAATACCTGTACGAACTGTTCCCTTACGGTCCGGCCAAGCAAGCGTGTAAGTACGCTGGCTTGCCTAAGCCGACTGGTTGCGTTTAACGCCACGGCGTTTCCGGCGGGGCTGAAGGGCCCCGCCGCTATGAATTCCTTTCCTTATGAGGAGAACGGGTAGATGTCGATCCTGACGGGCTTTTTTGCGGTGCTCTACTCTCTTGCCGGAATCGTATTATTCGGCGGGCTCGCATACAGGACCTGGGTCTTTTTCAAGACACCAGCGCCTCTGAAAATTCCCACGACACCTGCGCCAACAACGCGCAGCGGCGTCGCCTTCCGTCTGGTGCGGGAAGTAACTATTTTTGAAAGTCTGTTTAAGTCGAACAAGTGGTTATGGCTGTTTGGCTGGATGTTTCATTTTGGGCTGTTTCTCGTTCTTCTTCGTCACCTGCGTTATGTCACTGAACCGGTGTGGGGCTGGGTAGTTTTGATTCAACCATTCGGAAAGTACGCGTCAATTTTGATGGTTGTAGGCCTGGTGGGTTTGTTGGCACGGCGATTCCTGGTCGATCGTGTCAAGTATATCTCGGCACCCTCAGACATTCTGATGCTGCTTCTGCTGATAGGTATTGGTTTGAGCGGGATGCTGATGACCTTCGTCAGTACACCAGATATTGTTCAGTTGAAGCGTTTTCTGCTTGGAGTGATGTTTTTTTCCTGGGAAGAATTTCCGGCGAGCATCATCCTTGTCGTCCATATGTTGCTAGTCGCGGTGCTGATGCTGATCTTTCCGTTCAGTAAGTTACTGCACTCGACCGGCGTGTTCTTCAGTCCTACACGTAATCAGGTCGACAACCCGCGCGAAAAGAGACACATAGTTGGTTGGGCGCTTAAGCTTGAATCTGGCGATAAACGCTAATCCGTTAATGTTGCGTCAACCGAGGATATATTCGTGGCCGATTTTGAAGTACCTAGCATAAAAGAAGACATAATCGTTCCGCACATCAACCCCGGTGTGATGGAGCAGTCTGGTCCATTTGTCGCCAAGCCGGATCACCAGGAAGCGCTCGGCTTCCCAGGGGAGCTGGTCGACAACTGGCAAGAAGCGGCTGTCGCAAAAATGGGCGATATGCTCAAGAAATACCGTTCGCTCAAGGTGTTCATGGACTCCTGTGTTAAATGCGGCGCTTGTACCGATAAATGCCACTATTTCATCGGGACGGCAGACCCGAAGAATATGCCGGTCGGTCGGCAGGATTTGTTTCGGAAGGTCTATAGGCGTTACTTCACGTTAGCAGGCAAGTTCTTCCCAAAGCTGGTTGGGGCATCTGATTTTACCGAAGAGGTGCTGGACGACTGGTATAACTATTTTCATCAATGCTCTGAATGTCGTCGCTGTTCGGTGTACTGCCCTTATGGCATTGATACGGCCGAAATCACAATGGCCGCCAGGGAGATCATGGCGAGCATTGGTAAGGGCATGAAGTACAGCAACGAGATTATCGGTAAGGTTTATAAAATTGGAAATAATCTCGGTCTGCCTGAGCCTGCGCTAGCCGATACGCTTGAGGGCCTCGAAGAGGAGGTTGAGGACGATACTGGTGTGGCGGTCAAATACCCGCTTGACCAAAAAGGAGCGGAAATATTACTAGTCACCCCCTCGGCCGACTTTTTTGCCGAGCCGCATGTTGATGGTCTGATCGGGTATGGCAAAGTATTCCACGAGGCGGGTGTCAGCTGGACATTGAGTTCCAAAGCATCAGAAGCGGCGAACTTTGGTCTGTTCATCGGTAGCTACGAGAATATGCGCCGAATCTCGCTTCGTATCCGCGAGGCAGCGATTGATTTGGGCGTCAAGCGTTTGATTTTTGGTGAATGCGGGCATGCTTGGCGGGTGGCTTACAGCTTTCTCAATACGCTCGCAGGGCCATTTGATTTTCTCGATCAACGCTATCCGATACCTCAGCACATCCTTGAATTTACCTTGGGGGAGCTTGAAAAAGGCTCGCTCAACATTGACAAGAGCCTTAATGACGACATGACATTGACGTTTCATGACTCCTGTAATGTGGCTAGGGCGTCGCGGATTGGATCGGCACCGGGTAGCCAATTCGAGACGCCGAGAGCTGTTATCAAGGCCGTGTGTAATAACTTCGTCGATATGCGTGCCGATACGATCAAGGAAGGAACTTTCTGCTGCGGCGGAGGCGGAGGGTTGTTGACCGATGACTTGATGGAGGTGCGTGTCAAGGGTGCGCTTCCTCGAATGACGGCTTTAAAGGATGTTGTCGAAAACGAAGGCGTAACCCACATGGCCGCGATTTGCGCCATCTGCAAAAGCCAGTTTTCCAAGGTGCTGCCTTACTATGGTTTCGGCATGGACCAGATTGTCAGTGTGCATCAATTGGTAAGTAATGCGCTAATCCTGAAAGGATCCGAGCAAGAGAGTGAACAAGCAGAAGCCGAGGCGTAACCCACGCATCGCTTCGACTTCCATTTCAACAGTTTAAATTAGAGCAAGAGAGGAACAGACTATGGCGACCTCCCAAGACGAAATGTCCAAAAACCTAACGTTCCGTAAATTTCACGATGGTGAAAATTCGTGGGATGACTTGACGGAAAAGATTTTCAAAGGTGACGCTTCTCATAAATGCCCGGTGTATGTGCATCGTACGCCGCCGTGTCAAGGTAGTTGCCCCTCTGGTCACGACATTCGTGGATGGCTCGACATTGTGCGCGGTATTGAGAAGCCGGCGCCAGATACCTCTTGGCAGGACTACGCATTTCACCGTGCAACGGAGTCCAACCCGTTTCCCGCAGTCATGGGTCGGGTCTGCCCTGCGCCTTGCGAAGAGGGTTGTAACCGTAACGATGTCGAAGAGTTCGTTGGCATCAATTCGGTTGAGCAGTTCATCGGGGACTATGCTTTCGATAATAACTTGAGCTACGGCGAGCCTGGTAAGGACACCGGAAAAAAGGTCGCGGTGATTGGCGGTGGTCCTGGTGGAATGGCCGCGGCCCATCAGCTCCGGATGCGGGGTCACGCAGTTACTCTCTTCGATGACAATGCCGAGCTTGGCGGCATGATGCGCTACGGCATCCCTAACTACCGGATTCCTCGTGATCGCTTGGATGCTGAAATTAACCGGATCCTTGATCTCGGTGTAGAGACACGGCTTTCGACAAAGGTCGGACGGGACGTCTCTATTGAAGAAGTCGAAAAAGAACATGATGCGATTATTTGGGCGGTTGGCTGTCAAAAAGGCCGGGATCTGCCACTCGAAGGGTGGCAGGAAACCCCTAACTGCGTCACTGCGGTCGATTTTCTGAAGGCCTATAACGAAGGCCGCATGAAGGTCACAGGAAAGAAGGTTGTTTGTATTGGTGGTGGTGACACATCCATCGACGTCGTATCTGTAACGCGGCGTATCGGCCACAATGCAGCGGCAGGCGAACCAGAAAAGCTGCTGCTGGACAAAAGCTTGGTGCATGACGACTCTTTGGCGGAAAAAGCCGAGCCGGCTGACGCCACGCTGACTTCCTTGTTCCCAGTTGATCAAATGTTCGCTCAGCCGCACGAAGTTAAAGACGCGCTGAATGAGGGCGTAGAAATTCTTGGTGGCGTTATGCCAGTTGGGCTGGTCATCGAAAATGGGCGGGCAGTTGGTCTTAAAATTGCGGACTGTGACATGGACGGTATGACCCCGATCAAAAAGGAAGGTACCGAGCGCGTCATTGAGGCGGACTTGATCGTTTCCGCAATCGGCCAGGCCTCCGACATGGAGGGCGTGAGTGACTACGCGAATGATCACGGGTTCATGGATGTTGACCGCAATTTCCAGGTAAAGGGTCGCCCAGGACATTTTGCAATTGGCGATATTTTGCGCCCGCACTTGTTGACCACGGCTATTGGTCATGCCTCTGTCGCCGTCGAAAGTATCGACGAGCTATTGAAATCGGGTTCGATGAAAAAACGCCCCAAGGTTGATAAGCATCATTTCAACCTGCTGGAAAAACTCGCCGAGGCTGGCCTTGCGCCAAAAAGCTACGATCCAGACGCAGCGGGTGACCTGCGGGGTACGAGCCAGGCAGATTACGCCGTTCACAACTTCGAAGATCGTGCTGAACACGAGATTATCAAGACCGATAAGATGTTCCTCGCGCATTTTCAATATACGCCGCGGCATCTGCGCGAAGAAATCCCGGTTAGTGCCGATGACGTTCTCCATCATTTCACCGAGAGAACCAAAGGGCTCAGTGAAGAGGAGGCGAAAGAAGAGGCCGATCGTTGTATGAGTTGCGGTCTGTGTTTTGAGTGTGACAACTGTGTCATCTTCTGCCCACAGGATGCGGTATATCGGGTCAAGAAGACAGAGGCAACGACAGGACGGTATGTCGCTACCGACTACTCCCGTTGCATTGGTTGTCACATCTGCTCCGATGTATGCCCGACAGGGTATATCGACATGGCGATGGGTGAATAAACAGCGAGGCTGAATATGCGCTCCTTAACCCGCACATTGGTATTCGCGATGGCGGCAGCGATGCTGCTGCCACTCGCCTCGCTGGCAGAGGTGCCGTTTCCCGATATTCCCAAAGGCAAAGGTGACCAATGCGTCGCACCCACCGATGTGATACGGCAGACGCACATGGATCTGCTCGTTCACAAGAGGGATCAGACCATGCACCTCGGTATCAGGACGAAACAATACAGCCTGCGTGAGTGCCTGAATTGTCATGTCCAGGCGAAACCTGATGGTACATATCCGGATATCGACTCGAAAGAGCATTTTTGCAATGCCTGTCATAGCTATGCGGCGGTAAAGATTGATTGTTTTCAGTGCCATGTGGCTCGGCCCGATGATCCCAAATAGGGCTTGAGTTCAGGTTGACCAATCAGACAGGGTTCTCAAAGGTTATTAAATGAGCAGTAATAACGATAGCAAAAGGTCTCGGCGCACCTTCCTGAAAGGAACGGCGGCGGTAGCCACGGGGCTGGCTCTTGCTCCTGGCGTGCGGTTGCTCGGTGTGGCTCAGGCCAAGGCTGATGACGAGGCCGTCACCGGCGCTGTGCGTTGGGGCTTGTTGATTGATACGGCGAAATGCTCTGACTGCGATGTGTGTGTCGAGGCCTGTCATGCTGAAAATGGCGTTAAGGATCAGGGTGATCCTGAGACGACTCCTCAGTGGATTCGTAAACTCATGGCCAAGGACAAGATGACCGGTCATGTCGTGACTTTGCCGATGATGTGTCAGCATTGTGAACACCCACCTTGTGTTGACGTTTGCCCAACAGGCGCGTCGTTTCGTAGGGCTGATGGCATTGTTCTCGTTGACCGCCACATCTGCATTGGTTGTCGCTATTGCATGATGGCATGTCCCTATAAAGCGCGGTCGTTTGAGCATGTCGATGTGACGGATCAGGCACCTCATGCCCCAAGGGGGAAGGGTACGGTAGAGTCATGCACAATGTGTGTTCATCGGGTAGACAAAGGTCGGGAGCCTGCATGCGTGGAGGCCTGTAATTCGACCGGCCAGGGCGCGATGGTGTTCGGCGATCTCAAGGATTCAACAAGCAGCATCTCGATGGCGCTTGCCGAGCACGGTGGCAAGCAGATTCGTGCCGACCTTGGTTTGAATACCGGCGTTCGCTATCGGGGTATTTGATGGTTTTCCGTCAGCGGGTTGTCAACCACCTTAACAGCAAGACATAAATTATGGCTAAGACCAAAGTGAAATACCTGGCAGTTGAAGGGCTACCAAAGGGTTATCTACTTCTGTTGGGCGTATTGGGGCTGTCGACCCTGATTGGTGTGCTTTCCGCCCACCACATGGAAACCGAAGGCCATATTATCACCGGAATGAACAATCAGATCGTCTGGGGGCTGCCGCATGTGTTTGCGGTGTTCCTCATCGTGGCGGCCTCGGGTGCGCTTAACATTGCTTCAATATCCTCGGTTTTCAAACGCCCCATCTATAAGCCATTGGCCCGGCTATCGGGCGTGGTCGCTATCGCCTTGCTCGTCGGGGGGGTAATGGTGTTGGTGCTTGATCTGGGGCGGCCTGATCGGCTGCTCGTGACGATTACGCACGTTAATCCCAAGTCGATCTTTACCTGGAACATCGTTCTTTACTCGGGTTTTATTGGCGTCGTCGTTGTTTACCTATGGATGATGATGGAGCGTAAAATGAATGCTTACAGTCGCCCGGTAGGTATTGCGGCCTTTATCTGGCGCCTGGTTTTGACAACGGGTACTGGTAGTATTTTTGGCTTTCTGGTTGCCCGCCAAGGCTACGATGCGGCCATTTATGCGCCGATGTTTATCGTCATGTCGTTCGCCTACGGGCTTGCAGTCTTTATTCTCATCTTGTTTGCCGCCTATAAGGCCACCAACCGCGAGCTCGGTGATAAGGTGGTACAGCGTTTGGCTGCGCTGCTCGGTATTTTCTCGACGGGTGCCCTGTTTTTCGTGGCGGTGTACCATCTCACTAACTTGTATGCGACCGAACACCACGGATGGGACGCCTTCGTCTTGCTTGGCCGTAACGGTGGGGGTGTGTATGCGACGGTCTTCTGGTTGGTCCAAGTCATTCTTGGTTCGCTGGTTCCGATCGCGCTGGTCTTTTCAGGGTTGGCGCATCAGAGTCGTAAACTGCTTGGTTTAGCGGCAGCGCTTGTTATCCTGGGCGGTTTCGGTCAGATGTATGTCACCATTATTGGGGGGCAAGCTTACCCGCTGGTGTTGTTCCCCGGTTCTGAGATTACAAGTTCTTTTTTCGATGGGGTTGCAGGTTCATATTCCCCGAGTATTTGGGAGTTCCTGTTGGGTCTCGGTGGCTTTTCTCTCGCACTGGCTATCGTCGCATTTGCGGTCAAGATCCTTCCGTTTCTTCCTGAGTCGCTCGCAGATTCGGTGGTAGATCCTCATCATTCCGATTGAGCACGAGTCCTGTAAGTCGTTAGATATTTAACGCCCTCACCACGAGGGCGTTTTTGGTTTTGCTCCTAGGCTGCGATTACGACGATGGATTCGGGTTTGGTATTGCACCGGCGTTACAGCAGGAGAGCGAAGATGTCAGCACTCTATATTTCCGCAGCCCATAAGTCTTCAGGAAAAACCACCGTTATGCTCGGCATATGCCGTGCGTTATTCAAGCGTGGAATTGCGCTCAGGCCGTTCAAGAAAGGGCCAGACTATATCGATCCGGCATGGCTTGGGAAGGCGGCGGGCAGGGGCTGCTTTAACCTCGACTTCTACACGTCGTCGCGACGCGAAATCGTATCGTTGTTCCAGTCAAAAAGCGTCGGGCTCGATCTTTCACTGATTGAGGGGAATAAGGGGCTCTACGACGGTATGGACATCAATGGCTCCGATTCCAATGCTGCGCTAGCGAAGCTCCTGGATACGCCGGTCGTGCTTGTGATCGATACGATGGGTATGACACGTGGCATAGCGCCGCTATTGATCGGTTATAGGGACTTCGATCCCGACGTGCGTATCGCTGGGGTTATTTTGAATCGTGTTGGCGGCCCTCGTCATGAGGCGAAATTGGTTGAGTCGGTCGAGCGGTTTACCGACATCCCCGTTCTCGGCGCTGTACCGCGTTTTCGTGATGGGATTATCGAGGAGCGTCATCTCGGTTTGATTCCGGCACATGAGGATGAGCAGGCCGCCAATACCCTAGATCGTTTGGGTGATTTGATGGCTGAGCATGTTGACCTCGATCGGTTACTCGCTCTAGCGGCGGGCGCAAAGATCACGGGTCGGGATGTGACCGAACAGCATGAGCCACAGGATTCCTTAACATCTTCGCGCCGACTCCGTATCGGTGTAGCACGTGACGAAGCATTCGGTTTTTACTATACGGATGACCTTGAGGCCTTCCGTGCCGCCGGGGCTGAAATCGTCTGGATCAATATGGTAGAGGATCCTCTTCTGCCGGATATTGATGGTTTGTTCATCGGTGGTGGCTTCCCCGAAACGGCCATGCACAAGCTCTCTGCGAACAAAATGATGCGCGAGAGCGTTCGAAAAGCCATTGAGGCTGGACTACCATGTTATGCGGAATGTGGTGGGTTAATGTACCTGGCGAGGTCGATTGAGTGGCAAAACGATATGGTGGAAATGGTTGGCGTGATTCCCGGGGTGATTTCGATGTCTTCACGTCCGCACGGCAGGGGTTATATCCGTTTGCGTGAGACGGAATTCGCACCGTGGCCAGGGGGCGATCATGGTAAGGTGATTGCCGGGCATGAGTTCCATTACTCTCAGCTCGAAGGCCTGCCTGCTGATGCCCGTTTCGCATACGATGTGTTGCGTGGATCTGGGATACAGGAGGGAAAGGACGGCTTTGTCTACAAGAACCTGTTAGCAAGTTACGCACACTTACGTGATTCGGGGCAGAATCACTGGGTGAGCCGTTTTCTCGCTTTTGTTGATAGCATCAAACGGCCCAATGGCGCCACGGTGATAAGTTAGCCCGGCTTTTTTCCCGAAAATGGGCCAAAATCCGTTCGTCTCCACTAGCTCATCTTTTCTCTGACAGCCTCCTAGTCCACACAATTCTAGAAGGTTGTTTAGCAATAACATGGCTGACGCCTTACAATATCGCTTTCAGCCCGGATTTCTCGCCGTCGCAGTAGTCAACTGGTGAGAAATTCGGGCTAATGTCTCGTCAACAAGGGTTAACAGCTATGATCAAGGTCACCGAGAATGCCTACGAGCAAATTCTCGTTTCGGTCGAAAAGGGTGATGCAAAAGATCTGGGGTTGCGCGTCGCTGCACGCAAAGGGCCTGATGGGGGCTTCCAGTACTTGATGGGGTTCGATCAGATCAAACCAGACGATATCGTTACCAAAGAGAAAGACATTCGCATTGTCTATTCCCCCGATATGAAGGCGCTCGTCGAAGGAATGACAATCGAGTTCGACATTGTGGACGAAGGCAGTGAGCCGACGTTTATCTTTTTGAACCCCAATGACCCAACGTATGTCCCACCTTCGGAATAGAATTGCCGATGAGTGACTCCTCGCAATCTGGCGACCACAGGCTGGATGCATTTGGCTTGCATCCCCTGAAACGTGATCGGGATATTGATCAAAAATCGTCGTCTGGAACCGAGAAGGCGCTGCTGAAAAACGGTGGCTGTGTGTCGATGCTTGGGGTGCTCTATGATGTCGCAGCAAGCATCAATGTTACGCATGACGTCAATGAGGTGCTGCTGCGCTTTTTGCATACCTTGACCGATATTGTTGGCGCACGTGCCGGTGCGGTGAGATTGGTCGGTGCTGACGGAGACCTCCACCTCGTCGCGAGTGTCGGCATGGATGACGATCTAGTCGAGCGTGAACGCATCATGCCCTCATTGGTCTGTGCCTGTGGCAATGTCGAAGACCCCGAAAAGGTCGTGTTCCTCAAGTCGATAAAGAGTTGTGCCAAGTCCATCGGTCGCGAGTTCTTCGCTGACGCATCCGGCAATATCTCCCTGATCGTTGTGCCGCTACGCCACCGAGCAAATCATCTTGGTGTTTACAATCTCTACGTCGATGCCTCGCTATGCTCAGAGCTGGAGCAATATCAAGAGCTGTTTACCAGCATCGGGCGTTTTCTTGGCATGGCCATCGTCAAGGCGAGACTCGATGAAGAGACGCACCGTCTCTCACTGATGGAGGAGCGTTCCCGTCTTGCCAATGAACTTCACGACTCACTCGCCCAGACGCTTGCCAGCGTCCGTTTCCAGGTGCGCGTACTCGACGAAACCCTACACGAGGGCAATGAGGCCTTTTTGTGGCAGGTACTGGAGAAAATCGAGAATAGCCTGGACGAGGCCAATGGCGAGCTGCGTGAGTTGATTGCCCATTTTCGTGCGCCGTTGGACTCGCAGGGCGTGATTTCAGGCGTGGAGCGCGCTGTGGCGCGCTTCCGCCGGCGCTGCGATATTCAGATTTTCTTCCACAAGGAATGGCCCGAACGCAAGCTCCCAGCAGAATACGAGCTGCAGATCGTGCGCATTGTGCAAGAGTCGCTAGCGAACATTGCCAAGCATAGCGAGGCCAAGACGGTGCGGGTTTTGTTGCGGGGAAACAAGAATGGTGACTATCGCATTCTCATCGAGGATGATGGTGTTGGTCTGTCGCTACAGGACGGCATGATCTCCAATCCGGGTGACCACATCGGCCTCAGCATCATGAAAGACCGGGCCAGGCGCATCGGTGGAGAACTCTCGATCGAGAGTGAGCCGGGCGAGGGAACTCGTGTCCTGCTCAGGTTCCACCTGCCCGTTGAAAAGCTCCCCGTTGATGTCAGGCCCTAAAGGCGGCTCGAAATGAACAAACCACTGCGCGTAATGATTCTTGATGACCACACGCTTTTCCGTGAGGGATTGCAGGGCTTGCTTGAGCATCGTGGTATCAAGGTAATTGCCTCGATCGGTGATGGCAAGGAAGGGCTGCGCGCCGCCAAGGAGCTTGAACCCGATGTTATTCTGCTGGACATGCGTATGCCTGAACTTGATGGCTTGATGGTGCTGCGGCGTCTGCGCCAGAATGGCCAGAACATGCCGGTCGCCATTCTTACCACCAGCAGCAGTGAGAAAGATCTGGTCGATGCGTTACGCAACGGTGCGCAGGGTTATCTGCTCAAGGATATGGAACCGGATGATCTGGTTGTTGCCTTGCTCGATATCGTCGCAGGTAAGACGGTTGTCGCCCCGACGCTGACATCGGTGCTGGCGAAAGTGGTTCAGGGAGAATCGGTCGAGCCCGAAGAGGCCAAGCCAATCAACAGCCTGACGCCACGAGAGACCGAAATACTCGGGCTGCTGGCCGAGGGACTGAGCAACAAACTCATTGCGCGGCAGCTAGGCATTTCGGATGGCACCGTCAAACTCCATGTCAAGGC
>Ga0256839_1003278_pt1 | contig 16854 bp, 13 predicted proteins | sample 354166metaG_FD_185968 | JGI IMG/M metagenome (GOLD analysis project Ga0256839, IMG submission 185968) | Hydrothermal vent microbial communities from Mid Atlantic Ridge, Atlantic Ocean - 354-166 | ecosystem: Environmental > Aquatic > Marine > Hydrothermal vents | place: Atlantic Ocean: Mid... | reverse complement strand
GCTGATCGGCGCCCTCATCGGCCTGGCGGTGTTCTGCCTCATGCCCGTGATCGGCCTTGCCGCCCTGCTCATGTATCTCTTCTACGCCCTCGACGCCTTCAAGGGGCGGTGGTCAACCATCCCCCTGCTGACGGACTTCCTGCGCGACCAAGGCCTGGTGACGGGCCAACGGTAACGGTGAGCCCGTCACGGTTCACACGTGCCCGGCGGAGGTGGCCGGGTGACGACGCGGACTTCCCGAAACCCGGCGGCCATCAGGAGCGTGCTCACGGCCATCTCCGCCCGCTGATTTGCCTCCTCCAAGATGCCCGTCTCGCAGGCCGTCTGGGTGATCTTCTCCAAGGCCACGCGCTCGGCCCGTGACTGCATCTCCGGGTCCTCGGGCCCCAGTAATCCCCGCTCGAAATCGTAGACGTAGGAGCGCTCCACGTCGATCTTGCGGTCCAGGATTTGGGGTGGCGGCAGGCGGATGATCACCGTGTCGCTGATCACCTGCACGTCGTCGGCCGACACGCGGCTCAGGTCCACGCCGGCCCGCACCTCGCCGTAGGCCACGTAGAGGAGCTTGGTTTGGCCAATGACGAAGGGACCAAGCGTGCGATCCCGCGATTGGGCGACGACGGCCTCCATGGAGAAGATCGCCGTGGTGAGCTCGCTTACCCCGCGCACCTGGCGCACAACGATGGTGCGCATGTCCACGACGGGCGTTGGCTGAGGCTGCTGGAACAACTCCTGCGCGCGGGTGATGAACACCTGGCCCTGGCGGTAGAGACCGAAGCCGACCAAGGCCACGAAGAGGAAAAGAGCCCCCAAGCCCATGAGGAACACGGCCGCGCCGAGCCGCAGACACCCACCCCGCCCGGCCTGCTGGGCCGTCTGAGAGGGGCCGGAGGGGCCGGACAGCTCGCCGCGCGTCATTGGGGACGCTCCCGCTCGTTCGGCGGCAGGTGGGGCACGCCGCCGGGGAAGAGGGCCCGGGCCCTGAGCCCGTGGGCGCGCAGCAGGCTGGCGGCGATGACCGCCCGCCCGCCGGCCGCGCAGACGGTGACAATCTCCGCCTGCGCGGGCAGCTCCGTGATGTGCAGGTGCAACTCGCGCAGGGACCACAAGTGCGAGCCCGGGATGACCCCCGTCGTGGCCCACTCCATGGGCTCACGCACGTCCACCACCGTCCACCCGGCCTCGCGGTGATCGCGGCGGAAGCCGGCCACGTCCACCGTGGGGAACGGCACCAATGCCCCTTCCTCGGCCCACGCCCCGATGGGGGCCCCGTACCAGCCCATCACGGGGTTACGGCGCGTTGCGTGGACCATTTGGGCCACTTCCTCCGCCTCCACCGGGTCGTCGGCCACGAAGAGGAGCGAAGCTCCCGGGTGGAGCAAGTACATCAGGCGCACGACCAACTCCGGGTTGTTGGCAGGGATGTTGATGGAGCCGGGGATGTGGGCGCGCACGAACTGTTCCGTCGGCCGCAGGTCAACAACGGTCACCCGTTGACCGGCCAAATAGTTCTTGAGCTCCTCGTCGTCCACCGGCTTGGGGTCGGGGGGAACGGCCTCTGGGTCCATGAAGCACCTCCCTGTTCCTGCGAAAAGGCCCCCTTGGGATCAGCAGGGCACACCGGTACCAGTCAGGGCAATTCGGGAGGGCGCTCACGCCTCACGAAGCGCGGGTCCTCGAGTCTGCCGGCCACGGCGGTGTCCTCGGCGCGCACGAGCACCTCCACTCCGGGCTGAGCTGCCTCGCGGTGAATGTAGGCCAGGCCGAAGGTGCCTAGAGGCGTCTGAGCCACGCTCGTGAGCTGGCCTACAGGCTCACCGGCCACCATGACCTCGTTGCCGGGGGGCACACTGCGTTCCAGCTCCACGCGCATGAGGTGCTGTTTGATCTTGCGGTAGGTGTCGAGGCGGGCTACCACTTCCTGGCCGATGTAACACCCCTTGTCGAAACGAATGGCGTGCCACAGGCCGGCTTCCAGGGGGTTGTACTCCTCGGTGATCTCCCGGTCGGCCGCCGGCCGGCCGTACCAGACGCGAAGCTGTTCCCACACGCCCTCCTCGCCGACAACCAGGCCACGGCCGACGCCGGCCTCCAGCAGGCCGTCCCACACGGCGCCGGCGTTGGCCCCTCCGGGCACGAGCAGCCGGTATCCCGGCGCTCCCAGGCCAGAACCGGCGGCCACCAGCACCGGCTCGCCGGCCACATGGCCCATAGCGGAACGGCCGGCGTCGGGCAGCTCGGCGGTGAAGGCAGCGCTGAGCACCTCATCGCTCCGCGGCCCCACCAGGGCAAACAAGCGGCTCTGCTCGCTCACGTCCGCGATGCGAACATCGTCGTTGAAGAAGATGAAACGGCGGAACCACTCCGGCAACACAGCACGCCGTTCCGGCGACGTGATAAGCCCCACGTGTTCGCCGGCCACGACGGCGGTCACCAGGTCGATCATGCGGGCCTTGGCGGTGAGCACCACCGCCTCGATCACGTCGCCCGGCCGAGCGCCCTCGAAGGCCGCCGTGGTCATGTTGTGGAGGAAGCGGAGGCAATCCCGACCGCCCACGCGCAGTCGCCCCCAATGGCTCAGGTCGAAGAGTGCGCTCGCGTCGAAGGCCGCGTGAAAGGCCCTCATGGCTTGTCTCTCCTTTCCTCAATCCTGGCTGCTTGTGCGGCCACGGCCACCCTCACCCCACATCTTACTCGTCCTCACGGTCAGGTCAAGGGAACAGAGGGACACCACAGGTCAATGCTCCGGAGATGTCTCCCCCGTTCCGCTTCCCGGCCCGAAGCTGAACAGCAGGGCGTACCCGATCAGGCCGGCCATGGCCGACGCGCTCAGGATGCCCAACTTGGCGTAGTCGAGCGCCTCCTGGCCGGGAAAGGCCAAGTTGGCGATGAAAAGGGCCACAGTGAAACCGATGCCCGCCAGCCAAGCAACACCGAAGACGTGGCGCCAGGCGAGGCTGGCCGGTCGCTCGGCCAAGCCCAGGCGCACGCTCAGCCAGGAGACCAACGTGATGCCCAACGGCTTGCCCAGGAAGAGCCCCAGGAGTACCCCCAGGAAAACGGGGTGGCGCAGGGTCTCGGCCGAGTCCCCTTCGATGGTCACGCCCGCGTTGGCCAGGGCGAAGAGGGGCACGATCACGAAGGCGACCCACGGGTGGAGCATCGTCTCCAGGCGCTGCAACGTGGACTGAGCCTGTTCGGCCAGGGCCTCCAAAGTGGCCAGGCCGGACCGGTAGACACTCGAATGCTCGATGTGCTCGCGCATCTCGTAGAGCACCTGCTGGCTCCGCTTGATGAACTCCTCCCGGTCAAGGAAACGGCGCACCGGGATGGCAAAGGCCATGAGCACTCCCGCAATGGTCGCGTGGACGCCCGATTGCAAAAAGGCCCACCAGACGACCACGCCCAGCAGGAAGTAGGGCCACGGCCTGTGAATCCGCGCGCGTCCCAACAGCAGCGCCACTCCGAAGACGGCCAAGCCCACCACCAGCCAGAGCAGGTTGAGCTTCTCGGTGTAGAAAATGGCGATGACCAAGATGCCACCGATGTCGTCGGCTATGGCCAAGGTCGTGAGGAAGATCTTGAGCGCGGGAGGAGCCCGCCGGCCCAACAGGGCCAACACGCCCAAGGCAAAGGCGATGTCGGTGGCCACGGGAATGCCCCAGCCCCGCATGTACTCCGGCGTGCCGAAGATCACCATCACAGCAGCGTAGATGAGGGCCGGAACGGCCATGCCGCCCACGGCCGCCATGAGGGGGAACATCACCCGTCGGGGGGAGGCCAGTTCGCCCACGGTGACCTCCCGCTTGATCTCCAACCCCACCACGAAGAAGAAGATCGTCATGAGCGCGTCGTTGATCACCTTTTCCAGGGGCATAACTAGGAGCATGGGCTCCAGGCCGATGACTGCCTCGGTCTCCCACAGTTTGTGGTAGAATTCCTCCCAAGGGGAGTTGGCCCAAATCATGGCCAACGTGGCGCTGAAGAGAATGAGCAGTCCGCCGGATGCTTCCAGCTCAGTGAAACGTTGGAACGACGTTACAATGTACTGCAGAGGACGTGGCAACGGGGGCCCAACCCGTTCTCTCCGCAACGAAGGGGCAGCCATACGTGCTTCTCCTCCTCACTAGCTCAATACGTGGTCGAACACACTTCCTCTGCCGGGAAGTGCCCGCCCCGCTACTCATCCCGGGGGCGCAGGCGGTCGATGCCCTTGGGCACCCGGTAGGCGCGCCAGTCCACCGCTGCCTCACCGGTGGAGCTCCACTCCGGGCGAAAGGCGGGCACGCAGATCGCCCAAAGGGCCAGATCACCCGTTTGGTTGGCCTCGACGGTGTACTGGGTGCCGGCCGGAAGCCACACTACGGCCCTGGGCTCCAAGGTGTACGCCGTCTCCCGAGCCGTCAACAGGCCGTGGCCCATCTCGACGATGAGCACCTCGTCGAAGCGGTTGCGGCGGGCCTGGCTTCGTGTTCCGGCCGGCACGGTAATGTGGGCCACGCTGTAGTGGGGCGTGTTCGTGGCCTGGCGCCCTATGAGCTCGACGACAGTGTGGCCGTCCTCCGTTTTCACCTGGTGTCCTTCCCCAAGAGTGAGTTTCATGGCCAGTTTCTCACCTCTTCCGGTTACGGGTTTGGACAGACGGGGCTAGGAGGACAAAAGTGGCGTGGATATCGTGCGTCACAGCAAGACACAACGCGGGGGATTGTATCACAGAGTCCGAAAAGGGGCGAGTCCTATGGTGTGCTTGCGCCGTCAGGGCTCCGGCTCCACTGTGAAGCGCACGGCCGGCGAAGTGAGCTCTCCTCTCTCCGCGCGCAGGCGAGCCACCAGCGTGTGTTCGCCCGGCTCCAGCGGCCAGAAGAGCTCGAAGGGGAGCCGGTCGAAGCGGGCGACAGGGGCTCCGTCCAGCCACAACATGCCGTCCACGCCCTCCAGCGGGCGGGACGCTTCCAAAGTGAAGGCCACACGCTGGGCGTCGCGGGGCAAGCGTGGGTCGAGCCTAAAACGGGCGCCGTTGACAGGCGACGTGATGCGGAGCTCCACGGCGTCGGCCTGGGAGCCCCCGGGCCCGCCGACGGCACAGCGGCGCACGGGGAGCCGGGACCGCCCCCCTTCCGGGCCGGCACAGTCGGGCGAGGCCAACAGCCCGGCGGGCACGTCCACGTTCACCGTCACGCAGGAGGCGCCATACCGTCGCGGCTCGTGGCCGGCCAAGAACCACTCCACGCGCCGCTCGGGGCAGAGGGGGGTGGGCAAGAGACCGTTGGCCGCGCAGACGGTCACGCGCACCAGGCCGTCCGGCGACGTGAAGGCAACGGGCGGCCTGCGGCGCAGGACGTTGGTCATCACGTCGCGCCAGATGGGAGCCGCCCCGTCCAAGCCGCTCACGCCGCGCATGGGTTCCCCGTTGGCATTGCCCACCCAGACGCCCACCACCACGTCGGGCGTGTAGCCCACGGTCCAGTTGTCGCGGAAATCGGTGGTCGTGCCCGTCTTCACGGCGGCCGGCCGGCCGAGGCGCAGGGGGCCGTAGAGCCCAAAGGCCGGCGCGCGGGCGTAGGGGTCGGCCAGCACGTCGGTCACCAGGAAGGCCACGCGCGGGTCCAACACGCGCCGTCCGCGCTCCGGGCGGTGGCGGAAGATAACCCGCCCACCGGCGTCGGCGATCTCCAGGACGGTCACAGGCGGGCGGTAAATCCCACCCGAGGCCAACGTCGCGTAGGCCGTGGTCAACTCCAGCAACGTGACTTCTCCGCCGCCCAGCGTTACCGTTAAGTCGTAGCGCTCGGGATCGTTTAGGGAGCGGATGCCCATGTCGCGCGCGGTCTGCACCATGGCCTCCACCCCCACGTACTCGAGCACTTTCACGGCCACCACGTTGTTGCTGGTGGCCAGCGCCTCGCGCAGGCTGATGGGCCCCACGTGACGGCGGTCGAAGTTTTGCGGGCGGTAGAGCTTGCCCTGGCGGGTGACGAAGGCGGTGGGCTCGTCCACCATGACGGTGGCCGGCGACAGGGGGCGCCCCTCGGGCGCCCGCGAGGGGTCGAAGGCCGTGGCGTAGGTGATTGGCTTGATGGCCGAACCCGGCTGGCGGGGCATCACCGCGGCGTTCACCGCGCCGTCCACGCTGCTGTCGAAGTAATCGGGGCTGCCCACCATGGCCAACACCTCGCCCGTGCGCGGGTCCATGACCACCACGGCCGCGTTGCGCACCCGGCGGTCGAACCCCTGGCGCAACGCCGCCACGTGACGCCTCACAGCCGCCTCGGCGACATCCTGCACGGCCAGGTCGAGGGTCGTCGTAATGCGCCACCCGCCCTCGACGGGCGCGGTGGTGCCGTACCGGGCCTCCAGCTCCTGCAAAACGTACATCACAAAATGGGGCGCCTCGACGGGGAAGGGCGTGGCCGCCAGCTTCAGGGGCTCCTCGGCCGTCCGGCGGGCTTCCTCCGGGGTGAGAAACCCGTTGTTGACCATGAGCCGCACGACCTGGCGCCGGCGCTCCAGCGCGGCCTCCTGGTTGAGGAGCGGATTGTACCGCCCCGGCGCCTGGGGAAGTCCGGCCAGAAGGGCGCTTTCGGCCACGTCCAACTCCCACACATGTTTGCCGAAGTACGCCTGGGCGGCCGCCTCGACGCCGTAGGCGAAGTTGCCGTAGTAGGTGGTGTTCAAGTAGAGGGCGAGGATCTCGTCCTTGGAGAGGATGCGCTCCAGCCACAGGGCCACAACGCTCTCCCGCACCTTTCGCCGCCACGAGCGTTCCCGGCGCTCCTCGGGCGGCAGGAAGAGGGTGCGCGCCACTTGCTGGGTGATGGTGGAGCCGCCGGCGGCCAGCCGCCCGGCCCGCACGTTGATGCGCACGGCCCGCAGGATGCCGCGCCAGTCCACGCCGGGGTGCTCGTAGAAGGCCGCGTCCTCGGTGGCCAGGGTGGCTTGGCGCAGGGCCAGGGGAATGCGCTCCAAGGGCACCCACTGGTGTTTGCCCTCCTCGGGCAAGACAGCCTCGTAGAGCATGTTGCCATGCCGGTCGTAGATGCGGGCCGATGGGGTGGGAAGCCTGTCGGCCACTGTGCGGGGATCGGGCAGATCGCGCAGGGCCCACCACCAGAGCCACACGCCGGCCAACACAGCGCCCACGGCGAGCAGACACGCGAGGCGCGCCGCGGCTTGGACAAGCGCGCGCCACGCCACTCCACGATACCCTCTCCCCCGAAGGTTCCACCCCTGACGAGCCGGCACGGACATCCGGCCTCCCCTTCCGGGTTACACCGACGTCGCGGGGGCCTCGGCCTCGCGCGCCGTTTGCCCGTGAAGAGGCGCGCTCTCGGCGCAGTGGGCCTCGTCGCCGATCCGGTGGGGGGCCGAATAGACGCGAAAGCCGTGGCGCCGCACATAGCCCACCACAGTGATGTTCCACGCGCGGGCCAGCCGGACCGAGAGGCTGGTAGGCGAGGTGCGGGAGATCACGATGGGCACGCCCATCTTGGCGGCCTTGTTCAACATCTCCGAGCTGATGCGCCCCGTGGCCACCAGCACGCGGTCGCGCGTCTCCACGCCCTGCTTGAGCGCCTGCCCCCACAGGCGGTCAATGGTGTTGTGCCGGCCCACGTCCTCGGCCACGAGGATGAGCGTGTGGCCGTCGCTCAGGGCGGCCGTGTGCACTCCCCGGGCCTGGTGGTAGAAGTGAGCCGCTCCGTAGAGCTGTTGCATCAAGGCCGGCACACTCTCAGGAGACAACCGCACGGAGGAGCGCAGGGGGGCGTGCTGTTGGCTGATGTCGTCGAAGGTGATGCCCCCTCCACAGCCCGAGGTGATGATGGGGCGTGTGGAGGGCGGACGGAAGCTCAGGTCCCGGAGCCAAACGTCCACACAGCTCCGGTTGGGGCAGACCTCCAGGGCACGGATGTCCTCAATGCGCTCAATGAACCCTTCGGAGCGGAGAAAGCCGACGGCCAGCTCGTCCAGACGATAGGGCGTACACATGAAGGTGGCCAACTCAAACCCGTTGACGTGAATGCGCACCAGCCCCTCTTCGATCACATGCCCCTCGACCACCTGCCGCCGGCCATCCTGATACACAACGTAGGCGATCTGACGCACTCCTCCGGCCATGCTCGCGACCTCCTTGCCCCTTGGCGCGCCTTTGCGCTTCTCGCCCTAACCCCGCAACCGCGTGAGTAAACTCTACCACAAGGCGGGCAAGGCGCCAAGCGCATCCCCGTTTGCTCTCACGCCATGCCTGGTTTATACTCGGCGCCAAGGGGCATCCTACGGCCGCAAGGGGAAAGATTCCGAATCAAGGGGAGAGATCATGGGGGACCGCAAGCACCGCTTCGACTGGAGCAACCGTCCACACCCGCGCCTCTTCATTCCCGGGCCCACCGAGGTGCGCCCAGAAGTGCTCGCAGCCCAGGCGGAGCTGATGATCGGCCACCGCACCGACGCGCTCGAAGCCCTCTTCGCCCGCGTGCAGGCTCAGGCCCGCCGCCTCTTCTTCACCGAGGCCCGCGTCTACGTGACGGCCTCCTCGGGCATGGGGCTCCAGGAGGCGGCCATCCGCAACGGCGTGCGCGAGCGGGTCATCTGCTTCGTCAACGGGGCCTTCAGCCAGCGCTGGGCCGACGTGGCCGAGGGGTGTGGCAAGCAGACTGTGCGCGTGGCCGTGGAATGGGGGCACCCCATCACGCCCGACGTGGTCGTGCGGGCTCTGCGGGAGCACGGCCCGGCCGACGCCATCACCGTGGTCCACAACGAGACCAGCACCGGCGTCATCAGCCCCATCGCCGAGATCGCCGGCGCCGTGCGCGACGTGGCGCCGGAGACGCTGGTGCTCGTGGACGCGGTGAGCTCGCTGGCCGGAGCGCCCGTCCACTTCGACGAGTGGGGGCTGGACGTCTGTCTGACCTCCTCCCAGAAGGCGCTGGCCTGCCCGCCGGGCCTGGCCTTGGCCGCCGTGAGCGACCGCGTGTTGGAACGCGCCCGCACGGTGAGCGGCCGGGGCTGGTACTTCGACTTCCTGTTGCTGGAAAAATACCTTCAGCGCAACACCACGCCGGCCACGCCGGCCATATCCCTGTTGCGCGCCCTCCACGTACAACTCACCCACATCTTGGACGTGGAGGGCCTGGAGGCCCGCTTCGCGCGCCACCGCGCGCTGGCCGAGATGACGTGGGAGTGGGTGCGCGCGCGGGGGTTCGACTTCTTCGCCGCTGAGGGCTACCGTTCCCCCACGGTCACTGCTGTGGCCAACGCCCGTGGCGTGGACGTAGATGCCCTCAACGCCTTCCTCACGTCGCGCGGTATGGTCATTTCCAACGGCTACGGCCCCCTCAAGGGCCGCACCTTCCGCATCGCCCACATGGGGGACACCACGCCCGAGGAGATGCGCTACTTGCTCGACACCATCGACGAGTTCCTGGCCGCCTGAGCGACCGAGCAGTTGAAACCGAGAGAGGCCGAGAAAGGAGTTCACGAACCCATGAGCGAGCAAAGGCGCCCGCGTGTCCTGGTGACAGAGCCGCTGGACGAGGCCGGCTTGGCCCGGCTGCGCCAGCACGTGGACGTGGACGAGCGCTTCGACCTGTCCGAAGAAGAGCTGGAGGCCATCATTCCCGAGTACGACGCCCTCATCGTGCGCAGCCGCACCAGGGTGACCTCCCGCGTGATCGAGGCGGGCAAGCGGCTGCGGGTGATCGGGCGGGCCGGCGTGGGCTTGGACAACATCGACGTGAGCGCCGCCCGCGCCATGGGCATCGAAGTGCGCAACTGCCCCGACACCACCAGCGTCGCCGTGGCCGAGCACACTTTCGCCCTCATCCTCGCCCTGGCACGCCACATCCCCGAGGCCGACCGCACCATGAAGGCCGGCCGGTGGGAGAAGCGCCGGCTCAAGGGCGTCTCCCTGCGCGGCAAGACCATCGGCATCATCGGCTTCGGCCGCATTGGCCGCCAAGTGGCCCGCCTGGCCCAAGGGTTCGGCATGCGCGTCCTGGTCAACCAGCCCCGCCTGACGCCCGAGCTGGCCCTCGAGGCCGGCGTCACCCCCTGTGACCTGCCCGAGCTGCTGCGCCAGGCCGACGTGGTCACCCTCCACGTGCCCCTCCGTCCCGAAAACGTGGGCCTCATCGGGCGGGACGAGCTCGCCCTGATGAAGCCTTCGGCCTTTTTGATCAACACGGCCCGGGGCGGCCTCGTGGACGAGGAGGCTCTGCTCGACGCCCTGAACGGCGGCCGGTTGGCCGGCGCCGGCCTCGACGTGTTCGCCCAGGAGCCGCCCGGCGATCATCCCCTCGTGTGCCATCCCCGCGTGGTCGCCACGCCCCACATCGGCGCCAGCACGGTGGAGGCCCAACGGGACGCCGCCCTCTCCATCGCCGACCAGGTGATCGAGATCCTGAAGCGCCCCACCCAGGCAGCCGGCGTCCTCTCCCTCCAAGTCGTGCCCGTGGACCGCGTGGTGCCCCATGAGGCCACGGACCCCAAACACGTGGAGCGCCTGAAGGCCGCCATCGAGGAGCAAGGTGTCCTCGTCAACCCGCCCGTCGTCGTGGAGCACCGTCGCGACTTCTACGTCGTCCTGGACGGAGCCACCCGCACGGAGGCTTTCCGACAACTCGGCATCCCCCACATCGTCGTGCAGGTAGTGGACCCGGCCGACGGCGGAGTCACGCTTCACACCTGGCACCACGCCATCAGCGGCCCCTCGTGGGAGGCGCTGCACGCCCTCCTGGAGGACGTGCCCGGCCTGCGGCTCAGCGAACAGCCGGCCGGCGACATCCACGTGCGCCTCAGGGATCAGACGAATGCCCTGGCCTATTTCCTCACAACCGACGGGCGGGCCTTCCTGGCCGAGGTGAACGACGAGAGCACAGACCCCCTCGACGTGCTCAACGCCACCGTGGCCCGCTACACCGCTTGGGGCGACGTGGCCCGCACGCTCATCACCGACGTCCACCGGCTCAAGGCAGCCTATCCCCGCGTGGTGGCCCTGGCCGTCTTCCCCCAATTCTCCATTCGGGATGTGCTGGAGATCGCCGCCCGGGGCAAACACCTGCCCCAGGGCATCACGCGCTTCATCGTGCCGGGCCGGGTGTTGCGCCTCAACGCCCCTTTGGAGATTCTCTGGGCCAACCAGCCTCTCGGAGCGAAACAACGTTGGCTCGACGAGGTGGTGCAGGAAAAGCTCGCCCTCCGCCGCGTGCGGTATTACCAAGAGCCCGTCGTCATCCTAGAAGAGTAAAACCCGACGGAGAGCGCGCCCGTCGCCGTCACCGGAGAGGGAAAGGAGAGGGGAGCCATGTCGTATCTGAACGTAGAGGAATATCGCGTGCGCGTCCGCCAGGGCGACGCCGAGATCGACGGCGCCGTCTGGGTCCGCGAGGGGCGGGAGTGGGAGCTGGAGGCCGGCGACCTCCGCCTCGTGGCCGACGCCTCGGCTGTGCCGGAGACGCGGCCCGACGGCTTCTTCGCCCGCCTCAAGGAGACCTTGGAAGCCGACAACGTGTACCTGCTCACCTGTGGCACCTGTGCGTTCTTCCGGCGCTCGGACAACCCGGCCGACGACGGGTGGCGGGGCTACTGCACCTGGTCTTCCGACGAGGCGCCTGCCGGCCCGCCCGAGCAGGTCACCCTGTTGGCCCCCAACTGCCACCGGTTCGCCTACCGGCCCGGCGCGCCCGAGCCGGTGGACCCGGAGTGGCTCGCCAGGGCCCGCCAGGCCGAAGGGGAGCTGGACGAGACGGCCGTGCTGCCCCAAATCGAGGAACCGCGCGGCCTCGTGGGCCTCATCCGGCGCCTGCTGGGCCGGCCGTCATCTCCCCGCCCGACGGTGCCCACTGCCATCATCGAGCGGCCCGGCGGCCAGCCTTGTCCCTGTTGCGGCACCCGCATGACCAACCGGGCCTCGATCTCCAACGTGGACGAGACCGGGAGCGAGCGCATCTTCAGCGTCTGGCGATGCCCCCACTGCTTGGGCAACTTCCTGGACGACTGGCTCGAGGCCTTCGTGGGCAGCCGCGCCCGGGACGCCGAACGCATCTACGTGGTGCCCCCTGCCGAGGCCAACTTGGGGGTGAAGATGGTGGCCCGTTGCCCGCGCCCTGACGAGAAGGGGTGTACCTGCGTGGCCAACCGGCACTTCGACGAGTGGGGTGATTTCCTCTACCGCGAAGGCCGGCGCATGAAACACCGGGAGAGCGTGGTCAGCCTGTGACGGCGGCGGTGTTCCACCGGCGCGATCTCACCACATTTTCACGGAAGGGGGAGGCAACGATGCCCTACGGATACCACGGACGCATCCTGCACGTCAACCTGACCGACGGCACCATCGAAGTTGAACAGCCCGACGAATCCTTCTACCGCACCTACATGGGGGGCAGTGCCCTGGGCCTCTGGTACCTGCTGCGCGAGGTCCCTCCGGGCACGGACCCCTTGGGCCCACAGAACCTGTTGGTCTTCAGCCTCAGCGTGGTCACCGGCGCGCCGGTCCACGGACAGAGCCGCGCCACGGCCAACGCGCGCAGCCCGCTGACCGGGGGCGCCGGGGACTCGCAGGCCGGCGGCTTCTGGCCGGCCGAGTGCAAGTTCGCCGGCTTCGACGCCATCGTCATCCGGGGCCAAGCCCCCAAGCCCGTCTACCTCTGGCTCCACGACGGCCAAGCCGAGCTGCGGGATGCCACCCACCTGTGGGGGCGGGACACAGGTGAGACGATGAAAGCCATCCGCCACGAACTGGGCGACCGCCGGATCGAAGTGACGGCCATCGGCCCGGCCGGCGAACACCTGGTGCGCTTCGCCGCCATCATGAACATGGCCAACCGCGCCCACGGCCGCACGGGCATGGGGGCCGTCATGGGCGCCAAGAAGCTCAAGGCCATCGCCGTGCGGGGACGCCAGCGCCCCACCCTTTACGACCGCGACCGCGTGTTGGAGCTGGCCCGCTGGGGGCGGGACCACGTGGACAAGACCATCGGGGCCCTGGCCAAGTACGGCACCTCGGTGGTCCTCAAGGCCCAGAACTACGTGGGCGGCCTGCCCACGCGCAACTACGCCACCGGCGTCTTCGAGCACGCCAAGGCCATTTCGGGCCAGACCATGTACCACACCATCCTCGTCGGCCGGGACACGTGCTACGCCTGCGCCACCAAGTGCAAGCGCGTCGTCGAGGTGACCGACGGCCCCTACCGGGTGGACCGCACCTACGGCGGCCCCGAGTACGAGACCCTGGCCACCTTCGGCGCCTACTGCTGCGTGGGCGACCTGGAGGCCATCGCCAAGGCCAACGAGCTCTGCAACCGCTACGGGCTCGACACCATCTCGGCCGGCGCCACCATTGCCTGGGCCATGGAAGCCTTCGAGGCAGGCGCCCTCACCCTGGCGGACACCGACGGCCTGGAGCTGCGCTTCGGCAACGCCGACGCCATGTTGGCCGCCCTGGAAGCGCTGGCCCACCGCCGCGGCACCTTGGGCAACTTGCTGGCCGAGGGGTCCGAGCGGGCCGCCAGGGCCGTGGGGCGGGGAAGCGAGGAGTTCCTGATCACCGTCAAGGGCCAGGAGGCACCGGCCCACATGCCCCAGATCAAGCGCAGCCTGGGCCTCATCTACGCCGTGAACCCCTTCGGCGCCGACCACCAGTCCAGCGAGCACGACACCTCCTACCAGCCCGGATCGAGCAAGCGGGAGCTGGAACGGCTCGCCATGTTGGGCCTCACGTCTCCCCAGGACTTGGACACCCTCAACCGCGAAAAAGTCGAGTTCGCCCTCAAAACGCAATACTTCTACTCCGCCTTGGACACGCTGGGGCTCTGCCAGTTCGACTGGGGGCCGGCCTGGCAGCTCTACGGCCCCGAGCACCTGGCCGATTTCGTCCACGCGGTCACCGGGTGGGACGTGACCTTGGACGAGCTCATGACCGTGGGCGCGCGCCGGCTCAACATGCTGCGCGCCTTCAACGCCCGGGAGGGCATCGGGCGGGACGCCGACAAGCTCACCAAGCGCCTCCACAAACAGCTCACCGAAGGCCCGTCCGAGGGGCTCCAGATCACGCCCGAGGAGCTCGAACGGGCCAAGGACATCTACTACGAGCTGGCCGGCTGGGATGTGGGGACAGGATACCCCACGCCGGAAACCCTGGCCCGGCTCGGGCTGGCGTGGATTGAACAGGGGAGCAACGGGAGTGCGTGATCTGGCCAGGCCCGGCAAGGCCGACGTGGTTGTGATCGGGGAGGGCATTACCGCCCTCCTCGTGGCCCATTCGCTGGCGCAGGCCGGGTGGCGCACCGTGCTCATCCGAGAACAGGAGAGCCCCCCTCCTCCCGGCCCTGCCGAGTGGCCGGCCGTTCCCGCGATGGGCGGGGCCGAGCGTCGCGCCTTGGCCCGGGCAGGCCACCGGGCGCTGGACGAACTGGCAGGGCACCTGCCCGGCCTGCGGGCCGGCGAGGCCGAATGGCTGGGTGCCGACTTCTCCGGCCACGCCCTTCCCCGCCGCGTGCCGGCCCTCTGGTACGACATCGGCCGCCTGCTGCCCGCCCTGGCCACCCGCGCGGCCGAAGCGGGCGTTGACGTGGTGCGCACCCGCGTGCGGGGCATCAGCGTCATCGAGGGCCGCGTGCTGGGCGTCGTCACCGAAGCCCGGCGCTGGGACGCGCGCCGCCTCGTGCTGGCCGTGGAACGGGCCGGGCGAACGCTCGCCCTGACGCGCATGGCCCAAGCGCCCCTGAAAGTGCCTGAGATAACCTGGCCCCTGCGCCGGTTGCGCGGACAGGGCCACGGGAGAAGTGTCCGGGCCGGGCCGTCCGGGCTCCTCTGGCCGGCCGAGGGCGGCATGTGGCTCTGGGGCGTGCTGCCGGGTGTGGAGCCCGACGGCCCCTGCCTGGCCGACGTGCCCCTGGCTCCGCCTGACTCTTCCCCAACCGTGGGCCCGGCCGAGCGCGTTGAGGGCCTCTGGCTCGCCTTGGGCACGGCCGGCTGGCCACTCGTGGCCGCCGGCGCCGCCATCCGCTTGGCCGACGAGATGTTGGCGGCATGAACGGCCTCCGGCCGGAAACGGACGCACCCTTCGCGAATTTGTCAAAATTGTTCCGTTGAGTAGCCTACATTAATATCTCCTCATTCACGCACGCGGCACACTTGGGTTCCTCTTGTGCTCAGGCGCTCTGTCGGCGGCACCCGCTCACAGGTTACAAGGAAAGGGGACATCCATGCAGATCCGTCTCCTCACGGCTGAAGAGGTACAACGGGCACTTCCCATGTCCGCCTGCATCGAAGCCATGCGCGGCGCCTTCGCCCAACTGGCCGCCCGGGAAGTCGAAGTGCCCCTGCGCACCCGCTTGGCCACCCCTGACGGCGTGACCCTCTTCATGCCGGCCTATCTGAAACAGAGCCACGCCCTGGGACAAAAGATCGTCTCCATCTACGAACAGAACGCCCGGCAGGGCCTGCCCACCATCTCCGCCATTGTCATTCTGTTGGACGCCACCACCGGGCACCCCAAGGCCATCGTGGACGGCACGAGCCTCACGGCCCTGCGCACGGGCGCTGTCAGCGGCCTGGCCACCGCTCTCCTGGCCCGCCCGGAGAGCGCCGTGCTCACTGTCTTCGGCGCCGGGGCCCAAGCCCCTGCCCAAATCGAGGCCGTGCTGGCCGTGCGCCCGGTCCGCGAAGTGCGCATCCTCAGCAAGTCGGGCCACTCGGCCCGTCAGCTCGCCCGGCGCGTGGCCTCAGCCCACCCTGAGATCACCGTACACGTCGCCGAGGACCCCGTCCGCGCCGTGGAGGACGCCGACATCATCTGCACGGCCACGCCGAGCCGCACCCCCCTCTTCCCCGCCGAGGCCGTGCCCCCCGGCGCCCACATCAACGCCATTGGCAGCTTCACGCCGGAGATGTGCGAGCTCCCCCTGGAGATGTTGGCGGATGCCCTCGTGGTGGTGGACCAGAAGGAGGCCGCGTGGGCCGAGGCCGGGGAGCTCATCCAGGCCCGGGAGGCCGGCCTGCTCGACCCCACCAGCGTGGTGGAGCTCGGCGACATCGTGCTGGGACGCCACCGGGGCCGCACGTCGCCGCTCCAGGTTACCGTCTTCAAGAGCGTGGGCTTGGCCATTCAAGACGTGGCCGCGGCCGACCGCCTGCTGGCGAGGGCGGAACGCCAGGGGCTGGGCACGCTCATCGAGCTGTGATGCCCTGGCCTGGGCGAAGTGTTCGCGTGACGAAGTGACATCACAGGAGGTTGAAGCATGGCAACGGTGCCACCTACAGCGGACGTGGTCATCATCGGCGGCGGTGTGATGGGCACCAGCACCGCCTACCACTTGGCCAGAAAGGGGTGCCGGCGCGTGGTCGTGTTGGAACGGGCCGACTTCTTCGGCCAAGGCGCCACCGGCGCCTGTGCCGGGGGCATCCGTCACCAGTTCACCACAGAGGTGAACGTCCGCCTCTCCATCGAGAGCATTCGCATGTTGGAGCGCTTTCCCGAGGAAATGGAGCAGGACATTGGGCTCAACCAATGTGGGTACCTGTTCCTCCTCACCACGGACGAGGAAGTGGAGGCCTTTCGCCGGCACATGGCCCTCCAGCGCCGTCTGGGCGTGGCCACGGAGTGGCTCAGCGTGGAGGAGATCGCCCGCCGCGTGCCTCAGCTCAACGTGGAGGGCATTCAAGGGGGCACCTTCTACGGGCGGGACGGCCTCTGTGACCCTCACAGCGTGGTCATGGGGTACGTCAAACAGGCCCGCCGCCTGGGAGCCACGCTGCTCACCGACACGCCGGTAACCGACATCGAGGTCGTCCGGGAGCGGGTCGTCGGCGTGCACACGCCCCGAGGCCGGATTGCCACCGAACAGGTCGTAATTGCCG
>Ga0256839_1003277_pt1 | contig 16859 bp, 15 predicted proteins | sample 354166metaG_FD_185968 | JGI IMG/M metagenome (GOLD analysis project Ga0256839, IMG submission 185968) | Hydrothermal vent microbial communities from Mid Atlantic Ridge, Atlantic Ocean - 354-166 | ecosystem: Environmental > Aquatic > Marine > Hydrothermal vents | place: Atlantic Ocean: Mid... | reverse complement strand
CCGTCCGCTCCCGCTCCGCCCCGGCGAAGGCGACCAGGAACTTGAACAACACGCTCAAGGCGAACACGCCGGTGACCAGGGCGGTGAGCAGCCCCAGGGTGGCTTGCGGGGCGGCGGCGAGACCCACGAGGAGGGCGGCGAGCAGGGCCGCGAACAGGGCGAACTGCGCCGGAGTGAGGACCGTGTAGGCGGAGACCTCGCGTCGTTTGCGGTAAAGCTCGTAGACCGCGCGGTCGAGGAACAACCGGCCGTAGGTGCGCCGCAGATAACGCGAGAGATCCCAATGGGTGGTGACCGCAAAGCGGAGCCGACGTTCGGGATAAAGGCGGGCGAGCTCCTCCTGAAGGCGCTGCGAAGGTCGCTCCGCCACCGCCACCCACACCTCGTCCCTGACGAGCCGGTAGACCGCCGCCTGTTCCGCAAGCGCCAGGTCGAGCGGCAGCCGGCTGTGGTCCGCAGGGGGCGGCAGGTCTTGCAGCTCCACATAGGGCAGCCGCCACAGCTCCGACAGCGCCTGGTAGAGGTGGCGGCGCTGGACATAGCCGAAGGCGAGGAGGATGGTTCCAAGCCGCTCCCCCGAGCGCCGCTGCAGCTCGAGGGCGTGGGCGAGATGGTCCGCCCGCACCCACCCCTTGGCCAGCAGCAGCTCGCCCAGGCGATTGGGGCCCCTGTCTTCGGGTGGAGGCGCAGCCGGGCCGGGCGCGGCTCCGGCGTGGAGCGGGGCGGCGGCTTGGAGCCGGTGGTCGTCCCGTTCCATGCTCACGCCTCCGGGGGTGCCGGCCGCACGAGTCGGGCGTAGAGCCGTCCGAGCAGGAAGACCAATCCCAGCGCGGCCAGGCCCAGGGCCGGATTGCGGTAGCGTATCCACCAGGGGGGAGGGGACGGACTCTGGGCTTCGAGCCGCAGCCTTCGCGCCTCCACCGCGAAGCCCAAGGGCTCGCCCCGGCCGTCATAGAGCCAGAGATCGCCGAACAGCCCGTACCACCCGTCCCAGGCCAATGCCCGCGTAAGCAGCTTCCCGGCAAGCGGCGCCGGACCGGAGAGGGCGATGCGACCCGCCCGTGCATCCAACACCGCGACCGGTCGATCGGGCTCCTGGCGCCAGAGCACATCGCCGCGGGCATCGCGCACCGCGAAGGGCCCGAACCCCTCGCCGCGGTCCATGAGCGGCGCGGATGCCAAAAGGAGATGCGGGCCCGTGCCCGCCCGTGCCACCAGGCGTGGGCGCAGTCGGGCCCGGGTGACACGCTGCAACGCCGCTATCAGAATAGCCGCCTGCTCGAGCCGGGCCGGGCTGACATCGCGGATGACCACCGGCACCTGCCCGCGGAACGCCTGGGGAAAGGCCGCGAACCCCGACTCGCGCAGGGGCCCGGGGCGAAAGCGGACTCCGGATCGCGCCTCCACCACCGCCTCGAAAGGCGGACCGTTTGTCGGGCAGACGGCATCCGGGCGGAAGACGAGCTGGACGAGATTGTCGCGCCGCAACAGCTGGTTCGGGACCGGCACCCACAGGGCGAACCGGCCCGCCTCAAGCCGGCGTTCCACAAGCAGCCGGCCGTTCACCCGCACGAGCAGCGCGCCCGATCCCGGCCCGTAGCGGCCGGAGAAGAACAGCTCCAGATCCCGGACCGGCCCGCCGAGGTCCGCCTGGGCGAGATCGAAGCGCAGCGAACGTTCGCCCAGGCCGCGCACGCTGCGATCGGCCAAACCGAGCTGCGCCCAGCTCAACCAGGCGCGGCCGTCCTCCTCGTAGCGGAGCTCGTCGAGCGGCGGCGGGTTCCGCCACCCCGGCCCGAACCACGGCCGCAGCGCTTGTTCGAGGCCGATCACGGGCAGACGGACGACATCCCCCCACCCGCAGCCGTCGTCGCTTGCGGGTAGCAATCGGCCGGGCCCGACATCGAGCACCACCATGCGTTCGAAGGGGCCGGGAGGTGCGTCCAGCCGCTCGCCCGGCACCAGAACCCGCAGGGCGAAGGGGCGCCGGTATTGGCGGGCGAGGGCGGCGGCGAGCTCCAGAAAGGCTTGAACCCGCTCCGCATCCCAGCGAACGTCCTCCCGCACCCGTCGCGCACAGCCGTCCGCGGCCACAAGGGGTCCGGGGGCCACCCACAGGCGGGCGAGATGGGCGGGAAAGACCGGTGCGGAAGCAGCCGCGCGCCTGTGCGTGAAGAGGATGCGGCTCGCGCCCGACAGCTCGAGCCACAGGCGCGCGTCCTCCACACATCCCGCATCCCGACCCGGCAGCAGCCGCCCCCGCAAGCGCAGCCGCATGACCCCCTGGCCGGGCGGCGCGCTCTCGGGCAGGGGGATGCGCCACAGCCCCTCGCGTCGCTCTCCGGCCACGAGCTGGGCCAGGGTCTCGCCGCCGCTCTCCACCCAGAGTTCGGCGCGGGCGACGGCGGGGGCCAGCATCCAGGCCAGTTCGAGCCGGACCGGCCGCACCGTCCGGTCCATCGGCAGCTCCAGGGTCCAGTCCAGCTCGCCTCCGTAGCGCCGCCGCGCGGGTTCGGCCCAGAGCTCGCCCAAAGAGAGCGTGAGCGCGGCTGGGGGCGGCAGGGCGACCGCACCCCCTGCGAGGCACAGGCCTTGTTCCGGGACACCGGCGGCGGCCGCCTGGATCCACGCCACTACGGCGAGCGCCGCTGCGGTCCGCGTTGTCGATCGGCGAAGAGGTCGCACCGAGGCAACCGTTCGGTGTGGCTGGCTCCGCGCTCTTCCTGACTCCGAACGGTTAACGATCCCTGAACGGATCGCGGCGCTGCACGAAAAAGGGCCGCGGGTCGCCCCGCGGCCCCTTAAGGCTTTGCTTCGGGCGCGGCGTCAGAAGTCCATGTCGCCCATGCCGCCGCCGGCGCCCGCGGGCTCCTTCTTCTTCTCGGGCTTCTCCGCCACCATGGCTTCTGTGGTGATCAACAGCCCGGCCACGGAGGCCGCATCCTGGAGCGCGCAGCGCACCACCTTGGCGGGGTCGATGATGCCGCGGGCGACCAGATCGCAGTACTCGCCGGCCTGGGCATCGAAGCCCCAGTTGTAGTCGTTGCTCTCGAGCAGCTTGCCGGCCACCACGGCGCCGTCGAGACCGGCGTTCTCGGCGATCTGCCGCACCGGCGCCTGGATCGCCTTCTTGACGATCTCGACCCCGTGGCGCTGGTCCTCGTTGGCGACATTGAGGCCTTCGAGCGCCTCGGTGGCGCGCAGGAGCGCGACGCCGCCGCCGGGCACGATGCCCTCCTCGACCGCGGCACGGGTGGCGTGCATGGCGTCCTCGACCCGGTCCTTGCGCTCCTTCACCTCCACCTCGGTGGCGCCGCCGACCCGGATCACCGCCACCCCGCCGGCCAGCTTGGCGAGCCGCTCCTGCAGCTTCTCGCGGTCATAATCGGAGGTGGTCTCCTCGATCTGCGCCTTGATCTGGTTGATGCGCGCCTTGATCTGGTCGGAGTCCCCCTTGCCGCCGACGATGGTGGTGTTCTCCTTCTCCACGATCACCCGATCGCAGCGACCCAGCATCTCGAGGGTGACGTTCTCGAGCTTGATGCCGAGATCCTCGGAGACCACCTGGCCGCCCGTGAGGATGGCGATGTCCTCGAGCATCGCCTTCCGGCGCTCGCCGAAGCCGGGGGCCTTGACCGCCGCCACCTTGAGGCCGCCCCTGAGCTTGTTGACGACCAGCGTGGCCAGCGCCTCGCCCTCGACGTCCTCGGCGATGATCAACAGCGGCTTGCCGGACTGGACGATCTGCTCGAGGATCGGGAGCAGCGGCTGCAGGCCCGAGAGCTTCTTCTCATGCACGAGGATGTAGGGCTCCTCGAGCACGCAGCGCATCTTGTCGGCGTCGGTGATGAAATAGGGGGAGATGTAGCCGCGGTCGAACTGCATGCCCTCGACGATCTCGAGCTCGGTCTCGAGGGCCTTGGCCTCCTCGACGGTGATCACCCCTTCGTTGCCGACCTTCTGCATCGCCTCCGCCAGCATACGGCCGATCTCCGCGTCGCCGTTGGCGGAGATGGTGCCGACCTGGGCGATCTCCTCGGAGGTGGTGACCTTCTTGGCCTTGTTCTGGATGTGCTTGACCACCGCCTCCACCGCGGCGTCGATGCCCCGCTTGAGGTCCATGGGGTTCATCCCCGCCGCCACCGCCTTCACACCCTCGCGCACGATGGCGTCGGCGAGCAGGGTGGCGGTGGTGGTGCCGTCGCCGGCCACATCGCTGGTCTTGCTCGCCACCTCGCGCACCAGCTGCGCGCCCATGTTCTCGAACTTGTCGGCGAGCTCGATCTCCTTGGCGACGGTGACGCCGTCCTTGGTGATGCGCGGCGCGCCGAAGCTCTTCTCCAGCACCACATTGCGGCCCTTGGGGCCGAGGGTCACCTTGACGGCGTCGGCCAGGATCTGGACGCCCCGCAGCATCTTGGCCCGGGCGTCGGTGGCAAAACGCAGCTCCTTTGCGGGCATGGTTCCATCACCCCTTGGTAAATCGGACGACGATGTGAGATGAGCGAAGCGCGACGATCAGGCCGCCGCCTTCTCGGCCTTCTCTTCCTTCTCGAGGATGCCGAGGATGTCGCTTTCCTTCATGATGAGATACTCTTCACCCTCGATCTTCACCTCGGTCCCCGACCATTTGCCGAACAGCACCCGATCGCCCACCTTGACATCGAGCGGGATGAGCTTGCCGGTCTCATCCCGGGCGCCGGGCCCGACGGCGATCACCTCACCTTCCTGGGGCTTCTCCTTGGCGGTGTCGGGAATGATGATGCCGCCCTTGGTCCGCTCCTCTTCCTCGATGCGACGCACGAGAACCCGGTCGTGCAACGGACGGAAACGCATGGGCTTGGACCTCCGCCAATGAGTTCATCCCGATTGTTAGCACTCCCCAGCGGCGAGTGCCAGGTCGCCCGTGAGGTAGGAACCGCCCGTCCGGCCTTCAAGGGGTGGCGGGACGCTTTTGTCAGCGGCCGCCCCATCCTGCTGCTAACCGGTTGAAAAGGCAACGAAAATCGGATCCGGACGCTTGACGCCCGAGGCGCCGGCGGTCATGGTTGAACGGTGGGAAGCCGAGAGCACGGACAGGAGGGTCATGCGTAGGCGAAGGGCGAGCGCGGAATTCGAGATGCAGCTCCGGGGCTACCGTCTCGCCACCGCGGAGATCCTCTACCATATGCCCGACCATCCCGCACTGCTCCAGTCCTTCATCTGGCAGCAGTACGATCTGGCGCCGGACTATCCCAACCTGCGCCGCTTCCTCGACTGGTGGGACAGCCATCTCGAGGGCAAGATCCACAGCGTGCGGATCGCCTGCGCCGCCCGGCTGGGACCGGTGGCCTGGCGTCATGTGCCCTTCAGCTTCGATCTCGGCTGAGCGGCGCAACCGGGCCCCACCGCCACGCGCAGGCCCCTGGAAAGGCCGCGCATGGACATGCCGCCGCCCAGGCCGCTGCGCCGCCGGGTGCGCATCTGCGCGCCCGTCTGCTGCGGTCATCCGCTGCGCCGGCCTCCATGGCCGGGGAGCAATGTGGCGGGCGGCCGTTCCGATTCCCCTGCGCCCAAGGCGGCGGGCATGTGGGGGCTGCAGGCCGGCTGGCGTGCCCTGATGTTGCCGAAGTCATTCCCCGCCGCCGAGCGCGTGCACATAGATGGCCACCATCTTCAGCGCCTCCTCCGACAGGCGGCCCGCCCAGGCCGGCATGACGCCGTGGCGGGGATCGGCGATCTGGGCGCGCACGGCTTCGGGGCTGGATCCGTAGAGCCAGATGGCGTCGGTGAGATCGGGGGCGCCCACCTCCCTGATCCCGCGGCCGTCGTCGCCGTGGCAGGCGGCGCACTGTTCGGCGAACAGGGCAGCACCGCGCCGGGCCGCCTCCGGGTCGCTCGCCTGTCCGCTCAGGCTCAGCACATAGGAGGCGACGTCCGCGATTTCCTCGGGCGTGAGCAGATCGGCGAAGGCCGGCATGCGGCTTTCCCGGGTGTCCGGGTCGGAGGGATCGCGGATCCCGTGGCGGACGGTGAGGAGGATGTCCTCGAGCTTGCCGCCCCACAGCCAATCGTCGTCGGCGAGGCTCGGATAGTTGCGCTGGCCGGCGCCGCCGAGGCCGTGGCAGGCGGCGCAGTTCTCCTTGAACACCACCTCGCCGCCGCGGCTCGCGAAGGTGAAGAGCTCGGGATCGGCTGAGATCTCCGCAAGTCCGCTCTCCCGGATGCGGTCGAGCCACGCCGCCCGCTCCGCCTCGGCCGCCTGCCATCGCTCGGCGAACTCGAGGCGCTGGTTGGAGCCCAGGAGGCCCGGATAGTAGGTGGTGAGCCACGGCCAGGAGGGATAGAGGATCCACCACACCACCGACCAGGCGATGGTGGCCCAGAACAGGTACACCCACCATCGCGGCAGGGGCGTGTTGAGCTCCTTGATGCCGTCCCATTCGTGACCGGTGGTCTGCTGGCCGGTCACGGGATCCCGTTCCGCCTCATGGGCCATGACCGTCGTCCTCCCTGAAGGGAATGCGCGCGGCCGCCTCCCAACGCTGCTTCTGGGAGGGCCACAGCGCCCAGGTCACGATGCCGACGAACAGCAGGAACAGCCACACCACCCAGAGTTCGCGGGCCAGGACGACCAGTTCTTCCATGGGCTCTCGTCCGCTATTGGAGCACGTCCTTGGGGTCGATGTCGGCGAAGTCGATCATGCGCCCGAGGATCTGCAGGTAGGCGACCAGCGCGTCCATCTCGGTGAGGCGCTCCGGCTGGCCGTCGAGATCGCCCACCATCGCCTTGGGATAGCGCTGCAGCAGCTCCTCGTGGTCGGCCTCCGGATCGGCCTGGGCGCGCAGGTCCTCCTCCGCCTTGGCGATCATGTCATCCGTATAGGGCACCCCGAGCGTTCTCAGCACCTCGAGATGGGCCCGGATGTCCTCCGCCTCGAGCTCGTTCTCGAGCAAAAACGGATATTTGGGCATCACGCTCTCGGGCACCACGCTCTGGGGATCGACCAGATGCGCCACGTGCCACTCGTTGGAGTATTTGCCGCCCACCCGGGCGAGATCCGGGCCGGTGCGCTTGGAGCCCCACTGGAAGGGATGGTCGTAGATGCTCTCCACCGCGAGGCTGTAGGGACCGTAGCGCTCCACTTCGTCGCGGAAGGGCCGGATCATCTGGCTGTGGCAGACATAGCAGCCCTCGCGGATGTAGATGTTGCGGCCCATGAGCTCGAGCGGGCTGTAGGGGCGCACGCCCCTGACCGGCTCGATGGTGCTCTCGATGGTGAACAGGGGCACGATCTCGACGAGCCCGCCGATCGACACCGTCACCAGGATCAACGACGCCAGCACCACACCCCGTTTCTCGATGAACGAATGCTTGAACATCGCTCACCTCACCGTGCCGGGGCGGTCCGAAGCGCGCCGAGCTGGGCCGGCAGCGCCTCCTCCTCGCGCACCTCGCCGCGCATGGTGCGCCAGAGGTTGTAGGCCATGATCAAAGCACCGGCCGTGAACAGCACGCCGCCGAGCGCGCGCACCACGTAGAAGGGATGCATGGCCTCCACCGTCTCCACGAAGGAGAACTGCAGAAAGCCGAGGCTGTCGTAGGTGCGCCACATGAGCCCCTGCATGATGCCGGACACCCACATGGAGGTGACGTAAAGCACGATGCCCAGCGTGCTGATCCAGAAGTGCCATTCCACCAGGCGAATGGAATACAGGCGCTCCGCCCGCCACAGCCGCGGCACCAGATAGTAGAGGGCGCCGAAGGTGACGAAGGCGACCCAGCCGAGCGCGCCGGAATGGACGTGGCCCACCGTCCAGTCGGTGTAGTGGGAGAGCGCATTGACCTGGCGCACCGACATCAGGGGCCCCTCGAAGGTGCTCATGCCGTAGAAGGCCACCGAGACCACCAAAAAGCGCAAGACGGGATCCCAGCGCAGCTTGTCCCAGGCGCCCGAGAGGGTCATGAGACCGTTGATCATGCCGCCCCAGGACGGCATCCACAGCATGACCGAGAAGGTCATGCCCAGCACCTGCGCCCAGTCGGGCAGGGCGGTGTAGTGGAGATGGTGCGGGCCGGCCCAGATGTAGAGAAAGATGAGCGACCAGAAGTGGACGATGGAGAGCCGATAGGAGTAGACGGGCCGCTCCGCCTGCTTGGGGATGAAATAGTACATGATGCCGAGGAATCCGGCGGTGAGGAAGAAGCCCACGGCGTTGTGCCCGTACCACCACTGGATCATGGCGTCCTGGACGCCGGACCAGATGATGTAGCTCTTGGTGCCGAACCAGCTCACCGGGATCGCCAGGTTGTTGACGATGTGCAGCATGGCGATGGTGATGATGAAGGCGAGGTAGAACCAGTTGGCCACATAGATGTGGGGCTCCCGGCGTCGCAGGATGGTGCCGAAGAAGATCACGAAATAGACCACCCACACCACCGTCAGCCACAGGTCCACGTACCATTCCGGCTCGGCGTATTCCTTGCTCTGGGTGATCCCCATCACGTAGCCGGTGGCGGCGAGGACGATGAACAGCTGGTAGCCCCAGAACAGGAAGTAGGCGAGGGCGGGGCCGCCGAAGAGAGAGGTGCGGCAGGTGCGCTGGACCACGTAGAGGGAGGTGGCGAGCAGGGCGTTGCCGCCGAAGGCGAAGATCACCGCCGAGGTGTGGACCGGCCGCAGCCGGCCGAAGGTGCCCCACTCGTAGGGGAGGTTGAGCCAGGGGTAGGCGAGCTGGAAGGCGATGAAGGTGCCCACCAGGAACCCGACGATGCCCCAGAAGATGGTGGCGAGGGTGAAGAGGCGGACGATGTCCTCGTTGTACCGCTCCCGCTCCGCCGCTGCCGCTGCCATGTGCGCTCCCCCGAAACGCGATTGCCGTGGATCGTCGAGGCGTAGCCGCCTGCGCGACATCCTTCAACCCCAGGGCGAGGTCGATGGTCCAGCCGGCCAATCGTCGCAGACGCGCGGACCTTTTCGAAGCTTCCCAACTCTGGCATTGATCCGGGTCAAGGACAGCCGTCCACCGGTCCCGGTCGCTTGGGGGGTGATGATGGCGACAGCCGGGGAGTGCTCGTGATGGTGCAAGCGGTGCCGGTCTTCGCGGCGCAACCGTTGCGCATCCGCCGTATCGGTCTGGACGAGCCCTGGCAGTGGCTGGCGCGCGGCTGGCGCGATTTCCGCCGCAACCCGTTCGTGGGTGTGGTCTACGGTCTGCTCGCCGCCGCCACCGGCTATCTGCTCACGCTGGGCCTCGTGCTCGCCGATCTGTTGTATCTGCTTTTGCCCTTGAGCTCCGGTTTCTTTTTGGTGGGGCCGGTTTTGGTGGTGGGCCTCTATGAGGTGAGCCGGCGCTTGGAGCAGGGGCTCGGCACCGGTCTGTTCGACGCCCTGTGGGCCTTTCGCCGCAATCCGGTGCAGATCGCGCTCATGGGAGTCGCCCTGCTCCTCTTCCATTTCCTGTGGGTGCGCATCGCGGCGCTCTTGTTCTTCCTCTACTGGGGCATCGAGCCCCCCTCGGTCGAGAACCTGCTCGCCGAGACGTTTTTGAGCCCGCGCGGCTGGCCGTTTCTGCTGATCGGCGGCGCGGTCGGCGCGGTGCTCGCCTTCGTCGCCTACAGCATCAGCGTCATCGCCCTGCCGCTGTTGCTGGACCGGGAGGACGTCAGCGTGGTGGAGGCGATCGCGGCCAGCGTGCGGGCGGTGCAGGTGAATCTGGCGCCGATGCTGCTGTGGGCGGCGATCATCGTGATCTTCACCGGATTCGGGCTGGTGCTCGCCTATCTCGGGCTCATCGTCACCTTGCCGGTGATCGCGCATGCGAGCTGGCATGCCTATCGTGACCTGGTGGTGCAGGAGGGATAAAACACAGGCGGTCGACGGCACGGGAGGTGGATGTGGGCGCTTGGGTTCTCGGCGGCGTGATGGGCTTGTTGGGCCTGTTCGGGCTGGTGATCGCAAGCCGCGCCGAAGAGGATATGTTCGCCTTTTTCGGCTACGGGTTGGTGGCGGTGGCGATCGCCGTCATCTTCACCCTTATCCACCGCTATACGGGTGTGCCGCCGGAGGGCGGTGAGGAGTCGGCGCGGCGGCGCGAGCCGGCGGAGTGATCGCGCCCCTGTCGCCCGGGCGGGGCCGGGGAGGGATCGGCCATGGGCCTGCGGGTTGCCATCCAGATGGATCCGCTCGAATCCATCCACATCGAGACCGACAGCACCTTCGTGCTCGGTCTCGAGGCCCAGCGCCGCGGCCATCAGCTCTTCCACTACACGCCCCTGGACCTCCACTGGCGCGACGGCCGGGTCTACGCCACCGCCCGGCCCTTTGTGTTTCGCCGCGAACAGGGCGCCCATTTCACGGCGGAGCCGCCGCAGCCGCTCGATCTCGCCTCGGTGGACGTGGTGCTCATGCGCCAGGACCCGCCCTTCAACCTCGCCTACATCTCCGCCACCCATCTGCTCGACCGGCTGCCCTCGCGGGTGCTGGTGGTCAACGATCCGACCGCGGTGCGCAACGCACCGGAAAAGCTGTTCGTCACCGCCTTCCACGACCTCATGCCGCCGACCCTGATCACCTATGATCTCGCCGAGATCAAAGCCTTCCAGCGCGAGCACGGCGATATTGTGGTGAAACCGCTCTACGGCGCCGGCGGCTCGGGGGTGTTCCTCATCCGGCGCGAGGACGTCAATCTCAACAGCCTCCACGAGCTCCTGCGCAGCTTCCTCGACGAGCCGCTCATGGTGCAGAAGTACCTTCCCGAGGTGCGCCGCGGGGACAAGCGCATCGTCCTCATCGACGGCCGGCCGGCGGGCGCCGTCAACCGCATCCCGCCCGCCGACGACGCCCGCGCCAATCTGCACGTCGGCGGCCGTCCGGAGCGGGCCGTGCTCGATGAGCGCGACCTGTGGATCTGCGAGCGCATCGGCCCGTGTCTGCGCGAGCAGGGCCTGATCTTCGTCGGCATCGACGTGATCGGCGGCTATCTCACCGAGATCAACGTCACCTCCCCCACCGGCCTGCAGGAGATCAACCGGCTCGAGGGCCGGAGGCTCGAGGCGGAGATCTGGGACGCCATCGAGCGGCGGCTCGGCGAGCGGCGGGCGGGTGAGGGATCCGGAGTTCGTGCGGAAGGCTGAGGCTGCCGCAAGGGCAGGGCCGCCGGAGCGGCATGGGGGCGGCGGGCCGCGCGGTCAAGCCGGTTCGCTTGCGGGTGGGTCCAGCTCGGTCGCGTGGAAGCGCAGCAGTTCCCAGAGATAGCGGGCGAAGGAGCGGCCGGTGAGCAGGCGGGCGGCCTCGTCCTCGAGGAACAGCACCACCTCCGCCTTGCCGTAGAGCGTGCGGGTGGCGAGTCCGGGTGCGGCGCGATCGAGATCGATCGGGCAGCCGGCCTTGAGGAGCGCGCGGGTGGGCGGGCCGGAGATGGAGACCGCGGCGAACTGGTGGGAGAGATCCAGCGCGGTGCCGTCCTCACCGAGGCGGGCGCGCAGGGCGGCGGCGTCCGCAAGCCGGGTTTCGGGGGAGGCTTCGATCAGCCACTCGTCGGGCCCGAGCCAGGCGATGCGCACCGCCTTCCGCGTGCGGAAGGTGAGCGGGGTGTCGGGAAGCGACAGCCCCTCGGGCTCGAGGGCGCGCGCCACCGCCGAGCGCTCGCCGCGCACCATGAGCCTCACGCCGTGGGGCGTCTCGCCGAGCTGCAGGCGTCCTCCCGGCGAACGAATGCGTGCGGAGCGAAGAGGGGTGTGGGCTTCGGGTGTGGACATGGTGCTCGGCCCTACATGCGCAGGCGCTGGCCTTCGGGATCGTAGAAACAGGGCGGCACCACCTCGACCGGAACCGGCGCGCCGTCGAGGCGGGTGGCCCACAGGCGTTCGCCGTGCCGTTGGCGGCCGCGGGCGAGCAGGGCGAGGGCGAAACTCCGCTCGAGGTTGGGGCTGAAATAGCTGGATGTGACGTGGCCCTCGGAAACGGCGGGCGGTGTCGCTTCCGGGGATGGCACGAGCTGGGCACCCTCCTCGAGCACCGATCCGGGTTCAGAGGGCAGGAGCCCGACCAGCTGCTTGCGCTCCGGGCTCTGTAGGGCCGGGAGAGCGAGGGCGCGGCGGCCGATGAAGTCGCCCTTGTTCTTGGCGAGCAGTCCCTCGAGGCCGAGGTCGAGGGGGCTCACGGTGCCGTCGGTCTCCTGGCCGACGATCACATAGCCCTTTTCCGCCCGCAACAGGTGCATGGCCTCGGTGCCGTAGGGGGTGAGCCCCAGATCCGATCCCGCCTCGATCAGCGCTTCCCACAGATGGAGACCAAAGCCCGCTTCGACGTTGATCTCGAAGCCGAGCTCGCCGGTGAAGCTGATCCGGAAGACACGTGCCGGCACGCCGGCGATGCGGCCCTCGCGGAAACTCATGTGCGGGAATGCCGCGCCGTCGAGATCGATCCCTTCGGCGAGGCGGGCGAGCAGCTCGCGGGCCCGCGGGCCGCTCAGGGCGATGGTGGCCCATTGCTCGGTGGTGGAGGTGATCCACAGGCGGAGTTCGGGCCATTCGGTCTGATGCCATTCCTCGAGCCAGGCGAGCACCCGGGCGGCACCGCCGGTGGTGGTGGTGAGGTGGAAACGGTGCTCCTCCAGCCGCGCCACCACCCCGTCGTCGAGCACCATGCCGTCGTCCCGCAGCATGAGCCCGTAGCGGCAGCGTCCCACCCGCAGGCGGGAGACGGCGATGGTGTAGATGCGGTCCAGGAAGATCGCCGCATCGGGGCCCGCCACCTCGATCTTGCCGAGGGTGGAGGCGTCGATGACGCCGCAGGCGGTGCGCACCGCCCGCGCTTCGCGCCGCAGGGCCGCCTCGAGATCCTCGCCGGAGCGCGGAAACACCCGGGCGCGCCGCCACGGGCCGACGTCTTCGAACAGGGCGCCGTGGGCCTCGGCCCAGGGATGGGTGGGGGGCGTGCGCAGCGGCTCGAACAGGGGGCCGCGGTGCGCCCCGACCAGGGCAGCGAAGGGTACCGGTGTCCAGGGCTGGCGGAAGGTGGTGGTGCCGACCTCCTGAACCGCCCGCCCGAGTTCGCGCGCCACCAGGCCCTGCAGGTTGCCCTGCACGATCTTGCCCTGGTCGGGCCCCATGCCGGCGGTGGTGTAGCGCTTGAGATGCTCGATGGCGCGGTAGCCTTCCCGGATCGCGACCGCGATGTCGGCCACGGTGACGTCGTTGTGGAGGTCGACGAAGGCCCGCCGCGCCGCGGCCGCGCCTTTGAGGGGCGAGCACCAGAAAGGTGTCTGGGCGAAGGTTTCCTCCTCCACCCGCGGCAGCTCCAGCCGCGGCTCCCGCCCGCCGAGGCTCCGGATCACGTCACGGGCGGCGCGCGCGGCGTCCTCCACCGCCGCCGCCAGCGACAGGCGGCCGTTGGCGCCACCCGCGGCCCACAGGCGCGGCGGCGCCTCGTCGGGACGCCAGGCGCCGAGCTCCTCGTCGAAGCAGAGCCGGCCCCGTGCCTGGGCGAAGAGGGCGGCGTTGGGCTGCAGGCCGCCGGAGACCAGGAGCGCATCGGCGGCAAGCGGCTTCGGAAGGCTCAGGGCGGGATCGGCGTCGAGGGCAAGGATGTGGACGGTGTGCAGCCCCGACCGCCCTTCGCTGCCCACCACCGCCCGCCCGCACAGCATCCGCACCCCGGCCTCACAAAGCTCCCGCTCCCACCGGGCGGGAGGTGCCGGGCGGACGTCCACCACCGTCACCGCGGCCCCCGCCCGGGCAAGCTCCAGGGCGAGGCCGTAGACGCTGTCGTTGTTGGTGAAGATCACCGGCCGCCGCCCGACGAGCACGCCGTGGTGGTGCAGATAATGGGCGGCGGCTCCCGCCAGCATGACGCCCGGCCGGTCGTTGTCGGGGAAGACGAGCGGCCGCTCGAGACATCCGGTGGTGATCAGCACGGCCTTCGCCCGCACCCACCACAGGCGTTCGCGGGGTGTTCCCGGCGCCGGCAGCGGCAGGTGGTCGGCGATCCGCTCGAGCACGCCGACAAAGCCGTGGTCGTAGAGCCCGAAGGCGGTGCTGCGGGTGAGCAGCCGGACTCCCTCGAGCGCCTCGAGCCGGGCCAGCTGGGCCTGCAGCCAGTGCGGTGCCGCGTCGCCGTCGAGCCGTACCCCGGCGCCGCCGTCCGCAAGCCAGCCGCCCGGCTGCGCACGGGATTCCACGAGCAGCACCGACAGACCGGCTCGTCCCAGCAGCTCGGCCGCCACCAGCCCCGCCGCCCCGGCTCCCACCACCAGCACGTCGCAGTGGTGGTGGCGGTGGGCGTAGCGGTCGGGATCCGGCAGGCGTGGCGCGCGCCCGACCCCGGCCATGCGCCGTATGAGCGGCTCGTAGAGGCGCGTCCAGAGGGCGGCCGGCCAGCGGAAGGTCTTGTAGTAGAAGCCGGCCGGCAAAAGCGGTTTGAGGCGGTCCGCGAGCGCGCCGACATCCCAGGCGAGGCTCGGCCAGCGGTTCTGGGAGCGGGCCTCGAGGCCGTCGAACAGCTCCACCTCGCCCGCCGGACAGTTGGGATCCACCCGCGCCTCGTCGCGGCGCAGCTCGACGAGCGCGCAAGGCTCCTCGGGGCCGGCCGCGTAGATGCCGCGCGGCCGGTGGTATTTGAAGCTGCGCGCCACGAGCCGGATGCCGTTCGCGAGCAGGGCGGAGGCGAGGCTGTCGCCGGGATGGCCGGCGAGGCGTCGGCCGTCGAAGCGGAAGGCGAGCCGCCGCTTGCGGTCGATACGGCCGCCCACGGGAAGGCGCACGGGTCCCTCAGCCATCGGCGGCGGTCTCCTGCGGCTGAGCCGTCTGGCCGCTGTCCGAGACGGCGAGGATGGTGTCGCTCACCGTGTGGCGGCTGACCACGAACCAGCGCCGGCAGCCGTGCACGTGCCACCAGCGCTCCCGATGCACGCCTTTCGGATTGGTGCGGTTCCAGAGGTAATCGGTCCACGCGCGGTCGCTGCAGCGGTCGGGATCGGCGGGACGCCGGATGTCCGCCTCGCCGCCGCAGCGGAACTCCACCTCGGGTCTGGGGCCGCAGAAGGGACAGGGGATCTCGAGCATTGGCCGCCACCTCGATCAATGGGCCACCGCGGCCGCGGCGCTCTCGTCGATGAGCCGGCCGCTCTCGAAGCGGTCGAGGCCGAAGGGCGCCACGATGGGATGCGGTTCCTCGTGGGCGAGGGTCCAGGCGAACAGGTGGCCGGAGCCCGGAGTCGCCTTGAAGCCCCCCGTGCCCCAGCCGGCGTTGACGTAGAGGCCGCGGATCGGGGTGGGGCCGATGATCGGCGAACGGTCCGGGGTGACGTCGACGATCCCCGCCCACTGCCGCATCAGCCGCAGGCGGGCGAAGATCGGGAAGAGCTCGAGGATGGCCTCGAGATTGTGCCGGATCACCTGGATGCCGCCGCGCTGGCTGTAGGACACGTACTGGTCGGTGCCGGCCCCGATCACGAGCTCGCCCTTGTCGGATTGGCTGATGTAGGCGTGCACCCGGTTCGACATCACCACACAGGGAAAGACCGGTTTGACGGGTTCGGAGACCAGCGCCTGGAGGGGGAAGCTCTCGATCGGCAGCCTCAGGCCGGCGGTTCCGAGCACGACGCTGCTGTGGCCGGCCACCACCACGCCGATGCGTCCTGCGGCAATCACGCCGCGGTCGGTCTCCACCCCGAGCACCCGGTCGCCGCGGCGGCGGATCGCCTTCACCTCGATGCCCTCGAGGATGTGCACGCCGAGGCGGTCGGCGGCGCGGGCATAGCCCCAGGCCACGGCGTCGTGGCGGGCGACACCGCCCCGCTCCTGGAGCGCCGCGCCCAAAACCGGATAGCGGGCGCGGGGATCGATGTTGAGGGGCGGACAGAAGGCCTTCGCTTCGGCGGGGGAAAGCCAGCGGTTGTCGACCCCGAGCAGCCGGTTGGCGTGGATGTGGCGCTTGAGGATGCGCTCGTCGTGGAGATCGTGGGCGAGCATCATCACCCCGCGATCGGAGAACATGATGTTGAAGTCGAGCTCGAGCGACAGGGTCGGCCACAGGCGGAGCGCGTGGTCGTAGAGGGCGATGCTCTCGGGGTGGAGGTAGTTGGAGCGGATGATGGTGGTGTTGCGCCCGGTGTTGCCGCCGCCGATCCAGCCCTTCTCGACCACCGCGACGTCGCGCACCCCGTGTTCGGCGGCAAGGTAGTAGGCGGTCGCAAGGCCGTGGCCGCCGCCGCCGACGATCACCACATCATAGGCGCGCTTGGGCTCCCGCCTGCGCCAGGCGGGCGGCCAGCGCCGATGACCGGAGAGCGCATGGCGCACCAGCGCGGCGAAGGAATAGCGACCTCGCCTCATCGGGCCTCCCGGATCCTGGCGGCGATGGCGCCGCGCTTCCTACCGCCTAACCGCGCCCTTCCCAAGGCGCAAGGGCGGACGGCCATTTGCCTGGCGGCGACACCGAAGCGCTAGCCGCGGCGCAACAGCCGGGCCATGAGCGGCCGCTGCAGGGCCGGCAACAGGTAGATCGGAACCTGCGCCACCGCGACGTAGGTGAGAAAGCCGGGCTGGGCCACATCGGCGGTGGCGGCGAGCAGGATGCCGAGGTTGCGGTAGCCGGAGAGCAGGCCGATGGTGAGGGCGAGCCGCCGGGGTTGGCTCCAGAAGAGCAGGGCGCCCAGCGCCTGGAGCCCGAGGTTGACCGCAACCGCGGCGGCGAGCGCTTTGAGGGCGAAGCCGGGCGAGCCGGCCACGAGGGGTCGCACACCGTCCATCACGGCGACGGCGAACACCGTGAGCGCCAGCACCGAGATGCCGTCGAGCGGCGCCGCCAGGCGCGCGAGCCGCACCGGGCCCAACGCCCGGCGCAGGAGCGCCGCCGCCAGATAGGAGCCGCCCA
>Ga0256839_1003276_pt1 | contig 16868 bp, 12 predicted proteins | sample 354166metaG_FD_185968 | JGI IMG/M metagenome (GOLD analysis project Ga0256839, IMG submission 185968) | Hydrothermal vent microbial communities from Mid Atlantic Ridge, Atlantic Ocean - 354-166 | ecosystem: Environmental > Aquatic > Marine > Hydrothermal vents | place: Atlantic Ocean: Mid... | reverse complement strand
CTGCAAGCGCTTTTTTGTTCAGATGTGGAAAAATCTCATCCGCTGGCCGACCCAGATCCTCCTCCAGCTGCGCGGCCAGCTCCTCAAACGGAACGGCGGGAACCTCATCCTGAAGTTTTTCGAACTCATCTATCCACTCCGGGGGAAACAGATCAACACGGGTGGCCATTACCTGTCCCAGTTTGACGAAGGTCGGTCCCAGCTCCTGCAGCACAGCCCGCATCCGCTGCGGTGCGGTACTGTCATCGACATCACCGCCCTCTTTCCAGTGCAGTATCTTGCCCGCCTGCTCCAGAAACCGCCCGATCCCCAAACGGCGAACCAGCTCCCCCATGCCGTGACGAATCAGCACTGAAGCGATATTGTGCAGGCGCCCGAGATCCCGAGCTGCCCCCAGCGTCTCCCAGAGCATCAGGGTTTGTTACCCTTTTGATCCTTTTTTCCCTCTGCAATAGTGAGCAGAGTTTCGCCAATGCCGGCCAGAATACCCCGGGCAATCTTGCCAATACGGTTGGCTACCTCCTCTCCCGCTTCTGCCGTATCCGCACCCAATTCCCGCAACCGGTTTTGCAGGCTCTCGATATTCCGGGCAACATGCTGTCCCACGCTGGTTCCGCTATTACGGGCATGTGTCGCCATATCTTCAGCGATTGTTCTGACTGTTTCCCCACTGCTTTTTGCTGTGCGTTGCAGGGTCTCGACAAAAATATCCTCAAGGCTGTCCAGATCATTCAAAGAACGTTTCAGTTCGGTTGAGCTGAATTCGTTCACCCGCCCTATCGCCTCCTCGATGGCCAGACGGAAGGCATCCGCCGCCTGAATCAGTGCCTGCTCGAGGCCGGCTGCAGCTTCACCAAGGCTCTCTTTCATCTGTTGGCTCTCCCTTGCCACAGCGTCACCGGCGCCCTGCATTACTGCCTCGGCAACCGATTTGATGCGATCCTTGTCCAGCTCCCCCTCCCCCAGCGCTTTCAGCGTGATGTCGCGGACTGCCGCCTGAACATCTTCATTTTTCTCAACGGCTTCCTGTACATTTTTGCGCAGTTCCCGCAGGTTTTTTTCGGTATTTTCTGTCATGACAATAGACTCCCTGATTGAAAATATTTGTATCCGGCCAACAACCACTGAGGCGCAGAACGTTTGGTGAAAAGCTGGCGTTTGCCTGATCTCTTTCTCCGTGTACTCCGTGCCCCTGTGGTGAACAGTTACTCTAAATATAGTATTAAATCAGCGCGGCATCCTTGCGGCGCAGGAAACGGTATGTCGCCATTTTTATAACATCATTAAACAAAAACCAAACCAGAGCATAACCCCACATCCATGCGGCGTACTCCCATCCGATTGGTGTAATAAGGAACCCGTACACAGCAATCAGGGTGCCCAGTATTTCGGTCCCGAATGTCGCCCAGAACAGTAACGGCGCAGGGAAAGGACGTTGCCAGAACCAGCCTTCCACCCGGGTAATATACAAGGTACTGTGCCCGGCAATAATGAGCTTCAGAAACAGGAGGCTTTGAATAACATCATCCGCAAAACCCCACTGCTTGAGGATGTAGAACAGCAGGAAGGATGAAACCACTCCGGTTACACCCAGTACGGTGGCAACCGTCAACAGCTCCGGCATTTTCCAGCGCACCGGTTTTCTGTCCACCTTGGTGTTGTCGTAGGCGATGGCGAGAATGGGAATATCGTTGAGCAGCGCCAGCAGGATGATCATCAGCGCGGTCAGGGGATAGAAGTCGAACACCACAATGCTCAGCGCCATGAACAGGATGATGCGGATGGTCTCGGCAATGCGGAAGATGGCGTAGCTCTTCATGCGCTCGAAGGTGATGCGCGCCTGCTTGACCGCCTCGTTGATCACATCCAGGCCGGGAGCGGTGAGGATGATATCCGCCGCGGCGCGCGCGGCATCGGTGGCGTTGGAGACCGCGATACCGCAGTCCGCCTTGCGCAGCGCAGGGGCATCGTTCACCCCGTCTCCGGTCATGGCCACGATATGTCCCCCCTTCTGCAGAGTATCTACGATGCGGTATTTGTCCTCCGGCACCACCTCGGCAAAGATGTCCACCTCCTCGATCATCTCGATGATGGCTGACTCATGGGTGTGGATGAACTCCCGTTCCAGCAAGGTGGTATCGTACATCTCCTGGACGCTGTCCAGCACCTGTTTGGCAAACTGTTGTGCCTCCTTGCGCGGCACCTCCGGTTTGAGTCGCTGATAGATGGCGGCCGCCAGCACCTCGGACAGTTTCAGCAGCTCGTTGCCGGCACTGCCGGAGAGTTGACTGGAGTTCATGGTGCGTGGTTTCAGACCCAGCAGGTGGCCAATCTCCCTTGCAATGGCGCTGTTGTCACCGGTTACCATTTTTACGGTAACGCCATAATTGCGCATCTCCTCGATCACCTGTGCCGAATCCTGTCGCGGCGGATCGTAGAGTGGAATCAGCCCGATCAGATCCAGCGGCCTGCCGTCCTCCTGGCGGCCAACGGCCAGCGTGCGGTAACCTTTGGAGGCCAGCAGATCCACCATCTGGTTGACGTTCCAGATCTCTCTATCCGGCAGCTCGGCCATCTCGAGCAGTACCTGAGCAGCACCTTTTACAGCAACAAACCGTTCACCATCCTTTTCAATCACCGCCTCGGTTCGCTTGCGAATGGGATCAAAAGGAGCAAACTCGATCTGTTTCCAGGAGCGCCAATCCAGCTCCGGGAAGTGCTCGTCGATGTAGTGGAAAATGGGCAGCTCGATGGGGTCGCGATTCTCCAGTCGCGAGGCCAGCGCTGCGATCAGAAACAGCTCCTTTTCCTGATGGCTTCCCAACATCAGCGGTGATGCCACCTTCATCTCGTTTCTGGTCAACGTGCCAGTCTTGTCGGAACAGAACACATCCATTCCCGCCAGCTCCTCAATGGCGGTCAGGCGGCTGACGATGGCCTTGCGCCGCGCCAGGTTGACCGCCCCCACCGCCATGGTGACCGACAGCACTGCAGGCAGGGCCACCGGGATGGCGGCAACGGTCAGCACCATGGCAAAGCGCGCGATCTCGAGAAAATTCTCATTGCGGAACAGGGAAACCATGATGATGATCAGCACCAGCACCAGCGTGATCAGAATGAGGAAATTGCCAATCTGGATCACCATCTTCTGGAAATGGCTGCGCTCTTCCAGGCTGGCCTTGGCCACCAGCGCCACAACGGAGTGGAAGTTGGTACGAGCCCCGGTGTTGACCACCACAGCCAGCATCTCCCCCTGTTTGGCAATGGTGTTGGCGTAGGCTACCTCATTGGTTTTCTTGCTTACCGGCAATGACTCTCCGGTGAGTGCAGATTGATCCACCAGCAGATAGTCACCCTCAACCAGTTGCACATCTGCCGGCACAATATCGCCAATCTTGAGCTTGATGATATCGCCGGGCACCAGCTCCCGGGCCGGTATGGTACGGTATTTCCCATCGCGCAATACGATGGCCTCCGTAGCCAGATGTTGCTTGAGTGCCTTCAATGCATTGAGTGCGCGATGTTCCTGAAAAAAATCCAGTCCGGCATTCACCAGCAGCATGATAGTGATAATAATAAAATCTTCCCACTTCTGGACGACTGCGGAGAGAACGGCCGCAATCTCAATCATCCAGGGAATCGGCCCCCAGAAACGGCGCAGTATCCGGTGCCAGAGCGGTTCCTCTTTCTCCTTGATTTCGTTGTAGCCATAATGGCCAAGACGCCGGACTACTTCATCTTCGACCAACCCCTTCTCTCTCTCGACGTGCAGATCCTGGAGGGTTTTTTCCACACTCTGCCGGGCATAGTCATCTGTTGATTTTAGATTCCGTTCTTCCTTCGGGGAGCTTTTGGCCATAACCAGTCACCTTGATAGAGTGCTATTTTTCGCGATTTCATCTATAAAGCTGTTATTGGGTTTGAAACCGCCCGTTACAACCTCAACTGAACAATTATGAATACACTGAAACTTCGCCATGTCGCCATCGATACCCATAAGGAAAATGTAGCCTATCTGCACCGTGACTGTACGGTTTATCGCACCGAAGGTTTTCAGGCGCTGAGTAAAATCGAGATTCACAAGGCGGAAGATCATACCCCGATCATCGCCGTGCTCAACGTGGTCGATGATGACTCCATTACCGCACCGGGCCAGTTGGGGCTGTGTGAACAGGCATTTCGCCAGCTGGGATTGGAGGAAGGTGCCGCACTGACGGTCACCCACGCAAAACCACCGTTGTCGCTCAAGGCGGTGCATCGAAAAATAGCCGGCGAGCGTCTCGATTTCGATGACTATCTGGCCATCTCCAGGGATATTGTGGCCAATCGCTACTCCAAGATTGAGATGGCTGCGTTTCTGGTCGCCTGTGCCGAAACCGGCATGGAGCGTGAAGAGGTGCTCTATCTGACCCGCTCCATGATCGAGACCGGCGAAAAGCTGGAGTGGGGAGAACCGCTGGTGGCCGACAAACACTGCATCGGTGGAATTCCGGGCAATCGCACCACCATGCTGGTGGTTCCCATTGTGGCCGCGCACGGAATGCTGATCCCAAAAACTTCGAGCCGGGCCATCACCTCACCGGCAGGTACAGCAGATACCATGGAAGTGCTGGCAAAGGTGAAGCTGGATATGGAGCGGCTGCACGATATCGTGCGCAAACAACGGGCCTGCCTGGTCTGGGGTGGAACCGCAAAACTGGCACCACTGGATGACATTCTGATAGCAGTGGAACGGCCGCTTTCGCTCGATTCAGCGGGCCAGATGACCGCCTCCATCCTGTCAAAGAAGATTGCCGCCGGCTCCACTCATTTGCTGATCGATATCCCTGTTGGCCCGACAGCAAAAGTGCGCAGCAGTCTCACCGCAATGCGGCTGCGCAAACTGTTCGAGTATGTGGGTGACCGTCTCGGTTTGCACCTGGATGTGATCCTGACCGACGGCCGTCAACCCATCGGCCGTGGCATTGGCCCGGTGCTGGAGACTCGTGATGTGATGCAGGTATTGAACAACCAGCCCGAGGCGCCAGCCGATTTGAGAGAGAAATCATTGCAGCTGGCCGGGCGGATACTGGAATTCGATCCGGATGTCCGCGGCGGACAAGGGTATGTCATCGCACGCAATATTCTCGATTCGGGCCGGGCGCTGGAGAAGATGCAAGCCATTATCGAGGCTCAGGGCAGAAATGACCAACCGCCACAACTGGGACATCTGCGTCACAAGGTGCTGGCGCCTGAGAGCGGTCTGGTGGAGGAGATAGACAACCTGCAGATGGCCCACATCGCCCGCCTGGCCGGCGCCCCCCTGGACAAGGGGGCCGGTGTCGATCTGCACAAGAAAACCGGCGACCCGGTCGAGGCCGGTGAGCCGTTATATACTATCTATGCCGAGTTTCCATCAGATTTTCAATTTACCCAGGAGGCCGCCCGGCAGGCGAGCGGCTACCGGATTGGAGTACACAAATGAGTCTTGTCCTCTGTTTTCCCGAGTACCGCGAGCAGGCAAGGCGCATGGCTGATGCAGCCGGGTTTTCATCTGCTGATGTGGACATCCACCACTTCCCCGACGGGGAAAGCCGCATCCGGCTGCCGGAAAAACTGCCGGAAAAAATCATCTTCTGCCGCAGTCTCAACCAACCCAATGAGAAACTGATCGAACTGATCCTGGCCGCAGCTACTGCACGCCGTCTGGGCGCAAAAAAGATCACGCTGGTCGCCCCTTATCTCTGCTACATGCGTCAGGACAAGGCCTTCCACCCCGGCGAGGCGATCAGCCAGCGTATCATTGGGGAGCTGCTGGCGGGCAGGTTCAATTCGCTGATCACCGTTGATCCCCATCTGCATCGCGTGCACAACCTGCAGCAGGCGGTACCGGTGGCACAGGCGGTCACCCTCTCCGCCACCAGCGTCATGGCCGCCTGGCTGTCAGAGCAACTGGAAAATCCCCTGTTGATTGGTCCGGATGAAGAATCGGTACAGTGGGTTGCCGCTATCGCCAGGTATAACCACCTGGACTACTGCGTTGCGAGAAAAGAGCGTCTTGGTGATCGGAGTGTGCGTATTACCCTGCCTGACGGCGACTACAGCGGACGCCATATTGTTCTTGTTGATGATGTGGCAAGCACCGGACGAACCCTGGAAGCGGCTGCAAGGAGGTTGGCTCCATATAAACCGGCCACCATTTCAGCGCTTGTTACCCACGCGCTGTTTTTTGGCGATGCCCAACAGCGCCTGCACCGCGTCGGTGTTGAACAGATCTGGAGTTGCGACACCATTCCCCACCCAACCAATCATCTCCAGCTGGCGGAGTTGTTGGCGGGGGCGATCAGGGAAAAATAGTGATTCATTAACCTGGCAACAATATATGTTATATGTCGCATTCAGGACTTCAGGCAGGTGCCGGTTCAAGGCGCAGTGCGCAGGCAAGCCTTGTCAAGCGCTGGAACGCGGGGCGGGTGTCCGTCTTCTAGCGACGTCGGCGGCCTGGTTTGGGAGACTCGAAATTGACCTTAATGGACTTGCCGTTGAAATCCCTGCCGTTCAGCCCGGCGATGGCAGCGCGGGCCTCATGGCCCTCCATTTCAATAAAGCCAAAGCCCTTGCATTGACCGGAAAAAACGTCCATCACGAGCTTTATTGAACGTACCGTGCCAAATTCGGAAAACAGGGTCTGGAGATTTTGCTCACTAGTACTGGCGGGCAAATTGCCAACAAATATTTTTTTCAATTCTGTACCCCTTTTGGAGCATGAAGGTTGGTAACCACCCAGCCTGCTCCTGAAACGTGCCATCTCTGTGTTGGAAAATGGTCATTTACCTTCTGTAAACACACATTTTCCGCCTTGATCTGACGTGCTTCAGGAGCAATCCGAGCTGTTACAACGTATTCACTACTCGCTGAGTAGTTACGAAGGTTGTTACTGACCATTACAGACAGGGTTATCAAAACGGGCCTCACTACTGCGTCCTGTTTCCATCAGCATGGCTGTTTATGAATACCATCCTTACTCCCTGTGCTGCTGTAATTTATTGTATTAACCCGGCAACTAAATGTATCGTGTTCAGGAGCAAGTACTATGCCCTGTTCGGCAGGGAAGGCTGTCTGCGATGGATGTGAATCGTAAAAAAAGAACCCCGCCGAAGCGGGGCTCTTGATATCGGGTTATCCGATGATGCTTTCTTTAGGAAGCAGTAACACTGGTCGCCTGAGGACCTTTAGGACCGTTCTCTACCTCAAAGGTGACAGCCTGACCTTCATTCAGGGTTTTAAAACCTGAATCCTGAATCGCGCTGAAATGAACAAACACATCTGCGCCGCCATCATCCTGAGAAATAAAACCAAAACCTTTGGATTCGTTAAACCACTTAACAGTACCTGTAGCCATAGAACTTTTTACCTTAAATTTAAATAATTGATGTTGTTGCATACAGGTAATGAAACGGGGGAATTCATGGGGAGTAACTCGGACGGAACAACCAAGACCGCCAATAACAAAATCTGTAGCAGTGGAGATTATACGATAATTCCCCTGGTTTTGCCAGAAAAATATTCCATGCGCATGAGGCTCACTTCTATCACAGACGCTGTTCAGTTGTTTTTTTTCGCTTTAGCCCCCATCTGATTGATACCGTTAATAAACTTTTCAAGGAGAAACCACCAATGAATCTGCATGAATTCAGGGAGCTGGATTTTGAAGAGGCTCTGGAGCTGCTCGAAACCCGTTTGATTGGATTGAAAGGAGATATCGAAAAACTGGAAAAGCATCGAGACAGCAGCAACCCGGCCCGGCGTGACAAGGCAAAACACGAGCTTGAACGGATAAAACGCTACCGGGCGGAGATCGAAGACCGGCTGACCAGGTTGAAAGCAACCGAACTTGCTGGGGAAAAAGACAACCTTCTCACGGAACTCTTCTCAATATTTGACCAAGCGGGCGAACGCATCGAACAGTCTCTCAAAACTTTGGGAGCACCATAAGCAGACAGGAAATAGATGCAGAGCGGGCAAAACCCGCCCTGCATCTATCAGCTGTTGACACTGACATTGTGTGGACAGAATTCTGCAGTTCAGGCAAAATAGGATATTAACTTTTCGAGAGAGATTTTATTCAGTATGGCTAAAGAAGAAAGTATCGAAATGGAAGGCAAGGTTATTGAGACCCTGCCCAACACCATGTTCCGTGTTGAACTGGAGAATGGTCACATTGTTACGGCGCATATTTCCGGAAAAATGCGTAAGCACTATATCCGTATCCTTACGGGTGATGAAGTGACTGTTGCGCTTACCCCCTATGATTTAACCAAAGGCCGGATCACCTACCGCAAGCGTTAATCTGCAGTGGTAAAAAATCAGCATATAATTTATGTTTTTTGTTTAGTATTTGTTTTTTCCTTTTGATTTTTAACCTGTTTTCTTGGCTTGATAGCAAATGTCAGTTCATCATCCTTCGCACTGATATTAACCTCCCCTCCTTGCGCCAGTTTTCCAAACAGCAACTCGTCAGCCAGTTTCTTTTTCAGATGCTCCTGAAGCAGGCGTGACATCGGGCGGGCACCCATGCTCTTGTCGTAACCATGCAGTGCAAGCCAGGCACGCGCTTTGTCATCGACATTCAGAGAGACATGTTTATCCATCAACTGGGCTTCGATCTGTGCCACCAGTTTGTCCACGACGAATCCAATGGTTTTTTCATCCAGCGAGTTGAACTGGATAACAGCATCCAGACGGTTGCGGAACTCCGGGGTGAAGCTGCGCCGGATTGCCTCCAGTCCGTCGGAGCTGTGATCCTGGGATGCGAAACCAATCGATGGTCGACTCATCTGCTCGGCACCGGCATTGGTTGTCATGACGATAATGACGTTCCGGAAATCTGTCTTGCGGCCATTGTTGTCAGTGAGCGTACCGTGATCCATCACCTGTAGCAGCAGATTGAATACATCGGGATGTGCCTTCTCTATCTCGTCCAGCAACAGTACCGCATAGGGGTGTTTGTTGATGGCTTCGGTCAGCAACCCTCCCTGATCATAACCCACATAACCCGGTGGCGCACCGATAAGACGTGAAACGGTATGGCGTTCCATATACTCGGACATGTCAAAACGGATCAGCTCGATGCCCAATGTGGTAGCGAGTTGCCGGGTCAGTTCTGTTTTACCCACACCAGTTGGCCCTGCGAACAGGAATGAGCCGATGGGTTTGTGTTCCTCTCCCAGTCCGGAACGTGCCATTTTGATGGCCGCGGCCAGAGTTGCGATGGCTTCGTCCTGACCAAAAATAACCTGTTTGAGATGATGCTCCAATTTACCCAGCAGCTCCATGTCTGAGCTGGAAACCTGTTTTGGGGGAATGCGCGCAATATTGGAAACGATCGCCTCGATCTCTTTTACCCCGATATTTTTCTTGCGCCGCGAGGGCGGCAGCAGGTGCTGGCTGGCACCCGCCTCGTCAATAATATCTATCGCCGTATCAGGTAGGTGGCGGTCACTGAGGTGGCGATGGGCCAGTTCGGCTGCGCTCCGAAGTGCCGCATTGCTGTATCTCACTTCATGATGCGATTCATAACGGGATTTCAACCCTTCCAGAATCTGCACAGCCTCGGATACCGTTGGTTCTGCTACGTCGATTTTCTGGAAACGCCGTGCAAGGGCGCGATCTTTCTCGAAAATGGAGCGGTACTCCTGGTAGGTGGTGGAACCGATACATCTCAGCTCGCCGGAGGCCAGCATGGGTTTGATAAGATTGGATGCGTCCATCACCCCGCCGGAGGCGGAACCGGCTCCAATAATGGTATGAATTTCGTCGATAAACAGGACAGCATCGGGCTCTTTCTTGAGTTGTCCCAATACTGCTTTAATACGTTTTTCAAAATCACCCCGGTACTTGGTTCCCGCCAGCAGCGCGCCCAAATCCAGAGAGTAAATTACGCTCGTTGCCAGAACCTCGGGTACCTCGCCATCGACGATCTTTTTCGCCAACCCCTCAGCTAGTGCTGTTTTACCTACCCCGGCTTCACCAACAAACAGAGGATTGTTCTTGCGGCGGCGGCAAAGAATCTGGATGGTTCGTTCGACCTCCTTTTTTCGGCCAATCAGGGGATCGATCTTTCCTTGCAGCGCCATCTCATTGAGATTCGTGGAAAAACTCTCCAGTGGCGTTGCTCCCCCGGAGTGTTCTGAAGCATCCTCATCCTCTTCTGAAGCGGGATGTGACTCTTCGTTACTACCCTCTTCATGGAGTTTGGAGATCCCGTGGGCAATATAATTCACCACATCAAACCGGGTGATATTCTGCTTGCCAAGAAAATAGACTGCCTGGGACTCCTGCTCATTGAAAATCGCTACCAGTACATTGGCCCCGGTTGCTTCATCCTTGCCGGCAGCCTGTACGTGAAACAGTGTGCGCTGCATTACCCGCTGAAACCCCAGCGTAGGCTGCACATCGCGGATATCTTCAGTAGCCAGTTCGGGGGTATTGCTGTCAATGAACTGAGTCAGCTCACTGCGCAGTTCATCCATGTTTGCGCCACAAGCACGCAGTACCTCCGCAGCTGCGGGATTGTCCAGCAGTGCCAGCAGCAGGTGCTCAACGGTAATGAATTCATGCTTTTTCTCCTGCGCCTCCTTGAAGGCAAGATTCAGCGTGAATTCCAGCTCTTTACTCAACATGGATCAGGCCACCTCCATGGTGCATTTTAGCGGATGGTCGTGTTGCCGGGAGTAGTTTTCAACCTGTGCAACCTTGGTTTCAGCAATATCCCGGCTGAAGATGCCGCACACCCCTGCCCCACGGGTGTGTACCTGCAGCATTATCCGGGTAGCCTTTTCACGGTTCATGGCAAAAAATCTCTCCAGTATCATCACAACAAAATCCATCGGGGTATAGTCATCATTAAGTATTATGACCTTATACATCGGTGGACGTTTCAATTTGGGGCGGGATGTTTCAGTTGAAACATCTCCGTGCTGATTCTGATTATTTGTGTAAGTACCCATAACAATATCTTAATTCAGCCTCTTTTCCACCCATTCACATATGTTTGACAATGGCCTCCCCAAACTCGGAGCAGCGAATTTCCTTCGGGTTATCCATCAAGCGGGCAAAATCATAGGTAACGGTTTTGGCCTCTATAGCACCGCCAACCCCTTTAACAATCAGATCTGCTGCTTCAGTCCAACCCAGGTGGCGCAGCATCATCTCTGCAGAGAGGATGAGTGAGCCAGGGTTTACTTTGTCCTGACCCGCATACTTCGGTGCAGTTCCGTGGGTGGCTTCAAACATCGCGATGCTGTCGGAGAGGTTGGCTCCCGGGGCAATGCCGATTCCACCAACCTGTGCAGCAAGGGCGTCTGAAATATAGTCACCGTTCAGATTCAAGGTGGCTATTACGTCATACTCTGCCGGCCGCAACAAAATCTGCTGCAGAAAGGCATCGGCAATCACATCCTTGATAATAATATCACCGCCGGTATGCGGGTTTTGCATCCGGCACCAAGGTCCGCCGTCGATCTCTACCGCACCAAACTCTTGCCGGGCAAGTTCATAGCCCCAGGTTTTAAAGGCACCTTCGGTATATTTCATGATGTTGCCTTTATGTACCAGCGTTACGGAGTCTCGGTCATTATCGATAGCATACCGGATTGCCTTGCGTACCAGTCGTTGTGTGCCCTCCCGTGAGACCGGTTTGACGCCAATACCCGCACTGTCAGGGAAACGGATTTTTGTTACTCCCATCTCTTTCTGCAGGAAACCTATTACCTTTTTTACCTCATCTGTTCCTGCTTCCCACTCGATACCGGCATAGATATCCTCAGAATTTTCCCGGAAGATAACCATATCTGTTTTTTCCGGCTCCTTAAGGGGGCTGGGTGTGCCCTTGTAGTACCGGATCGGCCGCAGGCAAACATAGAGATCGAGTTTTTGGCGCAGTGCAACATTCAGAGAGCGGATTCCACCACCAACGGGAGTGGTCAGTGGTCCCTTGATGGAGACAACGTAGTCGCGAACCGCATCGAGTGTCTCATCCGGCAGCCAGTTGTCCTTGCCATAGACCTTGAGAGATTTTTCACCGGCGTAAACCTCCATCCAAGCGATGCCTCGCTTCCCGTCGAAGGCTTTGTCAACAGCAGCATCGACTACCCTGCGCATCACCGGAGTGATATCCACGCCGATACCGTCCCCTTCAATGAACGGGATAACAGGGTGTTCGGGAACATTCAGCGAAAAATCAGCATTGACGCTTATTTTGTCACCTTCAGCGGGAATATTGATTTTTTTGTAGGTCATAAGAACTCCTGATAAAAACGAGATGGTGATGATAGTAACATTTTCAACGTTTTCCGGCAGCAGAAGGCCACAGACTCAGCGAGTAGCGAATATCTCTTGTTACTGCTAAGATTGCTCCTGATAACCGGCCGGATCAAGATGAAAAACGGGAGTTTACAAAGGTAAATGATCATTCTCCAGCGCAGAGATAACCGGTTATCAGGAGCAATCCGAGCAGTTACCGAAAAACCTGAATTTTATTTCAGGAAATATCAATAACTGACAGAACTAAAATTATTTTTCCGGAAAATCCGGGGCTGTCGAAAACGATTGCTTACGGTGGCGGGAAGGATGGAAAAATGGTTCCGGGGGCGTTACAGCCCCCGGTTTTGAGCATAACCATTCAGGATGCTGCTAGGTTAATCATCACGACTCCATTTTCCACCCGGGTTGCAAAAGTGTTGGTACACCCTTCATCCGGCGGCAGGGCCTCTCCGGAATTCAGATCGATCTCCCAGTTGTGCAGAGGACAGGTTACGGTGTTACCGTGAACAATTCCCTGGGATAAAGGCCCCTGTTTGTGTGGGCATTTGTCCCGCAGTGCAAAAATGGTATCGGCGCTGGTCCGGAACAGGGCAATATCACCATCCCGTGTCTGCACAATGCGTGAACCCAGCCTGGGAATCTCATCCAACGCGCCTATCTCTATCCATTCAGACATGTTTCGACCCCTTTTTATTTAGTCAAACCTGTAGCGTTAACAACTTTGATTGGCGCAAAATTTCCGCTCTTTTCGCTGTCATCGGCGATCTCTGCCCAAGGATCCTTCTGCGCAATTTTCTGGGAATGCAGGAAACGCTCATAAAGTACTTTGCGCCGGTCTGCATCTTCGACTATATTCTCCTTTATGTAAGCCAGACCAACTCTCTCCAGCCAGGGAGCGGTCCGCTCCAGATAGTGGGCTTCTTCCCGGTAGAGTTGCATGAAAGCACCGCAGTACTCCATTGCTTCCTGTTCAGTCGCAACCTTGCACAACAGCTCAGTGGCTTTTACCCTGACCCCCCCGTTGCCGCCAATATGCAGCTCGTAACCAGAATCCACGCAGACAACCCCGAAGTCCTTGATGGTGGCCTCCGCACAATTACGAGGACAACCGGAGACAGCAATCTTGAACTTGTGTGGAGTCCAGGAGCCCCAGGTCATCTTCTCCAGTTTTATGCCGAGCCCGGTGGAGTCCTGTGTGCCAAAGCGACACCATTCGGAACCTACGCAGGTTTTAACCGTGCGCAAGGACTTTCCGTAAGCGTGCCCCGATACCATTCCGGCTCGATTGAAATCAGCCCATACTGCCGGCAGATCCTCTTTCTTGATGCCAAACAGATCAATGCGCTGACCTCCGGTAACCTTGACTAGAGGGACGTTGTACTTGTCCGCAACATCCGCGATAGCGCGCAGTTCGTCGGGTGAGGTTATACCGCCCCACATTCGGGGAACCACCGAGTAGGTGCCGTCTTTCTGGATGTTGGCATGAACCCGTTCATTGATGAAACGTGACTGGGAGTCATCTTCCGCCTCATCCGGCCAAGCGGAAATAATATAGTAGTTCAGCGCCGGGCGACAGGTGCTGCATCCGTCAGGAGTACGCCAGTCCAGTGTCTCCATTACCGAGCGAATGCTGGTCAGATGCTCCTGCGTGATGGTATTACGCACATCATCGTGGCTATAGTCAGTACATTTGCAGAGTGGCTGCGTATTCTGTGCGGCAGAGTAATCTCCGCCAGCGGTATCGGCCAGGATTTGCTCTACCAGGCCTGTACAGGAGCCGCAGGATGCGGAGGCTTTGGTGTGAGCGCGTACATCATCCAGAGTAAACAGCCCTTTTTCGACGATGGCCTTGACGATGTCTCCCTTGGTTACTCCGTTACACCCACAGACCTCGGCATCATCGGGAAGTGCGGCAGCGGCATTTTCACCCCCATGGCCCGCATTTCCCAGATGCCCCTGGCCGAACATCAACTGCTCGCGCATCTCGCTGATATCAGTACCGTCACGCAGCAGCTGGAAATACCAGGCACCGTCCACGGTATCGCCATAAAGCACGGCCCCTTCAATTTTGTTGTCTTTGAGTACAACCTTTTTATAGACACCGGCAGCGGCATCCTGCATTACGATCTCTTCGGTGCTTTCGTCACCGATAAAATCACCGGCGGAAAACAGATCGATGCCGGTAACTTTCAGTTTTGTGGAGGTAACAGAGCCTTCATAGTGGCCGATACCATATTCGGCCAGATGGTTGGCACAAACCCGGGCCTGTTCAAACAGGGGAGCAACCAGCCCATAGGTTATGCCGCGATGCTGGACACACTCGCCCACTGCATAGATGCGAGGATCGAAAGTCTGCATGGTGTCATTGACGACAATACCTCTTTCGCAGTGCAGACCGCACTCCCGGGCCAGCTCGATATTGGGGCGAATCCCGACAGCCATTACCACCAAGTCAGCATCTATCTCGCTTCCATCCTTGAAGCGCACACCTTGCACCCGCTCTTTCCCCTGAATTGACTCCGTTTCCGCTTCCATCAGGAATTTCAAACCACGCTGTTCCAGGGAGCGTTGAAGCATCGTTGCCGCGGTTTTATCCAGCTGCCGCTCCATGAGGGTGTCAAGCAGATGAACCACCGTGACATCCATACCCCGCTGGAGCAGACCGTTGGCAGCCTCTAGGCCAAGCAATCCGCCACCAATAACAACAGCCTTCTGGTAGCGTTTGCTGGCAGCAAGCATGGTGTCAACATCCTTGATGTCGCGGAATCCGATAACCCCCTCCAGTTCATGTCCGGGTACAGGGATAATAAACGGACTTGAACCGGTAGCAAGCAACAGGCGATTATATTCCGCCATGGTGCCATCTTCCGCAACCACACGCCGCCTGGCGCGTTCGATTCTGACCACTTTCTTGCCTTTGTGGAGGGTAATCCCGTTCTGCTCATACCAGTCGATATCATTGAGCATGATTTGCTCAATGGTTTTTTCTCCGCTGAGCACGGGTGAGAGAAGAATCCGGTTGTAGTTGCCATATGGCTCATCACCAAAAACGGTAATATCATACTTATCGGGGGCCAGTTTCAGCAGCTCTTCGAGCGTACGTACACCGGCCATGCCGTTGCCTATCAGCACCAACTTGTCTTTTTTCATAAACAAATCCACGTAAATATTTAAACTCTGCCCGGCATCGAGTTTTACCCGACAACGGTAACTAGCAAGTTACATGCCACAGCACAACAGTTGCCAATCTAACTAAATCTAACTGTTTGTACCAAAATATTTTTTTGTGAACGACGAACAAAGGAATGCGAGCAGCTACAGAAACAAACGCACCATTATACTACATACGCACATCCGTAGTGCATCAAAGAAACGTAAGATCAGGGCCACGTCACAGGGCAGGATCAAATCTGGCAAGAAAAAAACGGATGCCCAGGAACCTTTCTTGCGGCAGAGGATCAGATCTCCTGAAAAGTCATTACCCACAGGAGATTCAGATGTCATTCATCAATCACTTCAAGGAGTTGGAAGACGGCCGCACCGACATCAACATACGCCATGACTTGCTGGATGTGGTATTTCTCACCGTAACAGCAATGTTGTCGGGAGCCCAGGGCTGGAAGGACATCCAGCTGTTTGGAGAGGCCAAACTGGATTGGCTGCGCCAGCACCGGCGGTTTGACGCGGGCATCCCCCGGCGCCACACCATTGCCCGCATCATCAGCGCAATCCGTCCGGAAAGCCTTCTGGAGTGTTTTGTTGGCTGGGTCAACGAGGTGCGGGGCGTCAGCGGGAAACGCCAGATTGCCATCGATGGCAAGACGCTCAGGAGAAGCCACCCGGGTGACAAGGGCAAGGCGCTGCACCTGTTGTCGGTCATGGTTGTGGAGAGCGGGCGGGTGATATATCAACGGCCTTCCGAGGGGAAGAAGAACGAAATCAGGACGGTTCAGCAGCTTCTGGACATACTGGAGCTTGAAGGCGCCTGCGTCACCCTGGATGCCATGCACTGCCAGAGAGAGACGGTGAAGCAAATCCGCCGGCGGTCGGCTGACTACGTGATTCAGGTGAAGGCGAACCAGAAGCAGCTGCATGACGAGATTCAGGCCTTTTTTCACAAAACCCGGCGCGATGAACCGCAACGCATTGAAGCCGGGCGGTTTGAGACGCTGGACAAGGGTCATGGGCGGATTGAACAGCGGTGCCATGTTCAGCTCGAGGCGACGGACTGGCTGGACTCGGCGTCCTGTTGGGAGGGGCTGTCCAGCGTCATCGAGGTGACGCGCAAAGTGTATACCGGGGAGCGTGAGCGGGAAGAGAAGTCATACTACATCACCTCCCTGAGCACGGACACCGCCTCTCTGGCCGGGAAAATCCGCCGCCACTGGCATATCGAGAACGGGCAACACCGGGTACTCGATGTCACCTGCGGAGAGAATGACTCCCGCATTCGAACCGGAGATGCGCCACAAAACATGGCCCTGTTCCGGCGTTTCGTACTCAATATTGCCAGACTCTCACCGCTGAAGGAGAGCATGAAGGGAAAACTGAAACGGGCTGCCTGG
>Ga0256839_1003275_pt1 | contig 16869 bp, 15 predicted proteins | sample 354166metaG_FD_185968 | JGI IMG/M metagenome (GOLD analysis project Ga0256839, IMG submission 185968) | Hydrothermal vent microbial communities from Mid Atlantic Ridge, Atlantic Ocean - 354-166 | ecosystem: Environmental > Aquatic > Marine > Hydrothermal vents | place: Atlantic Ocean: Mid... | reverse complement strand
ATCCCAAAGTGCTTTGGAGCGCTCAAGCCCATATTGCTTTTCAAGCTCTAATACACCGGCGCGCTGGCCGGTGCCAAACTGCCCGCCATTACGTCCCGATGCGCCATCTCCAAACCGACAGGCCTCAATCAAAACGACATCTACACTGGCTTTTGCCAAATGATAGGCACAGGAAAGCCCGGTAAATCCACCACCAATGATGGCCACATCGCATTGGCGATCGCCCTTAAGTGTGGGATATTGAGGGCGTTCATCGACACTTGCCTCATACCAGCTGATACCGGGAGAAATTGACGTTTGATGAAGATCTTGCATCGGATAGAGCTTGCTTAATTTAGAGTACTTCGAATGGAACTCACGTTACACGTTTAGCAATAGGAACTCACGTTACACGTTTAACAATAGGAACTCACGTTCCCAGGGGCTGATAACCTCCATAAAGGTTTCAAATTCACCATGCTTGATTGCGGCATAGGTGCTGCAGAATTCTTTTCCCAGTATGCTTTCCAGCCCCTCATCATGTTCAAACAGGGCAACCGCTTCCAGCAACCCGCGTGGCAGCTCGTTGGTGCCTTCATTGGTGGTATTCGAGGTGGCAGAGTTTGGAACAATGTTTTGTTCTATACCGAGCAAACCGCAGGCAAGTGAAGCAGCCAGTGCAAGATAGGGATTGGCGTCGGATGATGGAATGCGGTTTTCCACCCGTTTACCTGCGGCATCAGAATTTGGAATGCGCAGGCCTGCGGTGCGGTTGTCATGCCCCCAGTGCACATTTACCGGCGCAGATGTGCCAAGTGCCAACCGACGATAGGAGTTTACATAAGGTGCCATCATAATCAGTGATTTAGGCAGGTAATGCTGCATTCCACCCAGAAACGCAAAAAAGGCTTCAGAGTTCTTGCCATCCGGCGTCGAAAAAACATTTTTCCCGGTTTTAATATTAAGCACCGATTGGTGGATATGCATGGCCGAACCCGGCTGCCCCTGCATTGGTTTGGCCATGAAAGTTGCATACATACCGTGTTTTAACGCGACTTCACGTATAGTGCGTTTGAACAAAAAAACCTGATCGGCCAGCGCAACCGGATCACCATGATGCAAATTTATTTCAAGTTGAGCGGCCCCCTCCTCGTGAATGAGGGTTTCAATTTCCAGCCCCTGTCCTTCAGAAAAATGATAAATGTCATCAATCAGCTCATCAAATTCATTGATGCCGGCAATAGAATAGCCCTGACCGCCTGCAACCGCACGCCCCGATCTGCCAACCGGCGGTTCCAGTCGCAAGTCCGGGTTGGTGTTGGTTTTTACCAGATAAAACTCAATTTCCGGTGCAACAACCGGGCGCAAACCTTTTTTGTGATATGCATCGACAACCCGCTTCAAAACATTTCTCGGCGTATAAGATACAGGCGTTCCATCCGGCGTGGCCATATCGCAAATAACCTGCGCCGTGGGATCACTTTCCCACGGCACCACAGAAAGAGTGGAAAGGTCAGGTATCAGTCGCAAATCACCATCGTTGGGCGGATATTGAAAATCGTCGGTTTCCTCTGGATAGACACCGGAGATTGTTTGCATGAATACCGAACCCGGCAGCGCCAAAGTAGAGCGATCGAGAAACTTTTTCGATGGCATCATCTTGCCACGGGCAACACCGGCCATATCCGGTGTGATGCATTCAATATCCTCAATGCCACGAACCGAAAGCCAGGCCTTTGCCTGATCCAGATCTTCGACACCGCGTGCGACGGAAAGATTGGATAGTTGTATGGGGTCATCATTGGGCGGGTTATTAACGGATGCAGTTTTCAGATCAGAATTGGAGGTCATATAAATAGCGATCTTAAAATTGATTTTACTGGCAACATTATAGCCGCAAAGAATTAATGAACTCAAATATAATCAGTCAGATCGCTAATTATGGTTGGAATTTCGAAATCGCGATTAGGCGACCCGCGCAAGTGGAGCACTGGAAACCCGGTAAGAAATAGCTTCGGCTAAATGAATGCGGCCAATATTTTCAGCCCCATCCAGATCCGCAAGTGTGAGGGCAACTTTTAAAATACGATGATAGGCGCGCGCCGAAAACTGCATAGCGTTGGCCGCTTCCTCCAATAAAGCCTGCCCGCCCGCGTCAGCAATGGCGACCTGTTCAATGATAGCCGATGATGTGCTTGCATTTGTGGTTGAGGATATTCCCAACTCTTCATAGCGCGCATATTGTCGTTGGCGGGCATTGGCAACCCTTTCGGCAACTACGTCACTAGGTTCGGCTTTCGATGGCTGGATAAGATCGCGGGCTGAAACCGCAGGCACCTGAATACGTAAATCGATCCGGTCGAGAAGGGGACCGGAAATTCTAGCTTGATAGTCACTGGCGCAACGCTCACCACGCCGACAGGTGTGGCCGGGTTCACCCGCCATGCCGCATCGACACGGGTTCATGGCGGCAATCAGTTGAATGCGCGAGGGGTAGGAAACCCGGTGATTAACCCGCGCAATCATGGTTTCTCCCGTCTCCAGTGGCTGACGCAATGAATCCAGCGCTTGCGGGGAAAATTCAGGAAACTCATCCAGAAAAAGCACCCCATTATGGGCAAGTGAAACCTCGCCCGGGCGTGCTTTCAACCCGCCCCCCACAAGGGCGGCCATTGATGCGGAATGGTGGGGCGCGCGAAAGGGGCGGGCATTGGAAAGTTTACCATCGCTTAATTCGCCGGCAATTGACGCGATCATCGAGACTTCCAATAGTTCTTTCGGTGTTAGTGGTGGCAAAATAGAGGGAAGCCGTTCAGCCAACATGGATTTGCCTGACCCGGGCGGGCCGATTAGCAGCAGATTATGGCCACCGGCGGCAGCGACCTCAAGTGCCCGTTTGGCGGTTTCCTGACCTTTGATGTCGGCAAGGTCGGAACCCCCGGATGCGCTTTCACGCACCGATGCAATGGGTCTTGAAAGTACCTGAGTCCCCTTAAAGTGATTGGCCAGCGCAATCAGGCTGGCAGGTGCAAGAATATCCATTTCCGGGTCGGCCCACGCGGCCTCGCCACCGCAGGATTTCGGGCAAATCAAACCTTTTGAAATTGCATTGGCGCTGATTGCCGCCGGTAAAACACCGGCAACGGCGGCAATTGTGCCATCAAGCGAAAGCTCACCCAAAACCACATAAGCCTCAAGTGCATCAGCCGGAATTGCCCCAAGTGCCGCCATGAGCGCTAATGCTATCGGCAAATCATAATGACTTCCCTCTTTTGGCAGATCAGCCGGTGCCAGATTAACAGTCACTTTTTTTGGCGGCATCGAAAGACCCGATGCATGTAGGGCCGCTTGAACCCGCTCGCGGCTTTCAGCCACAGCCTTGTCGGCAAGCCCGACAATATGCATACCGATTTTACCCGGCGCAATCATTACCTGCACATCAACATTAACCGCTTCAATGCCCTGAAAAGCAACAGTTGTAACCCGCGAAACCATAATCCAAACTCCCAACCCCAGCACAAGGCGTGGTTGAAGATTAGGCTAGGTCGATTGGGATTGTCAAGAACATTAAGAGAACAAACTGCCTTGCACGGATCATTTTGCACCCAAAAGATGCGCCCGGTTGTATTTTCAGAACGTATTAAGAACGGGTTTTCGATATTTTGTCTTCGACCGCATCCCAAAAGAGGGCTGCGATATCCGCGCCACCAAAATTCTTGACCTCGCGAATGCCGGTGGGCGAGGTGACATTTATTTCTGTCATGTAATCGCCGATCACATCAATGCCGACAAACATGAAACCACGTTCTTTTAAGGCGGGTCCTATACGGGCGCAAATTTCTTCTTCACGCGTCGTAATATCAATTGCTTCAGCCCGTCCACCCACATGCATATTGGAGCGCGCCTCATTTTCACCCGGCACCCGGTTGATAGCGCCAACCGGCTCACCGTCGATCAGGATTATGCGTTTATCGCCGACGCGAACATCACTCAAATATCGTTGCGCAATGAAGGGCTCCGGCCAGGTGGCCTCAAATAACTCTAGTAGAGATGAGAGATTTTGATCGCCCGGCTGAATGCGAAAAACCCCGGCGCCACCATTTCCATAAAGCGGTTTGACGATAATATCACCAAATTCATCACGGAATTTGCGGATTTCATCACTGGAGCGTGTGATCAGGGTTTCCGGCATCAGATCTGGAAATTCGGTCACAAATATCTTTTCAGGGGCATTGCGCACCTCTGCCGGATCATTCAGTACCAGAGTTTTGGGATGAATACGCTCCAGCAGGTGCGTTGCCGTAATATATCCCATATGAAAAGGTGGGTCCTGACGCATTAATAAAGCGTCAAATTCGGAAAGATCGGTTTCTGCAGCTTTACCCAGCGCATAGAAATCACCGGCAATATCCTGTACTTTTACCGGTTCCACATCGGCAAAAACCCGCCCATCGCGCATGGAAAGCCGGTCAACCGTATAGTGGGAAAGATGATGTCCGCGCCTTTGTGCCTCCAGCATCAGGGCAAATGTTGAATCTCCTTCAATATGGACGGTAGAAATATGGTCCATTTGAACAGCAATATTGAGCGGCATAAAAAAATCCTGTTTTGTCTGGGTAAATTTCTTACGGCAAAATCTGACAGGTGAAAAGGCGTAAAATATTATAACGGTTGATGCTTCAGCCTTCCCAAGCACCTTTAATGTGATGCGGCCAAGTGTGCGGGACAATGGCAATTATGTCGTAGCGAATGGAAAGTCTGGCGTAATCGGCCTGTTTGGCAAGCCAGTAATCTCCGGCGCTGATAATACGTTGTTGGGCGGTGTGGCCAACGGCATCATGCGCTTGCCCAAGGCTTTGTCGGGCCTTTACTTCAATCATGGCAACAAGATCACCCTTCCGGGCAATTAAATCTACCTCGCCTGATTTGGTGCGAAACCGCCGCTCAATTATTCTGTAACCCTTAAACCGCAAGAACCATGCGGCAATAAACTCAGCCCGCCGCCCGCGTTTTTCTGCGGCAATTCTTTTTTGCCCAGGTCTTGGGCTTGTTTTGGCCCGGTTAGCCATTTTTCTTCTTTAGTTCCAGCGCGCGTTGGTAAAGATCGCGCTTTGAAAGGCCAAGAGCGACCGCAAGTTCAGCCGCTGCCTTTTTTATTGGCAGTTCCTGTAATAATTCACCAAGACGTAGATCAATCAATTCATCGCTGGTTTCAATGCTGGCGGCGGCTTCAATTAACACGACAATTTCGCCTTTTGGTGCATCCCTGTCGGCAAACTCCTGCGCAAGATCATCAAGTGTTCCCCGATAGAATGTTTCGTGCATTTTGGTGATTTCTCGACCAATGGCGGCATTTCGCTCAGGCCCCAGCACATCAACCATATCAGCAAGCGAAGCGGTCAACCTTCTGGGTGATTCAAAGAAAACCAGGGTTGCACGACAATTTGCAAATTCAGCTATTCGGCGTTTACGCGCGCCTTGTTTGTGGGGCAGAAAGCCTGCAAACAAAAATTGCTCATTCGCAAGGCCACTGGCCACAAGTGCTGCAAGCGGTGCTGAAGCGCCGGGAATTGGAACAATTTTTATTTCAGCTTCGATAGCACTGATGACAAGTCTGAAGCCCGGATCAGAAACCAGAGGCGTACCCGCATCGCTGATAACGGCAACCGCCTGACCCTGTTTCAGTTTTGAAAGGATTTCAAAGCCTTTTGGTTTGGCATTATGCTCATTATATGAGGTTTTGGCCGTTTTAATGCCATAACGCGCGAGCAAAATACCGGAGGTTCTTGTATCCTCACAAGCGATCAGATCGCATCCGGCAAGGGTTTCCAGCGCTCGCAATGTGATGTCGCCAAGGTTGCCGATTGGTGTGGATACAAGATATAGTCCACAAGGTTGTGGAGGTGCCTTAAGCACAGCTTGCTGTAGGGTGAAGGTTCGTTTAGAGTCAGACAATTGCAACCTGTTAAAGATCGGGTGAATGGATTAGCGTTTTTCGTCGATTACCCTCTTTGACATAGGTCGTGTCAGCCGTCAAAAGTGGTTTGCAACAGGTATAGTGGCCAATATGCATGGGGAAGCATAATAGGACGTGATGTTAGTTACTCAGAAATTTTGGAAAACCGGAAATATCATCGCATTGATGTTTACCGGATTGGCTCTCACCTCATGTCAGGTTGGACAACTGGGTTTGCCTGGTAATAACCAGCTTTCCGCCAACCCGTCACCTGTTGAAAACACCCTGCCACCGGCAACGGGCGAAACTGTTGGCACCGGTAAAATCCGGGTAGCACTGCTATTGCCATTAACAGCACCGGGTAATGCCGGCAAAATAGGGGCCGAGTTAAAGAATGCTGCTAAGCTCGCAATGCGGGATTTTGGTCAAAATAACATTCAACTGGTTATCAAAAATACCGCCGGTCAAGCAGCAGATGCACAAAATGCTGCGACCACGGCGATTACAGAGCGCTCATCTGTGGTTATCGGGCCGCTGTTCTCAGCCAGCGTGGCGGCAGTATCTTCGGTTACCCTGCCTGCGAATATATCGATGATAGCGTTTTCTTCGGATCCAGGAAGAGCCAGGCGCGGTGTTTATCTGATGTCTTTTTCTCCTGTGGCTGATATCAAACGATCAGTAAATTTTGCAATTTCGCAGGGAAAAACCAAATTTGTCACCCTGTTGCCAAATGGCGCTTATGGTACATTGGCCGAAAATGCTTTGCGTGACATACTAAACCGCAATAGCGGCAGGTTAATTGCAGTGCAAAAATACGATCACAGTAATATTTCTATTGAGGCGGCTGTAAGGGAAATTGCTGCTAAGGCAAAATCTGCAGACGTGATTTATATTCCTGATGGTGGCAAGGTACCGGGCGCTATTCTGGTGGAATTGGGCAGGGCTGGTATTGATACCAATGCTAAATTGGTGTTGGGTTCCGGTCAGTGGGAATCGACTGATTTGTCGAGTGCAGTATTTAACCGTACAGTTTTCGCCGGGCGCGACAAACGCCAATTCGCCAATTTTGCCGCCCGGTATAAGGCGACCTATGGAGCCTCGCCCTCATCAACTGCGGGGCTTGCTTATGATGCGGTTAGTATGGTTGCCGGCCTTGCACGTCGCAGTGGTGCCGATCCATTCAGTTTTGCCAGCATTGAAAGTCGCAACGGCTACAGTGGCGTCAATGGTATTTTCCGCTTTGGTGCCAATGGCAAACCGGACCGTGGACTGGCAATATATCAGGTGCAAAACGGTGCTACGCAAATTGTCTCAAAAGCTCCAACGACCTTTGGCCCGGGATCATAAGCACAGGCCAGCGGGAATATTGCTCAATTGATACCTGTGATCGGCCGGGATCGCGATATTCTCAAGCAGGCGATAGATCGCTTTAAGAGCAAACGCACAAATTCGCGACCTGTTAAAATGAGTATGGACGAGATATTGGCCGCGCGCGATGAGGGTCGTCGAGGATAATTGAAATTTTCTTCCCCCTTCAAGCCGCCAGATCCGCAATCACCGCATCGAGCACCAGCCAGCCGCGCTGGGTGGCGCGCAGGCGACCACCCTCCAGCCATTCAATCATACCATAGCTGATCAGCGCTTTAATCTGTTCCGGATTGATCTCTCTTCCCGTTAGTTCCAGATAGCGTTCAGGCTGAAAGCCTTCGCGCACCCGCGCCTGCATGAGTAAAAACTCATCCCCCATCGCCTCTGTGGTGAGTAGTTCATCAATGATAATCCCGTGGCCGTGGTTTTCCACTTTTTCCAACCAGGTTTCTGGATGCTTTTCACAGATGATTGCGTGTTTGCCATCATTGGCGGTTAAGCGCCCGTGAGCACCGGCACCAATGCCGGCATAATCGCCATAGCGCCAATAGGTCATGTTGTGGCGACATTCGGCCCCCGGTACTGCGTGGTTTGAAATCTCGTAAGCCGGTAGACCGCGTGAGGCGGTAATTTCTTGCGTCGCCTCATAAAGCCGTGCGGCCTGTTCGGTGGGTGGCGGTTTTAGTTTACCCCGTTCGCGCAGGTCCCAGAACGGGGTTTCCTGCTCGATGGTCAATTGATAGAGCGACAGGTGATCGGCTGATAAATTGATCGCCTGATTGAGCTCATGCTCCCAGCCTTCAATCGTCTGGTTGGGGCGCGCATAAATTAAATCAAACGAAAGGCGCGGAAAGGTCTCTCGGGCAATTTCGATGGCGCGTTTGGCCTCACTCACATTGTGCAATCGGCCAAGAAACTTGAGTTGCTCATCATCCAGCGATTGAACCCCGAGTGATACCCGGTTCACGCCGGCAGCGCGATAGCCACGAAAGCGCGCAGCCTCTACGCTGGATGGATTGGCTTCCAGCGAAATCTCGCAATCATCTGCCATATGCCAGTGGCCGGCCACGGCTTCCAGAATGGTTGAGACCGTATCCACCTCCATCAGCGATGGGGTGCCACCGCCAAAAAATACGCTGGTTACCGTGCGGTTGGGCGCAAGGGCAGCCATATGGGCGATTTCTTTCAGGTAAGCTTTGACAAACCGGCCCTGATCAATTTTTTGGTGCCGCACATGGCTGTTGAAATCGCAATAGGGGCATTTGGCGGCACAAAACGGCCAGTGGATATAGATGCCAAAACCAGGATTTATCAAATTATCAGATCTCACAATTTATCCAAACTGTTTGGCGACGTTCAAATCGCACGTTGAATGAAATGAAGCGCAAGATTTGAACCATCAAATAATGTCTCCCAAACAACCTTCTGCAAATTTGGCGAATGCACGCGCCCGGTGTGAAAGTGGTGTTGCGCCGCCCGGTGTCCATCCGTGTTTTTCTTCGGCACTCATTTGCCCGAATGTACGGTCCTCGCCATCGGGCAAAAACACCGGATCATAACCAAAGCCCTGCGTACCGGTTGGCGGCCAGATTAATTGCCCATGCACCTCGCCGCGAAAATATTCCGCATGGCCATCCGGCCAGCAAAGGCAAAGGGTGGCAACAAACATTGCACCCCGTTTGGAAGGTTCGTTGGCTCCGCATTCATTGAGCTTATCCTCGACCATTTGCATGGCCTTGGCGAAATCTCTGGTGCCGTCTTCCTGTTCAGCCCAATCGGCGGTGTAAACGCCGGGCGCACCATCAAGGGCTGTAACACAAAGGCCTGAATCATCGGCCAAGGATGGCAGGCCGGTCGCAAGGGCTGCGGCATGTGCCTTGGTATAGGCATTTTGTTCAAAGGTGGTGCCGGTTTCTTCCGGTTCTGGCAGTCCAAGTTCGCCGGCAGATTTGGCGGTTAGCCCAAATGGAGCAATCAGTTCGCCAATTTCGCGAACCTTGCCCGCATTATGGGTTGCCACCACCAGTTCTTTGCCGTCAAGTTTTCGAATTGCCATGATGTCTTAAAATGCCAGTTTTTGTAATTCGATCAATTCGCCAATGCCTTTTTTGGCAAGGCCCATCAGTTTGAGAAATTCATCTTCACTGAACGGCTCTTTTTCTGCGGTGCCTTGAATTTCAATAATACCGCCGGAGCCGGTCATGATGAAATTGGCATCGGTCTCGGCCACACTGTCCTCGGCATAATCGAGATCAAGCACCGGCTCACCTTCATAGATACCGCAGGAAATGGCTGCCACATGATCAAGTAATACTGGCTTGGAAATCATCGAACGGGCTTCCATCCAGCCAATGCATTCTCTTAGCGCCACAAATGCCCCGGTTATCGAGGCCGTGCGGGTGCCGCCATCGGCTTGAATAACATCGCAATCAATGGAAATTTGGCGCTCGCCCAGCGCTTCCATATCAACACCGGCGCGCAGTGCGCGACCGATCAGCCGTTGAATTTCAACCGTGCGACCAGATTGTTTGCCCGATGATGCCTCACGCCGCATACGTGAGCCGGTGGAGCGGGGTAACATGCCATATTCAGCCGTAACCCAGCCTTTGCCCCCACCGCGCAACCAGGGTGGTACACGCTCTTCCAGGCTTGCGGTGCAAAGCACATGGGTGTCGCCAAACTTAATCAGGCAGGAACCTTCCGCATGCTTTGAAAAACCGCGTTCAAGGCTCACGGCCCGCATTTCATCATTTTGTCGTTTTGACGGCCGCATTCGGCTCTCCTGTAAAGTAAAACTGTTGGCCGCTTGTAGCCAGATTGGCTGGTGGGTGCAAACATGAATTTATATCAAATTGGTGCTATGTGAATTTGACAGCGAGAATAGTTCGAGCACCTTCGACAAGCTCAGGACGAATGCGGCGCGCATAAAGTGATCGCACGTGTTCTATCGCGCAAGATCACGTTGTTTAAGCAGGCCCATTGCTATGCAATGGAACAGCCGAGAAAGGAAAATGTTAAATCAAATACCTGTGGTATTTGTTGCCAGATGCCGCATCGTTCCTATATTATCCGGCAGTACCCACGAGTAGTGTTAGAAATTATGGACCAATTACAGTCACTGGACGAACGATCTCAGGACATATTCCGCAAGATTGTTGAATCCTACATCACCAGGGGCGAGCCATTGGGCTCGAGAAACCTGTCAAAGCAGTTAGCGGTAACGCTTTCTCCCGCATCCGTGCGCAATGTAATGTCTGATCTGGAACAATTGGGCCTTATCTATGCGCCACACACCAGCGCCGGGCGCATGCCGACCGAGCTTGGACTGCGTTACTTTGTCGATGGTTTTATGGAAGTGGGTGACCTTACCAGCGAGGAACGGGTCAACATTGAAAACCAGGTTAATACGCTGGCACCCGGGCAATCTGTTGATCAGGTTTTGACCGAGGCCAGCCAGATGTTATCCGGGTTGTCGATGGGCGCCGGCATGGTGATTACCGGCAAACAGGATTTGCGGCTGAAGCATATAGAGTTTGTGCGTCTTGAGCCAACCAAAGCGCTTGTGGTTATGGTCAGCGAAAACGGCAGTGTGGAAAACCGTATTCTCGACCTGCCTCCGGGGCTTTCCGCATCCAGCCTGCATGAGGCGACAAATTTTCTAAACGCTCATGTGACCGGTCGTACCTTGAGTGAGGCGCGAGCCGAGATCGCCAAAAAACATGAACTGGCGCAACAGGAGCTTGATGGCCTGTCCAAGGAGATGGTCGATCAGGGGCTTGCAACCTGGGCCGGCGCGTCAGCTGCACAGCCCTTGCGGCTGATCGTGCGTGGCCGGGCAAATTTGCTTGGTGAAATGGGTTCCAACACAGATTTTGAGCGCCTGCGAAAATTATTTGACGAGCTTGAATCGAAGGAAGGTTTAATGCAATTGCTCGACCTGACCGAGGAAGGTGAAGGGGTGCGAATATTCATTGGCTCAGAAAACAATCTGTTTTCGCTTTCCGGTTCCTCCGTGATTGTGGCCCCCTATCGTGACAGCAATCAGCGCATCATTGGTGCTGTTGGCGTGATCGGGCCAACACGGCTGAACTATGCTCGGGTTATCCCGATGGTTGACTATACGGCACAAGTCGTCAGTCGGATTCTTGGGTAATTTACCGGGTCTGTCGATTTACTTTAATCACACCTCTTGATTTTTCTGCTGCAAAAGCTGATATGCCTGCCTGAATGACAATCCCTTTAATTGCTTGTGGTGGAATAGAATATGTCGGGTAACCGTAGTCACGAAGACGAATTGTTTGATGATCTGCAAGAAGAGGAAGAGCGCCTGGCTGCTGAAGAGCAGGCAGAGTTTGATGCATTGGAAGCTGAAGAGGCCCAGGAAAAGGGTGTTGATACTCCAAAGGACCCTGTTGAGGCCATGCATAACATTATTAAGGAATTGCAGGCCGAGCTTGAGGAAACCAAAGACAAGATGCTGCGTACGGTAGCAGAGATGGAAAACCTGCGCCGCCGTACCGCCAAAGAGGTTACGGATGCAAAAACTTATTCGGCCGCCAATTTTGCCCGTGATATGCTGAGTGTCAGCGACAATCTGCGCCGTGCAATCGAGGCGGTACCAGATGAGGCCAAGGCGGCTGGCGACAAGGGCTTTCTTGCATTAATCGAAGGTGTGGAAATGACCGAGCGCGATATGCTCTCCACATTGGAAAAAAATGGCGTAAAAAAGCTGGATCCGAAAGGCGAGAAATTCGATCCGAATTTCCATCAGGCTATGTTTGAAGTGCCCAATCCTGAAGTTCCCAATAATACGGTCTGCGAAGTTATTCAGGAAGGCTATAAAATTGGTAATCGGGTTTTGCGGCCTGCAATGGTTGGTGTTGCCAAGGGTGGCCCTAAACTTTCAGACCTACAGGCCGATGATGAAAGTGCAGACACCGGCGATAGTGAACAGTCAACAGAATAGATTGGCGCCTATTAAATTTGCAGATGCTGCAGGCCAGGCACAATCGACACTGTCGTCAAATTGGTGGCAGATTGATATAGGATGCGCGGCCAGATATTTGGCTCTTTGAGTAATACCCGTATCGCCCCACTATATTTTCCGTTCAATCGATTTTTATCAATTCTGCTCGCGTCCAAAGGATATGAGTAAAATCACTCATAATTGCGTCGAAAAACATTGAAAGGGATTGCCCTGTCTGCTGTTTTTCTTCTTGTTCTGAAGGATTTTTCTTCATACCGCGCTCTAAACCCAGTTTGTCAACAGGTCCTAAGCGGTCAATCTACTTCATTCAAACAACACTCCAATAGTTACTTTGGGCCCGGACCCTAAACCATTAACAATCCTTACTAAAATGTTGATGGCAGCTTTAACAATTATTAAGTCGTTCCGCGTAGGGTGTCTTTAGTCAGATCTGTTTGTAGTGTATTGAGTAGAGAGTAGAATGACCGAATTAATGCGTCCACGCGTAAAATATGTAATAGGCCCCGATGGATCACCTTTGACCGTTGCGGACCTTCCACCCACATCAACAAAGCGATGGGTAATTCGTCGAAAGGCGGAAGTTGTTGCAGCTGTTCGCGGCGGACTACTAAGCCTAGATGAAGCTTGCACCCGATATACTTTGACGGTTGAAGAGTTTTTGTCCTGGCAGGCATCAATTGATGGTCATGGACTGGCCGGTTTAAGAACCACCAGAATTCAACAATACAGACATTAGTATACCCGACGCTCATTTTGGGTCTTTATCCTAATTAAGCAGCGTCTGGTTTAGATTGTTCGACAAAGCTGTCTGAATAATGTCCGTTTTTCAAAAAGGGCTGCCTGTTGGGTGGCCCTCTTTGCGTTTTATTTTCTAAATTCCATATTCCCTCGTCAAATTAACCAGCGGTTTACCATAATCAGTCAAAATTTTATTCAGCAGGACAAAATTGACCAGCTGGGCTTCCAGATAATTGGTTCTACAAAAATAGGGCGACAAAATGCAGATCACCATAATTGGTAACTTCAATTCTGGTTCCGGGGAAAAATCCTCAATTGGCACTGACTTTTATTTAAGTGACAGAAGCGCCGCTATTTCCTGGGTGGCAAATGCCCGCCAGGTTGTTGAAGAGCTGGATTCGGGTTCTGTCGCAGATTTGTTGATTTGTGGATCGGAAATCAATGTTGATGAATTAACCGAAAGTTTGTCGGCACTTGGCATTACCGTGCCGATTATAATACAGCCAGAGGCGATGCCTGCCAGCGAGTATGTTGAAAATTCCCAAATGGTTGGCACCCGCCTAACCCCGGAAAATGATCCATCTGCATGGCTTGGTAATGAAAAAGACCCGGTGCGCATTGGACAAAGACTATGTGATATGGAGCGTGCCTTGATATTGCAAACACTTACCCATTGTGGTGGAAATCGTACCTATGCCGCCGATATTCTGGGCATTTCAAGCCGCACATTGCGCACCAAATTACAGCAATATTCGGCTGAAGGCTGCACCGTAAAAGCCGTCAATCCGCGCCAGTCGCCGATCGCCACCCATGCGCCCGCCAGTACGCTACTCTCCTGAGTTCTTGCTTCTGATCTTTAGAAGTTCCGCCGCAATTACGCTCAAAATGGCAGCACTTGCGTAAAACCAAATGCCCGGTTGGGCAATTGCGGTTGCAATGCCAGAGGTTTTGGCGCCAAAAATTATCAGCGCCACCAGCAAAACATCCATCATCGACCATTTTGACAGATATGAAAGCCAGCGGGGAAATTGGCGGCGGCTTGGTTCTGTTGCCGTATGAACCACGATCAGCATTTTGACAAAAGGCGAGATAATCGAAAATATCGCCACCAGTATTGCAATGGCGAGATCTCCTTCGACCCACAAGCCATATACCAGTTGAATGAGTGAAGGTGATTCGGAGAAAAAATAGAATTTTTCAAATTGTATTAATGGCAGGCTAAGGCCCAACCCAAATGCAATGCTGGCGCAAACCAATGTAAGTGAAATATATATATTGAGCATGACAGACTTGTTGTTAGACTGCGTCATGTGTGCATGGAAGCAGTCAGGCTGCGAAGAGCGGCCCGATGCGAATGCATCGCTCCCGCGGAGGCTGGTGCGTAGCACCAAATGGCCGTGAGCGAAAGAAAATAGAGCGTGACTGTCAAAACGGATACACTCTAATGAAATTGGCGCAATTTACTGCGTTCAGCTTTAATATAACTGGATCAGATAAAATAGAAACGGGCCGCAGGTTTTACAACACCTGCAGCCCGCATTTCCCATCAAAAAAAATCAGCTTTTAATAGGTCAGCTCCAGCCAGGCTGCGTGGCCAGCAACCGGCCATGTTTGACCGGTGATCTTTTCACCATTGAATGACCCGGTAACAGATACAACATTGTCAGAATTGGAAAATACTTTCCAGTTGGCCGGCACATCATGATCAATCAGGCCTTTGGCCGTTTTCCCATCAAACTCAATCTTGTCCTGACGAGCACCATAATAACCGCGCGGACGCATCATGCCGAGTGAATTTTTGGCCTTCAGCGCATCACCTTCAAGCGGGTAAAGCCGCAGGTTTACAAAAGCAGAGGAACGCGGAAAGGCAGAGCGATAAATATGCGTTGTCGGATGCCCATCAGCAGAAATGACGAATTCATATGTCGCATCAGAAGCACCATTAAACGGTCCCCATTGGCCATTTTCACCAATTACCTTTTCATGAACCGCATCGCCCATGCGTTTGCCGGTTGCCGAATCAGTTTTATAAACGGACACTTTTGCACCGACCAGCGGCATGTTGGTTGGTCTTGCATTGGCCCAACCAGATACTTTGCCATTTAGGGCAACGGTTTTTTCAGCAGCAATATCAGTTGTTTTTGGCTTGCTTCCGGTTACTGCCTCATAAATCAGCGAAAATGCCTCGGGTGAAAAGGCCGTTTCACGATGATCAGCATTAGGAATCATATGGTTTATGGCGCCTTTAAGCTCAGGACCGGTATAATTTCCGCCGATTGGTTTTCCGGCCATGCCGATAAAATCACCCATTGGTTGGTTGTATAGATCAAACTTATCGGAACGAATGGTTGATACCTGAACGCCGTCAGGAATAATAACACCGGCATTGAGCGTTTTCAAAAAAGTGCCAGACGCGTTATACTCACTACCTTCAGCGGCGCCTGGAAAATTGAATACGCCATTATAGACGCAGCCGGTCATAACCATTTTGGCAACTTTTGCCGCACCGCCAAAGTTTTTGACATAATTGCGAATGGTACTACAGCCGCGAGAATTGCCCACAAGTGCCACTTTTGCAGCACCTGTAGATTTAAGCGCCCTGTCAACCACGGCACCAAGTGCAGTTGCAGCATCTTTGGTGGTTGAGCGATTGTCTTCTTTTTTGGTGTTGTCTTGCGGAGCACCGGGATGCGCCAAATCAAGCGCAAACATTTTCTCTGCCGCATATCCATTTGATTCAAACCGCCACATTTGGGTGATCCACAATGCCGATGTATCGCTATCGCCGTGCACAAATACGATCGGTAGATTTTCACTATGTGCCATTGAACTGCTCATTATTACCGCCGTGGACACTGCCAGTCCGGTTAAAAATGTTCTTGTTTTTGTTAAATTCATTCTATCCTCCCATTAACAGGAAGGTATGATAGGCACCTTTTGTCGCCGTTGAAAAGGCAAATTGGATGATAGTTTCTCAAGTTATATTCAAGTTGTAATACCGGCTTCCCAACCAAGCATGGCGCGCTTGCGGGTAATGCCCCAATGATAGCCGGTTAAGTTACCGGATTTACCCATGACCCTGTGGCAGGGAACCACGAATGAAATTGGGTTTCTTCCAACCGCTGCACCAACTGCGCGTGGCGCTTCGGGTTTGCCAATGCGGGCAGCAAGATCGGAATAACTTGTGGCAGTGCCAACGGGTAGTTTCATCAGGCCTTCCCATACCCTGATCTGGAAATCAGTGCCGATCAACACGATGCGTAACTGCTGATCTTTTTGCCAGTTTTGTGGATGAAAACTACGGTCTGCGTAAGGAGCGGTGAGCGCAATATTTTCAATATACCTGGCTTTAGGCCAACGAGAACTCATATCTTCAAACGCGGACTTTTCCTTGCCCTCATCGCAAAATGCCATGCCAGACATGCCCCGCTCGGTCGCCATTATCAGCGATGTGCCAAATGGACTTGGATGAAATCCATAATATATTTCAAGCCCTTCGCCTTTTGCTTTATATACACCCGGCGACATCGCCTCATGGGTGACAAAAAGATCATGCAATCGGCCCGGGCCGGAAAGACCCAATTCAAAGGATGCATCCAGAAGCGGCAAATCGCTTTCCAGCAGACGTTTTGCATGGTCCAGTGTGACGGCTTGTAAAAATGCTTTCGGGCTCAAGCCCGCCCAGCGGGTAAAGGTCTTTTGTAACTGGGTGGTGGAAAGATTAACCGCCTCGGCCAGCACTTCCAGCTGCGGTTGATCGCGCCAGTTTTCAGTGATCAGCTCAATGAGCTTGCTAACAACTTTATAATCATCAACATTTGAAATGTTGGACGCATCCGGC
>Ga0256839_1003274_pt1 | contig 16872 bp, 16 predicted proteins | sample 354166metaG_FD_185968 | JGI IMG/M metagenome (GOLD analysis project Ga0256839, IMG submission 185968) | Hydrothermal vent microbial communities from Mid Atlantic Ridge, Atlantic Ocean - 354-166 | ecosystem: Environmental > Aquatic > Marine > Hydrothermal vents | place: Atlantic Ocean: Mid... | reverse complement strand
GGCTGGCCAATTGACCAAAATGATGAACCAAATCTGCATTGCCGGGCTTGTACAAGGGTTATCAGAATCAATCCATTTTGGTAAGAAATCCGGGTTAGATATTGAAAAGGTTATAGAAGTAATTTCAAAAGGTGCCGCAGGCTCCTGGCAAATGGAAAATCGCTATAAGACCATGAATGATGGCCATTATGAACACGGATTCGCAGTAGATTGGATGCGAAAAGACCTGTCCATCTGCCTGGCGGAAGCCAGAAAGAACGGCGCAAGCCTGCCGGTTACTGCGGCCGTTGACCAATATTACGCCGAAGTACAAGCAATGGGCGGCAATAGATGGGATACCTCATCACTGCTCGCCCGATTGGAAAAAAACAGTTAGACGCTTTCATGTTTACATGGAAGCAGTCAGGCTGCGTAGAGCAGCCCGATGCGAATGCATCGCCCACGTGGAGGCCGGGCAAACTCAAGTAGCACATTGAGCAACGCGAAACGCTGGCAGGAAAAGCCCATTTTAGTATCAATGGGCCAAACGCGCTTAGGATTGAGTTAAATCTAACCGTCTACATTCATATAGCCGAGCGGCAGGCTGGTGGTATTTTTAATCGGCTCCATCGCAAAACTGGAGCTCACATCAAGGATATTTACCTTCGCGATCATGCGCTTGTAAAACGCATCATATGCGGCAATATCGGGCACCACCACCCGCAACAGATAATCCACATCACCACTCATTCGGTAAAATTCAACCACCTCTGGAAATTCGCTCACCACCTTGGCAAAGTTTTTCAACCAGTCGTCAGAATGTTCAGAAGTTCGAATTGACACAAAAACAGTGACATTGGTATTTACTTTTTCAGGATCGAGCACAGCGACGCGCCTCTTGATGACGCCGTCCTCTTCAAATTTTTGAATGCGCCTCCAGCAAGGCGTTGTGGAAAGTCCCACCCGCTTACCGATTTCAGCAACCGGCATTGTTGCGTCCTCCTGCAACAAAGCGAGAATTTTCCTGTCCATACGATCCATCAAACGCCTCCTATAAAATTACTTTTCGTGAAAGCGCGCATACCAGTAAATTATTGGAATAAAATCAACAAAATTAAGCAATTATTCAGTAAAAAATTCTAACAACTTAAATCAGGCGCCGCACTTCAGATTTCAAAACTGGCAACAAATCTGTCTCGAACCACGGGTTCTTGCGCAACCAACCACTATTACGCCACGATGGATGAGGCAGTGGCAACACTGTTGGTTTCCCTGGACGATCAAACAAATTACGCCAATTCTGCACCGTTTCAGTCAGAGTTTTAGAGCGTTCATTTTGCAAATGCCAATGCTGCGCATATTGGCCGATCACCAAAATCAATTCCAGTTTAGGCATGGATGAAAATAACGCATCATGCCATCTTGGCGCACATTCTTTGCGCGGTGGAAGATCGCCACCTTTGGCGTCATTACCCGGAAAACAAAATCCCATCGGAACAATTGCCAGTTTATCCGCATCATAAAAATCAACCTCACCAATCCCCATCCAGTTGCGAAGCCGGTCACCGGAACGGTCGGTAAATGGCTTGCCGCTTTCATGCACACGAGCGCCCGGCGCCTGCCCGGCGATACACAATCTGGCGGTTGAGGATAATTGCACCACTGGTCGTGGCTCATGCGGCAATGGGCTCGATATAGGGTTTTCTACACAAATTCGGCATTGGGCAATTTCACGCGCCAATATATCCAAATCTGCAGCAGCAGCCATTGCTCATGCCCGCGCGCTTGGCCGGGAAGATACGGATTTATACCAACGCAGCAGATTTTCGAAACTCTCAGGAACCTGAATACGGGCCGGTTTCATAAAATCAACCGAGATCATCGCGGTTATATCGGCAATGGTATATCGCTCACCGGCTATAAATTCTCGTCTACCCAGTTCCTGATCCAGCCATTTCATAAACTCAACAGCCTTTGACTTGTTTGCATCGCCCCATTCAGCAACTTGCGGCACCTCCCACTCTTTCATCGCCGGGTGCAGGTGTCGAAACGCATGCCCCACAGGCATCAATAAATGAAATTCAATCCGCCTAGACCACATTTCAACAATAGCCTTATCGAGCGCATCAATGCCCATGAGAGGTGGCTCGGGGTTCAATTCCTCAAAATAACGACAAATAGCGACGGTTTCGGTGAGGATTGTTCCATCATCCAATTCCAGAACCGGCAGCCGTTGCAGCGGATTGCGCGAAGTGACCATTTCAGATTTATGCTCAAGCGCTGTCATATCCACCGGAACCAGCGGTACTTCAATTGATTTTTCAGCCAGAAATATTCGCACTCGTCTGGGGTTTGGAGCCTGTCCGCCGTCATATAGTTTCATTTGGATAATCCAGTATCAAGATTGCTGAAGTAATAAGATCATAACCCTGCAATGTTTTTCATCCATTGCCAAACAAAATTCATATAGGTTTCGTCAATCATGCCGCTGCGTTTATTTTCACGCCGCCAATCTGAGGGGAGTTGGAAGTTTCCTCGCCAAATTCCAAGCCTGTTTGCGCGTGCATAAGCCTGATCTGCCCGGTAGTCATTATAGGAAACAGCCCATCCCATGCGCACCATTCTTTGGTTGAGAGAGGGCAGGCTTTTGTCTTCCCCCCTCACATAGCAGGTGGCCAGCAGCCGTTGATAAATGTCTTTTTGCCATCCGTCACAGTTTAATCGTCTACCGCGGACCATTTTCTTCAAAGCATTTGTAGATGCAATTCCGCAGGAATAGGGTTGGTTGCCTTTGAAACATTTTTGTCTGCGTTCTGGCGCGTCAATCCCTTCCAACCGAATGGATGTTTCGGCAATTTTCACCGTATCACCATCAATAATATAGGCTTTTCCAATTGTTGGATCCTGTGTCGCCCCATAGCGATAAACAATGAGCACCAAAACCAACAATATAAAAATTGATACAACATCAACCAACAAATAAAATCTCTTTCGTCGGCTTCGATAAAATCCTGCCAAAATCGTCTCCTGGACGGGCCTCGTTAACGAATATTTCTAACTTGTGAATGATTATCAAACTAGGGCAGATTTTGTTTGTACCATCAATAATTAACACATCTGAAGCATTTGTATCCATGAGTATTCCGCAATCCACCGGCACAGATAAAAATATTGTCGATCGCACCAAACGCGGCAACAGGTCTGCTCACACGGTAAACGATGTTCGAAACCGTCTAAACTCGTTTAAACCCAATGTGAAAAAGTTTGACCGTGAATTGCTTCAGGCGTTTGCGCGCAATCAAATCAACGCGATTTACCTCTTCCCCTCCATTATCATGGCAGTCGGGCTTGTAAGTATAAATTGGCTCGGCACATTATTGGCGATAAGTTGGATATGCGCCATGATGGTGGTGTATGGAATTTTTCTAAAAGCATCACGCAAGCTACTTGCAATTGATCTCGCAGAGATTGACTGCAATTACTGGCACCGGTTTTACAAACGAATTGTTCCGCTGATTGGCATTGGTTGGGCAATTTTATTCATTCCGATACAAACCGAAATAACAATTGTAAGCATTGGCGTCATTCAATTTTCAATATTGCTATGCGTTATGGCATTCATAACGATAACATCATTCACCCTTCGGCTTGCAGCAACCATTGCCGTTGCGCCAGCGGTAATACTGTTGGCCATCAGACTACTGATAGATTTGGATCCAATTTCCCTGACAATGGCGGCTGTTCTGATCAGTGCGCAGGTATTTTTCAGCATTTTGGCAAACCGGCTTTACTACAATTTGCGCACCAGTTTAAAAAATCAGGCGGAGAAAGATGAATTGATCGCCGAGCTGGAAACCGCAAGTGCTATATCCGATGAAGCAAGGCGGCGGGCCGAGGAAGCCAATCTCGCAAAATCCCGTTTTCTGGCAACCATGAGCCACGAACTAAGAACCCCGCTCAATGCAATTCTTGGTTTTTCCGAAATGATGGTCAAGGAGGTTCTTGGCCCGCTTGAAAACAATCACTACCGCGAATATCTCAGCGACATTCACGATTCAGGCACCCATCTATTGGCGCTCATCAACGAGATACTTGATCTATCAAGGGTTGAGGCAGGTCGTTATAACCTCAATGAGGAAGCTGTATTTTTTAATGATATTGTCGCCGACTGCGAGCAGTTGATCAATTTGAAAGCAAAAAATAAAAACATCACAATTTCCAAGCACATCGAACAAAAACTACCGAGAGTGTGGGCGGATGAACGGGCAATCCGGCAGGTTATCTTAAACCTTTTGGCAAACGCACTTAAATTCACCCCTACCAATGGCCATATCTGGATCAAGATTGGCTGGACAGCAGGCGGTGGTCAATACGTATCAATCCGCGACAATGGTCCTGGAATACCGGAAGAAGAAATTCCAATCGTACTTTCATCATTTGGACAAGGCTCCATCGCCATTAAAAGCGCCGAACAAGGTACGGGCCTGGGCCTGCCCATCGTTCAGGCTCTTATGGATAAGCACGATGGAACGTTCGAGTTAAAGTCAAAATTACGCGCCGGCACCGAAGTCATTATCACACTGCCGAGCAACAGGATTATGGAAGTAATGCCGCCAGTGCCACAGGAAAGCCCGGAGATGACCACCCCGGAACCGGGCAAAAGGGCTAGAAACTCATTATTCAAAAGTCGCAAAATAACCCATAATATTTAGGGTCTGCGCTCAATTAGGAATGCGGCTGTGCAACGCATATTCTTAAATAAGTTCAGACTCTGGCTATTCTTTGTTGCTGACCCCAGCAGAATCAAATGTCGCCATACCGGAATGACAAAGTGCTGCGGCTTTCACAACACCGGCAGCAATTGCAGCCCCAGACCCCTCGCCCAGGCGCATACCCAAATCCAGCAGAGGTTCTTTGCCAAGTTTTTTAACCGCCTTTATATGAGCTGGTTCAGCTGAAACATGACCGATGATACAATGATCCAATGCAGTCGGGTCTGCCGCATGCAATATAGCAGCAGCAGCTGTCGCAACATAACCATCAATAATCACCGGCACCCGCTGCATACGCCCAGCTAATATTGCTCCAGCCATTGCGGCAAATTCACGCCCGCCAAGCCGTCGAAGCACCTCAAGCGGGTCGTTAAGATGATGCTTGTGCAATTCGATCGCCTCTTCAATCACCTCAGCCTTGCGCTCAACACCGGCACTATTTGAACCCGCACCCGGTCCAACCCAGTCTTTTGCCGAACCACCAAACAATGCATAAAAAATTGCCGCCGCAATGGTCGTATTGCCGATGCCCATCTCACCGATACAGAGCAAATCGGTTCCACCGGCAATGGCCTCCATACCATAAGCCATTGTTGCCGCGCAGTTTTTCTCATCCATCGCAGCTTCTTTGGAAATATCACCGGTTGGAATTTCCAGTGCCAGATCAAAAACTTTCAGGCCCAAATCATAGGCCGCGCATATCTGGTTGATCGCCGCACCGCCGGCACTGAAATTCGCCACCATCTGTGCGGTCACTTCAGATGGAAACGGTGAAACCCCGCGCGCCGTCACTCCATGATTGCCGGCAAAAATTGCTACCAGCGGTCGGGAAATTTCCGGCGGCCTGCCGGTCCAACTTGCCAGCCAGATTGCGATGTCCTCAAGTCGACCAAGAGCACCGGGCGGCTTGGTCAACATGGCATCGCGCTCTGCAACCTTTTGTGCAGCCGACGTATCAGGGCCAGGCATGGTACGAATTAATTCACGAATATCATCAAATGGAAGGCCGGACTGGGACATATATTTCGCTCACAACTGAGTGTTTTCAGGAAATTTGACGAATAGACATTGTAGTGGGATAAAGCCGCCATACATGCGTCTTTGTACCGTCGCAAAGGTTTAAATCAACCAAAGATCATAAGCAATCATCATTTATGCCCGCAATAAATACTATCAACAACCTTAAACGCGACTTTCTGGTTCCGACCATTTCGGCGGCCATGTTTTTGTCGCGACTGCCGCTCAACCAATTTTTGGAACGAATAAGCACTAAAGATGAAAGAGATGAGGCATCGGCATCCTTTGAAAGGACAGCGAAATTTTTCGGATCCGCAGCGATAATTGTCGCTCTACCGGCAGCATTTACTTATTTTCTTGCAGCCACATTTGGGCTTACGCCAATAATTTCTTCTATTCTCGTAGTCATCGCATTTATATTAACAACCGGCGCCCTGCATGAGGATGCGCTTGCAGACATTGCCGATGGATTTGGTGGTGGTACAGGTCGTGAGCAGAAACTGAAAATAATGCGCGATAGTCAGATCGGCACATTTGGCGGCTGCGCGCTCATTTTGGCAATAGGCCTGCAAGTCGCGCTCTACGCAGAACTTGCAACAGCATTATCAACCAGCCAGTTCCTGGCTGTATTGCTGGCCGCAAATATTGCTTCCACCAGCATTATGGTTTGGCCCTGGGCGATGGAACCAGCCGCAAGGAACGAAGGCGGATTGTCAACCAAACTTGGCATACCAACGCAAGAGACCGCCAAACAGACCTGCATAATCGGGTTTTTACTTGCCTCACTACTGCTTTGGCCCGCAATTGACGTCCTCGCCGCAATTGTATCTTTGGCTGTTTGCTGGGCATTAATGCTTGGCTTCACCCGGATCAGCCACGTCCAAATCGGTGGCCATACGGGGGATAGTCTTGGTGCTACAAAAAAAATATCGGAGCTTGGTCTTTTGTTGGCGATAATAATCGCTACATAGTCCCCCACAACTTGATTTCAGGAAACTGGCCCGCATGATTCAGATAGAGACACCCTGCATTCTTGTTTGCGTGCTGGAACCAAAGAGCGGCCATTGCTATGGTTGCGGGCGAACCCGTGATGAAATTGCTGACTGGACGAAATATAGCGACCAGCAACGCACCACGCTTATGCAAGAACTATCAGCTAGAGTGGATAAACTGGAACGCCGGCCTAAGCGCCTGACCAAACGCCGCCAAATGGCTGCCAATCGCGCCACATCAGCTAAGGGCCAGTCATAATATGGGCAAGCCATTTTGGATATTTATGGCTCTTTTGGGCTTCGCGCTGATTGCTCTAATTGTCAATCACGATCAAAACACCGTTTTTGGGATGGAAAACAGCCAGTTCGGCGGTGCCGTATATATGAGCATCTGGGGCGCTCTGCTTGCAGCAGGTATTATGGGGCGTGGCATGAAATTTGGCGATGTGGCTCGGCAATTGGTAATCTGGGCCGTGATAATCCTCACCCTGATGACCGCCTATCTATTTCGCTATGAAGCGCAAGATTTTGCCAGTCGGATAACCGGTGGGCTGCTACCCGGTAGCCCGATTTCTCGCGTTGGTGATGATGGTCGCCAAAAGGTAACTCTTATTCGTTCCAATTCCGGCCACTTTGAAGTTCGCGCCTCAATCAACGGAAAGCCAGTGCGTTTTCTGCTTGATACGGGCGCCAGCAGCGTAGTGCTGAGCTACAAGGATGCAATCCGCATTGGCATTGATCAAGACCGGCTTTCCTTCACCGTGCCGGTATCAACCGCAAATGGCCGGGCAATGGCGGCTCATGCCCGTATTGATGTAATGGCAATCGGTTCTATCAGCCGCTCAAACCAATCTGTTTTGGTATCAGCACCCGGTGCCTTAAGCAGCAACCTGCTTGGCATGAGTTTCCTTGGAACACTTTCATCCTATGAAGTGCGCGGCGACCGGATGATCCTGCGGGATTAACCGCCCCCAATACAAATTACTACATAAATATTGAGTGTTGGCACCTGATCAAATAGTCGGCATTTTCCACTCAAATATTAAAAATTCTTAATGCGGCAATGCATTGACCCTCCACCGACGGGAAGGACCAAAGTCCGTCCACCTGATGATTTTGGTCGGGTTATTACATTCACAAAATCTAAAAATTTGAAGGATCAATTCTCATGACAAAACGATCAGTTCAAAATGCCGCCGCTATATTGGTTATGGCATTATTCATACCACTTGCAACTTCCGCAAATGCCCAACAAAGCGAAACTATGGGCCATGACAATAGCATGAAACAATCCGGTTCAATGAACAAGCAAGGTAAAAGTGCCGGAATGAAAAAGGGAATGGGTCAGGGGATGGGCATGGGGATGGGCCAAGGGATGGGCCAAGGGATGGCCAAGAGTTCCATGATGAAGATGCAGGGCATGATGAAAATGCGTAAAAAGATGATGGGCAAAATGTTCATGACCCGCAAAAAGCCCTATTCCAATGCCGACATCAAACGCATGGTTGATGGGCGTCTGGCAAAACACGGATTTTCAAATCTAATGGCAGGTGATGTTGCCAATGGCGCAGAAGGCAAGCCCGGCACGGCAATTGTCAATGTGGTCTCTCCCAAGGGGGAATTCCTGTTCAAGGTCGAAGTCAACCGCAAAAACGGTATGGCTGGAATCGTTGAATAACACAGAGGAATTCTTTCTTGAGTGCTTCCATTTTAAAATGGGAGCGCTCAAATCACGCAGAAAGGCCAACTCTAGACCGCACTTCTCAACCCGGAGATTCTAAACTTCTTCCGCAAGTTTGGCTAGCTTGGTCATAATCACCGCAGACCCTCGCAATCGCTTATCGGGCGTTGGCCAATCGCGGGCAAAAAACACACTTTGATCAGGCCGAATTTTCGCCAGCACACCCTGTTCGGAAATATATTTAATCAGACCGGCAGGATTGGAAAATTCCTTGTCGCGGAAAGCAATCACAACGCCTTTTGGTCCGGCATCCAGTTTTTCCACATTGGCCCGACGGCAAAGTGATTTTACAAAAACAATTTTTAACAGATGATCAACCTCATCCGGCAACGGGCCAAAACGGTCGATCATTTCCGCACCAAATGCATCTATATCAACCGCCTGATCGAGATCGGCCAGCCGTTTGTACAGCCCCATTCGAAGGGTCAAATCCGGCACATAATGTTCAGGAATAAGCACGGTGGTGCCAACAGAAATCTGCGGCGACCACTTGCCTTCGCTAAATGTCTCATCACCGTCTTTCAACTGCGCAACCGCCTCCTCCAGCATTTGCTGGTAAAGCTCATATCCAACTTCACGAATTTGCCCCGACTGCTCTTCGCCAAGCAGATTTCCGGCCCCGCGAATATCCAAATCATGGCTCGCCAGTTGAAAACCCGCACCCAATGTATCCAGCGATTGAAGTACCTTTAACCGCCGTTCTGCAGTCGCGGTCAGCACCCGGTTTGCAGGCATTGTAAACAAGGCATAGGCGCGAGTTTTGGAGCGCCCCACCCTGCCCCGCAATTGATAAAGCTGCGCCAGGCCAAACATATCAGCCCGGTGCACAATCATTGTATTTGCGGTTGGAATATCAAGACCGGATTCAACAATCGTGGTTGAAAGCAACACATCAAACTGCCCGTCATAAAAGGCATTCATCACATCTTCCAATTCACCGGAGGCCATCTGCCCGTGTGCAACCGCCACTTTTAGTTCCGGCGTCTGGGATTGAAGCCATTCCAACCGCTCAGCCAGGTCAGAAACCCGCGGGCAGACATAGAAACTTTGCCCGCCACGATAGCGCTCACGCAATAGGGCCTCACGCACAACCAACCCATCAAAGGGCGAAATAAAAGTTCTAACCGCAAGCCTGTCCACCGGAGCCGTGGTAATCAACGACAATTCTCGCACCCCGGTCAGCGCCAGTTGCAGCGTGCGCGGAATGGGCGTTGCGGAAAGGGTTAGTACATGTACATTTGACCGCAGTTCTTTTAGGCGCTCTTTGTGTTTCACCCCAAAGCGCTGTTCTTCATCAATAATCAGCAATCCCAGATTGCGAAACTTTATCGACTTTCCGAGCAGCGCATGGGTGCCAACAATAATATCAACTGTACCATCGGCAACACCCTCTTTGGCGGCACTCAGCGCTTTCGCGCCCACCAATCTGGATGCCTGGGCAATCTTGATTGGGAGTCCGTGAAAACGATCCACAAAGGTTTTATAATGCTGCCGGGCAAGCAGGGTTGTTGGCACCACAACGGCAACCTGAATACCTGCCATTGCCGCAACAAACGCCGCCCGCAAGGCAACTTCGGTTTTGCCAAAACCCACATCGCCACAAATCAGCCGATCCATAGCGCGGCCCTTTGCCAGATCATCAAGGACAGCATCAATTGCGCCCAACTGGTCTTCAGTTTCCTCATAGGGAAAACGAGAGGCAAATTCATCATAAAGCCCCTCTTGCAAAACCAATGGCTCGGTGGTTTTCAGCAACCGTTCCGCTGCCGTTTTTATCAGGGCATCGGCCATTTCCAACAGTTGCTTTTTAAGCTTGGCCTTGCGTGCTTGCCAATTACCACCACCAAGCTTGTCCAGCTGAACTTCAGTATCTGCAGAACCGTAACGCGATAGAAGTTCAATATTTTCGACCGGCAAAAACAGCCGATCAGAACCGGCATAATGCAATTCCAGACAATCATGCGGCGCACCGGCGGCCTCAATTGTACGAAGCCCGGCAAATCGCGCAATACCGTGGTCCACATGAACCACCACATCGCCCTCATTAAGCCCTGTGACCTCAGATAAAAACTCTGCTCCCTTGCGGGATTTTGAACGGCGACGAACCAGTCGATCACCCAAAATATCCTGCTCACCAATGATGCAGAAATTTTCAGTTTCAAATCCGGCTTCAAGTTTTAATATTGCAAGGCCACATGCACCTTTAGCAAGGGTTTCAATCTCACCAAATCCGTCAATTAACTGCGCCCGCTCAAGCCCGTGCTCCTGCAAAACATGCAGCATACGTTCGCGCGAACCCTTTGACCAGGAGGCTATTACTGGCGTTTTACCCAGTTTGCGCAAGTCGCTCATATGCTCAATTAGAGCATCATAAATATTCGCAGACTGGCTGGAGCGTTCTGTAGCAAATGAACGTCCCGCCCGTCCATCGAGCGAAATCACCCGTTTCGCCTCTGAATCCATCGTATCAAAGGGCGACAATGTGGTAAGCCCCACACCATCGAGATGATGTGCAAGTTCCTCAGCGGTCAAATAAAGTGATGAAACAGGAACCGGCTTATAAGGCGTGCTGCCATCATCATGCAGCGCTTCCTGCTCCTCAAGCGCACGATGGCGCGCATCAAAGTGATCGCTAATTTGAACATTTCGCTCATTTAGGGCTTCGCGGGCAAGGTGATCAAACACAATCGAATTGTCACCAAAATAATCAAATAATGTTTCTAGCCCATCAAAGAACAATGGCAGCCAATGTTCCATGCCGGCATAGCGCCGCCCTTCACTGACCGCCAGATAGAGCGCATCTTCACGGGTTGCAGCTCCAAACATTGAAAGATAATTATTGCGAAATCTGGCAATGCTGGCCTTGGTCAAGACAACTTCGCTCATTGGCACCAAATCAAGACTTTTAGCCTGCGCCAATGTTCGCTGGGTTGCCGCGTCAAAGGTGCGGACAGATTCCAGAGTATCGCCAAAGAAGTCCAATCGCACAGGCAATTCTTCGCCTGGCGCAAACAAATCGAGTATTCCACCACGCACCGCATATTCACCGGTTTCACGCACCGTCGGCGTACGCCCAAAACCGTTTGCTTCCAGCCAACGCACCAACTCGTCCATATTGATGCGATTGCCGCTGGCCGCGTGCATAACCTGGGATGCCATAAACTCACGTGGCGGAATGCGCTGCACCAACGCATTGGGTGTGGTCAGTATCAATGTTGGTTTTTCGGCTTTGGTGCTTTTGGCAATTTCAGCCAATACCGCAATTCGCCTTGCCGCTAAATCCTGCCCCGGCGAAACCCGGTCGTAGGGCAAACAATCCCAGGCGGGCAAAGAAAGAGTGCGTAGCCACGGTGCAAAAAAAACCAGTGAGGCCTCAACATCTGCCATGCGCTGGCCATCACGGGCAACAAAGACCACTGGCTTGTGAGATTTCGTGCCATCGCCATCACGCGCCAGCTTCGCCAGCACCAAAGCCTCATAGCCATCCGGTACACCAGTGAGAACCTTATCAGCATCACTGTCAAAAATATTATCGAGCCGTGTGAGAAATTTATAAGCCATTGAAAGCGAGCTATATTGTAGAGTTGGTGAAAGCAATTATTTTATCAAAAGTTCCGGTTTGAACTTCCGCAGGTGGCGCCACTTCACCAGAAATCCACGAGAACAAATCCCGATCCGGATGCTCCATTAAAGTTTCCAGTTGATCAAGCTCTTCCTCCGAAAGGCAATCAATTTCACTATCCGCAAACCGACCAAAAACCAGATCCATTTCTTTAGTGCCGCGATGCCAGCAACGAAATAAAATTCTTCGGCGACGCATATCAAGTTCGGCGCTTGACCGGGTAGTGCTCATGGATATTTTCCGCAAATCTTTTTCGGGGGATTATTAAGCGGGTTTATAACGGGTAAGTAACGACATGTCAGCCAAAACTGACGGTATTTTCAGAAAGGATTTATCCAAAGCGCATGAAGCATTATTCTATTGCGCAACAAATGCATCCACCTGGTTAAATCGGGCTTCAATACCGCCCCCCAAACCCAATGCGGTTCCTAATATGGTTATTGAAAGCAACGCAGCAATCAATCCATATTCAATCGCAGTAGCACCGGACTGGTTTCTCCACAGCCGAATTATCAATGTTTTCATGATCAAATACCTCCTCTGTTTCTCCACAGAGGTTCAATTTCTAGCCCTGCAATACAAATTTAACACCTGAAAGTTGTTTCAAGCATAATAAATACAATTAACGAAGTATAATAACAAAGGTGTTGGCTGTTGGTATAAAAGAAATACCTTTAATCAAAGCGTCTTACGTATTCATAATACTATACAACCCAAAACCAGATAACAACCTTGCAATCGCCGAACTTGGCACACCACTGGTAAAGATGGCGATATCCTCAATACCACTGCCCGACAATTCCAGCTTATGAGCTTTCAACTTAGCTTGGTGGATGGACTCCACTTTTTCACCATTGGAAGCGCTTATTGCCAGCTTTTTCATATTATCGCCAAGCCCAAGCTGTCGGTTTGCCAAGAACATGGCGCGACGCGCTATCGCTTCTGCCGGGTCCAACCAGTCCACCGGCCAGGGCGCCATCCGCCGAAAAACATTGGTTAAAAACGGGTAATGCGTACAGGCCAGCACCACAACATCGGTGCGCGCGCCATACTGATCGACAAAACAATCGGCAATTTCCGCAGCTATGACTTCTTCATCAATTGGTTTGCCCAGCATATAGGCCTCAGCCATCGCCGCCAATCTGGTCGCACCAACAAGACGTACATTTACCTTGGAGGCAAATTCACCAATCAGGTTTCTTGTATAGTCCCGTTTTACGGTGCCCGGTGTCGCCAATACGGATATCTGACCTGAATAGGTTCGCCCCGCCGCCGGTTTAATTGCCGGAACCGTTCCCACAAATGGAATATCATATGAAGCCCGCAGACTTGGCAATATCAAGGTCGATGCGGTATTGCAGGCGATCACGACCAGAGTTGGCGCATATTGCGCAATCAGTTTTCCAAGAATGTCGCTCATACGAGCAATCAGCGCTTTTTCTTCCCAGTCGCCATAGGGAAATCCCTCATCATCCACAGCATAAATAAACCGGCGACCGGGCATCAGCACCCGCAATTCGCGCAATACGGTTAAGCCGCCAATTCCGGAATCAAAGACTAATATACTCATATCTGTCCTTAGCCTTGATTAGGGTATTGGTCAAAATCAAACGCGCATATGTCGACTAGAAGTCAAGGTCAAAATTCTTTAAGCGTCCCGGTCTTTGCGCGGACGGTTTTTACGCCCCTCTAAAGCTGCAACCATACCCCGAAGCGCATGAATTTCCTGTCTCGACAATTGCGCCTTATGAAATATGTTTCTGAGGTTTTCGACCATTGTAGGGCGTTTATGTTCGGGCCGAAAATAGCGTTCTTTTTCCAAAGCGTTTTCCAGATGATTATAGAACCCGAACAAGTCTTCCTTGGTTGCAGGCACGCTGGCAGGAATTTCAAATGGAATTTCTGCATCGCCGGAACGCAACCATTCATAACTCATCAGCAACACTGCCTGCGCGATATTAAGGGATGCAAAGGCAGGGTTTACGGGGAACGTAACAATCTCGTCAGCGAGCGCAATTTCCTCGTTGGAAAGACCAGCTCTTTCGCGGCCAAATAGAATTCCGGTTTTTTCGCCTCGTTGATGGCGCAACCGCAATGTAGCAATCGCTTCTCCTGGGCCTTTGACCGGTTTCAGCATATCCCGGTTACGGGCACTGGTTGCATATACAAAAGACATATCATGCAATGCTTCTTCAAGTGTATCAAAAACCTGCGCACCTTCTACCACATGGTCGGCACCGGCGGCGGCGGCCTTGGCAGTTTCACTGGGCCAGCCATCACGTGGATTTACCAATCGCAGCTCAGTCAATCCAAAATTGGTCATCGCGCGAATAGCAGTACCAATATTCTCGCCCAACTGCGGATTGACCAGCACAATGACCGGGCCATCTGTGATCATTTTGCGTCGATAATCAGTTCCAGACATGTTTTTCAGGCCTATATTTTGGCAGCACTATTATATGGTGGCAACCCATACTGGTAAGACCGGAAAAACACAAATTCTATTCGCGAAATAAAGCCATCAAACTTTTTGACTATTTGCCTATGCGCACATGAATGCTATAGGAAATCTCACAGACAAATTACTGGTGGGAAGAAGGCTCCCACCCAACCCACACCCCAAATTTAATACTTCAAAGGCGAACAAATGAATAAAATCAAGGTCAACAATCCTGTCGTTGAACTGGATGGCGATGAAATGACACGGATCATTTGGCAAATCATCAAAGACAAGCTGATCCACCCTTATCTGGATATCGACCTTGAATATTACGATCTCAGCATTCAGTCTCGAGATAAAACAGATGACCAGATCACCATTGATTCAGCCAACGCAATCAAAAAACATGGTGTCGGGGTCAAATGCGCAACCATCACTCCGGACGAAGCAAGGGTTGAAGAGTTTGGCCTTAAAAAAATGTGGCGCTCACCCAACGGCACAATTCGGAATATTCTCGGCGGCGTAATTTTCCGCGAACCTATTATCATGAAAAACGTCCCCCGACTGGTTCCCGGTTGGACAAAGCCAATCATCGTTGGCCGCCACGCCTATGGCGATCAATACCGGGCAACAGATTTCAAGTTCCCCGGTAAGGGAAAAATTACCATGAAGTTCGTTGGTGATGATGGAACTCAGCTGGATTACGATGTATTTGACGCCCCGTCATCTGGCATCGCCATGGGTATGTATAATCTCGATAACTCAATATACGATTTTGCCCGTGCATCGCTAAACTACGGCCTACAGCGCAAAGTACCCGTATACCTGTCCACCAAGAATACAATTCTTAAGGTTTATGATGGCCGTTTCAAGGATATTTTTGAAGAAGTTTTTCAAAGTGAGTTTAAGGACAAATTTGATGAAATCGGCATTACTTACGAACATCGCTTGATAGACGATATGGTTGCCGCGTCACTGAAATGGTCGGGTGGCTATGTTTGGGCCTGCAAAAACTATGATGGCGATGTGCAGTCCGATATTGTAGCGCAAGGATTTGGCTCTCTTGGCCTGATGACCTCAGTTTTGGCAACACCGGATGGAAAAACTGTTGAATCAGAAGCGGCCCACGGCACCGTTACCCGCCATTTTCGCCAACATGAGCGCGGAGAAGAGACCTCGACCAATTCAATCGCATCAATCTTTGCCTGGACCCGTGGATTATCTCATCGGGCCAAACTCGATGAAAACCAGGCACTGGCTGACTTTGCACTAAAACTTGAAAAAGTGTGCATTGATACGGTTGAGACCGGGCATATGACAAAAGACTTGGCGCTATTGATTGGCCCTGATCAAAAGTGGCTTTCAACCACTGGCTTCCTCGACAAAATTGATGAAAATTTACAAAAAGCTGTTGGCTGATTTATCTAATGGCTCAAAAAACAAGGCTTCACTGAAAAAACAGTGAGGCCTTTTTATTGTGTCGATTTAATCGAAATAGGATTAACCGCAAATTTCGGCCGCAATGGCATCAATTGCAGCTTGTGCTTTGTCACCATCAGGTCCACCGGCCTGTGCCATATCTGGTCGACCGCCCCCACCTTTGCCGCCCACAGCAGCTGATCCAATCCGAACCAGATCAACCGCATTAAATTTCTCAACCAAATCGTCGGTAACACCAACAACAATTCCGGCTTTTCCATCCGGTGCCTTGGCACAAATTGCTACTAGACCAGAGCCGATGCTCCTTTTGCTCTCATCAACCAGTCCCTTCAGCTCCTTGACAGAAATATCTTCAATAACCCGACCCATGAAACTTACTTCACCCGACTGAGTCGCAAGTTTTACAACATCATTTGCTGCAGCGGTGCCACCGCCACCCATTGCCAACTTCTTTTTGACATCGGCCAATTCTCGTTCGAGTTTTTTTCGATCAATCACCAGATTTGCTACACGTTCGGCCGCCTGTGCAGGCGCAACCTTCAAAACATCGGAAATCTGTTTGAGCCGGGTTTGCTGCTCTTCCAAATGAAGCCGCGCCGCATCACCCGTCAGGGCTTCAATTCTGCGCACACCCGATGAAACCGCATTTTCAGCCAGAATGGTAACAAGACCAATATCTCCTGTTTGGCGAACATGTGTACCGCCACAAAGCTCCACAGAATATGGTGCATCGGAAGATTCATCGTCCACCGAAGAACCCATGCTGACAACGCGAACCTCATCCCCATACTTTTCACCGAACAACGCCATAGCCCCGGCTTCAATCGCATCATCCACAGCCATAATACGGGTTTCAACCGGCGCATTTT
>Ga0256839_1003273_pt1 | contig 16878 bp, 18 predicted proteins | sample 354166metaG_FD_185968 | JGI IMG/M metagenome (GOLD analysis project Ga0256839, IMG submission 185968) | Hydrothermal vent microbial communities from Mid Atlantic Ridge, Atlantic Ocean - 354-166 | ecosystem: Environmental > Aquatic > Marine > Hydrothermal vents | place: Atlantic Ocean: Mid... | reverse complement strand
CTCAAAAGTTTTAAAAATATTTCACTCGATGATCTTGAGGATGAGGTTTATGATGAGGAGATCTCCAAAGTCTCCCCCATGGAGCATGTAAAAGCAACACAAAACTCTGCTCAACGTTCTAATACCGAAACAGTATCAAAGCATCATTCCGATGAACAAAAGAGTACCGACAATAGCATAGAGACCAAAAATACCACCGTCACTTTTAAGAAAAAAAAGAGTGATCAAAATCAAAATAAAGAAAAAATACAAACAGAGCAAAAGGACAAAGAGTAATGTTTGATGAGCTAAGACCTCACCTTGAAGAGTTGCGTAAAAGACTTGGACTCTCTGTTCTGTCTGTATTTTTGGCATTCATTGTGGCATTTGTTTTTCATGAAGCCATTCTTACCTGGATTACAGCACCCTTGAACGAAGCCTTAAAGCAGGTAGCAGAGCTCTCAAAAAAAGCAGCCGAAGGAATGGTCACTACCCATCAGGTAGGAGGTGCATTCTTTGTAGCATTAAAAGTCTCGTTTTTTGCCGCTTTGCTTGGAGCCTTACCTTTTATTCTCTATCAAGTCTGGCTCTTTATTGCCCCCGGTCTCTATTCCGAAGAGAAAAAAATGCTTCTTCCTTTTGTCATTGGTGGCTCTGTAATGTTCTTTATAGGTGTACTCTTCGCCTACTATGTCGTTACGCCGTTTGGTTTTCAATTTCTCATTACTTTTGGCTCTTTTCTCTATACGCCACTGATTAACATCGAAGACTATGTAGGCTTTTTTACTAAAATTATGATGGGGTTTGGTATCGCCTTTGAACTGCCTGTATTTGCCTATTTCTTAGCGCTTCTTGGGCTAGTAACAGACAAAACACTCCAAGATTTTTTCAAATATGCCATACTGCTTATTTTTATACTTGCCGCACTCCTTACCCCTCCTGATGTACTCACTCAGATGCTCATGGCTGCACCTCTCATACTGCTTTATGGTCTATCTATCCTTATCGTTAAGGCAGTCAATCCACATATTGAAGAAGAGGATGAAAAAGAAACCAAGCAGCAAAACTCTACAGAGCAAAACAACTAAAATGTTCGATGATTTACGTACAGAAAGTTATGACTATACCTTACCCAAACATCTCATAGCCACCTCACCTGTACACCCAAGAGACCATGCAAAACTGCTTGTCTATAACAGAGCAAAAGAGACCATTATCCATACCCGATTTAAAAATATCCTCGATTTTATTCCTAAAAAATCTCATATATTCATCAATGATACCCGTGTCATTAAAGCAAGAATATATGGATATAAAGCCGCCTCGTCTATTGCATCAGGTAAGATTATACAAGGTGGAGGGAGGATAGAACTCCTCTTTAACAAACCACTAGATGCAGACCACTATCTTGTCATGATAAAAGGGAAAGTACAGATAAACACGAAACTTCTTTTTGATGATACATTGACAGCTACCGTATCCAAACTCAACAGTGACGGTTCACGTATAGTAACTTTTAGCCATAAAGGAAAAAAGATACGTTTTGAACAACTTGTCTTAATTTTAGAGACAATAGGACATCTCCCCCTCCCCCCGTACATGCAAAGAGAAGACAGAAAGGAAGATGAAAAAGACTACCAAACAATCTTTGCCAAACATCCAGGTGCCGTAGCAGCCCCAACAGCATCGCTACACTTCACTCAAACACTTTTCAACCAATTAAAAACAACATTTCCCATACATGCACTCACGCTCCACATAGGTGCCGGTACCTTTAAACCCGTAGATACAAAGCATATACTTAAGCATACTATGCACTCAGAGTATTTTCACATCCCTACAGATTCCAAAAAGATTTTAGACAGCAATAAACCTATCTTGGCAATTGGAACAACCGTTACACGTACTATAGAGTACTATGTACGCACCAAAAAAACACAAGGAGAGTGTGATCTCTTTTTACATCCGGGAAACACCCCAAAAAGGGTCACACACCTCTTGACCAACTTTCATCTTCCAAAATCTACACTCATCATGCTGGTGTCTGCTTTTATCGGAAGAGAAAAAACCCTATATCTGTATCAAGAAGCCATTGCAAAAAAATACCGTTTTTTCTCCTATGGCGATGCGATGCTTATCCTTTAAAAATTCAATCCGTTTTAAACACAATCACCTATAATATGTTTATGAAAACAATACCTTATCTTCTGCCCCTTATCATCATACTTATAGGCTGTACTCCTAAACCCTATCCCAAAAATCCGGACTACAGTATTAAAAAACCTACCGTTAAATTCAAACCAAGCAAAAAAAATCTGGATAAAATGGTAAAACAACTCCAAGGAAGCCCCTATGTCTGGGCGGAAGAGGGTCCAAATCGATTTGACTGTTCTGGGTTTACCTACTATCTCTATGGCAGTATGGGCATCGAAATACCCCGTGTTGCCAGACACCAAGCCAAAATAGGCAAACGCGTCTCACCTAAAAATCTACAATATGGCGACCTCATATTTTTTGCAACAAGCAAAAAAAATCCCAGAAAAATTACCCATGTTGGCATGTACCTAGGAAACGGCTGGTTCACACATGCCAGTACTATCAAACATAAAGTTATCTATACAAACCTCTTTCAATCAAATTACTACAAAAGAAAACTGCGTGTATGCCGAAGATACCTTCCGGAGACCCGCTCAGCAAATGTACCGTCTGCATCGACATGGGAAAAAGCAAAAACACAACCCCATACACCCCAACCCAAAACCCTCACCGTGTCTACTATACCCAATCAACCCAAATCAGTACCGAATACAAAAAAAGCAATTGTCATCAAAGCCCCGATAGAGCAAATAGAACAAACCAATAAATCCGGAAACTTTTACCTACAGGTTGGTTCATTTATAGGCAAACCCAAACCGGCCTTGCTTCATAAGATAAAGCAGTATGGATTCCACTATAAAATGATAGATTTTCCAAAAGATGGAAAAACGATCTCAAAACTTCTTATTGGTCCATACAAAACAAATAGCCAAGCAAAATCTGTTTTGAAAAAAATACGTAAAACCATACACAAACATGCCTTTATCGCTGAAATTCGATAGGTTTTCATCCTTGTACAAATTTGATATAATCTAAACCATGAAATTAGCCGGCATTGATGTAGGACTTAAGCGTATAGGTGTGGCACTTTGTCTTGATGGCAAGATTGTTATACCTCAACAGGCTATTTTACGTAAAAACAGAAACCAGGCTGCACAAGATATCAATATATTTTTAAAAGAGTGGGAGATAGACAAACTCATTGTAGGCATTCCCCTAGATGCCGGTAACTCTGAAGAGATGCAGCGTCGTATTCACCATTTTGTCTCTCTGCTTAAACTCACTATACCTGTAGTCTATCAAGACGAACAGAGCTCTAGTCTCGAGGCCAAAACACTGGCACAAGGTATCTTTAGGGATAAAAGAGACGGGAAAATAGACTCTCTGGCTGCAAAAATAATACTAGAGCGCTATCTTTTAAAAAAATAGACTTTATCTTCTTCTAAACTTTTTATACAATCCGTATAGCATCGGACCGTATTTTATAATTTTCCAAATGATGTTTTTCATGCTCTTCTCCTTTAAAGTTTTGCTTTCAATCGCTGTATGCGTGCATATGCCATATCTATATTTTTGGTTTTTATCTTACCTGTTTTTACTAAATATTTAATAGTCTGTACCACATTTTTCGTACTTTGTATACTTTTTGGATTGAGCTGATTTCCAATAAGAAGAATATCATTACCGGCATTAATAGCCAATTGAAGCGTATCTCTCCATCTGTATCTTTTTCCTATTGCTCCCATTTGTAAATCATCTGTAATCACTACACCCTCATAGCCCAATTTCCAACGCAACAGTCCTGTAATCGTTTTATACGATAGACTCGCCGGGTACTTAGCATCCAAACTCTTGTTAAAAACATGTGCTACCATTACACTGTCTGCTTTAGCTTTTAAAAGTCTATACGGCTCCAATTCAACCTCTCTCCACAATTTTGTCACATCGACAAAGCCTTTATGCGTATCACCTACCGATGAACCATGCCCGGGAAAATGTTTAAGTGATGTAAGTATCCCATTTTGATGCATGGCATCAATGAATATCGAAGCATATTCCGCTACCTTTTGTGGATCTTCGCCAAAAGAGCGACCCAATCCGTGAATCACATGATTTTTCATATTAATATCCAAATCCACCACAGGTGCTAAGTCATAATTAATGCCTACAGATTTAAGTTCCGCACTCATTTTTTCATATATACTTTTAATTTGATTTCGATTCATTTTTGCAACATCTGAAGCCTTGGGAAATTTGCCATAAAATCCGTACTTGCTTTTAAGCCTTTGTACTCTACCCCCCTCTTGATCTACCGCTATGAGTAGTTTTCCATTAGAAGAACAAGCTTGCAATTGCCGTGTAAGCCTTAATACTTGCTTTTTGTCGACTATATTTTTTGGTCTCCTTTTATCAATGGTATTGTAATCAAAAAGTATTACTGATCCTATATGATGTTGCCGAATATCTTTACAAATTTGACTCTCCTTTGGGGCAGAAGTACCGTAAAAACCAATCATGAGCATTTGACCTATTTTCTGCTCAAATGTCACTGCATTGAGCGTTAGAGTCGGTAAAAATATCATCATAAAAAACTTTTTTATCATCTACATTATCCTTTCTTTTTCTTCACTATTATAGTGAAATACTCCTTATTTGCATATGGTTAACCTTTAGAAACTATAATCCATTCGCAAGAGCATTTGGGCTATCTAAAATATCCTCTCCCAATCCCATTATTTTAGATTTCCTTTTTAATTAATTTTCCTCCTTAACATTCTCCCAAATGCTCTTTGTTTTAAATCTTTGGAAATTTGGAAATTGTTATAGATTTCACGATTATTTCATATACTTTATGTATAATAAAACAAAAAAGGCTTTTAGTATGACATACACACATCTATTTAAAATCTTCATACTGTTTTCACTCTTTACCTATGTACAAGCAGTAGAGACAAAACCGGCACCACTCATGATGACAATGACGGATATCAATGGAAAAACATATACGGTTGAGGGAACAGAACAGGGACTTAATATCGAAGGTCTTAAAGGGAAGGTAGTCTTTTTGGAGTTTTTTGGACACAAATGCCCTCCGTGTTTGGCATCGATTCCTCATCTGATTAAACTACAAAAAAAATACAAAGATATCTTTGCTATCGTTTCTATAGAAGTACAAGGTCTTAACAGCGAACAGACAAAACAGTTTGCAAAAGATAAACAATTAAACTACATTGTACTCTCCGAAGAGAAAGCATCTGATGTCGTGGCGTATATTCAGCAAAGAGCGCAGTGGAGAGGAGGCATCCCTTTTCTCATTGCCATGGATACCAAAGGTGACGTACAATTTGTACAAGCAGGAATGCTTCCGGAAGAATCTTTAGAGAGTCTTATTCAGCAATTATCAGAAAAAAAAGCTGAAACAAACAGTTCTAAATAAAACTATTGTAACCGTACAATACCGTTATGTACGGCAATCACCCCCTCTATTTCAGCTTCATACACCCTATCCCCAAACCTTTTGACCGCCTCATCAAAAGTCGGAAAAGATTGACAAAAATAAAAAAAATCATCTTTTTCCGCGCTGTCTTGTACCACTTCTGTAAAACCTGCTGTAAATCTTTCGATATCTGTAATAGCAATCGCCTGATGTGTATCTAAAAGCTTCTGTGTACCCAAGCTTTCAGTTAATCTATGTGGCAGAACGTAAACCTGCTTTCCCATCTGCAAAGCATACGATACCGATCGCATTGACCCGGAATCCAAATCTGCCTCTGTAACAATCAGTATATCACCTAAAGCCACTACCAATTCATTACGTACTACAAAACTCCAATGTGTTGCACGAAAACCCTCTCTAAACTGACTAAGAACCAACCCCTTCTCCTCAATACCTTGAATCATCTCTTTGTGAATAGAAGGATAGCGGATGTCCAGACCGTTTGCTACTACTGCAATAGTATTTCCCGCCCCTGCACCGGTATGTGCAATACTATCAACCCCCATAGCAGCACCTGAGACCACACATACCCCCCGTTTCGTCAAAGATTGTGCGAGCATATAAGTAAACTGTTTGGTATACTCCAGAGGACGACGTGTACCGACTATGGAGACTTTGGGACGCTTAAGCAGTGCCAAATTACCTTTATAGAAAAGCTCTTTAGGATACCGTTTCATCTTTTGTAGTGCAGGGATCTCCTCTATTATCTTTTGACCCATTGTACCTCTCTTATTTTTTGATATCGTAACCAAGAGAGACAAAAAATATCAAAAAAATGTCATATTGTCATATTTTTTACTACATCAAAAAACCCCATAAAAAATATGCCGACAAAGAGAGTATAAGTACCCCAACGATATTCATCTTCAACCCAATTTTTGCCATCTCTTTAATACGGATAATCTTTGATGACATCACTATGGCATTAGGTGGGGTAGCAATAGGTAGCATAAAAGCATACGAGGCAGCTACCGTTGCTACCATCAACAGAACTATACCCTCATTTTGGGGCATACGTTTTGCAAATTCGAAAAAGACGGGTATTGCTATGGAAATTAGCGCTGTATTTGAGGTAATCTCTGTTGAAAAGGTAACAAAAAGTGCCACACTTACCAACATCCAAAACAGTGGAAATCCGGAAATAAAAGAGAGTTTTGTCGCTATATCTGTAGCAAGTCCCGTGCTAGAAAATGCCGCAGCTATGCTAAATCCTGCACCGAAGAGAAAAATGATTTCATAGGGCATAGCACGTGTATCTTCCCACTTTAAAAATCCAATTTTTGGTACAAACATTAAAAGACCGAAGCCAAGCAAGATAAGCTTCTCATCAAGTGCCATTGCAAATAGCTGTTTGATGAAAGTATTGGCTATAAGAATAGAGGCAAGTAACCCTAATATAACATAGAGTCTCATCTGTGCAGGAGTCAAGGCAGATATTTGACGGTTCACATCTTCTACACACTCGTTTTGAATACCTAGTGAAAGAAGGTAAGGCATAATCAATAGCATCAAACCTACAACGGGCAACATCACAATCATCCATTCACCAAACGCGAGTATTGGCATATGCTGCTCCTCTAGAAAGCCCAAAAGAATAAGATTAGGTGCAGTACCTATTGGAGTAAGAATCCCCCCGATACTGGCCCCATATGCTATGGCCAACAAAAAACGTACCTTCAATTGAACATTCTCGCTTAAATAGAGTGCAATAGGCATGAGCATCAACGTAATTGTCGTATTTGAGAGTATCGCACTAAGAAGTGCTGAAGTAATTGACAAAGCATAAATAATACCTCTGGAAGTTTTAGGAAAAAAATTTAAGAGTTTCGCAGAAAAATATCTATGTAGCGCCGTTTTTTCTATCGCAATTGCCAACATAAATCCACCCAGAAAAAGAAAAATAATCGATTTTGAATAATTGGCAGTGACTGCTTGGGTATCAAGTATACCAAAAACGGGGAAAAAAATAATGGGCAAAAGAGAAACAACTCCCAAAGGCATCGATTCATTGGTCCACAATGTCACCAAAAATGCCACCAACCCTATAAGTATCGCATGCTGCATAGCAAAGCCAAACAATGATAAAACGAAAAAAACCAAACCAAAAACAATAGCAACTGCAATACCTTTCATCCTCTCATCTCCTATAAATTTCATCAATATAAACCACATCAACACCTCTTAAAATTGATTGCGCATGTTTCAATGCCTTCATCGTTACCTTATAAGGGTGCCCTATCGCAATGGCATACCCCTTTCTCTTTGCTATTTTCACAGCTTTTCTAAGCTGTTTATGAATTGCTTTCATACGTTTAACATTATCGATAAATATATCTCTTCCAACATAGACATCACCATATTCATGTGCAATTTTTTTCACCTTTGATCTAGAATTTGTCAGACTATCTATAAATACAAAATCTTCCATTCGCAATGCCGTATAGAGCCTCTTCATCGCCTTGTAATCAGAAGTAAAAACAGAACCTGTATGATTATTGACATAGGTAGCGTTAGGAAAAAGTCTACGCAGTTCCATCACTCGATCTACAATCTCTTCATCGCTAAAAGCAGTCATCAAAGTTTTACTTTGGGAATTAAATTTCCTGTTTGAAGACTCCATAGGTAGATGGATCATAAAATGTTTCAACTCTTTTGCTAAAAGGTGACTTTTCCTTGCTAAAGAGAAAGGAGGAAAAATAGAGGGGGTTATCTTCATATGAAGTTTTTGAATCATTAAAAGTTGTTTCTTGCTATACACATCATCTATAATAATAACCAATTTCGGTTTTTTACTCCTGTATGCTAGTTGTGTAGTCTTCTCCTCGATCTTTAAAGACCCTATATCCTTTTTGTCAACCTTGTTTTCAACTTTATTTTTAACCTTTTGGCTTCTTTGTCTTTGCTTTTTATTAGATGGAGGTAGTGTATGAGATACTGTTTGCTTATCTGTCTTGATTTTAGGTTTGACGATATTTGCTGAAGTTTGATCTTTTTGCCGAGGCAAGCTCTCCTTACTTTGACCGAGATAATAAGCAAATACAACCAAAATAATTACTGCCGATACCAAAACAATGACCGGTATAGCCTTCTTTACACCTTTTTTCTCTTTTTTAGTGCTTCTGCTTACTCTATGTGAGGGACTTCTCTTAGATTTCATTGCCATATCTTCAACTTACTCTTATTTTTAAAGATTATATCAAAGTAACGCTTCGCGAAAACAACGGGACATTTTAAAATAGATAGATTTTGAAAGAGACGCCAACAAAAAATTTAAGTTGTATCTAGATTTATACGAGTAGGTCAAGAAGCTACATGCACGTAGCCGACTGCACCCATCATGTAAAGATACGTGCAAAGGAAGAAAAAGATTAGTTAGTTTCTTGATTAACAATTTTATTGGCTGAAATCCACGGCATCATTGCTCGAAGCTTCTCACCGGTTTTTGTAATAAGTTTCTCTTTATCATTGTTTCTTTCGGCATTCATACGAGGATAACCTGCCTCTCCTTCCAAGATAAAATCTTTTGCAAATCTGCCATCTTGTATCTCTTCTAGTATCTCTTTCATCGCTTTTTTTGATTCTGCATTAATCACACGTTTACCGGAAACATAATCTCCATATTCAGCAGTATTAGAGATAGAATATCTCATATCGGCAATACCGCCTTCAAACATCAAATCAACTATAAGTTTAAGTTCATGAAGACACTCAAAATAAGCAAGTTCCGGTGCATATCCCGCTTCCGTAAGCGTCTCAAAACCTGCTTGAACAAGTGACGTCACACCACCACAAAGTACCGCTTGCTCTCCAAAAAGATCTGTCTCGGTCTCATCTTTGAATGTTGTCTCAATAATAGCTGTTCTACCGCCACCGATAGCAGATGCATATGAAAGCGCTAGCTCTTTGGTTGTACCGCTTGGATTTTGCCCCACAGCTATAAGATCAGGAATACCGCCGCCTCTTACAAATTCACTACGTACGGTATGACCCGGAGCTTTGGGAGCGACCATCATCACATTGATATCCTCTCTTGGGTGAATTCTTCCAAAATGAATATTAAACCCATGTCCAAATGCAATCGTCGCACCCTTTTTAAGATTAGGCTCAATTTCATTTTCATAAATCTCTTTTTGATTTTCATCAGGAAGCAATATCATAACCACATCCGCTTTAGCAGTAGCCTCTGCTACAGTGAGTGTTTCAAAATTTTTAGCGATTGCTTTACTCCATGATGAACCTTCAAGCCTAAGACCAATCACCACTTCAACACCTGAATCTCTAAGATTTTCTGCATGTGCATGACCTTGTGAACCAAAACCAATCATTGCTACCGTTTTAGACTTAATAATATCAAGATCACAATCTTTATCATAATATACGTTTAACGTTGACATCTGTTTTTCCTTAAAATAATTGAATTACATGTAAAACAATCAATAACATGATTTATGTTTATATTTGTTTGGGCGATTATATCCAAATATTACTTATTCTATTTAAGCTGTTAATTTTTATGTTATAATTGAAGTGCTTCTCACTCGCAATAAGGAGAAAACATGGTTACCCTTTTAAACGAAACAATACTGTGGTGGCACTGGATAGTATTAGGATCAATCTTATTGATTTTAGAGATGTTTACAGGTACTTTTATCATGTTGAGCTTAGGCATTGCCGCCGTCATTACCGGAGTAGTTGATTTTGGTTTCGATATCTCCTTTACCTCTGAAATACTCCTATGGATTCTCTTCTCAATTACTATACTTTGGGCATGGAAACGCTGGGTCAAAATAGAAGATATCAGCAAAACCGGACAATCGGACCATGCCCTTGATACACAAGGTACGGTAACTGCTTCCATTAAACCAAACGGCAGAGGAAAAGTCACTTTTGATACTCCTGTCCTTGGAAATACGTCATGGACAGCCACCTCAGCACAAAGTATTGAAAAAAACAGTCGCGTAAAAATCGTCGAAATTCATGGTCAACTCATAGAAGTTGAAAAAATATAAATTTTTTAAGGAGAAGTCATGGAAATTTTAAATATAGTCATTATCTTAGCCGTTCTTGTCATTATTACCCTCTATAAAAGTATAAATATCGTCCCGCAAGGCGAAGAGTGGTTGGTCGAAAGGCTTGGAAAATTCTCTCGTGTTCTAAAACCGGGACTTAAACTTATCATCCCCTATATCGAAACTGTACGTCAAAAAATTACTACACGCGACATCATTTTAGATATCCCCCAGCAAGAGGTTATAACAAGAGATAATGCCGTCATACTTACCAATGCAGTAGCCTTTGTACGTGTTACCAAACCTGAAAATGCACTCTATGGAGTAGAAGATTTTCGTGTTGCCATTCAGCAACTTATTATGACTACCTTACGCTCTATTCTGGGAGAAATGACACTGGATGAAGCACTCTCTAACCGTGAACATATCAAGACAAAACTCAAAGACCAAATTATTGATGATGTAGCAGACTGGGGTGTCACTGTAAAATCAGTTGAAATTCAAGATATTAATCCAAGCACCTCTATGCAAGCTTCAATGGAAAGACAAGCAGCAGCAGAACGTGAAAGAAGGGCCATAGAGACCACCGCAGAGGGCAATAAAAATGCTGCTATCTTAGAGGCAGACGGCAAACTAGCCGCAGCCGAGCGTGAAGCCAAAGCCCAAATTACCCTAGCCAATGCCTCAGCCGAAGCCATCAAAGTAATCAGCGAAAATATACAGGACAAAGAGCTGCCTGCGATGTTCTTGCTTGGTGACCGTTATATCAACTCGCTTGAAAAAATAAGCCAAAGCAATAACGGAAAATTTGTTATTTACCCTGCAGACTTACAAAGTGCCGTTAAAGGAATGTTGGGGAATGTGTTTAAGAAATAACGACAAGCTTAACTTGTCGTTTCAAAAAGAAAATAGAATGAGGCTATTAGAAGCGATATAAAACACCTACCGTAAAAGCATCAGAATCTATCTCGGCATTATCGCTTACAAAGGCTGTCGAAGCGATATCGGTGGCTACTTTAAGATAATCTATAAAAACAGAGAGGTTTTCATACACCTGATAACTGGCACCTAGACCCCACTGAAATCCTGTATCATCCGCTGCTATTGTTCTGCCGACATGATTTCTACCAGACACGTCAAAGCCCCCAAAACCCAAAAGTCCATATACTCTAAAATCTTCTGTCACAGGGTATTGTGGTTTTGCAAAAATCCCCCAAGAAGTTTTATCGATAATATTCTCTTCGGCTACAGAGAACTGGTAACGACCCTCTACGGCAATATACTCATTGATATCATATCCTGCTATCAATGCTATATCACCTGTTCTATCCTGCCCGTTTTCAATATCGAAAAAGTTCAGTTCCGATTCACGCGTACTTGCCACGCTAGCACCAATCCCTGCATAAAACCCACTTACCGTATTCTCCTTAGTCTCAGCGGGTACGATGATAGCAGGTTGAGAAACCGGCTCCAATTTTCCTCCTGCATAACATATACTACTTAATGACATAGCTGTAAAAAGCGACAATCCTATCTTTTTCATGACGGCTTCCTTTCTATCAATATTTTTCTTAATTTATATTATTATACAATATAATAACTTAAAAAATAAAACCCTAAACTACTTAAAAAAGTGCTGATAATCCTTATAAGGCTTAAAATCTCCTCCCCATCTCCATCCGTATTTCTCAAAAATTTTAACTGCCTCATCTTCTTTAAGTAATATCGCCCTATCTGCAAAAGAGCTGTTTTTATGTACCCTTTTTTATACCTATAGGACTTTGCATGTAAAATACGACCTGTTTTAGAGACAAAAGGATTCTCAAGAGGATTTAGGTCTATTGCTTTGCCATAGGCGTGTTTAGACCATTTTCCACTTTTCGTTGATGTCTTTCTGCAATTAAAAGCAGAGGTGTTATCTGCCTCTATGGATCTCCAGTCATTCCCCATAAAATCACTAACGAGACGCATTTGTCGTATAGGATAACCTATCTCATACAATTTGCGAAATATACGCACTACCTCTTGCGCCACATCTTTATGTACGATCATCTCCCCCCATTTTGCTGCCTCTATAAAACGTATGATGTTTTAGACGAATATAACGTAAATCGGATATCTCTACAGGGCAACCTTTATGCCATGATTTTCGTTCAACCATACGTTGTTTAATATACTTATTAATAGGCTTGATCGTTGCTTCAAACTCACTCTCTTTAGCAAATACGAACACGGATATCAACAATAAACAAAAAATCTTCATCACAATCTCCACGCAATCTACTCCTAATTCTAACTAGGTTTACCTTCGATTTGCATAGAGATCATATACTTAAAATAAAAACACTAAGGATCTATAATGGAGAAACTCAAAACTTATGCCCTCATGACGGGACTTACGTTAATTTTCATCTGGTTTGGAGGTATGGTAGGTGGTCAAACCGGTATGATACTCGCTTTTTTAATTGCTGCGGGGATGAATTTTTACGCCTACTACTACAGTGACCAGCAAGTACTTAAACACTACCATGCCGTACCTGTAGACCATAATTCAGCATCAGGACTTTACAATATCGTCTTTAGGCTCACGCAAAAAGCAAACCTCCCTATGCCTGCAATTTATATTATACCCGAACAACAACCCAATGCATTTGCAACAGGTCGTGACTATGAACATGCAGCTGTTGCTGTGACAGAAGGTCTTCTAGACCTCATGAGCGAAGAAGAGGTTGAAGCTGTCATTGCCCATGAACTTAGCCACATCAAGCACTATGATATGCTCATAGGCACAGTTACCGCTACTATTGCAGGAGCCATAGCTATGCTTGCAAACTTTGGTATGATTTTTGGTGGTGATAGAGATAGACCTAATTTTATTGTCATGATAGCACTCATGTTTATCATGCCGCTTGCAGCATCACTCATTCAAATGGCAGTAAGTCGTAACCGTGAATTCCTTGCAGATGAAGGTGCGGCACTTATGACAGGTCATCCGCAATGGCTTCAGTCTGCGCTTAAAAAACTTGACAATTATGCAAGACGTACAGTGCTTCCAGAAGCAGACCCGCAAACAGCACATATGTTTATTATCAACCCATTTACAGGTAAAGATATTTCAATGAAAGAACTTTTTTCAACACACCCAAGTACAGAAGATAGAATAGCAAGGTTAGAGGCATTAAAACAGTAATTGGCTATAATCTTTCTATGAAAAAAAATAATTTATTTGTCGGGATGTCATCACCCCGACCTGCCAAAGATACCCTATGAATGCCTTTGCCATACAACTTACCAATGGATGTCTGGCTTCAGACATCGAACAAGAAGACCAAAATACTTTTCGAACACTGCAAAAAATAAGTGCTATAGAGGAAGTAAACGGCTTATGGAAACTTCACTCACTATACCGTGCTGGACGACTGTACATCGGGAATGAAGGAAAAGGCTACGTCGAAGCAGAGTTTAAAGAGCAAAAAGACCTCCTCGTAGAGCCTGACCATTTAGGCGATGCCAAACATGGTGACGAGGTAGTCGTCAAACGTATCATCGCTAGACGTGGACGTGCGAGTGGTAAAGTGGTAGCCGTCATAGGCAAAGCCCACCTCTTTACCATCGCCTACACCCACCGTGACGAACAAGGTAACTTTAGCATCCTCAACATCCGTACAGGAGAGCCTACCCATGCCATCATGGAAGGTATGGACTTAAAAGCTTTTAAACTCGGTACCGTGCTTAAAGTAGATATAGACAATGACAAGGTTTTGGAAGTCCTTGGAGATTTGGGTGATGCCAAGGTCGATGAAAAAATCTCTCTTGCACTCTATAACCGTGAAGATGCCTTTCCGCCGGAATGTGTCAGCGAAGCACTTAAAATAGAAAATGTTGTCAACAAAGAGGCATATCCGGAGCGTGTAGATCTTACGCACTTAGATTTTTGTACCATCGACCCGGTCACAGCCAAAGACTTTGATGATGCCATTTATTTTGACATGGAAGCACATACGCTCTATGTTGCCATAGCCGATGTGAGCCACTATGTACCCTACTTTACTGCCATAGACAAAGAGGCAAAAAAACGAGGCTTTACCACCTACCTACCGCACAAGTCTTTCCCTATGCTCCCACGTGAACTGAGTGAAAACATCTGTTCACTTAAGCCTAAGGTAGATAGACTTGCCTTTGTCGCCAAGATAGAGCTAGACAGAACCACACTCAAACCTATAAAAGAAGCGTTTTTTGAAGCCATCATTCACTCTAAACACCGTTTCAACTACGATGACATAGACAAAATTATAGACAACAATGGGTCTGAGGCTACAGGCAAAATAAAAGAGATACTCACCTACCTACTCCCTCTCTACAACATCACCAAACGCCTACGTAAGGCACGTTTGCAAAATGGTTTTGACTTTAGGAGTGAAGAGACCAAAATAGCCCTAGATGCCGACCATCTACTCAAAAGCACAGAGATAGAAACAGGCACGCCATCACACTCTCTCATAGAAGAGTGTATGCTCCTAGCCAACCAGGCAAGTGCCAAACGATTTGAAGGTGAAGGCGACGGCATATTCCGTATACACGAACCACCACAGCTTAGCCGTATAGAGCAACTGCTCACTGAACTTGCGGCAATTGGTTTATATGTCGAAGAGTATGAAGACAGCCCTTCTCTCATACGCTCCATCCAAAAAGAAGCAGAGAAAATGGGCTTGGCTTCAGAAGTAGATGTCATGGTCATCAAGTCTTTACGACAAGCCCAATACAACGCCCACAATGTAGGACACTTCGGACTAGGCTTTAGCCACTACTCTCACTTCACTTCCCCTATCCGTAGGTACTCGGACCTCATTTTGCACAGACTCATCAAAACACAACTGCGTGATGACGAAGAGGAAGCCTCTTATCTTCTACGAAATATAGAGCCTCTTTGTGCCAAAGTAAGCGAACTAGAACGCGAAGCCACCAAATGTGAATGGGACTTCAGAGACCGTAAATTCGCACGCTGGGCTGAACAACATTTAGGCGAAGTTTTCGATGCAGAGGTTGTTGAAGCAGGTGAAGCTGCAAAAGCTGTACTGTTAGGAGACATCAAAGGTATTACCGTCAATCTACATGGTGATAATGTCATGCTATTTGATAAAATACGTGTAAAGATAAGTGAAGTGAATATTGCTCAGGCTGTGATTATGACTAAGATGGTGGAGAAGATGAGTAAAGAAGAGATGGAACTTTAAAAATATGTCAATTTAAAAGATTTTTGCGTCTAAATCTTTTTAATCAGTATAATGCTAAAATACATTATTATTAAGGGGTTCATATGAAAGTTGGTGGATTATTTGCAGGTATTGGTGGTATAGAACTTGGTTTTAAAAAAGCTGGATTTGATATTTCTTGGGCAAATGAAATAGATAAAAATGCTTGCATCACATATAGACACAATCATAAACATACACTCTTTGAGAAAGATTTAAATGACTTACAACCACATGAAGTTGAAAAGATAGACATTTTAACGGGAGGTTTTCCTTGTCAAGCATTTTCTATTGCAGGATATCAAAAAGGCTTTAGAGACGATAGAGGAAATGTCTTTTTTAGAATTTTAGATTTTATTGATGAATTAGAGCCACAAGTAGTTTTTTTAGAAAATGTAAAAAATCTTGTAGGGCATGATAAAGGTAAAACCTTTGAACGTATTTTATATGAATTGGAAGACGTACGAAAATATACTGTTAAACATAAAGTTTTAAACTCCTGTGAGTATGGTGGAGTACCTCAAAATAGGGAACGTATTTATATAGTGGCCTTTAAAGATAAAAATGTTGCATCAAAATTCACCTTTCCAAAAGAAAAAAAATTAACCAAGAAAGTTACAGACTTATTTGATGATACTGCTGATGAAAAATTTTATTACACAAAAAGCAGATATTATAAACAATTAAAAGAGGAGATGCAAAATAAGGATACTGTCTATCAATGGCGTAGAGTCTATGTGAGAGAAAATAAAAGTAAATTATGTCCTACCCTCACTGCAAACATGGGAACTGGCGGACACAATGTACCACTAATAATTGATAAAAAAGATATTCGCAAACTTACACCACGTGAATGTGCAAGGTTTCAAGGTTTCCCTGATACATTTAAATTTCCTGAAAAGTTAGCTAACTCTGCACTATATAAACAAGTTGGAAACTCTGTGACTGTACCTGTTATTGAGGCTATTGCATTAGAAATAAAAAAAGCATTGGATTAAATACCTAATGTCTTTTTACAATATACAACCAACACAAAATCAAGACT
>Ga0256839_1003272_pt1 | contig 16879 bp, 16 predicted proteins | sample 354166metaG_FD_185968 | JGI IMG/M metagenome (GOLD analysis project Ga0256839, IMG submission 185968) | Hydrothermal vent microbial communities from Mid Atlantic Ridge, Atlantic Ocean - 354-166 | ecosystem: Environmental > Aquatic > Marine > Hydrothermal vents | place: Atlantic Ocean: Mid... | reverse complement strand
CCCCGCTGCGTCCATCACTCTGCCATATAGCTTTACCAGCTCGCCGCGCCGTGGCACCCGCGAGCGCAGCAAAAATTGCAATTCGGTGCGGTAAAGCCCCACACCGTCCGCACCCGAAGGTTCCAAGCTTGGCAAATCCACCATCAGCCCGCCATTCATGTGCAGCGCAATATTCACCCCGTCAAGGGTTTCGGCGGGCTTGTCCCGCAGGCCTTTATACGCTTCCTGCGCCTCGGCCTGCATGGCGATTTTCTCACGAAAGGCCACCGCCACAGTGTCATCCGGGCGCAAATGCACCAGCCCGGTTTCGCCGTCCACCAAGATCGGATCATCATTCAGCGCCTCGCGGGTGATCCGCGCGGCTTGGATAACCAGCGGAATGGCCAATGACCGCGCCACGATGGCCGCATGCGAGCCAACCGAGCCTTCCTCTAGCACCACGCCTTTCAGCTTTTTGCCATAGTCCAGAAGCTCACCCGGGCCAATATTACGCGCCACCAAAATGGCGTTTTCCGGAATGCCGCGCTCTGTCGCATCCTGCCGCCCGGTTAAAATTCGCAACAGCCGATTGGCGAGATCATCTAAATCGTGCAGGCGCTCGCGAATATAGGCGTCCTGCACCCGCGCCATGCGCGAGCGGGTAGAGGTTTGCTCTTTTTCCACCGCCACTTCGGCGGCCAGCCCGCTTTCAACCGAATCAAACATCCGCTCGCGCCAGCCTTTATCCTGCGCAAACAAGCGGTAAGCCACCATCACATCGCGCTGTTCACCTAGGGACGCCCCCTTTTCCAGCAGCCCGTCTATTTCCTCTATCAGCAAATCCAGCGCTTCTTGTAGCCGCCCCATTTCAATGAGCGGGTCGTCGGCCACAGGGTTGGCGATTACAATATGAGGCTCATGCAGCAGCACCACGCCCTCGGCCACGCCCTCTTGGCCGCGCAAGCCCTTCACAAAAAACGGCAGTTGGTGCTGTGCGGCAATGGCCATTTTGTCGGGACCAGTAAAGGCCCCAAGCTCGGTCATTTCAGCAATAACCATTGCCACCACTTCCAGCCCATAAACCTCGTCTTCCGTATAGATGCGCTCATCTTTGCTTTGCACCACCAACACGCCTAGCACCTCGCCCAAGCGCTGAATCGGTATGCCAACAAAAGAGGAAAACACCTCCTCGCCGGTTTCTGCCATATAGCGGTAGCCGCGCGCGGCGGGGGCGTTGGCGCGGTTTAAGGGCACAGCCTTATCGGCCACACGCCCCACCAGCCCCTGCCCTACGCGCAGCCGCGTTTGGTGCACCGCTTCGGCCTTCAAGCCATAGGTGGCGCACAGCTCCAGCGTGGTTTCATCGCGTTTCAGGTAAATCGAGCAAACTTCAGCCTCCAGCGAGCAGGCAATCAGATAGGTCACACGGTCCAGCCGTGCTTGCCCCTCGCCGGCTTCCGCCAGCGCATCTCGCAGCCTTTTCAGCAGCGTTTGGGAGCCTATCCCTTTGCGTTTACCCATATCACCTCGCGTATGCCGCGCTTATGGTGCGCGGTCCAAATCAAAGGCATCATGCAATGATTGCACAGTAAGTTCCATATATTTCCGGTCCACAAGCACAGAAACTTTAATCTCGGAGGTTGTGATCACCTTAATGTTCACCCCGTCATCGGCGAGATTTTTGAACATTTTTTGCGCCACACCCGCATGGGAACGCATGCCAACCCCAACAATAGACACCTTGGCCACATCGGTATCCTTGTCCAACTCACGATAGTTAAACTCGCCGCGCGCCTTGGCCGCTTCCAGCGCTTTTTCCGCCTTGGCGACATCGCCCACAGGGCAAGAAAACGTCATATCCGTGCGGCCTTCTTCAGACATGTTTTGCACGATCATGTCGACAATAATGCCCGCCTCGGCCAGCGGCGCGAAAATAGCCGCCGCTACGCCGGGGCGATCGGCCACCGAAATCAGGGTCAGCTTGGCTTCGTCGCGCGAGCAGGCAATGCCCGTAACCACATTGGATTCCATAATTTCCTCCTCATCGCACACCAAAGTGCCGGGTTCGTCATTAAAACTGCTCAACACCTGCAAGCGCACTTTGTTGCGCATCGCCAGCTCTACCGAGCGGGTTTGCAGCACTTTGGCCCCCAAGGAGGCCATTTCCAGCATCTCCTCAAAGGCGATTTTCTCCAGCTTGCGGGCTTTGTTGGTGATGCGCGGATCGGTGGTATAAATGCCGTCCACATCGGTATAAATATCGCAGCGCTCCGCCTCCAGCGCCGCCGCAAAGGCCACGGCGGTGGTATCAGAGCCACCCCGCCCCAGCGTGGTCACACGGCCATCCGGCCCCACGCCCTGAAACCCCGCGATCACCGCGACCTCCATGCCCTCGGCAAATTTTGTGTCCAGATTTGCGCGCGGGATGCTTTCAATCCGCGCCGCCCCGTGGGCATCGGTGGTGTTCACCGGCACCTGCCAGCCCTGCCAACTGCGCGCCTGAATGCCCATTTCCTGCAACACAATCGCCATCAGGCCCGAGGTTACCAGCTCACCAGAGGCGACCACGGCATCATATTCGCGGGCATCATAAAAGTTTGGCGCTTCGGCCTGTGCCCCGCTGGCGGCATCGCCCACAAGGCCCACCAGCTTGTTGGTTTCGCCAGACATCGCCGACACGACCACAACCACGTGGTGGCCGCGGTTAACCTCGCGCTTAACTTTTTCGCTCGCATTGCGAATGCGATCAAGATCAGCTACCGAAGTGCCGCCGAATTTCATAACCAGCAAAGCCATTGCAAAGGCTCCAAATACTTGCGTTCGCGCGTGTCTTACAGGCCTTTAGGCGCGGCTTCAAGCCAAAGCGCATGTTGCAAATGCCCTGTCGCACTGAGGGTGGCTAAGGGGTTTCCTGCGGAATGCCCTCGATCAACGCTTGTAACACCGCGCCAATTTCAAGCCGCTGCGCTATATCTGCAAAGTCGATCGCGCCACCATGGCCCGCGCGCACCTGCGCCAGCCCCGCTTCATAGGCGCGGAAAAACGGATTGCGGTTAATGGCCGCTATCAACAAGGGGTTGGTGGGGTTAAACGTTCCGTTTACATCCTCGATTAATTGCGCATAAGCGTCGGGGTTTTCTATCGCAAACGCATCCAAAATACCCTGAACAAATATCTGCTCATCCCGCACAAGCTCATCAGTGTTAAGCGCCCCCGGCAAAAACCCACCTAATAACCGCCCCTGCCATGCCTGCGCTTGCTCAGCCGTCGCCTCGACACGGCCCTCCACATGTTGGCTCAACGCGGCCATAAATTCCCACGTGCTATCGGCATAGGCGCGGCGCACCAAGGGGGCATAGGTAGCAGCCAAGCTTGCTGTGGTTGCGGCGGCAATGCCAAAATAGCTGGTTTGGCTGCCATATTTCCGGTGCAGCTCAATATAGCGCATCGAGCGCGCGCAAAGCCCGAGCCGCTCTTCAGAGGGGAATTGTGGTAGGGCGGTGGTGGCGGAGCGGGCAAAGCTCACAGGCTCGCTGCACACAATTTGCTCACCATCCCATGCAGGTAGGCCCAGATCAGGGGCCGCAGGGGGCTGCGCGCCCCCGCAAGCTGCCACAAAAACGACCAAGCCAAAAATCCCTAAACGCATCACAATATTTTCCTTCACCAGTTACTATTTGCCTTGAAAACCACACCTGTCAACGCCCGCCGCCTAATTCACTTGCTTTGGTTTGGGCATAAGCGGCACAACGGGCACACCCTCGTCCAGCAAGGCCTGCGCTTCTTCTACTTTTGCTTGCCCAATAATGGGCCGCCCCGGCGCTTCGCCATAGTGCATTTTGCGTGCCTCTTCGGGGAAGTTCTTGCCCACATCGTCCAACGGCGGTTTTTTGCGCAGGTCCGGCGCGGCCGCATCTCCCCGCACTTGCGGCGCCATAATCGCCTTGGAAACCTCGCAACTCCCGCAAATAACACAAGAAACCAGCCCGCGCTTATGCAGCTTATCATAATCGGCATTGGAGCCAAACCACGAGTCAAACCCGTGCCCATGCTCACATTTCAGGTTAAACTTGATCATAAATCTTTCGATGCTAAACTCGGCCTAGATCTATTATAAAGGCCAAGGCCCACCGCCACCAGCCCTATATACCGAAAGAAAATAATGCTTAAATCGTTCCTGTTAACCCCGTTGCTGATTCTCGCTTTGCTGGCAAGCTTTGCCACCCCCGCCCTTGCTGATTACCGCCAATGCACCCCGCAACAAATTTCCGACATCGAAAAAGCCCGGTTTAATGCTTTTGACGCGCTGTCGGCCGCCACGGTTCAGATCACCGCCCAAAACGGGGCCTATCGCACATGGTTTGGGCGGTGGGATGCGGTGCGCGCCAAATTTGTGCGTTCCACAGTCTCGGCCCTTAAAAACCATATTCGGACAAGCAAAATCACCTATGTGTGTGAACGCCAAGGCGCAGGGGCGTGTAATGGCAGCACTTACGCTTTTGTTTACCCTAACGACTCCAGCACAATCTACCTATGCGCCCCTTATTTTGGCCTCCCTTCGCTTTCAGACGCAACCTTCTTGGAAGTGTTCAATTCCGGAACCCGCGGTGGCACTATTATTCACGAAATGTCCCATTACGACGATGTGGGCGGCACCAATGATAATTGCTATAATCGCGATGTATGCAGTGATTTCGCCCGCACCTCCCCGAACCGCGCGGCCCATAATGCTGACAGCTTTCAGTATTTCGCAGAGGATACCTACCTGAAATCCCGCTAACGTCTCGCTTCGCTCGACCCTTGCGGCGCGTCACCCTGTGTGCTTGGAGGATAGACCCCGCCCCGCGCCGCACTGCAGCTTGGGTTCCGGTGGCTAGTATTTTAGAAAGAGTGAAGCTGCCAACCAGGCACAGATGCCCCGGCGCGGCGCGGGTGTGGTCTCATCAAGCCAACAGGTGCCAGACGCGCCGCTATCGGCTGGCGCGGCGGTCTCGGCGGCTGCTCATGGGTTGGAACGCCACTGAAACATGGGTTTCGCAATAAGGCTTGCCCGCTTCCACCGGATGACCACAAAACCAGAATTCTTCAGTCGCGGGGTCACCGATAGGCCACTTACATGTGCGCTCTGTTAGCTGCATCAGGTTCAGCTTGCGCGCTTTTTCTTCAATCTTTTTTACCTTGGCCAAAGCCTCTTCCGAGACTTCGCTCGCCGATCTCTGCGGCGGCAAAGGCTTGCCAGCCGTAATAATCGGGCGTGGGCGAGGAATAGGCTTATGCACAACAGGTTGCACAGCCGTGGTGTCTTTTTTGGCGTCCACCTTAGCTTTTTTAGGCTTAGGCGCGGCTTTTGCCGCCTCGGCCTTTGGGGCCGCTTTGGCCGCGGTTGGCCGGTTGGAAAGGCCCAAGCGATGCACTTTGCCAATGACGGCATTGCGGGTGACGCCGCCAAGTTCGGTCGCAATTTGCGAGGCAGACTTTCCGTCCCCCCACATTTTCTTCAAAACATCAACGCGCTCGTCTGTCCAAGCCATGCTTGATCTCCGCAAATCCTGAGTAAGGCTCTATATTATGACCCACGCACCAAAGTTACAATAGCTCAGCGCGGCATTGGGGTGGAATGTTCCTTATAGGGCTGCCAATCGGTAATTTCTGGGTAATACATTTTGCGCCACGCCTTTACCCGCGGGTTCATGATGCGGCGAAAATAGCGCGGGTGGCAGGCCAGCGCCGCCATAATCGGGTAGCCATAAGGCAGCTGCGGCGCTTCAGATTCATCAAAGGTTTGCAACAGCGGAAAGCGGCGGCTGGGCTTATAGTGATGGTCGGAGTGGCGTTGTAGGTTGAGAAGCTGCCAGTTGGTGAATTTGTGGTTGGCATTCCAAGAATGCCGCGGGGCCACCGGCTCATATTTCCCATCGCCTAAATGCTTACGCACAAGCCCGTAATGCTCAATATAATCAACAATTTCCAGATAATTAATCGCAACAAATGCCTGCAACGCAAACAGCGCCACCCCGGCTATGCCACCAATAATTGCGGCCAAGGACAAAAACAAAAGCGCCAGCCCACCGTAAACCCAAAACGGGTTGGAAAAATCCGCCACTTTACGCCCGCGCTTTAGCTGCCGTTCTGCCTCAACCACCCAAGCCGATTTTAGCGTGCCGATCATGGCGCGGGGCAGAAAACGATAGAGATTCTCATTGTATTTTGCCGTCACCACATCTCTGGGCGTGCCGACATAGCGGTGATGCACCAAAATATGCTCTGTGCGGAAATGCCCATAAAGCACAGTGGCCAGAAGGATGTCTCCAAGCCAGCGCTCAAACTTGTTTCGCTGATGAACAAGCTCATGCGCATAGGTTATGCCCATCTCTCCCGCCACAATACCGCTGACCATCGCTAGAAAAACGCTTTCGATCGCGCTCAAATGGTCAAACCAAAAGATTGCCACCAGCGCGCCAAGCACCACCATGATTTGCAGCGGCACCCATATCCAAGTGATCATCCGGTACCAAAGCAAAGCGCTATCATCGGTATCTGGGTCAAGGTTTTCACGGCTCAGCCCCAAGGCACTATCCAGCACCGAGCTGATGGCAAAGTTATAAATCGGAATCAGCGCGATCCACCAGCCGCCTTTGCTCACGGCCAGCAGCCAAAGTGGGATAAATACCAGCGAGACCCAAAAGGGCAATGCGGCAACAAAGGTGGGTTTAGCGGTCATGGGTCCTCCTGCGGCCCATTCTGGCCTGAATCCACGCCGCAATCAATCTCGTAAATCAATAAAGCGAGGGCGCTATAAACCAGTGGCCCATTTTGGTCTGAAACGCGGTGACCTGACTAAAGGTATCCAAAAAGCCCCGCGTTCCGGCGTGGCACCGACCGTGTGTAGAAAGGTCGGAATGGAAGGATGAAAGCCCTTGATCCGGTATCGTAACAGGGCCTTTTAAGAATAGATTCCTAAGTATCTAGATACCTAGGAATCTAGTTATTCCATATGGGGTTTTTATTGTTTTTATTCAGCGTGTTACCCTAATTATCTGCGAACGTTATTTCCCGATTTCATGCCATCAACCTCAAAATTATCGGCCCTGACAGCGCTCATACCCCATCCTTCATCAGACGTCATGCTCACTCGCCACATCCTGCCTCATAGGCTTTGCGCATTATGCTTGGCAAATCGTTAGGGGCAGGGGCAGGTTGAAAGCAGCCTGCGCGCGGGTTTGCAGCCTTCACTTTTGCCATATAAAGCGTAAGCCGCAAATGAAAATGAGTAAAAACATGGCGGATTTCTTCAGGGTGGCGCTGCCAATCCGCGGCAAAAGGCGGGTCAAATTTTGCTGCGCCTTCACTCCAGTCGCTGCCCACCAGCCCCAACATTCCGCCAAGTAGCCCCTTGGGAGGGCGGGTTTCCAGCAGCACATAGCCGTCTGTTCGACGGGCAAAATAGGCGATCCCTTGCCGTGTTGGCTTGGGTTTTTTGGGCAAGCGCTTGGGCAAAGCCGCCGCGCTGCCCGCCTTAAATGCGGCACATGTGGCTTGCAGCGGGCAGCCCCCGCAACGTGGCGCTCTGGGAATGCAAATCGTGGCCCCAAGGTCCATCAGCGCCTGCGCGTGGTCCCCTGCGCGCAGCTTAGGCGTTAGCGCCGCCGCCCGCGCCCTCAAAGCGGGCTTCACTGCCGGCAGCGCTGTGCGCTCGTCAAATAGCCGCGCCATGACCCGCTCGATATTGCCATCCACCACCACCGCAGGCGCTCCATAGGCTATGGCCGCAATCGCCGCGGCGGTGTAAGGGCCAATGCCCGGCAACGCCAGTAACCCCGCCTCATCGCCCGGAAATCCGCTTTCCGCCACCACCCGCGCGCAGGTTAGCAGGTTGCGCGCGCGGGCATAATAGCCAAGCCCGGCCCATGCGGCCATCACGTCCTCGTCTGCCGCTGCGGCCAAAGCAGCCACGGTGGGCCAGCGGCTGATAAAGGCCTCAAAATAGGGCTTCACCGCAGCCACCGTGGTTTGCTGAAGCATGATTTCTGACAGCCACACATGGTAAGGATCCGCCCGCCAATTCGCCCTTGGCGGCGCGCGCCATGGCAGCGCCCGCGCGTTTGCATCATACCATTTCAGCAATATTCCACCGATTTCTGCCGCTTCTGACATAAACTCTCCGTTATCAGCCCCGTTGGCCTTGGACTTGGCCGCCAAAGCCATTAGGTTAAGCGCCAGACCTAAACGGAGTTCTTATGCGAGGCAACCATAGCAGCACACTGCGGCGAAAATCCCGTGGCTTCACCCAAGCGGGTGGGCTTGTGGGGGCGCGCATCCAAAAAACCGGTGCCGCCCGGGGCTTTGCCCAAATGCGCCTGCTCACCCACTGGGAAGAGATTGTGGGCGCTGAAATCGCGCGAATCGCCAAGCCAGAAAAGGTCAGCTATGTTCGCAAAGGCTTTGGGGCCAAGCTCACGCTGCTCGCCAAACCTGCCCATGCCCCCGAGCTGCAAATGCAACTACCCCGCATAAAAGAGCGGGTGAATGCGAGCTATGGCTATACGGCCATCGCCGATATTCGCATCACCCAAAGCGGCGAGGCATCAGGCTTTGCCGAGCCAGAATGCCGCTTTGACCACGATCACCCCGCGCCCAGCCTCCCCCCCGCCAAAGCTGAAATGCTGCGGGAAGATGTGGCTGGCGTTGAAGACGAAACCCTCCGTGCGCTGCTGACAAGCCTCGGGGAAAACATTTTGCTAACCTCTAAAGGATCAATACCATGACCCACACCCTGACCCGCCGCGCGACTTTGGCGCTTATGGCCGCCGCTTCTGGCTCAGCTGCTTTGGCGCAAGAAACCGCACCCGAATCGGGCATGATTCAAGAATTTGCGCTGGGCGACCCCGACGCACCCATCAAAATCATCGAATATGCTTCCTTCACCTGCCCGCACTGTGCCAATTTTCACAGCGATGTGTGGCCCGAGCTAAAAGCAAATTACATTGATACCGGAAAAGTCCACTTCATTTTCCGCCCGGTTTATTTTGACGGTCCCGGCCTGTGGGCCGATATGCTGGCCCGCTGCGCCGGTGATAATGACAAGTTTTTCGGCATCGCCGATATCTTGTTTGAGCGCCAAGCCGAGTGGTCTCGCGCGAGCACGCAGGCAGGGGTTGCCGCCGGTATTGTCTCTGTTGGCAAGCAGGCAGGGCTAACCGAAGAGACCGTGCTGGCCTGCTTGCAAGATAATGACAATGCGCAAGCTTTGGTCGCTGATTTTCAGGCAAACGCGGAACGTGATGGCATTAACGCTACGCCCTCATTCTTGATTGATGGCGTGTTGACCGAAAACATGTCTTATGCCTCTTTCGCCCAACTTCTTGATGCAAAACTCGGCGAATAAATAGCCAAAATCGCCTCTCCCTTGCTTGGCAAGGGGGAGCCGCGCGCACATAGGTTTGCCCCCGCGCTCAGCCCGCTTAGTTGATTTTGGCGGCCCCTAACCGGCAACACATTCCCCCCAGCGCCAAATAGTTTTCTACTGACTCAAGCCATATTTGCGCCTAACTCCCCCCTCCGAACCAACTAATACATTTTATGTAACCGTTTGTTATATATCTATTATATCAGCTTAACCATGTCTACTAACCTAGGTTAGTAGACATGGATAAACCAACAGGATTTTGCAAGAAAACTCACTCTTCTTGTGGTAATTATTTCTCTAATATCAATATATTGCAGTGATAAATTCCAAAAAATCGGGCGAACGCGCCACAGGCTGCGCCCCAATGGTCACTTTAGCTCAATCCCTGCCTTATTCAGCAGCGCTTCAAGCGCACCCTCGTCCGCAAATTCCAGCCGCACCGGAAAGGCCAGCACCTGCGGGCGAAAGCTTGCGGGCAGCCGCGCGGCGTCCTTCTCCGTGGTCACCAATTGCGCGCCCAAAGCCGACGCTTCTTTCAGCAGCCGTTGCAAAACCGCCGCTGAATAAGGTGCATGGTCGGCAAAGCTGTGCTGCGCCACAATCTCGGCCCCCTCGCGCGCCAATGAGCTAAAAAACTTCTCGGGCCGTCCAATGCCGGCAAAGGCCAGCACCCGCGCCCCTTGCCAATCCATCCCCATTTGCAATGGCTTTAGCGCGGCGTGCAGCCGGGGCAGGGTTGCGATTTCAGGCCAATGCGCCCCCAGCGCCGCCTGCGCCTTTTCACTGCCAATCGACACAACCACATCCGCCCGCTTTAGCCCCGCTGCCACAGGTTCGCGCAATGGCCCCGCTGGCAAAACCCGCCCGTTGCCAAAGCCCACAGCCGCATCGACAACGACAAAAGACAAGGCCTTATGCAAAGCGGGGTTTTGAAAGCCGTCATCAAGCAAAATCACCTCTGCCCCCGCCGCAATCGCCGCTTTGGCACCTAAAGCGCGGTCTTTCGCCACCCAAGTGGGCGCAAACGCGGCCATAAGCAGTGGCTCGTCACCCACATCCGCTGCCACATGCACCATTTCGTCTACGCGCAGTGGCCCGTCCACGTGGCCGCCATAGCCGCGAGACACCACATGCGCGGCCACGCCCCGCGCCGCTAATAGGCTCGCCAACGCAATAACCGTTGGGGTTTTTCCGGTGCCACCCGCGTTAATATTGCCCACGCATATCACCGGCACCGATAGTTTTTCCCATGCCCCGCGCCGCAGCCGCCGCGCCGTCTCCGCGCCATAAATCCAGCCCAAGGGGGCCAGCGCAAGCGCAAAAGGGTGCCACTTGCTTTTACGCCAAAATCTAGGGGCCTGCATCCGCCGCCTCCATTAATGCGCCAATCTCCCGCGCCAAAATCTGCACGGTTTCCGCCCCTTCACTGCCCACGCTCCAGCCCTGCATAGCCAGTTCGGCACAGCGATCAGGGGCCATGGCCTCTACCAGCTTTGCAGGCAGCGCGCCGTTGGTTTCCGCCAGCATCAGCCCGCTTGCCTCTTTTAGCCGTATATACCGGAGCGCATAAGGCTCTTGCATCGGGCCACATAGCACCGCCGAGCCAACGGCCACGGCCTTAAACGGGTCTGCGGCCTCTGGCCCGTAAAGGGTGCCACCCATATAAGAAACCGTAGCCAACCGCATCCAAGTCGGCAGGTTTTCTGTGTTTTCTGCAAGCAGCACTTCGGCTTTCGGGTTTGGCGGCGTATCCGGGCACGCATCCGAAACCCGCCAGCCATCCGCCTTGACCTGAGAGCGAATCACATCTGGCACCGCGCGCGGTGCAATGATTAAAAGCAAGTTCGGCACCGCCTTCACCGCATGGCGATGTGCCGCCAGTATCGCCGCCGTTTCCCCCCTCGAAACCCCCGCCGCGCACCAAATCGGCCGAGGGCCAAGCGCGCCAGAAGCCCGCCGAAACAGGGCTTCATTTTCTGGCAAAGGGGCGGCGATTTCTGCCAGCGGGTTGCAGCGCTTTACCCGCTCTTCCCTTAGCCCATGCTTGGCAAACCAACTCATATTGGTTGTGTCCCCCAGCAAAACGGTGGTAAAATAACTCAGGAATTCCGTAAGCTGCCGCCCGCGAAAGCTTGGAGAAAGCCCTTGCTCGGCAAGGTCCGCAAATAGCATTTTCACCCCGGCCTTTGCCGCGCGGCGCACAACAGCCAAACCGTTATCAGCCGCGCCCCACAGCAGCACTTCGGGCTGCCAATGGGTAATAAATTGGTCTATATTTGCCCGCCGCCCCGTGGGCAATGCCACATGAAGCGGCCCTGTTTTGGCCACGTTGGCTTGTGTAACCAGCAGCGAAAAATCCTCCAGCGCCAGCCGCAATGCCGCGACCGAATCCGCGGGCACCTCTTGGGGTAAATGCAGCCACGCCACCCGCCCTTTGGGCCGTGGCGGCAAAGGCACACGCTCGCCGCGCACCGAGCGCAGTAAAGCCGAAATTCCTGTTGCCGCCGGTAGGCTGTCCATCAAATCCCTCGCTTAGCCCAGCTCTTCCGTTGAGCTAGCCTCTGTATCCTCATCGCGCAGACGGTGCAAATGCGCAATAAAATAGCGCATATGGGCGTTATCAACCGTGCCATGTGCCGCTGCTTTCCACGCGTCATAGGCCGTGGCATAGCTCGGAAATATGCCCACAATATCAATCGCGTCCGTATCGCGAAAGGTGTTGTGTTGCGGGTCGGTCAACTCGCCGCCAAAAACAAGGTGTAAACGCTGGGTCATAGGCTAGGCTCCTTTAGGGATGATCAACGCTGCGATAGGGCGTTTAGCCGCAGGCCGCAAGGCATTGGTGATGTTTTTCACCAGTTTTTCAGGCCCCGCCACCATGCCCGACAGCTTTGGCATCCGGTTATTATAGCGGGTTTGGTCGCCCGCCGTGGTGGTCACCACCCCGCCCGCTTCGCGCACAATCAGGTCTCCCGCCGCCACGTCCCACTCCCATGCGGGCCGCAAGGTGAGCATAGCATCAAACCGCCCCTCTGCCACAAGGCATAGCCGATAAGCCAGCGAGGGCCGAAAATTATGCGTCATCCCGTGTGGGGCCAGCCAATGCTCCGGCTTAAGGTCTGGTTTGCGGCTCAGCACCGTTGCGCCGTCCATTACCGCCCGCTCGCTCACGGTTATCGTCTCCCCGTTGCAGCGCGCGCCGCCGCCTTGCACGGCCGTATACGTGCGCGCCAACAGTGGCACATGCACCACGGCGGCCACCACGTCACCGTGCTCAACCACGGCCAGTGCATGAGAAAAACTCCGCTCGCCATTGATAAACGCCCGCGTGCCGTCAATCGGATCTACAACAAACACCCGGTCGGCAGCCAGCCGCGCCGCGCCGTCTTCGCTCTCCTCCGAAAGCCAGCCATAATCGGGCCGCGCGCCTAATAGCTCCGCCTTAAGCATACGATTAATCTCAAGGTCCGCCTCGGTTACCGGCCCTTGCCCGTCACCCTTGTCCCATGTTTCTGGGTTGGCCTTAAAGAAGCGCTTGGCAATCTCCCCCGCCGCGTTTCCAGCATCCACCAAGAGCGTTAAGTCAGCCGCCCGCAATGGTCAGCCCGTCCACCAAAAGGCTTGGCACCACGCGGCTCAAATGGGCCTGCCCGTCATTTGCCGCCACCATGCCCCCCAGCATATCCCGCAGGTTTCCGGCCACTGTGCATTCATTCACAGGCCGCACAATCTCGCCGTTTTCCACCCAAAAACCAGAGGCCCCGCGCGAATACTCGCCCGTATTAGGGTTCACACTAGACCCGATCATAGAGGTCACAATCAGCCCCGTGCCCATATCCGCAATTAATTCATCACGGCTCTTTTGCCCCGCGCTCAATGTCAGGTTTCCCACGCTCGGGCTAGGGGCGCTGCCAGCCCCGCGCGCGGCATTTCCCGTGCTGTCCATGCCCAGTTGCCGCCCAGAGGCAAGGTCCAACACCCAGCCGGTAAGCACACCGTCTTTAACCCAAGCCCGCTTGGAAACCGCCAGCCCTTCGCCGTCAAACGGCTTAGAGCCACCAACCCGCGCCCGAAACGGATCCTCCACAAGGCTCATCCCTTTTGGCAGCACCCGCTCGCCTAAAGCATCCTTCAGCCAGCTCACCCCGCGCGCCACCGAACGGCCATTTATCGCCGCCATCAAGTGCCCGATCAGGGTCGAGCTTACCCGCTCGTCAAACAAAACCGGAAACGCCCCGGTGGGCGGCTGGCTTGCGCCCCTCAGCGCCACCGCCCGCGCGCCCGCAATGCGCCCCAATTCACCAGCCTCCATCATATCCCCTGCAAAAACCCGGCTATCCCCCTTGTAATCCCGCTCCATTTCCAGCCCGCTGCCCGAAATCGCGGTGCAATATAGCCCGGTCGAGCTCCGCCCATAGCCGCCGCTAAACCCGTTGCTCGCCGCTAAATGAATCGTGGTGGCCGAAGCGCTCGCCCCTGCCGAATCCACCTTGCTCACGCCCTTCACAGCCAGCGCCGCCGCCTCCGCCACCAGCGCCATTTCCTTCAGGGCCTCAGGGCTGGCAGGCTCCGTAGGGTCCAGCAATTCCAGCGCCTCCGCATCCCAGCCACGTGCCAGTTGGCCTGCCTTCGCCAGCCCAATATACGGGTCTTCCGGCGCGGCCTTAGCCATGGCCACCGCCCGCTCTGCCATCACCGCAATCGTGGCATCCGCGCCATCGGATACCGAAACCACCGCCGAGCGCTGCCCGATCAGCACCCGCAGGCCAAGGTCGATCCCTTCCGCCCGCTCCGCATGCTCCAGCGCCCCATTGGCCACTTCGATCGAAAGGCTATCCCCCTTAATCACAATTGCATCCGCTGCGTCCGCGCCTGCGCGCCGCGCGGCCTCCAGCATCTTTTCGGTGAGATTTTGCAAATCCGCCATGGTCTGTCCCTTTTTGTGTTTGCCAAAACCTAATCCCCTTCCCCGCCGCATACAAGCACCCGCGTGGCATGGGCCGGCCGCACCGGCACTTAAAGCAAAACAATTGCGCTGAGTATTTTAGCCATATTTACCACCTAACCCTTTGCTTTTACGCTATTATCACCGCTCGCAACTGACCTTACTAAACTAGTTTAGTAAGGTCAGTTAGGCCGCTCATTTTCGCACCTATAAATTCATCTTGCGCCCTGCTCGCCCTTACGGCACTCTTGCCTTAAAAAGGAGCCATCCATGCCACTTTCCGGAAAAACCGCCATTATTACAGGAGCCAGCCGCGGGATAGGCGAGGCCACAGCCTACGCCCTTGCACAAAAAGGGGCGCAGGTGTTTTTGACCGCCCGCTCGCGAAGCGCCATTGAGCGCATCGCGGCAGACATCAACGCCTCCGGCGGCACAGCCGCTTTTCTCGCAGCCGATATGTCGCGCTATTTTGGCATAGACTCGGTGGTCCGCCGCTGCATGGAAACCTTCGGTAGCCTTGATATTCTTGTGCAAAACGCCGGCGTGATAGAGCCGATTGCCCGCATCACCGATAGTGACCCGCGCGCATGGGCCAAAACGGTCGAGACCAACCTGAATGCCATTTATTACGGCCTGCATACGGCGCTTCCGATTATGGAAAAGCAGGGCGCCGGGTTGATCGTGAACCTCTCTTCGGGGGCGGCCCACCAGCCGCTTGAGGGCTGGAGCCATTATTGCGCCGCCAAGGCCGGGGCCGCCATGCTCACCCGCCAAGCGCATTTAGAGACGGAAGGGTCCAATATTTGCATCGTCGGCCTTAGCCCCGGCACCGTGGCCACCGATATGCAGGTCAAAATCAAAGCCTCGGGCCTTAATCCCGTTAGCGAGATGGACCCGTCGGCGCATATTCCGGCGGCGTGGCCTGCGCGCGCAATAGCGTGGCTAGCGACAGGGGCCGCGGAAGATTATTGCGGCGAAGAAATTGCGCTGAATAATGAAGACATCCGCCGCAAAATCGGGCTTATTGCCTAGCTGGCGTTAACTTTTTGCGCGCCCGCCGGATGTCCGCCAAAAGTCCGACACATGTCATACACTTTTCATAGCTTGGGGAGTGCCAAGGGTTAATCCGCCAGCAGCATCAGTAGGGCCACGATCACCATCGCAATTCCGGCCACCACCGAAGCCGAAACCATCGGCCCGCCCAGCGCAACTTCCCAAGAGATCACCCAAGCCGGAACAAGGTAGGTATAGGCCATCACCTTGGCCGCTTTCAGGTGCAAAGCTGCGTATTGTAGCAAAAAAAACGAGGCCGCTGAGGCAAAAACAGTGACATATCCCAGCGTGATCCAAACAATAATCGGCAGGCTGGAGACATCAGTTTCAATCAGGCTTTTCGCGCCGTAAAGGCTCAGCAATATGCCGCCCGCTACCATCATCCCGAAGGTAAAAACCAGCGGCGATTCCCCGCGATTTAGTAGCTTTATCAAGGGGGTATACAGCGCATGAGCGATCACTCCAACGAAAAAGATCATCTCGCCTTTGCCAATTTCAAAGGCCATAATGGCGCTTAGATTCCCCCTGAAAATCACCCAAACCGCGCCCCCGGCGGCCAGCGTGAGCGCCGCCGCCATTCGAGGAGTTGTGAGCTGCCGCAGCAACAGCCAGCCAAAACCAGCCGAAAGGATAGGCGTCAGCGTAAACACCGCACTGGCAGAGATCGGCGCGGCCGTTTTTAGCCCTTCAAACATTGTCACAAAGTAAATCGCAAAAAGGCCGCCAAGTATAAAATACCTCCAAGGGGCTGATAAATCACGCCTTTTTACCTTTGGGCCTAAGAATACCAGTGTGCCAATAATCACCGAAGCCAGAAAAAAGCGCACCGCATTTAGCGCCGCTGGTTCAATGTGGTTTGCGGCCCGTGCCCCCAAGGCAAAAGAGCCGGCCACCAATGCTGAAAACAGCAGCATCGCCAGATGCCCGCGCACCGTAGGGCTTTGTAAATCAAGCATTAAAACCGATCAAGTAAGCGGTTGAGATAGTCCAGTTCTTCCGCCGGCCGTTGGGCTTCTCCTGAGCGGCGGCGGATTTCTCCCAGCAATTCCCGCGCTCTGTCGGAAGCATTTCCATCCGGCACCGCGGTATCCCCGTCTGCCCGCCCTTTATTGCCCAAAGGTCGCCCTAACGGGTCATATCGGTCGCGCTCAGCGGTCACTTCCCCGTCTTGCCCACTCTGCCCAGCCTCTTGCCGATTCTCCATATCCCGCAGCGTTTGCCGCATGTTTTCCATCGCTTGCGCCTGCGCATCAAACGCGCCTGAAAAATCGCCTTCCTGCAGCCGATCACGGGCATCGCCCATGTTGCGCTCAGCGTCCTCTAACGCCTCGCCACCTGCGCCATCCTCTTGCATTTGCTCAATAAATTCTCGCAACTGCTCTTGGCGGTCCGCCAGCGATTGCCCCTCTTCATTGCCTTCGCCTTGCTCACCAAATTGTTCCTGTAGCTGCTGGAAAGCCTCGTCAGAAAGCTCTTGCTGCTCTTGCAATCCGTCC
>Ga0256839_1003271_pt1 | contig 16885 bp, 11 predicted proteins | sample 354166metaG_FD_185968 | JGI IMG/M metagenome (GOLD analysis project Ga0256839, IMG submission 185968) | Hydrothermal vent microbial communities from Mid Atlantic Ridge, Atlantic Ocean - 354-166 | ecosystem: Environmental > Aquatic > Marine > Hydrothermal vents | place: Atlantic Ocean: Mid... | reverse complement strand
GAAGACGGGCATCCCGGTGGCCCTGACCGTGATGGGCCTGGGCGGCTTCTCCAGCTACGAGCCGCAGTGCCTGGACATGCTGGGTATGCACGGCACCGTGTATGCCAACTACGCGGTCAACGACGCCGACCTGCTCATCGCCCTGGGCGTGCGGTTCGACGACCGAGTGACGGGCAAGCTGAGCGAGTTTGCCAAGCGGGCCACCATCGCCCACGTGGATATCGACCCCTCGGAGATCAACAAGAACAAAGTGGCCCACATCGGCATCGTGGCCGACGTCAAGGCCGCCTTGCAGGAGCTCAACCGCATCGTCCAGCCCCCGGAAGACCTCTCCGAGTGGTGGGAGCAGATCCGCCGCTGGAAAGAGGCCCATCCCTTAAGCTACGACAGGCAGTTCTCCGGCATCCTGCCGCAGTACGCCATCGAGGAGCTCTGCCGGCTCACCCGGGACCAGGACCCGATCATCGCCGTGGGAGTGGGCCAGCACCAGATGTGGACCGCCCAGTTCTGGAAGTTCCAGTCCCCGCGGACGTTTCTGTCCAGCTCGGGCCTGGGGGCAATGGGCTTTGGACTGCCGGCGGCCATGGGCGCCCAGGCGGCCCACCCCGGACGGCTGGTCATCGACATCGACGGCGACGGCTCTCTGCTGATCAACATCCAGGAGATGGCCACCTGCTACTGCGAAAAACTGCCGGTGAAGGTCATGCTGCTGAACAACCAGCACCTGGGCATGGTGGTCCAGTGGGAGGATCGCTTCCACCAGGGCAACCGGGCGCATACGTACCTGGGCCCGATCGATCACCCGGAAGCCCGCGGCCAGGGCAACGGACGCCTCCCCGAGCAGTGGTATCCGGAGTTCGTCACCATCGCCAAGGGGTTCCGGTGGGGAGCGGCCAGCGTGGAGCGCAAGGCGGACCTGCCGGCGGCCCTGGAGGAGATGCTGCAGTACGACGGCCCGTTCCTGCTGGACGTGCACGTCCCCTACCAGGAACACGTGCTACCGATGATCCCCTCGGGGGCCACGGTTCGAGAGCTGATCAAGCAATAAAGTCCGGCCAGCCGCAGGCTTCAACCGGCCGAGGAGCACGCACACCTCAGTTCGGGGAGGGCTTGGAGCTTGAAGGCTTGGGCGAGCCCGCGGCTTCAGCCGCGGGAGAGCTTGGAGGCGTGGAGGCTTGAGGGCTTGGAGGGAGCCGGAGCCCCGCATCGTAAGCCCGCGGAGGAACCCAAGAGCCCCCCGCGTTAGCGGGGGGAGAGACAGTATCGGTGTGCGGCTTGCGCCGTACGCTGCCCGCGCCGGAGCTTCCGCTCCGGAGGCAAGAACAAACGCTAATTTTCGCAAACGGCGAGCCGCCGGCGTGAGCCGGCGGTTGAACGGCCAGCCGGAGGCGTCAGCCTCCGGAGTAGTAACAGTCGGCGTTTTTTGAGACTTGCTCCGCGAGCTTACGCTCGCGGCTCGCAGGTTCAAAAATCGCGGGTTCAAAAAACGTTGCTGCCGTTTGCGTGAAACCGCATGCTCACACATGCGGCGCGCCGGAGGAGAACAACCGCAACTGGAACAAAAAAGCAACTTTCTCGCTCTAGCCACACCACCGGAGCCCAAACAATGACATGGCCCTTGTTAGGCCAGGACCACGTGGCGGCGTACTTCCAGGCGCTTCTGCGCCGGGAGAGGCTGCCGGGGAGTTTTCTGTTTGCGGGTCCGGCCGGGGTGGGCAAGTTCACCGCGGCCCTGGCGGTGGCCCAGGCGCTGCTGTGCTTGGACCGCCCCCAGCACCGCTTGGAAAGCTGCGGCCGGTGCCAAAGCTGCCGCTTGTTCCAGGCCGGCACCCACCCCGATCTTACGGTGGTGCAGTTGCCCGAGGGCAAATCGCAAATCCCGCTGGAGCTGGTGGCCGGGCCGCGCCAGCGCCGTGGACAAGAAGGGCTGATCCATCAGATCGCCCTCCATCCGGCCCTGGGCACGCGGAAGGTGGCCATCGTCGATGAAGCCGACCTGCTCACGCCCGAGGCGGCCAACAGCTTGCTCAAAACCCTGGAAGAGCCGCCGCCGGACTCGGTGCTGATCCTCGTCTCGCACAACCTGGAGCAGCAGCTGCCCACCATCCGCAGCCGCTGCCAGGTGGTCCCCTTTCGGCCCTTGAGCCAGGAAGTGCTTGCCCGGCTGTTGCAGCAATTGGGCTGGACCAGCTCATCCCAAGAGACCCGCCGCGTGGCTCGTTATGCCGGAGGGAGCCTCCGACAGGCCCAGGCGCTGCTGGACCCGGAGCTTTGGTCCCTGCGGCAAGCGGTGCTGGAGGAGCTGGCCGGAACCAGCCCACGCGGATTCCACATCACCCAGCAAGTAAGCCAGGCCCTGGAAAGCCTCAAGCAGCCGGCCCAGCGACGCAACCGGGCCCAACAAGTGCTGGGGCTGGTGCTGGGCTTTTACCACGGCCTGGTGTGCCGCCTGGCCGGGGCGGAAGCCGCGGCCGACGAGGAGCTGCAACGGTGGCTGCAACAAGCCCTGCAGCGGCCCTGGCATCCCGAGGCGGCCCAAGTGTGCCTGCAACGCGTGCTGCATGCCCTGGAACTGATCCAGCGCAACGTGCAGGTGGCGTTGGTGCTGCAAGGCTTGTGGGAAGACCTGGCCCGGCAAACGGCCCAATGCCAACGGCCCCTGTACCAGCTGGAATCCGTGTTTGATCGCGAGGTAGGGCTGGCCGCCGGAGTGTGAACGGGAGGCTGGTCAAGAGCCTTCCTTTGGCTTTTTCTGGACGGCGGCACAACTGCAGCCTGCCAGGGAAGACGGCCACAAGGGGGATCTCTGGTGGTGCGGAGGGATTCGTGCAAGCCGCCTGGCCCCCGCGACGGAAGCGATTTCCGGCTCACCCTACCCTGCATGTTGATCTATCAGGCGGCGGAGGTCCAGGTAGGCCTGCACCCGAGGTTGGCTCACCCGGGCCCGAACAAAAGGACGAATCCGCTCGGTGAGCTTTTTATGCTCCTCCATGATTTGATGAACTGCCTGGTTAACTTTTTTCTTCCTGGCTGCCAGCGACAAGGCAATCATAGCCCCCAGAAAAACCGGAGCCGTAGCATAAAAAAGGATCGAAAAGACATATTTCCAATCGAAGACGGGCAACTCGTTCCATCCCCGGGGATCGCCATACGCCAGCCAGTTCCAATTGGCCGCCAGATACTTCTGATACACCAACAACAGAGGGCCTGCGATCAAGAACACGAACACGGCCGTGGTGGCAAATGCAGCTCCCCACACGAGCCACTTGGGGGGGGCCACATTGGCAATCTGTTCTTGAACGACTTGAAACGACATTTGCACCGCCCGATCCACCCCCTGAACCTCGAAACTCCGCCCCTGAGACGGCGCAGAGTAGGAGCTCTCTTCACCGGAGCTCTCCTCACCGGGGCTCTCCTCGGCCATCAAAACGCGAGCCATGTCCCGCACCAAGTATCCCAACTCTTGCTGAAGCCTTTGCTCGCAACGCTGCACGGCAGCCTCGCTCCACTGAGTCAAATACTTGAACAGTTGGCTGATATTCCTGCCTGCCTGCCACGCGCCGCGCAGCCAAGCGGTTATGCTTCCGGTGGCCATGCTCCAAAGGCGGGTCCAGACGCCGAAAAGCAGCGACAGCAGTCCGGCCAGGTCGCGATAGGGAAAACAGATCAAGGGGGTGTCGGTCACCAGTCGGGCCATCAGTTGCTGCCGCACCATGGCCTGGAGGGTTCGTTCAGGAGGGAGCACTTCCTCGCGGACCACTCGGGCCACATGGCCAGAAAGATAAAGATTATGTAGCTTTTGGGTGTGCGACCGAATCCGCGAATCGGTCTCTTCCAGTTCGGCTTGCAAGTTTTTGGCTGCTCGGTGCAGGCACTGTTCTATTTTGCCCTCCCTTTCCCCCCAGCCAGGAACAGAGACTAGTTCCACCAACCCTTCCCGAATAGTAGCCTGCGCGTGATCTTTCTTATGAGGAAATAATCCCGGCATCCAGCTCCAACGCACCTTCAATTCCATTTCGGGAACTTCGGCCTGCCACAGGCTGCGATATTTTTTCACATCCTGCTCCACTTCCTGCTCTTCCTCCATGAGAACCACCACGGTCGCCTTGCCCTGGCAGAAATCTTGCAGTGCCTGATGAACCAGCCGATGCCGGAAATCAGACTGGGGAATGAGCAGCAACAGGGCATCGGCCAGCCGTGCCGCGTGGTCTAGATGCCCCGTTTCGTTCAACGGCGGATGCAGATACACCTCATAAGGCCCAGGGGCATCCGGGAGATTTTCCGCGCAAGGTACGCCAGCGGAGGTAGCCGCCTGTTGACGCTTGGGATCAAAAGCAAACCGGCGCCTGGCGGATGCCAATTCCCGGTCCAGCAGGAACTGGTTGAGAATTTTTTCCAATTCCCGGTTCAAAGGTACCACGGCCACCACCGGCTGATCCCGCCGGCTCAAATCTTGGATCTCAATTTGAAGTTGATCCAGAATGTGAATCAGACGGCGTTGTTTTTCCCGGCTGTCGAACACTTGGCGAATGAGTGTGCGCGCCTCCAAGGCAAATTGTTGTGCCTGGTCCGCCAGGCTTTCCCGTTTTTCCAGGTCGGAGATATCCCGATTCATGAGCGCATCGTCTCCTTCCACTTGCGGTTTTCCTTGAAAAACTCAACCAGGGATTCTTCCAAACGGTAGATTCCGGCCGTGGGATGCAGCCAGACGGCAGGAGGGCACTGAGGTGGTTTGAGATTCAACACTTGAGGATCTACCAGGTAGAGTTCTTGTGATCCGACTTGCGTAACGAACTCTTTGCATTCGTCCCCTTCCACCCGGGGCAACCCGAGCTCGTCGCAGGCCAGGTGGAACAGGGCGCTGAGAAACAACGAGGCATCGTTCACCAACGGGGTAAGCAGCACCCCTAGCGTGCCGGGCACCAGGCTAACGGCTAGCAGAGCTCCGCCAGGCAGAGCCGTGATCGTACTACTCCCCAGCACTCCCATCCAAGTCAGTAGTGTGGCCCCGCCGTCCACGGCAGCCAGAACGACACACACGGCAGCCGCCGCCCCTAAGATCTTCAAGGCCTCCAGCTTTGGAAGTCGTTTCCATTGCTCGCGGGCCAGATCTTCGAGCTCTTGATTGTCCAGAGGGAAGGTCTTCTGTATCCGATCCAGTTGCTCGAGAACAGATTGCCAGGTTTTGGCCACACGTTCTTCAGGGATATCGGCAGGGACCCAGCGAAGATTGCACATCCGCTTGGCTAGTTCTGAAGGATCACAACCGCATATACGATTAGCCACAACTTTCTCATAATAATTTTTTATTTTTTCCTTTGCTTCCTTGGCACTCTGGAAAATCCAACGAATTCCACTAATCAAGCTGCTTATCCCTTTTTTGATCTTCAAGGAAACGCGGAAAGACAGAGGAGCAGTTTTTTCCAGGGCCTTGTTGAATGCTGAAATCAATTGGGGGCGAACGGGGCTACGGACTACGTGCTGGTCGGTGGCTTCATCCCAGGTAATAAACAACTCCACGCAGAATTGCCATAGCTTTCGTTGCAGTTGCTTAGCCTTGTCAGCCATTGCTTTCTGCCACTGGCAGGTAATCTGTTCGGCCTCGGCCATTTGTTCCAGCAGTTCAACGCGCCACTGGTTGAGTTTTTCTTGTTGCTGACGCCCTGGTTCCAGGTGATTGGGCAAGGCCAACAATTGTTCGCAATCCTCCAGCTCCCTCCAGGTTGAAGAAAGCGAAGCCTGATTCGTGGGAATCGAAAAGAAGATGGGAAAGGGTTCAGAAACTTTTTCCTGTCGCCACCACCCTTTGATTTTTTCCCATAATTCCTCTAGATACTTGGGCAGCCAGTATTTTTCCTCGTTTTTTGCAATTATTTGAGGAACCAGTTTCCTCCATCCCCGACGATTATAATCAAACGCCGCATAAATCCCGGAAGTGCAAGAAGCGGCCTGCTGAAGATAGTGGTCCGAAACAAACTCTTGCGGAGAGATATCCGTGTGCACTTTATTGACCAACAGATACAAGGGCACCGGCTGGGTGCGCTGGCGCACTTCTTGCAAGAAATCGAGCAAGTTTTCAGCCCGGAGTTTGGAAAAATCAACCACCAGCAGGGTGGTGGAACAGAGCCGGCTGGCCTGGACGACAAACTCCCATCGCTGGCGAGCTTCCTTTTTCCAGGCATCTCCTGCCGGGGCGGATTCCACATCGGGACAATCCAGCAGGGCAAACCGAAGCTCATCCAGGCCCTTGTCCCCGGCCACCAGGGGAGTGAAAAAGGCTTCTGGATCATATTCACCCTTGCGGTAGGCTTCTTCGGCTTCTTGAGGGTGAGTGGGAAGCCAATCAATGGGGCGCCCCTGGTGGACCGTCTGCAACAGCTCAAACAACAGCTCCCGCTTTTGCTCGTCGTCCAGCCACGATTGGGGGACCCAGTACACGAAGCGATGTGTTCCCCGGGCAGACACGACTCCGCGCGGGACCCGGTCCCGTCCCTGCTCGCTGAGAAACGAAGCGACCACCGTCGATTTTCCGGCATTGAGCTGTCCCATCACACCCAGGATGGGACACTGGAGCATATGCTGGGCCACGTGGAGCTGCTTTAGTTTTTCCAAGTGCTCTTCTAGATCTTTTAAATCCCATACCTGCTTCAGTACCTGCTTTAAATCAACTTCTTTAAGAAACGGATGTTTCAGGGGGTGCAAGGCGGGCCGGTGGAGCAAGCGTTCGTACCGGTGGAAATGGTCGTTCAGCCCGTTTATTTCTTGAGGTTTCATGGAACTTTGCTGGCAAGGCGGGAAGTTGTTATCGGTAAAACTCATCTTGCATTCATTTTTTTTCGATTGACGTATTATCTATTTTTTTTCAGCCAGTGCTTTCTCCACCACGCGGATGCGGGCCACGTGGCGAGCCTCGCTCATTTGTGCCATTCGCTTGCTCAGCTCCTGGCGAAGCTCGCGGTGCAACTGGTCCAGTTGCTGGTTCAACTGATTGGAGAGCTGCCCTTCCGGGTCGGTCCACCAGTTCCAGACCCAGTCCAGGACAAAGCCTACCAGGATGGAAATTCCCAGCGTTTCCCAACTGGTGGCGGTGGCTGCCACCGTCAATCCGACTCGGCGAGCAACGATGATAATAATCTGAGTAATGATTTCTTCGCCGATGAACACGACCACGTTGCCGGCGACCGTGTCGCGCAGCAGGCTTTCCCAGATTTCGTCCCCGGAGCTTCGCAAAGTATCCGCCATATATTGCTGGACCAGGTTCAGGAACCTTTGAGAGTCCAGGGGATGGCTTTCCAGGTCGGGTACATCCGCTCGGATACGAACGAACAGGTCGCCGTCGATCTGTTCACATTTTTTCAGGTACAGTTTGAACGTTTGCTCGACGGCCTGTTTCACTTCGTCGGGATGGAGAACTTTTTCCGCGAATTGCTCCTGCAGGTACTTGCGAAACTCTTCCTCGCTGGACCAGAGATATTTCCACTTGCCCCCAAAGAAACTCAGCACTTCTTCAGCAAATTCGGAGGTTCCCTTTTTGGCCTTGGCGAACAGCTGGTCGATCGGATCGAGGGCTTCAGCGGCCGCTTGATGGGTCTGCCGGTTGGCCCAGTCCAACTCCGCCTGGATGGAAGGGGGGAGAGTTGGAGGGGCGGTCCCAAACCAGAGAACCCCCACGACGGTTGCTCCCAGGATTCCACCAAACAGGATGCCTTTTATGCGGTTCATGGCACTTTTCCTGAAAAGGAACCGGTCTTCCTGTGAAAATACGCTTCGCTTCTTGGATTCTGACAAGCTCTTGGTAAAAACCTCCTCCGAAGAAGCACGACCTGCCCGGGGAGCAGCGGATCGACTGAAAAAAGCCGCCGCCCGGCTATTCATATTTTTTTCTTGGAGCGTCCTTCCCCAGTAGAAGACCTTCTCCCCATCCCGCAACGCCTAGAGTGCGTGGCAGCGTGTCTGCGGGAAGAGAGGTCGCATCCCGTTTCCTTCGGAGGATATTTTTTTCAGGCAGGTGGTAATAGTCAAGTTTGTGTGGCGACGGGGTGCGGCTGAAATTTTGTGGCGGTTTTCAGGCGGCCTGGCGGATGCAGGTGGTCCAAAGGTTGTCAAAGGTCTCATCCAACAGCGCCGCCCGCAGGCTCAACACGGCCTCGGCCCGGCGTTTGCGCCAGTTGCGCATCCCCGATCCCTTACACCGCGCCCCTACCGGGTGCTTGCACGTCCCCTCCACCGCGCCGCTGCCCACCGGCAAGCCCATCGCCCGATAACGCGGATAGTCCAAACGCTTCGAGTTGAAAATATATTACGGCCAATCTCCGCAACGCCTCTCGTTTTCGCTTTCCTCGCAAACGCTTCCGCAGCTCTTCCACCGCCCGAAGCGTCCGACGCCACCGGCCTTGGTGCAGCTCCGCTAGACGCCCCTTGGCCCACTCTTGCCCCTCCGGGCCGCCGCTTGGCCGAACACCTCACGGGCCACAGCTTCTGGCCGCAGTGGGAGCAACAGGACTTCGGCTCAGTTGGCTTGGCACTTTCTGTCCAACAGCGGGACACCTCACCGGCCAGTTTTTGCGTTTCCTGCCAGGGGGCTTTTCATTCGCATCGCAGGCTTCCAGTCTTTGGGACAGGCGGTCCAACATCCGGCTGAACCTGGCAAGCAGTGGCTCTTGGTAGGCTGCGGGGATTACACTCAAGGGGAGCTCTTTTGGGTGGTCCTGGGGGGAGAAAAAACCAACCCCCGTGACGACCTGTTCTATGATGGGCAACAGCTCAGAATCCTCCAGCAACCTCCCTTGACCCGGGCCAAGACGGCGATAGGCTTGAAATGTGAGGCTTGCGCCTTACCCTGCTGGGGACGTAGCTCAATTGGGAGAGCACCGGCTTTGCAAGCCGGGGGTTGGCGGTTCGAGCCCGCTCGTCTCCAATGCGCTTGGCCCTAGGCGGTTTGTCGGAAGCTCGCTGCGGGGGCAAGCTTATTTCTTGCTGCTTCTCGGCAATCGGCGGCAGAGGGCCGCCAGTACGCGATCCACCACCCGGGCCAGCACCAGCACCACGTCGCGGGAGCCGCGTTTGCGGAACTTGCGCAGCAGCTCCTCCGGCGAGACGTCCACGCCGCGTTTTTTTACCTCCACAACGCGATAGTCCCCTCGGCTCAGCGTGCGCTTGAGCTGCCGGCGGTCAAAGGGCAACACCTCCAGCACCTCGAACCCGGCCAAAAGGGCGTGCTCCACCGGCTCCTCCCCGGTCAGATACACCCCGCCGGGGGCCACGGCGGCCAGGTGAAGATGCGCCGCCAGAGCGTATTCCAACCCCGCGGCCAGCACGGCCGGATCGGGTTCGTACAGGTAACGCCGGATGCCCAGGGCCGCCTCCTGGGCCGGAAGCGGCACCCCCTGGAACGAAACGGCCCCGGCGGGCAAAAGCCGTGTGGCGATACGCTCTCCGGGAGCCGGGGCCAGCGAGCCGAACCAGGCCACCAACTGCCGACAATGGCCGCTGCGGCTGATCCACTCCCAGGTGGCCCGGGGTTCCCACTCCAGCGGAGGCTCATCCATCGGCGAGAGCTTCACCGCCCCGTGCGGGTTGCGGCGCAACAGCTCCTCCACCGTCTGCCAGCCCAAGGCCGTTTGCTGCTGGCGATAGACGCGTTTGCCCCCGATGCGGCGATCCGCGTCCAGATGCCAAGCGGCCTGCTGCCCTAGCTTTGCCTGGAGCACGTCGCGGCATTGCACCTCCACGGGAAAAAGCTCCTGGGGCGGGTGCTGTTTGCGGAGGAAGTCTCGGGCGGCGGCCAGGTTGGCTTCGGCAAGCAGGCAGCAAACCGGATCGCGGTCCACGGCCAGCACCGGCCCGGTGGTGGCCAGCCCCAGCGCATCGCCTCCCAGGCCGCAGCACAGGTCGGCCCGCGATTCTCCCCGAGGGAACCGCCTGGCCTTGTAACAGGCCACGGCCCAATCGGTGGCTTGCTCCAGGCCGCGGCGGGTGAAGAACATCGCCTGGGCCATGGGAAACTTTTCCCTGGCCCGAGGGCGAAGCTGCAACTGCTGGATTACCACGGCGGCCCGTTCAGGGCCCAGTTCTTGGTGCAGCCGGGCCACCAGTCGGGCGGCCAGGGGGTCCTGGCCTTCCAGTTGGTCCAGGAGCTTGCGTCCCTCGGGTCCCACGAGCCACTGGTACGCGGCAAGCGAAGCGTGCTCGGCGGGGGGTGCCATCGGCTGGATTACTCTTGGATGTAGTTGAGTGCCCGGTCCGAGATGTCCTTGCGGCACCAGGCTCCTTCCCAGCGGATCATCTTCACCGCGTGGTAGGCTTCGTACTTGGCGGCGGAGATGGAGGGTCCGCGGGCGGTCACACCCAGCACCCGGCCCCCGGCGGTGACGATCTGCCCCTGGTGCCGGGCGGTGCCGGCGTGGAACACCTTGACGTTTTCCAAGGCTTGGGCCTCTTCCAGCCCGCGGATCGGCTTCCCCTTCTCATACGAGCCGGGATAGCCCTCGCTGGCCATCACCACGCAGATGGCCGCACCGGGCTCCCAGTCGGGGGGGTCGATCCGGTCCAGGCGGCCCCGGGCGGCTTCCAGCAGCACCGGCAGCAGGTCCCCTTTCATGCGGAACAGCGTGGGCTGGCACTCCGGATCGCCGAAGCGGACGTTGAACTCCAGCACCTTGGGCCCTTGGCGGGTGATCATCAGCCCGGCATACAGCACCCCGGAAAAGGGCCGCCCCTTGTGTTTCATCGCGTGCACGGTGGGCACCAGGATGCGGGCTTCGATCCAGCGAAGCGTCTCTTCGTCCAGCACGGGGGTGGGGCAATAGGCTCCCATGCCGCCGGTGTTGGGGCCCCGATCGCCTTCGTAGGCCCGCTTGTGGTCCTGCGATGGGGGCAGGGGGAGGATGGTGCGGCCGTCGGTGATGGCCATCACGCTCACTTCTTCCCCGTCCAGGCGTTCCTCGATTACCAGGCGGTCGCCGGCGGAACCGAACTGCTTTTCGATGCCGATGCGGCGTACCGCCTCGAACGCCTCCTGGCGATTGGAGCAGACGATCACCCCCTTGCCGGCGGCCAGCCCGTCGGCTTTGACCACCACCGGCATCTCTTCCCGGCTCTCCAGGAACCGCAAGGCGCTTTGGGGATCGTGGAACACGTGGAACTCCGGGGTGGGCACGGCGGCAAACCGCAGCAGCTCCTTGCAGAACACCTTGCTGCTCTCCAGCTCGGCGGCCGCCTGGGTGGGGCCGAAGATCGTGAGCTTCTCGGCCCGAAACGCATCCACAATTCCCCCGGCCAGCGGCTGCTCCGGGCCGACCACGGTCAGGTCGATCTGCTCTTGCCGGGCGAACTGGACCAGACGGGGAATATCGGTGGCGGGGATGGGCACGTTCTCCCCTTCGGCTTCGGTGCCCGCGTTGCCCGGGGCGATATAGACCTTCCGGGCCAGGGGACTTTGGGCCAGTTTCCAGGCCAAGGCGTGTTCCCGGCCTCCGGAGCCGACGACTAGCACTTTCATTGCCAGGGGTGCCTCGTGGGAGGTGCAACGCGTATGATCCAGGAGGGCAGTCTGCCCGCGGCATTGCCATCCTACGGATTGGCCCCCGAAGGCTCAAGAAGCCCGCCGGCGAAGAGTCGGCGTGCGGCGTCGTGGGTCTTGGGTCTTGCGGTGGTGCTTCCGCACCGAAGCCGGAAAAAACGTTTCTTCTTGCAGATCGGCGAGCCCCGAGCTTTCAGCTCGGAGAGGGCGTGGAGGCTTGGGGGCGTGGAGACTTGGGGGTTTGGGGGGATGGCGAGCCGCGGGCGTAAGCCCGCGGTTGGCGAGCCGCCAGCTTCAGCTGGCGGAGAACGGCGAGCCGGGAGCGTAAGCTCCCGGAGGAAAAGAAACGAAAACACGGAGTCAGCGCTCCCCGGGCCCTGAGCCCGGGGCTTGCCGGAATCGGCTCGCTGTTGGTCTGGACACCCTCGGTCTTGTGCTGGCACGCTAAACACTAATGAACTTGAGGGCTTGCCAAAAGCACGCGTACCGCAGAAAAAACGCAGAAAAGCACTCCTCCTTTCTCCACGAAGGAGAGCCGCATGTACCCGGAATCCATCGCCCTGAAGGAGCGACGGCTTTTGGTGATCCGCTGGAGCGACGGCCAACAGATGCAGTACCCGGCCGGGCTGTTGCGGCGGGAGTGCCCCTGTGCCCACTGCCTGGAGAGGCGCGAGCCGCCGCCGGGGCAGTTGCCTATTCTACAACCCGAAGAGGCCCGCCCGGTGGAAATCACCAGCGTGCAGCCGGTGGGGAATTATGCTTATAACATCCAGTTTAGCGACGGGCACACCACGGGCATTTACACGCTGGAGTACCTGCGTCGGTTGGGCCGTGGCGACCCGACTGGTTCGGGGAGCTGAAGCTGGCGGCTGGCTGGTTCTCCGCGGGCTGAAGCTGGCGGGTGGCTGTTCAACCGCCGGCTCACGCCGGCGGCTCGCCTTTGTTATCTCCGCCGACTGAAGTCGGCGGCTCGCCGATTGCAAGAATTGGCGTTTTTTTCTGGCACCGGAGCGGCAGCTCCGGCGAGCCGCGTGCGTGAGCACGCGGTTACTCAAAGTGGCGACGGTGATCGCCCTGCTCAACCAACCGGGAGCTTACGCTCCCGGCTCGCCGTTTTAGTTTGTCCGTGCTTGTTCTTGCATTGGAGCGGAAGCTCCCCCCAAGCCCCCAAGCCCCCACGCCTCCAAGCCTCCCGCGGCTGAAGCCGCGGGCTCGCCGTTTTGCGAGAATTGGCGCTTGTTTTGCAACGGAGCGGAAGCTCCGGCGCAACAGCGCAAGGCGCAAGCCGATACTGTCTCTCCCCCCGCTTACGCGGGGGGCTCTTGTTGAACAAGTTGACGCTCTTTCTTGCATCGGAGCGGAAGCTCCGGCGCAAGGCGCAGGTCGCAGGCCGCAAGCCGATTCCGTCTATCCCCGCACGGACGTGCGCACGCTCCTCCGCGGGCTTACGGCGCGCGGCTCGCTCCCCCCCAAGCCCCCAAGCCCCCACGCCTCCAAGCCCCCGGTGCGGAAGCACCGGCGCAAGACCCACGACCCAAGACCCAAGACCTCCCCGCGCTGACGTGCAGGGCTCACTTGTCCAAGCCGCCAGGTTCTCCTCCGGCGGAAGCCAAGGGCTGCTGGGCTTCTCGGGCCCAGCGGGCCACGGTTCGGAGCAACTGCTCGCGTCGGATGGGCTTGGTCAGGTAGTCGCTGCATCCGGCTTGCAGGCACTTTTCGCGGTCTCCCTGCATGGCGTTGGCGGTCAGGGCCACGATGGGGCCTTGGAACCCCTGCTGCCGCAACAGCCGCACGGCCTGGTAGCCGTCCAGATGAGGCATTTGCATGTCCATCAAGATCACGTGCGGTGGCGTTTGCTGTTGGAGAAGCTGCTGGAGTTTCTCCACGGCTTCCTGCCCGTCGGCAGCCAGGTGAACATCGGCCCCGGCTTTTTTCAGGATGGCACAGATCAACCGCTGGTTGTCCGGTCCGTCTTCGGCAAGCAGCACGCGCAGGCCCTCCAGGCGGGGGAGCTTGGCAGCGGCAGGAGCTTCTTTCGCCGTATCGGCTTTTAGCCGCAGAGCCTCGTTGCCCACCAGATCAGTGCTGGGGCGCAGGTGGGCCAGGTCCAGCCAGAGGGTGAAGGTGCTTCCTTGGCCGGGGGTGCTTTCCACCTGCACGTCGCCCCCCAGCTGCTGGGCCAGACGCCGAGAGATGACCAGCCCCAGCCCCGTACCGCCGAAGCGGCGGGACATGGAAGCATCGGCCTGGGCAAACGGCCGAAATAGCCGCTGCAAGGTTTCGGCGTCGATACCGATGCCGGTGTCCTGGATGCGGAACACCAGGCGCTTGTTCCTCCCCTTTCTTTCCACCCGGGCCGTGAGGGTCACGGAACCCCGTTCGGTGAACTTGATGGCGTTGCCTGCCAGGTTGAACAACACCTGGCGCAGTCGGGTGGGATCGGTGTGGATGCGGGCAGGGATGCGGCCTTCGATATTCACGTGGAAGTGGATTCCCTTTTGCTGGGCGCGCACCGTCAGGGCCGAGGCGACATCGGCCAGGATTTCGGCCGGAGAGCAGGGCTGGATTTCCAGTTGCAGCTTGTCGGCTTCGATCTTGGACAGATCGAGGATTTCGTTGATCAGCCCCAGCAGATGCCGCCCATTGCGAAGCACAGTTTGCAGTTGTTCCAGTTCTTCCGGGTCGGCTCCCTGATTGCGGCGTTGTAGCAGCAGTTCCTCGGTAAAGCCGAGGATGGCCGTCAGCGGGGTGCGGATTTCGTGGCTCATGTTGGCCAGGAAGGTGCTCTTGGCGCGGTTGGCCTGGTCGGCGCGGCGTCGGGCCAGTTGCAACACGTGGTTCATGGACAGCAGCCGCCGGTAGGCAAACGCCCCACCGCCCAGCAACGCCGCTCCCATTAAGGCAAACACCCCCCAAACCGTGTAGCGGATCCAGGCGTACTGGGCCACCAGGTCCTCGGTGGGAGCATAGACCAGCAGTGCCCCGACCACTTCCCCCTCCTTCCACCCGTAGCCGGTTTGGGTGCCGTAGCGGGCCACCAGTTCCGGCGGGGCCGTTTGGGGGGAGTGGTGGCATTGCAGACAGCGCCGTTCCACGAGGATGGGTCGGGCCACGTAGTAGGACCGCCGCCCGTGGTACTGGCGGTAGCCGTCCAGCTCCTTCAACTGGGGATTGCGGCGAAACTGCTCCACGAGGCGCTGCTCAAATTCGTCGGCCTTGTTCCGGGGATTGAGCGGGTTGAGCACCGCCTGGCGGTAGCGGTACTGGGGCATGTGGCGATTGAACACCTCGAACACCCCGCGGGTGACGAAGGTGGAGGACATGGCCTCCAGGATGAGCTTGTCGGTGTGGGCCTGCACGGCCGGCCGCAGCGTCTCCTTGCAGTAGGTGCGCACGGCCTTGCCCAACTGGTTGACCACCTCGACCCGGTGCCGCGCCTCGGCCTGGAAAGCCTGCCTGTCGAAGTAATCCACCAGGGCCGCCGCCAGCAACAGCACGGTCACCACGAACAAACTGCCCCAAAGGTAAAAGCGGCAAGCTGCCAGCGGGATGGAGCGTCTCATGGTCGATTCCGGCAGACAGCGAGGACGAAGCAGCCCCAAGCCACGGCTGCGAAAACGGCCTGATGTCAAGAGGGAACCGTGTAGCCTTTGAAACTATAGATTCCCGTTGCGGCAAGTACCAACGGCGCAGAAGTTGCCGTACCGGCACATTCTCTCCGCTATGCCGCTACGACCGGCGTGGGGGGCTCAATCGCCAGAATCGTCAGCTTCTTCCCTTCGGCCGAAGGCCTCTTCTTCCCGGTGGATGGCTCGCCCCAGCCACCAGCCCCAACTGAGCCAGTGAAACAGAATAAACAACACGAACCCGCCGATGATGGCCACCGGGCCGGAAACCTGGCCTCCCAGCGGCACGGTAATCAGCACCAGCAACAGCAAGCCCAGCCCGGCCAGCACCAGCACCAGCAGGCTGAAGAAGCAGCCGCGGACCAGGGAGTCCGGCCCGGCCGGGCCGCGGACAGGAGAGCTACGTTGCCTCATGGGTGCTTGCTCGACGGCGGCAAAGTGGTTCTTTCAATCGTGTGCGGGGGGCGTTTGCTCGTGTTCGGTGCGGCAACACAGGCGAGCCGCGTGCGTGAGCACGCGGTTGTATTGGCGATTGGCGTTGGTTCTTGCAGCCGCGAGCCGTGGGCGTAAGCCCACGGAGAGCACGGCAATCATGCGCCGCTTTCTTATCGTCTCCGGGAGCTGATGCTCCCGGCTCGCTGTTCTCCGCCAGCTGAAGCTGGCGGCTCGCTATTTTGCAAGAAAAAACGCTTCTTTTCACCTAGCATGGAAGCGCCAAACCAAGTGATGTGCTAGCTGGCTAAACACGTACGAGGCCAGCGGCTCGCCGGTTAGTGTGTCTGCGTTTGTTCTTGCCGGCGGCGCCGGCCGGCTCTGGCACTTTTCCCCGGTTGGGTTAGGATAAAAGAAACAGGTTTTTCCCCTCTGTAGAAGGGTTGGTTTCTCTGCTCGCAGCCGCACCAGGCCGCCAGAGAACCGAGTTTCCACCTGCCCGATCCGTTTCCAGATGAGCACCCGCTTCTTGCTGCCCTGTTCTTGCGGTGAGTCGATTCCGGTGAGTCGCAGCCAGTCCGGGCTGGAAGTCACTTGCCCGCAGTGCCAACAGCCGCAGCGGGTTCCCACGTGGGCCAAGTTGCAGGCGCTGCCCCAGCTCCAGGAGGAATCCCCCCAGCGGCCTTCCTGGGGCGTGGCCCAACTGGTGGTGTTTGTCGGGGTGGTGGTGTTTTTGTTTGGAGCGGCGATGGCCTTGTGGAAGTGGATTTCGCTGGGGCCTTCGCCCATGGCGGAGATGGAAAGGTTGTACGGGCCGCTGCCGGAGGATATTCCTCCGGCGGCAACGCTGATGGTCTGGGAACAGATCGACCGGGAAGGCTTGGATCCGCGGTTTCCCGTGCCTTCGGGGGTTTCCCGGTTCGAGTCGCTCTACGGCAACTGGCTGGCCCACCGCAACTGGATCTGGATCTGGCTGGGCGTGGCCGGAGTGGGGGTGTTGATTGCCGCAGTGGGCCTGCTGGAGGCACCACGGCAGGCCAGGCGAGCCGGGACGCGGCGGCCGGCTGCGGCGAACTGAGCACTCGTAGCAGCCTGGCAGCCGGGGATTACTCGGGGGCTGAACGCAGCAGCTGTTCCGGCGTGCCGTTGTCGAACCCTTGGGGCTGGGGGGTTTGTTCGGTGATGATCCGCCAACTGGCCCCGTTCTCCCGAAACGCCCGAAAATCCCGCGGCTGGTAGCGGACCTGCAACCTGGGCGACTGGATCGGCTTGCCCGCCGCCCGGCTACGCACTGCCGCTTCCAGGG
>Ga0256839_1003270_pt1 | contig 16886 bp, 13 predicted proteins | sample 354166metaG_FD_185968 | JGI IMG/M metagenome (GOLD analysis project Ga0256839, IMG submission 185968) | Hydrothermal vent microbial communities from Mid Atlantic Ridge, Atlantic Ocean - 354-166 | ecosystem: Environmental > Aquatic > Marine > Hydrothermal vents | place: Atlantic Ocean: Mid... | reverse complement strand
AAATCGTGGCCTGGAGCGTCATAGCCCTATTCACCGGAATCAACCTGATCAGTGTAAAAGGCATGGGCAGAGTAGAAGACTTGATGGTTTATACCAAGTTGTTTATCCTCACGCTTATCTCCGTCGTACTCATTCAGCACGGACAAACGGAATTTCCCGTTTTTTTAAAAAACATGGCTGCCGATGCTAACAATTCGGGTCTGTTAAGGCTTTTGATTGTAGCCTCCATAACCTTTGTCGCTTACGAGGGCTTTCAATTGGTCATCAATGCCGTCAATGAAATGAAAAGCCCTGAAAAAAACATTCCCCGAGCTATTTATACGGCCATTTTTTTGGCTCTTCTGATTTATCTGATTATTTCCATAGGCGCGCTGATGGCCATACCTTTGGATAACCTGATTCGCGATAAGGAATACGCCTTGGCAGCCGGAGCTGAAAACATCCTGGGCCGCCTTGGCGCCCAGCTCGTCATCTTGGGTGCTGTTTTAGCTACCAGCAGTGCCATCAGTGGAACCGTGTTCGGTTCCTCCCGCCAGATGGCTGAAATTGCGGAAGACGGCTATTTCCCTGCCTGGCTCGCACAACGCACAAAGAGCCACATTCCGAACAAGGCCATCCTTGCCATGTCGGCAACCGCCTCCTTGCTCATTCTAATCGGCGGTTTACAACTCATTCTCGAATTCGGAAGCATAACCTTTTTGCTGGTTTCCTTTCTCATGGCCACAGCCAACTTCAAAATCAGAGAAAAAACGCACTCATCTGCCCCTGTCACCATTTTAGCCCTTACTGCGCTCGGGTTTAGCGGGCTGCTGATTCTGTACTACGAATTGAAACACAAGCCGGAGCAGATGTTTTTCATCATCCTGCTTTATTTTTTATTGACTTTAGGTGCTTGGGCTTTCGCCAAATACAAGGACCGGAACAAGGCCGTCAACTAAGCCCATCGGCCCATCGCCGGCATATTGCTTATCTTTGCTCGCCGCGGGCCTTCCTCAAAACCGGCTTTTCTGCCAAGGAGGAATCTCCGGTTAAAAACACCAAGCCATAAGAATTACCACTTTTTATGAAACAGATTATTCAAAAAGTCTGGCCACATCTCGCGGCTTTTGCCGTTTTCTTCACCTTGGGCGCCATTTTTTTCTATCCACAGCTTCAAGGCAAAGTCTTGCAACAAGGCGATATTTTGCAGTACAAAGGCATGTCGCAGGAAGTTCGGGAATGGAAAGAAAAGACCGGACACGAATCGCTTTGGACCAACTCCATGTTTGGAGGTATGCCCACGTATCAAATCAACACCATCAGCAAGGGCAATGCCCTCAAAAGTATAGATATTCTTTTCCGCAAATTTATCGGCGACCCCCTGGCTCGTTTTCTAATGGGCATGGTCGGCTTTTACATCCTCATGTTGTGCTTGGGAGCCGAAGTCGGCTTATCCATCATAGGTGCCGTAGCCTTTGGTTTCATGACCAACAACTTCATTTTATACGAAGCAGGCCATGAAACCAAACTCAAAGTGATCACATACCTGCCTTTCATGGCTGCAGGGCTGCTCACAGCCTTTCGAGGTCGCTATCTGAGCGGCGGATTGCTCTTTGCTTTGGGTATGGGACTGGCCATCGTGGCCAACCACCTGCAAATGCTGTACTACTTCTTTTTGACTTTGCCCTTTCTGGGTGTGGCACAACTCATCTACGATTATCGCCATGGCCACTTGCCACGCTTTTTCAAAGCCGCAGGGGCTTTGCTCGTCGGAGGAGTACTCGCCTTAGGCGCAGGAGCCTCGAATCTCTGGGTTACTTACGAGTACTCCAAAGATACCATGCGGGGTAAGCCCATTCTTCACCAAGCCGTTGACCCCTCTTCATCCAGCTCTACCGATGGCTTGGCTTGGGACTACGCCATGCAATGGAGCAACGGCTGGATAGACTTGTTTTCTTCCTTCATCCCCGGAGTGGCCGGTGGCAGCAGCAGCGAACCTCTGATGCCTGAATCTGCAACCGCCAAATCCCTAAGACGCATGGGGGCCCGCCTTCCGGCAAATTGGGGAGCACCCCTTTACTGGGGAAAACTGCCCTTTACCAGCGGCCCCACTTACATCGGCATAGTCGTCTTTTTGCTCTTCCTCATCGGCCTTCTACTGGTTGACGGCCCCATCAAATGGTGGCTGGGCTTGAGCACACTCCTGCTTTTCCTACTCTCCATGGGCAAAAACCTGGAGGGTTTTAACCGCCTTTTCTTTGAGTACGTCCCCTTATACAACAAGTTCAGAACACCCAACTCCATCCTCAGCATAGCGACTTTCCTCATGCCGCTGCTCGGCATTCTGGGTTTGCACCACCTCATGAGCGGACAAATCGACAAAAAAAGAGCGCTTAAAGCCCTCTACATCGCCACCGGCATCAGTGCAGGTATGGCGCTATTCTTCGCTCTCATCGGCCCGGCCGTCTTCAGCTTTGAAAGCCCCGGTGATACCCAATACGCCCAAATGGGCCTGGACATTAAAGCCCTAGTGCAAGACCGCAAAAGCCTCATGCGTCGCGATGCCCTGCGCGCGCTGGTCCTGGTGCTCATTGCAGCGGGCTTGCTACGCACTTATTTGACAGGACAGCTCAAACGCAACTTCACCCTTGCCGGGCTGGGCCTGCTGATTCTTATCGATTTCTGGGGCATAGACAGGCGCTACCTCAGCCCCGACGACTTCCAGCCCAAAAGCCGCCAACAGGAAACTTTCCCCTTACGCGAAGCCGATAAAATCATCCTCACTGATAAAAACCTGCACTACCGCGTCTATGACCTGACGGAAAACACCTTTAACTCTACCCGAACTTCCTATTACCACAAGTCGCTGGGAGGATATCACGCAGCCAAACTCCAACGGTATCAAGACATCATTGACCACTACCTGAGCAAAAACTTCCCTCCCGTCATTAGCATGTTCAACACCCGCTACATCATAGCCAAAGGCCCGGATGGACAACCCCAGGCACAACGCAACCCCGACGCCTTTGGCAATGCCTGGTTTGTGGACAGCATCGCCTTCGTCTCTACGCCCGATGAAGAAATAGCAGCCCTGGAAAAACTCGACCTCCGCCACCAGGCTGCCGTACACGAAGAATTCAAAGACGAACTCCGGGGCTTTTCGCCCAAAGACATCTCAGACGGGCAAATCGCCCTCACCCAATACGAACCCGACCACCTGGTCTATCAATTCACCTCCAATTACGAGCAATTCGTCGTCTTTTCCGAAATCTGGTACGGCCCCAATAAGGGCTGGAAAGCGACCATAGACGGAAAACCCGCAAAAATTATCCGAGCTAATTACATCCTGCGGGCCATGCGCATTCCCCCGGGTGACCACACCATAGAAATGGTCTTCCAGCCCGAAGCCTATTACAAGGGCATTACCATTTCGCGTATCTTTTCGAGCCTCATCCTGCTTGGCCTCTTAAGTCTCATAGGAAAAGGACTGTGGGACATGTATCGCGAAGCCAAAACGGAAGAAGCTCCAAAAAACAAACCGGCAAAACGGCAAACCCGCAAAAAAGCAGGCCGCAAAAAGTGAAAAAACGCCTGGCTTTCATCGTCCCCTATCGCTTTGTGCCCCCCCTAAACGGCGGGCACAAAGCGGCCTTCGGCTTGGCCCGGGCTATGGCCCCAAACCCCGACTTCCTCGTCCTTTCCACAGACGACAATTCCGCTAAAGCACCCATACCTTTCCCCCTGTTTCGCCCGCTCCCCGCCCAAAAGAAAAAGTACTTCTCTCCTTTTGTAGCAAAACGAATAGGCCAATTTTTGCAAGAGCAAAAAATATCCGCCTGCCTGCTTCACCAGCCATTCATCGGCTGGATGCTGGCTCCCGTTTTGCGAAAGCAAAAAATAGACCTCTGGATATGGGTTCAAAACCTGGAATATCAGCGATTTCGCAGCATGGGCAAATGGTATTGGCCCATCGTCAAATACATAGAAGGCACCGTCTATCGAAAAGCCCAAAAGCTCTTTTTCATCTCACCCGATGACATGGCTCCAGCCATGCAAACCTTTGGGCTAAAAACCGAGAATTGCCTGGAACTGCCCTACTGCATCAACCGGCAAAAACCCGCCGAAAATCGGGAAGTCTATCGCGCTCGCACAGCTGTAAAAAAACGGCACGGCATAGGTGAAGAAGAGCGCCTTTTTCTCTTTTTCGGCCCTCAAGATTATCCGCCTAACAGAGAAGCCGTCAAGCAAATCCTTTTACACATCAATCCCCTGCTTCAAAAAAAAGCCAATTTTTCCTATCGCATCATACTCTGCGGGGGAGGTTTGCCCTCTGCCTTTCGGCAAATGAAAGCCTTCTCCGAACCCCACATCCTCTACGCCGGATTTGTCGAAAACATTGAAGAATACATCCTCGCCTCCGACTTGGTACTCAATCCCATCACTTCGGGTGGAGGTGTGAAAATCAAAGTCCTCGAAGCCCTCTCCCTGGGTAAATCCGTAATTTCTTTCCGGCAAGGCGCTCTGGGCGTAAAACGAGACACCTGTCCCGACAAACTGCACATCGTACCCGATTACGATTACCCGGCTTTCGCTCAAGCTGTCATAAATCTGCTGCCCACGGCAGAAACACCAACTCCACCTACTTTTTACGCTCATTATTCCGAAACACATGTTCGTCATATCCTGGAAAAAAGCATGGACTAAGCTTGGACTACCCGACGGAAGAATCCAACCCCTCGCAACTTTTCCCCTCGTCAAACGTTACGCAAAAAAAGCACCAGCTTATTTTTACTTCTTTTTTTCACACATAAACCACAAACAATCACTCCAATGAAATATTTTGCATGCTTTCTCAGCTTACTCCTCTTCCAAACGCTCTCTGCTCAAAAAGACCTCACACCTAAGGGTGTGGAGCAAATCCAGGTTCGCGAAGAAACCCGCTACATGAGTCAGGGAAACAACAAAGCCTTGGTCATTCAAATCCCGGAAGCCGACCCCAAGCTGGTCAGTAAACTCTGGAAAAAATACCTGCGCGAGTACGACGGAAAACTCAAAAAGGGAAAAGACGAAGAATATTTTGTTGATGATGCCGACATCCCCGGAATTGGCCTGGGCAACACCATTGACCTCTACAGCAAAATAGAAGAAAACAGCCAGGGTGCCGAACTAACGGTATGGTTCTACCTCGGTGGGGCCTATCTGCAATCCGACATGCACCCCGAACGCTTTGAAGAGGGCAAACGCTTCATGGAACAGTTTGCCCTGATGGTACAAAAAGAACTCATCAAACAAGAACTCAAAGAGCAGGAAAGTCAGCTCAAAGAACTGGAAAACGAGCTGGACAAACTCAAACGCGACAACGAACGCTACCACCAAATCATCGAAGAGGCCGAAAAACGCATCGAACAGGCCAAAGAGGACATCAGGAACAACGAAAAAGCCCAAATGGATGCAGAAAAAGCCATAGAGCAACAACGAGAAAAGGTGGATATGGTCAAAGACAAGCTCAAAAAAATAGATTGAGTAAATCTTAAGCTGTCTGCCAACTGAGAAGTGGCAGAAAAAAAAGGTTAGGGCAAAAACAGTTGCCCTAACCTTTTTTCATTTTTGCCCTAAATCCAAAAAAGGACTACTCCTCTGCAAAGCGGACTTCTCCGGAATTTTCCAGCTTCAACACCCCACGAGGACAAACCGCTGCACAAATGCCACAGCCCACACAAGAAGCCCGGACAATGTTCTCGCCCCGCTGCGCATACCAACGCACGTCTATGCCCATTTCGCAATACGTAGAGCAGTTTCCGCAAGAGATACACTGACCGCCGTTGGTCGTAATGCGAAAGCGAGATTTAAAACGCTGTACCAGGCCCAGATAAGCTGCTAAGGGGCAACCGAACCTGCACCACACCCGATTACCCATCAACGGGTAAAAACCGGTGCCCACCACACCTGCAAAAATGGAGCCGATCAACACCCCATACCAATGCCGAACCTGATAACTGTCTAAAAACAACATTCGGGATTGCCCCGAAAAATAGGTGTACAAGACCAAGGCAGTCATCACAACAGCAAAAACCAATACCCCGTGTATCAACCAACGCTCAATTTTCCAGGCAATGAGTTTTTTGCTGGAAAGCTGCCTAAACGGATCACCCATGGTCTCTGCCAATCCTCCACAGCCACAAACCCAAGAACAATACCAGCGCTTGCCGAAGAAATAAGTCAAAACCGGCACAGCTACAACAATCAACACAACGCCCCACACCAACAGGAATAACCCAAAATAACCCGAAGACAACAAATGCTTGATGCGATACTCAAAAAAGAAAGAATAATCCAAAGGCCAGATGTTTTTCAGGTCTGCCGAGGGCAAATGCAACAAAGTCATAATTTGCGGAAGCAAAAAGGCGAAGCACAGCTGAAAGAACATCACACTCCCCGTGCGCAACAACTGGTAATTGTTGTGCCGATATTTTATCATCATGCGCAAGCCCATCACCAGGATGGCCAAGGTGTAAAGAAAGCCGTATAAAAACCACTGACTGGCCTCCCCTCCATTTAAAAAGCGACTGAGGGGATCGACCATGATGGCCCAATTCACCAGGTATTCCGGATAGAAATACAAAAGCACGTAAAAAGCAATCAACCAAATGCCCAGAGCTATACCCAAAATTCCCCGAGCGTGCAAAGAAGAGTGATAGATACCATTGTTCTTTATGCCTTCCGGCAAACGCCGCATAGGCAAAATGAACATCAGACCGCCTAATACACCCAAACCTATGCTCAACCAGAAAAACAACCGGCTATTTTCGGGCAGAAACCCCTGAGCCGAAGCTTTAGTTACGGGAAAGTGGCTGCTCTTTATTTTATCATCTTTCAAAATTTTGCTCCAGTAAGCTCCGTCTGAAGGCGTAAGCCCCAAATTGTTCTTTACATCTTGGGCAATGGCCTCTTGGGCTACTTTTAAAGCCCTGTCATAATCCCGCATAAAAGAAAACACCCGTGAATAAGAACGTCCTTCCATTTGCCGCAAGGCAGAGAGCACAAAAGGCCGCTGGTAATCGTCAAACTGTTGGCCGGCCACCTTTGCGTCCAAGATAAAGTTACTCAAACTAAGGCTCATGGTAAAAACCAAAAAAGCCAGCAAGAACAGCGCTATACCCGTTTTTTGTATTCCATTCATTTCTGCTCCTTTATAAAGTCTGCCAAGGTTTGGGGTTAAATCAATTTAGCCGGTTCTTTACTCCAGTCGGGAAAAAACTCCGGATCGAAGTTGGCCGCTTTGAGATTTTGAAGCACTTTATCCACCGGCGTCTCGCTTTGTATCCAAGCCTCGCATTGGAGGTGCCTTAGGCGCAATCCCATGGATAAAAAGCCCTTCACGGCCCGTGTACGCTTATCGTAAGCGATGCGCAAGCTTTTTTTCTCCTTGGAATGTTCCCAATAGATCGTAGCCTGCTCTTCGGGAATATGAGCCGTCAGCTGGCCATAGACCTGATATTCGATGTCGAGAAATTTGGCCGAATTAAACCAGGTGCCGGGCTCGTACTTTCGGGCTTGCCCACAGAGGTTGTAAGCAGCTGTTTCTCCCATCATGCGCCCGACGTACCACACAGCTTCAATGGGACGCCGACCGGCAGGCGGCTTGCGCAGTTGTACACAATCGCCTGCAGCGTAGATGTCTTCTATATTTGTCTGTAAATATTCGTCCACCAGAATACCGCGGTCTATTTCCAGCGAAGAGAGCCGCAAAAAATCGACATTGGGATGCACCCCGGCAGTCAGCCCGACAAAACCACAGCGTATTTTATCGCCTTTGGAAGTTACGACCATTTTAGCCTTCCCCTGCTCATCGCCCCAAATCTCCTTCAGTTCGGTTTCCAGGCGGAGATCGATATGATGCTCTCTGATGTGGCGGTTGATCATTTCCGATTCTTCGGGTGGGAGCACCATATCCCAATAGCTCTTTTCTCTCACCAGGAAAATCACGGGGATATTTCTCGAGCGAAACATTTCCGCCAGTTCGATGCCGATGAGGCCACCGCCTACGATAACGGCTTGTTGCAAATTTTTGGAGTGATACTCAATGGCTTCGAGGTCCTGTAAAGAATAAAAGCCGTGCACGCCATCCAAATCTTGTCCAGGCCAGCCAAATTTATTGGGCCGTGAGCCTGTTGCCAAGAGCAACTTATCGTAGTGCATTTCACTGCCATCGGCAAAAATCAAACGCTTCTTCTCCGGCACCACTTGCTCTACCCAACCCTTGTGCAATTCAATGCGATTTTTTTTCCAAAACCAGCGCTCGTAAGGTTCGGTGTGCTCTTTTTTCATATGCCCCATATAGATGTACATCAGGGCAGGGCGGGAAAAGAAATAATCCGATTCGCCGGAAATAACCGTGATGCGGTGGTCACTGAGTTTTCTAATGTGACGAGCAGCCGTAATACCTGCAATGCCGTTTCCAAGAATGACGATGTGCATAAAACAAACATTTATATGCCCAACCCGAAATAGTTCGGGATACTAACGATTCGCAAACGAGCGAAAGATAGGGGGGAGGCTGACGCTTGCCAAACCACTTTGCCATGAGTATAACTCAAACCAAATCGTTGAGACCATACAAAACCCGCAAATGTTCCGAATTCAGAATTCGGGTGACCGAAAGCAAGCTGATTATCTCTAAGGCCCAAATCCTTTTATCACGGACATATTTTTGCATCTAAGAGCAGCAAAGATGCGGCAAAAATAAGCCCTGGTATAAGACAAATACGCAAAATGTCGTATAACGGATGCTTACTCAAAAAAATGACGCTACCATTGCCAAATGTACCTTTAAAAAAAAACATCAGGTAAAATGAACTTTTTACCCTTACTTTTGCAGAGATTCAACCCGATTTTCAGTTCACAAACCCACTGAATCATGAAAAAAACTTTATCGTTTCTTTTTTCTTTAAGTCTATTTTTCACAGCGGCTTTTTTGTTTCCTTCCCGGACAAATGCCCAGGTCCTTGTCGATGAGGATTTTGAAGGCGGTGCCTTACCCACCGGCTGGGACATACAGACCAATGCCTCTGACGGAGGCTGGAAATTTGGCTCGGCATCGGACTTAAGTAGTGCTTATTGGCCTTTTGAAGACAACGGCACCTTGGTCACAGCTACCAATGACGATGCCTGCGATTGCGACAAATCGGCTGATTACCTGATTATGCCACCGCAAGATCTGAGCGGTATAAGTGCCTTGGTTCTTTCCTTTGATATGAACTTCTCGGGAGGTACTTATCAGGGAGCAACCGAGCATGCCTACATCGAATATTCCACAGATAGTGGCAACAGCTGGACGCAACTCATGGAGCTTCCCGGTTCGGGAAACATCGACTGGGTTTCTCAAAACCTTGATCTTTCCGCCCTGGCCGGAATAGGCAGCGATGTGCTCATCGCTTTCCGGTACGACGATGACGGGGGCTGGTTGTTTGGCTTTGCCGTGGACAACGTGCTGCTCTATGTTCCCGTAGCCCTGGATGCGGTCTTAAACCTAAATGCTCCTACCGATCCTTTCGGCCTTATAGGTGATGCCATCCCCATCAGCGGCAGCATTTACAACAACGGTACGGACATCATTCAGACGCTGGATGTTTCCTGGACAGATGGTAGCAACACTTATACCGACAACCTCACTGGAATGAACCTGATGCCGGGTAGTTCCATGTCGTTCACGCACTCGGCCTCTTTCACCATACCCGATTTTGATAGCCACACCATTGAAGTAATGCTCTCTAACCCCAACGGCGGCGTGGATGGCCTGGACATCAACAACAGCGGCTCCTTTATCGTTAAGGGCTTGTCTTTCATCCCTGACAAAAAGGTCTTTGCAGAAGAGGCCACCGGCACCTGGTGCGGTTGGTGCCCCCGGGGAGCCGTTTTTATGGAATACATGGCAGACAACTATGAAGACTCTTTTATTGGTATTGCCGTTCACAATGACGACCCCATGGCCATCAGCGTTTACGATGACGGGCAGACCTCTTTCCCGGGCTTCTCGGGCTTTCCCTCTGTCATTTTTGAACGCGATGTCATCGTCGATCCTTTAGAACTGGAAGATTACTACAACGATTATATCAATCGCACCAGTCCTGTAGCGATAGAGGTAACCATCGCCACCTTGGATGTAGCTACGCGTGAGTTGAGCATTGAGGGCGAAGCCACCTTTGCCGCGCCTTTTGCCCAGGGAGAGTTTAGCGGAGCCGTCATCCTGAAAGAAGACGGAGTTACCGGTACCGGCTCCGGATACAACCAAGCCAACTACTACTCCGGAGGAGGTGCCGGCACTATGGGCGGTTACGAAAATCTGCCAGATCCCGTGCCCGCCAGTCAAATGGTTTACGACGATGTAGCCCGCGATATTTTACCGGGTTATGCCGGTTCTCCTATGCCTGATGTAGCTGCCGATGATGTGCTACCCGTTTCGATGACCTACGACTTCCCCAACAACTGGGATCCGCGCAACATGCAAGTCGTCATTGTTGGTTTCGACAACTCCCGAGATGGGCTAGCCGTAAACGCAGATGCTGCCGACATCACCATCGTCTGCCCCGACAACCTGGATTTGGACATTCAGGTCAACGATGCTTCTGGCTCCGGAGCCAATGACGGCAGCATAGCAGTAGTTCCCGGCTTAGGCATTGCTCCTTTCACTTACACCCTTGACGGGGCCGATGTCAGCGACATCATCACCAATTTGTCGGGAGGCTCTTACGAGCTGGTGGTTACCGACAACGCAGGCTGCTCGGAAACAGTTCAAGTTGATGTAGCTCCTGTGGCTGCACGCGATATCAAAGGCTTGCAAAAATTTGCTTTGTTGCCGAACCCCGCCAGCGAGCGCGTCGTACTCGACCTGGCCTTTGATCAAAGTGTAGATTTGGAGGTCGAAATCAGCGATGCTACGGGCCGCTTGATTTATAGCCGTCATATCGGCCAAACCCAAGGCGGCCAGTATGAACTCGACCTAACAAACCAAGCCGAGGGCATGTACCTGGTACGCTTGAAAGTAGCCAATCAAACACGCACACAGCGCCTCGTTCTGATGCGATAAATCAGGTGGCATCTCTTTCCTTAAAGAGACCCCAAAGGGGCTTTGAGCTATGCTCAAAGCCCCTTTTTTATTAAAATCTTCTTAAATGTCGGTTTCCGACCAACCAAAATGGAAAGATAGACGTACTTTTGTATATAGAAACAGTGAAAGCCAATTTAGACTGACCATGAAGCAAACTATACTAAACCTTTTTTTTCTACTCCTTTTTTCAGGTTTGGGCCTGGCTCAAGTGAGTGTATCCGTTGATCCCAACCCGTGGCAGGGCACTTTGTCCGCAGATTTGAGCGATGACTGGGCCGAAGTCATTGCTCATGCTACCTTTACCAATGAGGATGCCGGCACGCAGAGCTTCCGTTGGCTCATTTCCGTGCAAAGCGCACCGGTCGAGTGGCAATTTCGCATTTGTGACATCAATGCATGCTACGGCACCTCCACCACCACTAACTATGACCCCAACGGTTTTCAACAACCCGTAGTGCTAAATTCAGGAGAAAGCAGTTTACTCGACCTCCACATTTTGCCCAAAGGCGTAAGTGGCCAAGGCCTCATTCACGTAGAGCTATCTACCATTGACGACATCAACACCGTCATTGAAACGGCTGTTTACCAAGTTACCATAGAAAATTCGGTAGCAACCTTCGAACGCCTATCAAGCCAGCACATTAAAGTCTATCCCAACCCGGCCACAGAATACATCGCGCTTTCGGATACACGCGGCATCGACCAAATCATCATTTACAACATGATTGGCCGGCAAGTGCGCACTTTCCAAGTGGCTGCCAATCGGCACTACAGCCTGGCAGATTTGCCGAAAGGCTTATATCTGGTCAGTCTCGTCAACAAGCACAAAGGCGTCTTGCGCACCTTGCGCCTCCAAAAGGTGGATGAGGTCGGCCCGTAAACGAATAAATCCTGCTTGCTTCATGAGTCAAGTCAAAAGGTTGCTTCCCTTATGGGAAAGCAGCCTTTTTTTCATGTCCGAGGTGGATACTCAAAGAAGTTTCTCGGAGTTTCATACAAGCGCACCTGCAAATCAAATTTTGAAGGCAAGACCTTTCGAAGGCGCTGCCAGATGACATAGCAAAAATGCTCTGAAGTCGGGATGAGATCTTTGAACTCCTCTACATCCAGGTTCAGGTTTTTGTGATCAAAGGGCCGTTCCACCTCCTCATAAATGATGTCTTTCAAATCTTTGAGGTTGATGACCATGCCGGTTTCCTCATCTACCTCACCCGTAACACAGACTTCCAGTTCATAGTTGTGGCCGTGGAAATTGGGATTGCTACACAAACCAAAAACTTCTCGGTTGCGCTCTTCGCTCCAGTCGGGGCGATAGAGCCTGTGGGCAGCATTGAAATGTGCTTTTCGGATGACGGAAACGCGCATATCACTCGGTATGCATTTCTTCAAAGTGTTGGGCGGAAGCTCCACCTTTCCTGTTTTGCTCAGCCAGCGTCCAAGTATCGGTTTTGCTGGTTTGCAGCCACAAGTTACCGGATTTGCGGAAAACCTGTACACTCAAACCGTATTTTTCATAAAACTGCTGCTCAAAATCCCTCACGCGCATTTCGGGTTTCACCCGAAATGCGCCCTCATTGTGGATGGTTCTCACCTCTCCTATAGTCAAATGATCGGGCAATTGCTCCTGACGGGGCGAGCCTTCACCCGGCTTATGGGGCTTGGCATAAAACTCCAACTTCAAAAACGGAAACTTCTCGTGAAATGCCCTTTTAATCTCTCTCAAAGTCTTTTTATCGGAAATGTACATGATTGGTCTTCTTTGGGTTGAAAAATAACACTTGCCAGACAACACAACAAAAATAAATCTCCTTTTTTGACAAGCTGTTGACTAAAATCAAAAAAATTACTGACAAAAGTCATTCTCAAATAGCCCGAACAAACCGCATCTTGCAGACGCTAAGAGAAAGGTATTTTTTGCTTCTTTTGAGGCAAAGATCCCTTCCATTATCTTTATTCCTCAGCTAGCCAACCAAATAGAGCAAGATGAATTTACTTTCACCCGTATCCGAATTGATGAGCCAGGATCTCATTTCCGTACATCCCGAAGACCACTTGAGCGTAGTGCAAAAAATCTTTGAATCTTACAAAATACATCACGTACCGGTCGTGGAAGGCGATAAGCTCGTAGGTCTGATCAGTAAAAACGATTTTTATCACTTATTGACTTCCGATAACCAAAAAACTGTTGCTGAAATTTTAGCCGAAGCCCCGGTAAAAAGCATCATGACCAAAGGCCTGGCCCGCCTGGAGCCCACAGACCGCATTGATGTCGCTTTGGAACTTTTCAAAATCAATCGCTTCCACGCCATACCCGTTACGCTGGAGGACCACACCCTAGTCGGTATGCTGACCACCCACGACATCATCAAAGCTTTGGCGGAAAGCCGGCTCAAAACGAAGGAATAGGCCCACAATCAGTTGAAGCTGTACAACAGATGATCAAATTGACCATTTTAGGGGTGGGATGCCACAGGCATCAAATGATGCGCAACAATCTGCTCGATGCGCTCAAGGCTTTTCATTTCCAGGTATGCCTCGAAGAAATATTTGAAGTGGAAGAATTTATCCACTACGCCATATCGGGCACGCCTTCCCTGCTCATCAACGATCAGTTGGTTATTGAAAATCGCGTGCCCGGCATCCCAGAGCTTCAACGCATTTTGCGCAGGCATCTCAAAAAAGCTCCTTTGGAATTGAAAAAAACATCGCTGTAAAAAAGGCAGAGAAACCGGCTTGTGCGTTTTATGTATATGCGCATCAAGCTACACCGCTTTATTTACTCCTTTCCGCTGCAGCTCTTCGCCATGCACTTTCGCAGCGATCTGCTGCTTTTGGCTTTATGGAGCATCATTTTTTCTATTGCAGTAGGTAAAATAGGCGGCAAATACGGCTTGCCCTACCTCTTTTGGGCTCCCGAATACCTGGGTGAAGTTAATGGATTGAGCTTTGCCCTGGTCGGCTTTGGTTTTGGCGTTTTTGCTGCCAGTTGGAACCTCACCGTTTACTTACTCAGTGCCTATCGCTTCCCCTTTCTGGCCAGTTTGCGCCGCCCCTTCGCCAAGTTCGCCATCAACAACTTTATCCTCCCGGCCATTTTTGTCATCGCCTATTTGGCCATGCACATCCGCTTTGGCATACAGGAGGGCCTTTCGGCAAATGCCATAGCTACAGATTGCCTGAGCTTTTTATTCGGTTTGATGAGTCTCATCACCTTTATTTCCTTTTACTTCTACCAAACCAACAAAGACATTTTCAGTTTCTTAAAAATTTACAAAATGCCGCCACCCGACTTGCAGTCGGATTCTCCGCCGGCCGATATACCCGAAGAAGCTGGCAAACACCAAGCCTTTCCGCGTTCGTGGCGAGTGGAGACGTACTTAACGGAAACGCTGCGACCACGCTTGGTGCGCTCTGTAGCCCATTACGATGCTCAATTGCTGCAAAGCGTCTTCAAGCAAAATCACATCAACATGTTAATTGCCCAGTTTTTCAGCCTGATTGTGCTGGCCGGCTTGGGCAGCTTTATGGAGAATCCTTACTTTCGCCTGCCGGCCGCTATGACTATATTCCTGCTCGCCAGTGTCTTTACAGCCCTTTTCGGCGCCATAAGCTATTGGTTTCACCGCTGGAGATTTCCCGTACTCATCCTCCTTTTGGTACTGCTCAACAGCTTGAGCCGCCATGGCCCCCTCCACCACGAAAACCACGCCTACGGCCTCAACTATCAAACAAAGCCTGCACCCTATACACACCAAAGGTTACAAGCACTCTGCAGCCCCCAAAATATGCTGGCCGACAAACTGGCTACACAAAACATCCTCGAAAACTGGCTGCTCCGAAGAAAAGTGGCCGGAAATGAAAAGCCCCACATGATTATCTTCTGCGCCAGTGGCGGTGGCCTCAAAGCAGACCTCATGGCTATAGAAGCCCTGCGACGGGCCGACAGCCTCTTTCAAGGAAATTTTACGCCACAGATCGTCCTCATGGCCGGAGCCTCCGGCGGTATGCTCGGTATGGCCTGGTATCGCGAACTGCAATGGCAAAAACAAAAAGGACTGCTGCCCTCTGAAACCGATGAAAAACTGCTCTATGCCGCAGCCCAAAACCTCATCAACCCCATCACCACCTCCATTGTTACCACCGACTTGTTCCTGCCCAGAATTCCCTTCACCTACGACGACAAAACTTATTACAAAGACCGCGGGTATGCCTTCGAAATGCAGTTCAACGAATACACCGGCAAAGCTTTCGATAAACCGCTGAATGCCTACCGCGAAGCCGAACAAAAAGCACTCATCCCGCTACTCTTCATCACCCCTTCCATTGTCAACGACGGAAGGCGCTTGATCATCTCTGCACAAAAAACCTCTTATATGATGACAGCCCCGATCAACATGACAAAACCGGGCTTGCTCGATATCGATGCCGTGGATTTTCAACGCCTTTTTGAAAACCAAGATGCCAAGCATCTCCGTTTTTCCACTGCTCTACGCATGAATGCCACCTTCCCGTACATTCTTCCCAACGTCTTGCTACCCAGCTCACCCAAAATAGAAACCATGGATGCCGGTTTTCGAGACAACTACGGCCTTAAAACCGCCATCCGATTCATACATGTTTTTAAAGATTGGATACTAAAAAACACCGCCGGAGTAGTCATCGTGCAAGTCCAAAGCGACAATGCCCAAAGAGAAATACCCAGCAGCGCCAATACAGGTATTGTAGAAGGTTTGTTCAATCCCCTGGGCCTGGCAACTCAAATTACGCATCTCCAAAGCTATGAACACGACATGAATCTCGGCTTTCTGTACGAGCTCTTCCCACCGGAAAAAATACATTTCATTCGCTTCATCTATCAAGACGATCAAAAGCAAAAAGACAAAACCCCCATCTCTTTTCACCTCACCCGTAGAAACCGACAAGACATTCGCTCTGCCTTCGATTTACCGATTAACCAAAAGAGCTTTAAACGCCTCCAAGCCATCCTACTCAAACAGTGAGCGACTGAACCCGCTCCTCAATCCAAAGCTTTCTTGTGCCCAAATTGCCGCAAACCGGTTGATAGGGTAAAGTAGTGATATCCCCCGGCCAAATGCTGAAAAGCATACCCGTAGTCGATTCGAAAACGCTTCACCTGTAAACCAAAACCCAGGCTAAAACCCGCCAGACTCCGATAAGTCCTCACCTTCATCTCTCGTTGCAATTGATGGTCATAACCCAAGCGAAGGCGAAGACTCTCCCGCTTACCCAACAAAAACTCACCACTCAAAGTGAAATGCCGTGCCAAATTGTCAAACCAGGCAAAACCCTTGTCTTCCTGTGGAACACTTTCATCAAAGAGTAACAGTTGATCTTCCTTGCGAGTGGGATCATCGTAAAGGATATTCCAGTCTTGCAAATCGTGGTACATCACCGTTAACCGAAAAGGCAGATATTTCAAACGCTTACTCACCGCCAAGCGCAGGTCGTAAGGAGGTCGTTCGCGCAAGTCTGCATAAGTCGTCAACTGCCGACCGAACTGCCGAAAAACCAAGCCCAAGTGCAAATTTCTGCTCGTATCGCTGTAAAAAAAACCGAGATCTCCCAGCAAACCCCATGAATTGTATTGCTCAAAATCAGAACTGACTATCTTGACATTCAGCCCCAGACTGAGACGCTCATAAAGCTGTCGGGAAGCCCCGAAAATCAGAGCCGTCTCTTTGGCTTTAAAAACCTCTGTAGCTGCCCCCGTCACATCCCGCCCCTGAAATTCTCCGTAAGCCATGTAGCGCAAACCCAAATGAGCATTTAAACCCGCTTT
>Ga0256839_1003268_pt1 | contig 16894 bp, 13 predicted proteins | sample 354166metaG_FD_185968 | JGI IMG/M metagenome (GOLD analysis project Ga0256839, IMG submission 185968) | Hydrothermal vent microbial communities from Mid Atlantic Ridge, Atlantic Ocean - 354-166 | ecosystem: Environmental > Aquatic > Marine > Hydrothermal vents | place: Atlantic Ocean: Mid... | reverse complement strand
GGTTAAAAAATTAGCCGCCTATCATCAATATTATGCGGTGAATCGTGCGGTGGAATCAACCATACGCGCCACAGGACACCGTAGGGGCGATACCTTGTGTTCGCCCAATGTGGCAATGGAAGGCCCTGCCAATTATGGGCTACCCGCCGTTAAAAACCACCCCAAAGGCGACCGCAAAGGTGGCGTAGTTTGGCATACCCAAGGCAGTGGCAAGTCGCTGTCGATGGTGTTTTTTACGGGAAAAATCGTGCTGGCACTAGATAACCCGACCATTTTAGTGATTACCGATCGCAATGATTTAGATGATCAGCTATTTGATACCTTTGCCTCATCAACTCAACTATTGCGACAAGAACCTAAACAGGTTGAAAACCGCGATCAACTCAAAGAATTATTACAAGTCGCCTCGGGTGGCGTGATCTTCTCCACCATTCAAAAATTTCAGCCAGATGAGGGCAATGTGTTTGATACCTTGTCGGCACGGGAAAATATCGTGGTGATCGCCGATGAGGCCCACCGCACCCAGTATGGTTTTAAAGCAAAAACCATTGATGATAAAGACACGCTAGGCAATGTGGTAGGTAAAAAAGTCGTCTACGGTTTTGCCAAATACATGCGCGATGCCTTGCCCAATGCCACCTATTTAGGCTTTACGGGGACACCCATAGAAAGCACCGACACCAATACCCCAGCCGTTTTTGGGCATTATATTGATGTGTACGATATTGCTCAAGCGGTGGAAGACGGGGCAACGGTGCGTATTTATTATGAAAGCCGTCTAGCCAAGGTCAACTTGAGCGAGGAAGGCAAAGAACTGGTTGAAAAGCTGGATGATGAATTGGATCAAGATGATTTAAGCGCAACCCAAAAAGCCAAAGCCAAATGGACACAGTTAGAGGCATTGATCGGTAGCGAAAATCGTATTAAAAACATTGCTCAGGATATTGTCAGCCATTTTGAACAACGGCAAGAAGTGTTTGCTGGAAAAGGCATGATTGTTTCCATGAGCCGACGCATTGCCGCCGAGTTATACGCCCAAATCATTAGAATAAAACCCGATTGGCATTCCGATGATTTGGGTAAGGGTGTGATTAAAGTGGTGATGACCTCCAGCTCATCCGATGGCCCTGAAATAGCCAAGCACCATACCAGCAAAGCACAAAGAAAAATGCTGGCAGACAGAATGAAACACCCTGATGATCCGCTTAAACTGGTGATTGTGCGGGATATGTGGCTAACAGGCTTTGATGCCCCCAGTTTGCACACACTTTATATTGATAAGCCAATGAAAGGCCATAACCTGATGCAGGCGATTGCACGGGTGAATCGGATTTATAAAGATAAACCAGGTGGCTTGATTGTAGATTATTTGGGGATTGCCTCTGATCTTAAAAAAGCCCTTTCTTTTTATTCGGATGCGGGCGGAAAAGGCGACCCTACCATCCTACAAGAGCAAGCTGTTGAGTTGATGCTAGGAAAGCTGGAAGTGGTCTCTCAGCTATTTCATGGTTTTGCTTACGAAGACTATTTCGCCGCAGATACCGCAAAAAAACTGTCACTTATTTTAGCAGCGGAAGATCATATTCTAGGCTTGGATGACGGTAAAAAACGCTTTGTGGGTGAAGTAACAGCTCTTTCAAAAGCCTTTGCCATTGCCATACCCCATGAGCAAGCAATGGATGTTAAAGAAGAAGTGGCTTTTTTTCAGGCGGTGAAAGCCCGTTTGGTCAAGTTTGATGCGACGGGTTCAGGTCGTAGCGATGAAGAGATAGAAACCACCATTCGCCAAGTGATTGATCAAGCCTTGGTTTCTGAATAAGTGATTGATGTTTTTGATGCCGCAGGCATCAAGAAGCCTGATATTTCCATTCTCTCAGAAGAGTTCTTGCTGGAACTTAAAGGCATGGAACATAAAAATGTTGCCTTGGAAGTGTTGAAAAAGTTACTGAACGATGAATTAAAATCGCGTTCCAGAAAAAACCTAGTCAAAAGTAAATCGCTAATGGAAATGCTGGAAAATGCGATTAAAAAATATCACAACAAGGTGCTAACCGCAGCTGAAGTCATGGATGAGCTTATTAAATTGAGTCAAGACATTATTAGTATGGATAGTGAAGCCAGTGAGCTGGGTTTAACCGATTTTGAATATGCCTTTTATACCGCCGTTGCCGATAATAACAGTGCTAAAGAGCTAATGCAGCACGATAAATTAAGAGAATTGGCGGTGGTACTCACCGAGCGAGTAAAACAAAATGCTTCAATAGACTGGACAATTAAAGAGAGTGTACGCGCCAAATTAAAAGTCATCATCAAACGAACACTCAGGCAATATGGCTATCCGCCCGATATGCAAAAACTGGCAACGGAAACGATATTGAAACAGGCTGAATTGATTGCAAATGAGATCACAGTTGATGCATAGAAGGGTCAACAAGCGCATGTACTCGGACAACACAAGTTGCGCCGCTCCGCTTCACTGCGTTCCGCTGGGCCGCACCACCTGCCATTAAGCCGTGGCGCACTTTGCAGCCTTATCAACAAGTACAAGCTGATGAGCACTTAGTTTGGTTTTCAATAGCAGATATAGTTCGTGGCAAAACAGTTGATGGAAAAATTCCATTTATCAACGCGCTGTATGATGATTTTTCGAGTGATCGGGAAGCTTTAAAAACCGAGCTTATGGCTTTGGAAGATAGCTTTTCTAGTGGATATAAGTTTCAGCCTAAAAAATATGGCATAACATTTCCATTTGATTATCAAAGCCCAATTTTTGCCGGCACACTAGGTAAAGAGCAACCTTTGAATGTAAATTTAACAACACGACAGTTGCAAATTTTACTGGGGTTAGCGGCTAATTTACGTGAGTTTGAATTTTCTAGTATTGATGAGGAAGTAACTTTTTACCCTTTTGGTTGGGTTAAAGTCAATAAAGGCAGTACCTTACAGGCAGATCTGATGAAGCTAACTCACTTAATCAATCTAACGGGTCTCGTTATAGAAAACCATCATGATTTATATTTTCGTTTGTCAGTTAATCCTAATATAATTTTCTTTGATACCAAATTATTTTCTTTTATCGTCAAACAAGATAACTTAGATAGCACGGAATCTCATATCCCTGTTTGTATTGAAAGAACTGCGTTTAATACAGCATTCGGTCAAGTAAAAGAAGAAAAGGCAGTGTTTAAACTGACGAGTACCTTAGTCACTAATTTAAAGAAATTAGATAAACATCCCTATACATCAGATAATCCAGATGCTGTAAAAATTGAAGATAATTATAAAAAAAGTCTGGATAAGGCTCCTAATTTTTTAAAATTAGGGTTAAGAAAATTGGTTCGGCGTGAAGCAGGCCAAATTAAATTTACTATTGCCTATAAAATTGAATAGTTATAGTTGTCCTCAGTATTTAGGCCAATATTTCACTGTTTAGTGATAAAGTCTTCAAATTCGTGCACGGGCAGTGGTTTGCTATAAAAATAGCCTTGGATATATTGGCAGTGATGTTTTTGTAGGAAAGCAAGTTGCTCGGCCGTTTCCACGCCTTCGGCAATGACGGCTATGTGCATTTTATTGGCTAAACCTAAAATCATTTCGACCAGCATCGCATCACTACTATCTGTAGCAATATCGCGGATAAATGAGCGGTCTATTTTTAAAATATCGACAGGAAAACGCTTTAAATAACTTAAGGAGGAGTAGCCTGTGCCAAAATCATCCAGTGAAATTTGCATGCCTTGCTTTTGCATATCTGCTAGGCTTTTAACATAGTCACGGCCTGTTTCCATAAAAACACTTTCGGTAATCTCAACCGTAATGCGGCTAATATCAATATTATGTTGTTGAAAGATATTAATCCAGTCTTGATCACAGTTTTCATTAGAAAACTGTTGAGGTGATTTGTTGATGGATATGTGTATGGCAGGTAGTTCTAGTGTTTGCCAGCGTTGCATATCTGTTGCTACGCGTTGTACGACCCATTCTCCAATTGCATGAATTAAGCCGCTGTCTTCTGCTAAGGGGATAAATTCTGCCGGCGAGATAAAGCCTAGTTGCGGCTGTTGCCAACGAATGAGAGCCTCGGCGCTGATGATTTTATGGTGTTTGCAATCTATAACGGGTTGATAATAAATATCAAATTCATCTCTCTCTAATGCTTGTTGCAATAAGGATACTAATTGTAGATGACGTTCTGATTTTGCTTGTAACTCAGGGGTAAAATAGTGGAAGCGGTTACGACCCTCTTCTTTTGCCGAATACATTGCATTATCGGCATTCATTTGTAAGGTTTCTACCGTTGTGCCGTCATCGGGAAAAATGGTAATGCCAATGCTGCCGGAAATAAATACTTCATGCTTTTCCAATTGCAGAGGAGCCTTAAATGCGGCAAATATTTTATTGGCAATCATTTCCGTGTCTGAGGGGTGCTGTAATTCGGAGGCGATAATAATAAATTCATCTCCCCCTAATCGGGCGACCGTATCAGAATTACGGACAGAATTTTGTAGGCGTTTGGCAGTTTCTTGCAACATAATGTCGCCGGCTTTATGCCCTAAGGTATCATTGACCCATTTAAAGCGGTCAAGGTCTAGCATTAATAAGGCCAGTTGCTTGTTGTCGCGTTGTGCTTTTTTTAGGGCAATGCCAATACGGTCAAGAAATAGATTGCGGTTAGGCAGTCCTGTTAGGCTGTCATAATTTGCTTGATAGCGAATGAGCTCTTCATCTGCTTTGCGGATGCTGATGTCATTAAAAATGGATACGAATTGTACGATTTTTCCCGTCATATCTTTAATGGCAGTAATTGATTGCCAGACGGGGAAAATGCGGCCATTTTTGTGGCGATTCCAGATTTCCCCTTGCCATCTACCATGATGTTGCAAATCTGACCAGAGTTGTGCAAAAAAACTTGCATCATGATGGCCTGAATTCATAATGTTGGGATTTTTGCCTAATATTTCGTGTTCTTGGTAGCCTGTGATTTGGGTATACGCAGGGTTGATGGAAATGATGATGTTATCGGCATCTGTGATAAAAATAGCCTCTGCGGTATTATTAAACACCGTCACGGCTTGTTTTAATTCCGATGTGGCAGTGACTTCGGCGGTAATATCTTGACTAATGCCGAAAATACGCTTGATATGACCTTGTGAGTCGGTATCTACTTCCGTATGGCAATGTAGGTAACGAATAGAGCCATCTTTGAGTAATAGGCGAAAGTCAAAATCGACGGGACATTTTTTTTCAATGCACAGTGCATTTTGTTGTTCAACTTTGTGGATATCGTCAGGGTGAATATAGCGAATATAGGCTTCATAGGTGGGTGTTTGATTGATGGGGCAGTCAAAGTTGAGATATTCCTGTTCGGACCATTTTGTCGTGAATTCACCAGGATAATATTCCCAGCTACCAACTTTCGCCAGTTTTTGGGCGCGTTGTAAACTGCGGTTACTTTTGATTAGCTCCGCTTCTGCGCGTTCTTTAGCTTGGATAAGGTTCTTTTTTTCTAATACCTTTTCAATACTGACCCATAATAAATCAAAGTAATTGTCCAATTCTTTGATCACATAGTCAGAGCAACCGAGCTTCATGGCGGCGATAACAACTTGCACATCATGGCAGCCTGATACCATAATGCTTAATGGCATTTTGTTCTTGGCCTGCAAGGCTTGCAATACTTCCAGGCCATTTAAACTGGGCGTATTATAGTCAACAATTAACAGGTCTATTGCATCTTGCCGGATTTGTTCTATACAGTCTAAGCCATCTGTTACGAGAGTGATGCGGTAGTTTTTCCGCTCTAGCTTTCTTTTAATAAGATTCGCTAACGGAATATCATCTTCAAGGTAAAGGATATGGATAGCTTGCGTCATGGTATAGTGTGTGGTGTTTGCGTGAGCGTTAAAGAAGGCTTAAGTCTGTGTATTGTATCGGCAAACGATTTTTGTTCTATCGGTTTGACTAAATAGGCATTGCAGCCTAATTGCAAGCAGGTATCGATTTCTGTTGGATCGTCACTGGTGGTTAGCATAATAACGGGAATAGTCTGGCTTGTAAGCTCATTTTTGAGTTTTTTTAAGACTTCTATTCCATTGAGGCCAGGCATATTAATATCTAATAAAATCAGGATTTGTTGTGGTCGTGCTTGCGTATTAAATTCTCCATTGCCATATACAAAGTCTAGCACTTGCTGTCCTGAATGAAAGCTAATAATGTTTTTGGCAAGATTGCATTTTTTTAAAGCACGCTTGATTAAGGCGATATGCGCCGGGTCATCATCAACAATGACAATGTATAAATTATCATTCATGGTGTTTGCCTTGTTGATTTTGCTTTAATAGCGCAAAACTAAAACGGCTGCCTTGATATAGCGTCGAGGTGCAGGTTATTTTTCCACCTAAGCGGCGGACTAATGTTTGCACATAAGTGAGCCCCATACCGTCACCGGCTATGTCTTGTTTGCCAACACGTTTAAATAATTCAAAAATATGGGGTAAATCTTTTGCCGAGATACCCCGGCCATTGTCTTGGATATGAATAATGGTTTTTTGGGCAGTAGTCTCAGCAGAAATAGAGATAAGCCCAGGGCGTTCCGGTGCGAGGTATTTTAAAGCGTTGTCTAGTAAATTACCGATAATTTGCTCCATGGCCAGTTTGTCTGTCATGATGGTGGGTAGCTTAGCGACCTCAATGGATACTTTATCTTGTTCAATTTGATAGGCTAAAGACTCAAGGGTATGTTGTACGACTTGGTTAAGGTTGACGTTTTCAAAGTGAAATTCTCTACGGCCTACACGGGAGATTGTTAAAATCGCTTGAATCAAGTGATTCATTTTTTTTGTGGCACTATTGATATAATAAATTGATTCAGGAATGCGTACTGTTAGCGCGTCTTGAACTTCGCTCATGCATGAATCGGTTGATGTGAGGATTTCTTGTTGTGTAGCGCAGTCGGTAATGAGCGTGATATCGTCTTTTAATTCGTCGATAAAGCCTGTAATGCTGACCAGTGGAGAGCGCAGGTCATGGGAAATAATATAAGCAAAATGTCGCATTTCCGTATTGAGCTGTTCTAGCTCTTCCGTACGCTCATTGACTCTTAATTCTAGGTTTTCTTGGTACTGCCGTAGCTCCCTCTCTTTGGCAACCCGTTCGGAAATATCATGTGCCACGCCGCGAAATCCCATCAGTGTGCCATCTGTATCCAAAATGATGTCTGCATTGAGCTCTAAAAAGACTAAGTGGCCATCGCGATGCACAAAGGTACATTCTAGTGATCTAAGGGGGGCTTGTTTGGCAATACAGCGGTTAAAAGCAGATTGAATTTTAGTGATGTCTTCTGTTCTAAGGAGTTGGTGCAAATCACTATTATGCAAGGTTTGTATATTGTAGCCGAGCATTTTTTCGGCTTGAGGGCTGCTATAAGTGATAACACCTGCCAAATCAATTTCCCAAATCCACTCGGTAATATTTTCCACTAAGCGTTTAAATTTTTGCTCATTATCAAAAAATTGTTGGACAATCGGGTTGACTAGACGACGAAATAGAATGCTTCCTAGTAAAATGATAAATAAGGTAATGGCTAATGTGATTAAACCAGATTTAATAAAGGGGGCTTTTACTTCAGCATAATCAATTTTAGCAACAATGCCTAAATTCAGCACATCGACAGGTTCGTAAGCAGCTAAAACGGTTGTGCCATCATAATCTGAGCCAATCATGGTGCCGGATAAATTGCTTAAGGCGCGCCGCATCGGTTCAGCTAAGGTGCCGGCTAGCGGAACCGATTTTTGCTCAGAAAAAACCTGGTTGCTATGACGCAGTAAAAATAATATTTTACTATCTTCTATGCCGGCAATGACAATTTCGCCGGTTTGCCCAAAACCTTTATAGTGCCTATGGGCATCCATAATTTGACTAAAGGTATCGGCACCTGCGCGTTCGGATAATAAGGACGTCGGCCCGCGCTCGCCAATGGGCGTTTCCCAGTCAATCCTGTTGTGGCGCATATCAAAGCGGGCAATGGCTTCAATCAAGCGTGCTTGGCTTTGCGCAATATGGATTAAATCAGCCTTTTTTTGGTTAATGGCCGTTTGCCATAGCACTGCATACACCACGCTCATGGTGATTAAGGACATGATAAACATTAGTCCTGCTAACCAATAAAAATTTTTATAAAAGTTCTTATTTTCCTGCATAAGATACCTTCTGCCACAGAATGCTAATTCACTTCAACCCAAGAATAATAGGCGGCTATATCATTGATATTTTTATTGCTTAAAGAGCCTGTGAGGTTGTTCATAATAGGGGAAAGACGCTCTTTATTACGATATTGGCGTAGTGCAGCACTTATTCTGCGTTTGTTTCTGCCGGCTAAATTGGGAAATAAACCAAGTGCCGCAGGTGTTTTAATGCCGTGGCATTGTGCACATACCTCGGCCGCTATTTGTTGCCCTGCCTTAATATTAGCGGCTGAGGCCGGCAGTAAACTACTAAGTCCGATGAGTAGAAGTATATTTAAAGCGTTGTAATTAAATAATGTGCACGTCATTTATGGCTTAAAAGTTGATTGCTGTATGGGATAATGCGTGAAAATAACGCTCATTTAAGATAGGGTGCTACAACACCCTATCTATTTGTACTGATTGCTAGCCTTTAGCCTCTAGTGCGGCAATGGCAGGTAATTCTTTACCTTCTAAAAACTCTAAAAATGCGCCGCCGCCGGTTGAGGTATAGGAGACTTGCTCTTTAATCTCATATTTATCAATCGCCGCTAAGGTATCCCCGCCGCCCGCAATAGAAAAAGCAGAACTATTGGCGATGGCCTGTGCTAAGGTCTTTGTGCCTTCAGCAAATTGATCAATTTCAAACACACCGACAGGCCCGTTCCAAACAATGGTTTTGGCTGAGGTTAACATATCGGCATATTGTTTGGCCGTTTCAGGCCCAATATCCAAAACCATATCATCATCAGCAATCTCACTGACTTTTTTAACCGTTGCCGTTGCGGTATCGGAAAATTCTTTAGCGCATACGACATCAACAGGTACCGGAATATCTGCGTTATTTGCTTTTGCTGTTGCCATTAAGGCTTTAGCTGCCTCTATTAAGTCCGCCTCATACAGTGATTTACCGACTGAATATCCTGCTGCGGCAATAAAAGTATTGGCAATTCCGCCTCCGACAATTAATTGGTCTACCTTAGTCGATAGCGACTCTAAAACTGTTAGTTTTGAAGAGACTTTTGAGCCGCCGACAATGGCAATAACAGGTTTTTCCGGATTGTTTAAGGATTTGCCCAGTGCGTCTAGTTCGGCTGATAATAAAGGCCCTGCACAGGCGACAGCGGCATGTTCAATAACGCTGTGTGTAGAAGCCTGCGCCCTATGTGCTGTGCCAAATGCATCCATAACAAAAATATCACACAGCGCGGCCATTTTTTTGCCTAATTCGGGGCTGTTGCTTTTTTCGCCGACATTAAAGCGTACGTTTTCACATAACACCACTTCACCGGGCTGAATATGGATGCCATCTAACCAGTCTTTTTCTAAACGCACCGGCTTGCCGAGTAATTCAGATAAGCGTGCGGCAACCGGTTGCAGGGATGCGTCAGGGGAGAATTCGCCTTCCGTCGGGCGGCCAAGGTGTGACATCAGCATCACGGCTGCACCGGCTTGTAAGGCTAATTCAATGGCAGGTACACTGGCTTGAATACGAATATCACTGGTGACTTTACCTTCTTTGATAGGAACATTGAGGTCTGAGCGGATTAAAATGCGTTTACCTGTTAAATCTAAATCCGCCATTTTTTGAATGGACATAGTCGGCTCCGAGTAGCTTGGGGATGGGAAAAGAGAGGCTTAATAATCGTTTAAGCCTCTTAGAGCTGCGAATTTTATACCCCCGAAACGGCATAAAATCTTGTGCCGGTTTCGGGTTTTATTTTATCCTCAGCCCTTAAACGATGAAAATATTATACCTTAAGTCGGTCTTGTGATTAAATTAAGGCTAATTATTCGGCTAAAAGCCGAAATAGCATTAAGGAATTGCGGGAATTTCCGCAAAAAAATAGACTGAATGAGGTGAGTCATGGCGATTGATAATCAAGAATTTAAAAACGCGCTTAAGTTGTGGGCAAGTGGTGTGTCGGTGGTGACGGCAAACTCCACAGAGGGTGAGCAAGGGATGACGGCAACGTCGTTTGCCAGTGTTTCAATGGACCCGCCGCAGATTTTAGTTTGTATTCATGAAGGTGCGGAAACAGGTGCGGCCATTATGGAAGATAAAAAATTTGCAGTGAATATTTTAACGGCGGCGCAAGAGCAGGCCTCTAATGAGTTTGCCGGCGGTAGCAGTATGCAAGAACGCTTTGATAATGTGCATTGGCATCAAGGTGATTTAGGTTTGCCTATCTTGGATGATTGTATGGTGAGTTTGGAATGTACTGTCGTGCAACAAGTCAGAGCCGGCTCGCATTGGGTGATTATTGGCGAAGTACAAAGCACGCACGGGCAGGGGGGAGAGCCGTTGCTTTATTTCAACTCTGCTTATGGCAAAGTAGCAAGCTAGTATTTGTTTTTGCGGAGTTTATCAACAAAACTGTGCATGATGAGCGCACTTAAGATTAACCCGGTGCCAATGGCAATTTTTAGGGTGAGTACTTCTTGATTATAATAATGCCCCAACAAGAGTGCTAAAACGGGGCAAATTAAGGTAATCAGCGCAACGCGAGTGGGCGCTAAGTGCGTTAAAATATAATAATACAATGCAAAGCCGATAGGGGTCGCAATGACCCCTAAATATAAGATGGCGAACACACTATTTAGGGGTAAGGCCGTTGGAATTTGACCGTCTATTAACCACCAGGTTAGCAGATATAAAGGCACTGCAAATAATAAGCCGCCAGCTACTTGAGTCATGGCGGGGATTTGTGCGTGAATCTTTTTTACCCAAACAGCACTGAAGGTTTGTAAAAAAGTTGCCAATAATACCCCTAAAATGCCGAGTGCTGTTTGGTAGCTAATCAGCAGGGCAGAGTAAAACATAACCGTTAAGCCTGCCATCCCCAAAAGATAAGCCAGTAGTTTATCCCAAGTTAAACTGCGTTCTCCCAGCCAAATAGCGGAGAGGATGGCGGTCATAAAGGGCGATAAGCCAAAAATGACCGAAATCCAGCCCGATGGTATATATTGCGCCGCCCAATAAACGGCAAACATAGCGCCATAAATTTGTACGGCAACGGCAAAATAAGTGCGTCTGGCACGAGGATGCCAGTGCATGCCTTGGCGTAATAGCAATAACATGAATAACATGCAAACTAAGCCAATCAGCATTCTGGCGGTCACGCCAAAGATATAACTAGAGCCATCTGCACTCCACTTGATGGCGAGCGGCGTAGTGGCCCACAGTAAAATAATAAATAGATAAGCTAAGGTAACGCGCATATTAAATATAAGCCATGGTTTTTAACAGCATTAAGCCCAACGTAATAATTAATGTACTGCCGGCGGTTGATAGCGCAATGATTTCTGCGGCGATGCTGCCGTGTGCAGTCATTTTTTGCGCCATAATATAACTGGATACGGCGGTGGGTGCGGATAGCATGAGGTAGAGCATGCCTAAATCTTGGCCTCTGAAACCCAGCGTAATTGCGAGGCTGGTTCCTAATAAAGGCATTAATATCAATTTTCCGAAGCTTGCCCAAATCACATCATGATGATGTTGGCGAAAGTTTTGCCAATATAAACTGCCTCCGATGCAGATTAAGGCCAGTGGCAGTGTCATTTGTGCTAAGTATTGGCCGGTTTGTTTAATGAAATGTGGAATGTTGAGTTGCAGTGCTGAGCTGATTAAGCCTAAAGTGACGGCGATTAAAATAGGATTGCTGATAATGGGTTTTAAAGATAATTGCCCTTTAGGTTTTAGCAATAATACCGAGGCGGGGTTATCAATAATTGAAATTAACGCCATGTACAGGCTGGCGACGGCTAATGATGCAGAGCCATAGGCGTTTAAGGTCAGTGCAATACCGATAATGCCTAGATTACCGCGAAATGCCCCTTGAATAAAAATACCGCGCTTACCTTCCGCGATTAATTTAAGGCTAAGCAAGCCAAAGAAGGCAATACTGGTAAGGGTAAACAGGGTGCCAAAGATAAATAGCGGTAGATTAGTCGATTGGCTTAGCGGTGTGCCGGCAAGGCTGAAAAATAACATGCAAGGCAAGGTAATATTGAACACAAAACTATTAGCAATATGAATAAAATGCGCATCAATAAAGCCGGTACGCCGAAAACTAATCCCTAATAGTAATAAGACTAAAATCGGCGCAGTCACATTTAAAGCAAACAGAAATTGGTCTAGCATGGTTGTTTGCACTATTTTGGGTCAGGTGTTTGTAAATCTGCCTGCCATTGCGCGAGTTTGGCGCGGAGGTCCGGTAAATTTAAGGTCGTTAATTGGCGATTTTTTAGGCATTGTTTGCCTGCAACCCAAACATCCGTGACCTGATGGCGTGCCGCAGAATAAACAATTTGTGAGATTGCATTATAAAGTGGTTGCGTCTCAATGTCGGCTAAATTGATGGCGCATATATCGGCCGATTTACCTATCTTTAATGAGCCGGTAATATCATCTATGCCTAACGCTTTTGCACCATTTAATGTTGCCATGCGGAGTGCCGTGGCGGCAGATACGGCACTCGCATCACCTGCAATACCTTTGCCTAATAAGGCGGCGGTGCGCATTTCACCTAGCATATCCAAATCATTATTACTGGCTGCGCCATCAGTGCCTAATGCGACATTAATGTCTGCATCCAAGCATTTTTGTACAGGGCAAAAACCACTGGCAAGTTTTAAATTGGACTCGGGGCAATGCACAATATGGGCACCTGCTTCGGCAAAATCCTGTATTTCTTGCTCGGTTAATTGGGTCATATGCACGGCAATAAAGTTTGGGGTAATCAAACCTAATTTATGTAAGCGCGTAAGAGGCCGCTCGTCTTGGCTTACCTCATACTCTGTTTCGTGTACATGCATATGAATGGGTAGGTTTAGTTCCGTTGCTAAACTGCTGATGTGTTGTAACGGGGCATCGGAAACGGTATAAGGCGCATGTGGGGCAAAAGGCGTGCGTACTAAAGGTTCATGGCGCATGGCATCATGTAATGCCAAGCCTTTTTCTAGGTATTGTTCAGGGTCTGCCGCCCACGCGGTGGGAAAGTCAATCAAGATTAAACCGGTATTGGCGCGTATGCCATGTAAAATGGCTTGATGTGCCGTTATTTCGGGAAAGAAATACATATCATTAAAGCAAGTCGTGCCCCCGCGCAACATTTCAGCAATCGCCAAGTCCGTACCATCACGCACAAATGCCTCGTTTACCCACTTTGCTTCTAATGGCCAAATATGCTTTTCCAGCCATTCCATCAGTGGCAAATCATCGGCTATGCCGCGAAATAAAGTCATGGCTAAATGCGTATGTGCATTGATAAAACCGGGAATCAGCGCATGCGTTGTAAGGTGCTCTTGTGAGATGGCTTGGTATTGCTGTTGTGCCTGTGCTTGCGGCAGTATATCTAGTATGTGGCCTTGGTGGATAACTAAAGTATGGTGTTCGAGTATTACTTCATGGGGTTCTACGGGTATAATCCAGCGGGCGTGAATAAGCGTATCGACTTGCATAAGTTAAGTATGAGTAAGTTAAGGGCTGAGGATGACATAATCCCCGATAGCCCTATTTTAATCCATTAAGCTAATAATTAGAGAGTATACGTGTTAATGAGCCGTAGCCCAAATAAACTCAATGTCCATGCCTTAAAATGGCAAGATGGGCAGTTATCCATCTTAGACCAGCGCAAATTGCCTGAGCAAGTACAATATAATCATTATGTTACTGCCCCGGAGGTTGCCGAAGCGATTACCGATATGCAAGTCCGTGGTGCGCCTGCTATCGGTATTGCGGCCGCATATGCGGTTGCTTTATCCGTACGTCAACATTATGTAACGGATAAGGCAGCTTGGAAATCATTATTGGCGGCTGATATGGCATTATTGGCGGCCTCGCGTCCTACGGCGGTTAATCTATTTTGGGCATTAAATAAAATGCAAACCCAGTTAGATAGCATTGCAGGGAATCCTATTGCCGCTTTGCAAGCCTTAGCGGAACAAATACATCAGCAAGATATTACGGCCAACCAAACCATGGGCACGATTGGCGCAGATATATTGGCCGATGCACAAGGTTTATTAACGCATTGTAATGCCGGAGCTTTGGCAACAGGGGGCTATGGTACCGCATTGGGTGTGATTCGCAGTGCCTACGCGAGCCAAACTCGTCAAGTATTTGCCGGTGAAACACGGCCTTGGTTGCAAGGGGCGCGTTTAACCGTTTGGGAATTATCGGAAGATGCGATTCCTGCTACGTTGATTGCCGACTCGGCCGCCGCGATATTGATGCAACAAGGCAAAATTGATTGGGTGATTGTCGGGGCGGACAGAATTGCCGCAAATGGCGATGTGGCCAATAAGATTGGAACGTATGCGTTGGCAGTATTAGCTAAATATCATGGCGTTAAATTGATGGTTGTGGCACCGACTTCCACGATTGATTTTGCGATGGCTGCCGGCAGTCAAATTGCAATAGAACAGCGCGCAGAGAGTGAATTTTTACCTGACTGTTACGCACAAGCGGGGAGTTTGGTCTCGGCATGGAATCCTGTTTTTGATGTCACGCCTGCCGAATTAATAGATGTTATCGTTACGGAGCGTGGCGCAATTTTTGAGCCTGCTAAGAGTGGGGTGGCGCACCTGAGTGATTAAAAAGAGCTGAACAAGGCAACACCAATGCCTTATCTTCAAAAGTTCCTATTGCAGGCAAACTGATAGTGTTGCAATGACGATTGGCTCATCGTTATAATTTTATTGTTTTAGTCAGTGAAATAAGAACCTTAATGGTTTTTTATGAGTGTTGATTTAGGGTTTAGTGAGATGAAAGTGTCATGAATATAGAATTTGATAAAAAAGCTGGGGTGAATCCTTTGTTGCCTGTCAAGAGTTTACTTCAAGGGGTCGCAATGGCGCGGCATAAAAAACTGAGGCAATATATTTTAATCCCTATTGTGATTAATTTTTGCCTGTATTCCGGCTTATTATATTTGGGATATCAATATGTAGGAGTGTTGATTGCGCAATTTATTCCTGACTGGCTGTTGTGGTTGGATTGGTTTATTTATCCCTTGTTTTTTATTTGTTTTTTTGTAATTGGTTTTTTTAGTTTTACTCTGGTTGCCAACTTAATGGCCGCGCCTTTTTACGGTGGTTTGGCGGCGAAGACTTTGCATCTTTTGCACGATGAAGCAGGTGTGATACAAGAGCAGCCTCTGCTGGCGGTGATTGGCTCAGAAATAAAGCGGATGGGCTATTTGCTCAGTCGTGCCATTCCCATTGCCATTATTTCCGTTATCCCCGGTTTAAATTTAATTGCCCCTATTTTATGGGGGCTGTTTGGCGCATGGGGATTGAGTATGGAATATTTTGCCTATACTTTGGAAAATGAGGGGTTTTTGTTTGCTGAACAGCGGGAAGCGTTGCGTAGTGTGCGCATTGGTGCATTGACTTTTGGCGGCATTGTCTTGTTGGCCTTAATGTTGCCTGTGTTGAATATGATTATTCCGCCCATTGCAGTGGTGAGTGCGGTCATTTATCGGCAGCGTTTGGCTGTGAAATAGGGAAAAGTGAGGGCGGCTGCCCTCACTGGTTTGCTTGGATTAAATTTTAAATTGGCCAACCGTTGCACGCAACTGGTCTGCTAAATCCATTAATTGTTGGCTGGACTGTGAGGTCGCACTGGCGCCTTCAGCGGTTTGGCTTGAAATATTATTAATATTATTAATATTTTGCTGTATTTCAGTGGTCACGGCACTTTGCTGTTCAGATGCGGTAGCAATTTGTGAATTCATATTGCTGATCATATCAATTTTTTCATTAATACGATTTAAGGCATCGCCGGCAGAGGCTGCTTGTTCAACGCTGGCACTTGCTTGCGTGCGCCCTTGTTGCATCACTTGGGCGGCCGTTTTGGCGCGGCCTTGTAAACGCTCTATTGTTTGGCGAATCTCTTCGGTTGAATTCTGAGTACGGCTGGCCAAGGTTCTGACTTCATCGGCAACCACGGCAAAGCCGCGCCCTTGTTCGCCTGCTCGGGCGGCTTCAATGGCCGCATTAAGGGCTAATAGGTTGGTTTGTTCGGCAATTCCTTGGATAACGCCGAGTACTTCGCCAATGCTTTCGCTATCAGATTCTAATTCATGAATGACGGAAGCGGCGCTTTCGACCTCACTGGCCAGTGAATTAATGGCAGAGACGGCCTGCTCAACAATTTGGCTACCTGCCAGTGCTTCATTATTGGCTGATGCGGCCGCATCAGAGGCACTCAGGGCATTGCCGGAGACATTGCTAACGGTAGAGGCCATTTCCGACATAGCGTTGGCAACTTGTGAGGTTGCTGTCTGCTGTTGTTGTACCGCTTGCTCGGTTGTTTGCGTAATCTGAGCCAGTTGGTGCGCAGAACCGGCAAGTTGTTCGCTGATTTGGTTGATTTGATAAATTGTTTTGCCAATTTTTTTCACAAAACTATTAAAACTGCCCGCTAGCCAAGCAAATTCAGATTTTCCTTGTATGTTGATACGTGCTGTTAAGTCGCCATCACCACCGGCAATATCTTGTAGTTTGAGTGCTAAATCCGTGAGAGGTGCAATAATGATTTTGTTAATCAGGAAATACAATCCTATGATGAGTACAACCAGTGCTATTAGGCTGATGCCTGCTTTGATTAATGTATCATGTAGGAGTTCTGCATAGGCTGATTTGAGTGGGGTGATAATTTCAAACAT
>Ga0256839_1003267_pt1 | contig 16905 bp, 14 predicted proteins | sample 354166metaG_FD_185968 | JGI IMG/M metagenome (GOLD analysis project Ga0256839, IMG submission 185968) | Hydrothermal vent microbial communities from Mid Atlantic Ridge, Atlantic Ocean - 354-166 | ecosystem: Environmental > Aquatic > Marine > Hydrothermal vents | place: Atlantic Ocean: Mid... | reverse complement strand
GCGGGAGTTTAGGGGCTTTAAAGAAATTCAGTGGCCAAGGCGGCATTAAATTATGCTTGAAACTCACACACCAATCAGCGGGCCAAAACACCATGTCTTCAATCTCGCGAGATATATATAGCTGCTCGATACGGTATTTATCTAAAACACTCGCCGGGTCTGCTTGTAGGCGGTCAAATATGTGGGTGTATTTGCCGACAGGGAAGCGAAAGGCAGAGGTGTTACCAATTTTTTGACCCATTTGCGTCCAATTTTCAATAACGCAAAACCGCCCAGGCTCGTAATCGAACATAGCGTCGAGATTATTTGTGACCACCAAATCCAAATCCAAGAATAACACATCGCCCTCAAGGTCTGCGAGCGGGTATTTCCACATCACCAATTTTCGCCACGGCAAATTGATTAAGTCCGGTGGCAGGTTAATATCCGGGATGTCCTCACACTGCACAGCTTTGTCGATACCCGTAATGTCGTCGGTGAAGCAAACTAAACGGGTAGGCCGGTTAGTTTGCCTTTGGATAGCTTTCCACAAACGGTTGACATATTCAGACTCGTAGCGCGTGCCCCATTTCATGCAGATTATGGTTTGCAAATCGTGCTCCCTTGCCAGTGGTTTGCTGATGTGTGATTTTTATCGGTGAAACCGAATATTATTGTCATCCCGGCCAAGCCGCTCTTGCGGCGCAGAGCCGGAACCTCGTAGCTTGCAACAAATAAGAGACCCCGGCGCGGAGGCCGGGATGACAATGAGGAATAATTATGAAATAAAGTTGGAAAGCCCACTAATCAGCTTTCTTCATCATTGCGTCGCGCAGGCTTCGAAATTCTGCTGTTTCGTTCCAATTTGGCCAGTCGCGGCTGTTGGCGATATTATTGCCAAGTTCGTAGAATATTTCTGTAACTTGCTCAATACCGGATAAATCCCAGCTATTATCATATTCATCAGAAGGGGCATGGTAACGATTTTCTATATAGTCTTCACCGAACCATGTACCGTATTCTTTGCCCTTGGTTTCGTGGTCAATGCCAGCATCTGCATACAGAAACGGTACGCCTTTCTTTGCCAGACTAATATGATCAGAGCGGTAATAATACCCGGCTTCTGGCTTTGGATCTGGGATAAGATACATGCCGCGCGGCTTAACTACATCTAGTAATAAGTCGTCCAACTCGGAGGCACCATAGCCAACGACCATGACATCTTTGGTGCGGCCAAGGGGTAACATGCCGTCTACATTTATGCCTGCTACGGTCTTGTTCAGCGGAACAATCGGGTCTTCGCCGTAATAAGCGGAGCCAAGCAAACCAGATTCTTCGGCGGTCACAGCGACAATAAGCACCGAGCGTTCAGCCGGCGCTACGGCAAATGCTTCACCGATTTCCAAAATGGCCGATGTGCCAGTGGCATTATCCACGGCGCCGTTATATATACCGTCTTCGCCTTCAGCTACGGTTTTCATGCCCTTATGATCCCAGTGAGCCATATAAAGCACATATTCATCGGGATATTTTGTCCCTTTGACCACGCCGACCACATTGCGGCTTTTTACCGTGGTCGTTGTATTGTTAATCTGGGCGTTTAGTTTTAGACCGACCATGGGGACGGGTTTGAAGTCTTTTTGCGCTGCTGCGGTTTTTAAGGCGGCGAAGTTCAGATTTGCGGTTTTGAACAAGTCTTTCGCGGAATCTATGGTCAACCAGCCTTCGAGTGCTGCGCGCGAAGCACCTTTATCAGGACGTATCAAGTCAATTTGCGGCCCTGTCCAGCCCCCCGATACCACACTCCAGCCATAACTGGCTGGCTCGGTTTCGTGGATAACCAATACACCAGCCGCACCTTGGCGGCCTGCTTCTTCAAATTTATAAGTCCAACGCCCATAATAGGTCATGGCATTACCTTTGAACAAGTTCTCGTCCTTGGTTGCAAAGCCGGGGTCGTTGACCAGCATGACTACAGTTTTACCCTTAACATCCATACCTGCATAATCGTTCCAGCCATATTCCGGCGCAACAATACCGTAGCCAACAAAAACGAGGTCACTATCCGCTACACTGATGGAATCTTGGTAGCGTTTCGTCCAATACACGGCATCTTTGCCAGCGGTATATTCTGTGGCACCAATCTTCATAAAGGAGCCATCGCTAACCGTGGTTTCGGTGAGTGTTATCGGTTGGAAATATGTGCCTTCTATACCCATTGGGGCAATGCCTGCGGCTTTCATTTCGTCGGCAATATATTGGGATGCCATCATGCCGCCATTTGTGCCGGGCGCACGGCCTTCAAAACGGTCATCGGCAAGGGTTTCTATCCGCCTGCCAATATCCGCCGCAGAAATAGAGGGCGTTTCCGGCGTTGTGATTGCAGGCTTTGATGGTGCGCAATTGCTTATCACTAACGCAGTCGTCACGAGAATAAGAGTTTTAGAAATGGACATTTGTTCCCCCGGAAGTAATTATCGAATATAGAACAAACTGCCTTTGTTTAACCGATTTGGCAATAGTGATATTGAGCAAATGCGGGGAATCGCTATTTTTAAATTATTTCTTGCGGCAAGGGCGCTCATGGCTATGGTATACGCAATTAAAATACAAAAACCAAAAGGGTGAAATATGTTTCAGGTCTCAAGACGAATGTTATTGGCAACTTCCATCATGGTAACGCTACTTGCGGGCTGTGATAACAAGGACACTAGGGAGAATCCAGGGGTTGTCCTCAAGCCAGCTGTGACGACTGGTGTGTCTGCTAATCCGGAAGTTAAAATTTTGGTGGATTTAGCCCTAAATGGTAGCTATGGGTATGATATAACCCGTTCATTGACTACGGAAATCGGCCCGCGTCTTGCGGGTAGTCCGCAAGAAGCGAAAGCACGGCGCTGGGCGCGCAACAAGTTTAAGGAATTGGGTCTTACCCGCATTCGCACAGAACCATTTCCCGTTCAGGGCTGGGCGCGGGGGCTTGAAACAGCTAGAATTATCCAGCCATACCCACAAAACTTGGTTGTTACGGCTCTTGGCGGTTCTGTAGCTACGCCCAAGGCAGGTATTCAGGCGCCTGTTGCTTATTTTGCTGATTATGAAGCACTCTTGGCTGCCCCAGTGGGCAGTCTAGAGGGTAGAATTGCCTATATTTCTGGGAAGATGGAAAAACATCGGGACGGTGCAGGTTATGGCCCGGCCAATCAAAAGCGCCGGAGTGGTGCAACCGAAGCTGCAAAACGCGGCGCTTTAGCCGTGTTAATTCGCTCAGTGGGTACAGATTCCCATCGGTTTCCCCATACAGGGCAAATGCGTTATGACGACGATGTCAAGAAAATCCCGATTGGTGCCTTGTCTGCCCCCGATGCGGATCAACTTGACCGTATATTTGAAATGGGCAAAGACATAGAGATTAGACTGCGCTTGAACACCCGTGATCTCGGTGAGAAAATCTCCGGTAATGTGATGGCGGAAATTCGCGGTACAGAAAAGCCGGATGAAATCATCCTAATCGGCGCGCATCTTGATAGCTGGGATATGGGCACGGGTGCTGTCGATGATGGTGCCGGAGTCGGTATTGTTATGGGGGCGGCCAAGGTATTGATAGAGTCTGGACTTAAGCCAAAGCGAACTATTCGTGTCGTCTTGTTTGGCGCAGAAGAAGTCGGACTGGTTGGCGCCTTTGCCTATGCTAAGGAACATGAGGACGAATTAGCACAGCATGTATTGGCAACTGAATCGGATTTTGGTGCAGGGAAAATATACGGTATTCAGGCCGGTAAATCCCCAGCCAATAAAGCCGGAATAGCGGCTATGTCTGCCGAATTTAAATTTTTGGGTATATTGCCAAAAGACGGCGACACTAATGGTGGTCCTGACATAATACCACTTGATGCGGCAGGAGTGCCAACTGTACGCCTTAATCAAGATGGTACTGACTATTTCGATTTACATCATACACCAGACGACACATTTGATAAAATTGACCCGAAAGCTATGCGGCAAAATGTTGCTGCCTATGCTACTTTGATGTGGTTGGCATCGGAATCAGACAGTAATTTCAGGGACGAAAAATAAAGGAAACATTATGCGTTTTGCTAGAAAATTTGCCGCAGTGCTTTTAGGGGCAATATTGCTATCTACAGCATCCCACGCGGAAGATTTAAATAAATTATACAGGTACTTACACGCAAATCCTGAACTATCATTGATGGAGACCAAGACGGCTGCATTATTGGCTGGCAAGTTGAAAGACTTGGGCTTTGAAGTCACCGAAAAGGTTGGTGGTACAGGCGTTGTTGCCGTGATGAAGAACGGGGCAGGTCCAACGGTTATGATTCGCGCCGACATGGACGCGCTTCCGGTGAAAGAGCAGACTGGTGTTTCTTATGCCAGTAAGGTGATTACCAAAAACCGCGATGGTATAGAAAAATCGGCCATGCATGCGTGCGGCCATGATATACATATGACAGTGCTCATTGGTACGGCAGAGCGCATGGTTGCGCAAAAGGCTGACTGGTCTGGGACTTTGGTTTTGATTTTACAGCCCGCCGAGGAACTTGGTCTTGGCGCTGGCATGATGCTCAAAGACGGCTTGTTCAAGCGCTTCCCGAGGCCTGATTATAATTTGGCTCTGCATGACAATTCTAGCATGGCCTCAGGCACGGTTGGGATAGTACCTGGCTATGCTTTGGCCAATGTGGACAGTGTTGATATAACGGTGCGCGGCATTGGTGGACATGGTGCCTATCCGCACACGACCAAAGACCCAATCGTTTTGGCTTCGCAAATGGTTTTGGCTTTTCAAACCATCATTTCGCGCGAAACCTCACCACTGGAATCGGCTGTGCTGACTGTTGGTTCCATCCACGGCGGCACCAAGCACAATATTATTTCTGATGAGGTCAAACTTCAACTGACATTGCGCTCTTATAAAGACGATGTGCGTATGAACACGATTAACTCTATCAAGCGTATCGCAGACGGTCTTGGCCGTGCGGCGGGACTACCTGATGACAAACTCCCTATTGTTACTGTGCGCGACAAAGAATTTACGCCCGCGACATATAATAATCCTGAACTGGCCGAAATGGTTAGCAAGTCCATTGGCGCGGAAATTGGCGCAGATAATGTATTGGAGATGAGCCCCGTTATGGGCGGCGAAGATTTTGGTGCTTTTGGCCGTGTGGAGCCTAAGATCCCCAGTTTTTTGTTTTGGTTGGGGGCTGTTGACCCGAAAGTTATCGCAAAAGCCAAAAAAGATGGCACCACATTGCCGTCCCTGCATTCACCATTTTATGCACCAGATTATAAGCCGACTATAGAAACTGGTGTCGCTGCGATGTCTGCGGCGGCGATAGATTTATTGCAGGACAAGTAAGGATATGGCGCTCCCACAAATACTACAAAATTTAGAGCTGCCAATTATTGGCGCACCCATGTTTATTGTCTCTGGCCCTGAACTAGTCATTGCCCAGTGCAAAGCCGGGATTGTCGGGTCATTTCCGGCTTTGAATGCAAGGCCAGCAGATCAACTCGCAGTCTGGATTAGGCGGATAAAAACCGAATTGGCTGAATATCAAAAAGCCAACCCTGATAAAAAAGTCGCGCCGTTTGCGGTTAACCAAATCTGCCATATGTCCAATACGCGCCTGCAAGAAGATATGGAAACCTGTGTGCGCGAACAAGTGCCTATCATCATAACATCCTTGCGCCCACCGAAAATCATCATTGACGCAGTGCATTCTTACGGCGGTATTGTCTTGCATGATGTGATAAATATCCGCCACACCAAAAAAGCCTTATCAGAAGGCGCGGACGGCATTATCGCGGTATGTGCAGGTGCGGGCGGTCATGCTGGGTTATTGTCGCCCTTTGCATTGGTGCCAGAAATACGGGCATTCCACAAAGGCCCGCTATTGTGTTCTGGTTCCATTTCCACAGGCGGTAGTGTTTTGGGGGCGCAGGCTATTGGAGCTGATCTTGCTTATATGGGAACACGCTTTATTGCGACAAAAGAAGCAAATGCACCAGATGCCTATAAACAAATGATAATCGATTCTGCGGGTGAAGATGTTGTCTATTCGTCTTTGTTTACAGGTATTCACGGAAATTATCTGAAAGGTTCAGTGCGTGCCGCAGGGCTTGATCCGGACAATTTGCCGTCGGCTGATAAGTCCACAATGAATTTTGGTTCAGGCGGCTCAGATGCCAAGGCTTGGAAAGATATCTGGGGTTCCGGGCAGGGCGTTGGTAGCATCCATAATGCTCCAAGTGTAGCAGATATTGTCGCGGCGTTAAAGCGGGAATATGATTCTGCTAAATCAAGATTAAATATCTAACAATTGAGGTTGCATACCGTCAAATTGAGTTCAAAAGGCTAAATTGACCAAAAACAACAGGTTGTTGGCGATTTATTAAGTTTCACCTTGCTGACGGTCGCATTTTTTCAATGCTTTGCCCATTGCGTTTTTATTGCACATAATGCTATTAACCTTTTGTAATTTAATTAAATGACCTTGAGGGAGGACATTATGGGGAATTTTGGTAAATGGCTTTGGGGGATTATTATACTCTCTATAATAGCCTTACTGGTTGGTTGGTTTGCGCCAGCGCCATGGGGCGCAAAAGCAAATTCTGTTAATATGGGCAAGTCTGTTCAGGCGGCTTTGCAAGACGGTGGTTTTGGCTGGGTAGAATCTGAAATGTCTGGCAATGTTGCTAAGCTAACAGGTGTGGCGCCTAGCGCTGAAGCTAAAGCTGGTGCCATAGCGGCGGCGCAAAACGCTCAGTGCGAACAATGTGCTGACCGCGAAAATGGCAAGCGCTGGCATGAAGTTGACGGAGATGATATAACGGTCAAGAAGGTCGTTGCTATACAGGTTCCGTATACTCTTAGCGGTGTTTTATCTTCAGATGGTAGTTTGATTCTGAATGGTTATGTGCGCAATGAGAATGAACGCACACGCTTACTGGCTGAGGCGGAGCGCTTATATCCGGGTAGAGTTACCAATGATATGGTGAAAATTGCCAGAGGTGCGCCAAAAATGAATTGGCTTGCAATTGGCGCTACGCATTTAAAAGGTTTGTCAATGTTGAAAAACGGCAAGTTTATGATTAGCGATACGGATTCTTTCTTGTCGGGCGAAGCAGATAATGCTGATATTCGCGCGTCAGTAAATACTCTGATTGCTGGTTTGCCAACTGGCTTTAATGGCTCTTCTAAGATTGATGTTGCCAATGCAGCTCCTGTCGTTATTGGGCAGTTGAAAGATGAAACGGTTTGCCAGAATTTATTTGCGGAGCTTAAAGGCAATAATAAAATCAACTTTGCCTATGGCGGTTCTGCTATTGAGGGTGAAGCAAGTATAGCTCTTCTCGATGCTATGGCTACTGCCGTAAAGCAGTGTTCGTCTTTTCGCGTCACGGTAGAGGGGCATACAGATTCAGACGGCGCTGAAGCATATAATCAAAATCTAAGTCAACAACGCGCCGAAGCTGTGGTGACATATTTGATTGATAATGGCGTTAATCCAGCAAATGTTACGGCGGTTGGATACGGCGAAACCAAACCAATAGCCAGTAACGACACAAGACAAGGTATGGCGGCCAATCGTCGTATCGAATTCACAGTCACACGTTCCAAATAGGGGGATACTAAATGTCTAATATATTATCATATGTTCTATGCTTTGGCTGGTTGCCATGGCTCATCGCAGGTCTAGTCGGGCTTTTACTCGGTTGTCTTTTATTTAGAGGTAAAAAACAAGTGGGAGACCTGACCATCGAAGGTGAGGGGCAGTTACGCGCTGAAGCAGATAGTCTTCGGGCACGTGTAAATGAGCTTGAATCAGGTTTGAACACGCGTGATGGCGAAATCACGGATCTTAAAGGCAAATTAGCGGCTGCAGCGGCGGGTGCTGCAACGGCGGCAGCTGTGAGCACTGTTGCAGATAAAGACGATGACGAGACATATGCGCTTGAATGGCGTAACCGTTATTTAGCCGCACGTGTTAAATATCTAGAAGGTCGTATCGCTGAAGCACCTAAGCCAGCAGCAAAGAAAAAAGCTGCGCCTAAGAAACTGGTTGTCAAAAAGGTCGTAAAGAAAAAGGCTGTCAAAAAAGCTGCACCTAAAAAGGCCGCTAAACCAAAAATTCTTTATGATAAGCCTACGGACGGTAAACCTGATGATCTTAAATTGATTAGCGGGGTTGGCCCAAAGCTTGAAAAAATGCTCAACAAAACTGGCGTTTATTATTTCCGCCAAATCTGTAACTGGAAAAAAGCAGACGTCAAAATGGTTAATGATAAATTGGGCGCTTTCCCAGGACGCATTGAACGTGATGAATGGGTGAAACAAGCCTGTAAATTGGCTAAAGACGGCGCTGGTGCTAAGCCTGCGAAGGCGACTAAGAAGGTTGTTGCTAAAAAAGCACCAGCCAAAAAAGCGGCTCCGAAGGCGAAAAAAGCAGAAGCGCCAAATGCTAAATACTTAGCCGATGTGCGTAAATTTGATGCCAAAGCCAGCGCGTCAGTCGTGGATAATATCGTCAAATATTGCGGTATTGCTTTGCGCTCACGAGACGGTTCATTGGTGGCGTGTTCGCAAGAGCATGAGTTAGATACAATCGCCAAAGGCTTCGCGACTAAGAAACTTGGCCTCACCAAAGGTCAAATGGATCTCGTCAAAGCAACCTGCGAAGAGATGAAAGGCACACGCTTTAAGAACCGTGTAACATTCTATTATCTCATGGCCAAAAAAGCCCGCAAGATGAAAGTCTTTAAATAGGCAATATCTGAGACAAACTAATCTATAAAAGCTCGCCTTTTGGCGGGCTTTTTTTCTTGGGTAATTTAGGGCATTTCTGAAATTTTAGAAATCTTATCCTTGGTTCTTAGGGTTGGGATAATATGGGGATATGGAAGCTAACACACATATCCACGCCAGCGATAATGTCCCGTTACAAGACAGAGATAGCTGGCCAAATTTTTCTCAGGCCGAGATGGCGTGCCGCCATTGCGGTGAGGTATATTATTGGCCTGAATTTATGCGCCGCTTGCAAAAAGCCCGGCGGCTAGCTGCAAAACCCTTTCATATTCATTCTGCCCATAGATGTGCCCTTCACAATGCCCGCATTGGCGGCGCCCCTTTATCGCAACATTTGAAATTGGCTGCGGATATTGGGTTGAGCGGGCATAACCCGCGCATTTTATATCAGGCATGTAGAACGGCGGGCTTTACAGGTTTTGGGTTTTACCAAACATTTCTCCATATCGACCTAGGCCCAAGGCGGTCTTGGTACGGCAATAAAAAGGCAAAACAATTATGGCAAATATATTAAGTTTCGGAGCGGACGCCGTGGCTGGCGGCGTCTTCGGTATCATCGGCACGGCCTTTGGCCGCGTAGCCGCATTCTTTGAGCGCAAGCAAACATTCGCGCAAGAGGAAAAACGCTGGGGGCATGAACGCAAACTCCACGAACTGCAAATGCGTGCCCGCAAACAAGAAACGGAAATAGAATTGGCTATCACCACCCAAAAAGGCTCTTGGGATGGTTTAAAAGCTTCATTGGATGCAGATGCAAATATTGGTGTCGCCGCACAATGGGTGATCAATGTCTTACGTTTGGTGCGGCCTACGCTTACACTCTTGCTTTGGCTGATAACCGCCTGGATATTCGCCCGTACCCAAGATGCAGAAATCGCTAAGGCGGCGGTATTTGCGGCGACTGCTGCGACTTTGTGGTGGTTCGGAGATCGTGCGCCTAAACCTAAATTTCCAAAAACTTGAGCATCAATTATATATTCAACTAATTGCATATAAAAATGATTGTGTCCGCGTCCTCTTTGTCTTAGCATAGGCGAAAGAAAGGGACGCGGATATGTATTTTGGGCAGAGTATAGCTATTACGGGCGCAGCAGGTGGTATTGGCCGGGCAATGGCAGAGCGGTTTATCGCTGAGGGCGCAAAAGTCGCAATATCGGATATAAATGCAGAACAGGTTGAGAAAACTGCCGCAGAGATTGGTGCGACTGCATTTATTTGCGATGTATCAAATGAGGATGCGATTACCGCATTCATCAAAGGTGCAGAGGCCGCCAATGGCCCCATAGATGTATTTGTCTCCAATGCTGGTGTCGGTTTTCCAGATATGCCGGGCGGACATGCCGCTGGTGGGTCAAATAAAAGTTGGGAACTGAGTTGGCAGATCAATGTGATGTCCAGTGTGTATGCAGGGCGTGCGCTGATACCAGATTGGAAAAAACGTGGTGCAGGACGGTTTGTAATCGTCGCCTCTGCGGCGGGCTTGTTGGCACAGGTTCATTCTGGCTCGTACACGGTCACCAAACATGCGGCAGTTGGTTTTGCCGAATATATGGCGATAATGCATAAGGACGACGGTATCAAAGTCCACTGTGTCTGCCCGCAATATGTGAAAACCAATATGACGAAGGGCATGACCGTAGTGGAAGATGGTCCGGCTAGACATTTGGAGGCGTCTGATGTTGCTGATAGTTTGTTTGCAGCAATGAGCAAAGGCGAATTTCTTGTACTCCCACACCCAGTCGTCAAAGAATATTTTACGGCCAAGGCGGCTAATCACGATAGATATATCGGCGGTATGAGTAAGCAAATGAAATTTATGGACAAGGGACATATCCCGCTTAAAGGAGAATAAAATGGCAAGATTTGATTTAGGCGGCAAAGTCGCCCTCGTCGCAGGTGCAAGCCGGGGTATTGGTGCAGCTATTGCCCACGCCATGGCGGAGCAGGGCGCGCATGTTATCTGTGCGTCGCGCAAGATTGAAGCCTGCCAATCAGTGGCGGATGCGATTATCGCAAATGGCGGCAAGGCTAGTGCCATGACATTGCACCTCGGCAAAATGGACAATATTGATGATGCCATAGCCAGCATTGCAGCCGCACACGGTCGGCTCGATATTCTCATAAACAACGGCGCAACCAATGTGTTTTACGGCCCAGCTCATAAATGCCCGGAAAGTGCTTATGACAAGACTATGGAAGTTAATGTTAAGGGGCCGTATTTCCTCACCGCCAAGGCTATTCCTTTGATGATAAAAGGCGGCGGTGGTGCGGTGGTGAATGTCGCCAGTATTGACGGGCTAAACCCCGGATTATTGCGCACGGTTTACGGTATGACCAAGGCGGCAGTTATCAATATGACCAAAGGCTATGCTAAGGAATATGGTCGCAAAAATATTCGCGTCAATGCGCTTTTGCCGGGGTTCACTGATACGAAACTCGCCAGCGCCCTCAAAGAAATGCCGGGTATGGAACGGTTTATGGAAGAAAACTTGGCTATTGCTCGAATGGCACAGCCTGAAGAAATGGTCGGCGCGGTATTATTGATGGTTTCCGATGAAGGTTCCTATATGACTGGCGAGAGTATTGTTGTTGACGGTGGTATGACGATTTAATGGACACTAACCCGACCATAGACGTCCGAAGCGGCGAAGAGCTGGACATAGACGCCGTAAATGCCGTCCTCAAAGCGGCTGTGCCGGATTTAACCGGGACGCCGACCGTTAAGCAATATGCTAGCGGTGCCTCCAATCTTACCTATGCCCTTGATTATCCAGACAGACGTTTAGTTATGCGCCGCCCGCCCTTTGGCACAAAGCCAAAATCCGGTCATGATATGCACCGAGAATATCGGGTTATGACCGCCCTAAAGCCTGTATTCCCAGCCGTACCAAAGACCCTATATTACACAGATGATACCGATATTATCGGCGCAGAATTTTATGTGATGGAGCGGGTTGAGGGGCATTTGATCCACAATAAAATCCCCAAGCAATGGGCTAAAACATATGGATGGGGTGAGGGCGAGACCCGCAAGCTTTGTCATGCCTTCTTTGATAAACTCATAGAACTGCATCAGGTTGATTACAAAACCATTGGGCTTGAAGATTTTGGTCGCCCCATTGGTTATGTAGAGCGGCAAATTCTCGGCTGGAACAAACGCTATGAAAAGGCGCTCACGCCAGATGTGGACGCATTCGAAGATGTGCGCGATTGGCTCGATGCGCATCGGCCAAAGGTGGAAAAGGGTGCGGCGATATTGCACGGGGACTTCCGTATAGATAATCTGATATTGGATGCACATGACCCAACGCAAATCAATGCTATTCTCGATTGGGAAATCTCGGCGCTCGGCGATCCGCTCATGGATTTGGGGAATACGCTGGCCTATTGGATTGAAGCGGGCGACCCTGCGCCCATGCATGCGCTTTCGCGCCAACCAAGTGCGGCCCCTGGTATGTTAAGCCGTCAAGAAATTTTGGCCTATTACGCCGATAAAACCGGAGCCGATGTCCATAATTTCCACTTTTATTATGTCTACGGCATCTTTCGCCTCGCGGTGATTTTGCAGCAAATCTATTACCGCTATTATCACGGCCAAACCAAAGATGAGCGGTTTAAAATGTATGCCCCCATGGTCAATATTTTAGGCGGCGTAGCACGGGATAGAATTAGAGACGGACAAATTTAGGAGAGAAAATGTCTGATTTAGAACAGTTTCGAGCGGAAACCTGTGCATGGTTAGGGGCAAATTGCCCTGAGGAAATGCGCACACCCATGAAACGTGAAACTGACGGATGTTGGGGTGGGCGAAATTGGGTGTTCCAAAGCGAAGCACAAAAATTATGGCTGGAGCGCATGGCGGCCAAGGGCTGGACGGCGCCAAGCTGGCCAAAACAATATGGCGGTGCCGGGCTTAGCCGCGCCGAAGACAAAATTCTCAAGCAAGAAATGAAACGCATCAATGCGAGGCCACCCTTGCTGAGCTTTGGTATCTGGATGCTTGGGCCTGCACTGTTGAAATTCGGCACTGAAGCGCAAAAAATGCGCTTTTTGCCCGAAATATGCCGGGGCGAAATCCGTTGGTGCCAAGGCTATAGCGAGCCGAATGCAGGTTCTGATTTGGCATCACTGGCCACTAAATGCGAAGATAAGGGAGACCACTTCCTTGTCAACGGCTCCAAAGTTTGGACAAGTTACGCCGATGAAGCCGACTGGATATTCTGTCTTGTGCGCACGGATAATACGGGCAAGAAACATCACGGTATCAGCTTCATATTGTTTGATATGGAAACCGAAGGTGTGAGCACCAAGCCCATTAAGCTCATATCCGGACGTTCGCCTTTCTGCGAGACATTTTTCGAAAATGTAAAAGTTCCCAAAGAAAACCTGGTCGGTGAACGTGATAAAGGCTGGACGATTGCCAAATATCTACTGACCCATGAACGCGAAATGATTGGCGATAGCGGCAATCTCAAGCCCGTAGCCCAAATGGTGGCTGAATTGGGTATAATCCCAGATGCTGCTTTGCAGGCTAAAATAACTGAGTTGACCATAGACGAATGGGCGTTTTCGCAAACCATGAGCCGAATGCTGGCTGAGGCAAAGGCGGGCGCCAGCTTGGGAGCTAAGTCCTCCATGTTGAAATATTACGGTACGGAGCTCAATAAGCGCCGCTATGAAGTAATGATGGACGCGGCTGGGTATGATGGGCTTGAGTGGGAAAGCGAACGCTCTAATGACGGCGAGTTGGCGCGGCTTTGGCTGCGCACTAAAGGCAATTCTATTGAGGGCGGCACGTCTGAAATCCAGCTCAATATCATTGCCAAACATATCTTAGAATTACCGGGGACGTAAAATGGGACTCTTACTCACAGAAGACGAAAAAATGTTGCAAGAAAGTGCCGCAGGATTTTTTGCGGACAAAGCACCCGTATCGCAAATACGCGCACTTCGCGACGATAGGGATGCGACAGGATATTCAAAGGAACTTTGGCTAGAGATGTCCGAAATGGGGTTTACGGGGGTATTGGTCGACGCGGAAAACGGCGGCTTTGACATGGGCTTTATGGCGGCAGGGTTAATCGCCGAACAAATGGGCAAAAATTTGAGCGCCTCTCCTTTCTTATCCTCGTCCGTCTTGGCGGCGACGGCTTTGAAAATGGCTGGCGACAAACAAGCGGCCAAGCTACTCCCTGAAATTGTGAGCGGTAAAATGGTTATGGCTTTGGCCGTGGATGAGGGCGGTAAGCATAATCCGGACGCCATACAAATGACCGCAAGCCCGTCCGGCAATGGATTTAAGCTCAACGGTAAAAAATCCATGGTGGTGGACGGCCATATGGCGGATCAAATTATTGTTGTCGCACAGACGGATGATGGTCTCACTCTGTTTGTCGTGCCTACAGATGCAAAAGGGTTGGACACGGAACGCACTATTATGGTCGATAGCCGCAATGCAGCGCGTATGGTATTTGAAGACGTCGAAGTCACGGGCGAACAAGTATTGGGCGAGGTCGGTAAGGGTGCAGATATATTAAACACGGTGCTAAATGCGGGCAGGGCGGTTTTGGCCGCAGAAATGCTCGGCGCGGCTTCGCAAGTTTTCCAAACCACCAATGACTATCTAAAAGAGCGCAAACAATTCGGCAAAATCATCGGCGAATTTCAGGCGCTCCAGCACCGTATGGCGCACCTGTATTGCGAGTTGGAATTAGCCCGCACATCTGTCCTTACGGCTCTGACGGCGCTGGATAAAAATCCAAAAAGCGCCGGGCCATTCGTTTCAATGGCCAAGGCAAAATTGGGAAGTGTAGCCAAATTAGCCGCCCTAGAATCCGTGCAGCTTCACGGCGGTATGGGCATGACGGACGAGTTGGATATAGGACTATATTTGAAGCGTATTCGCGTGGCACAAGAATTACTCGGTGATGCTGATTATCACATTGCTCAAATTACCAAATAATGTAAAAAAGGAATAAATTCATGGATTTAGGCGTTACAGATAAAGTCAGACCACTGATCGCAAAAGTGCGGAAAATGATGCAAGAGGAGATTATTCCTTTGGACGCAGAATATCACGCAGAAGTCGGCAAAACGGGCAAAAGGTTCGAATTTACCGACCGCCAAAACGAAATCCGTGAAGGGCTCAAGCAAAAAGCCAAAGCTGCTGGTTTATGGAATTTTTGGCTAACGGACTCAGACGCAGGTTACGGCTTGAGCACGGTTGAATACGCCTATCTGGCCGAAGAAATGGGTTGGTGTACTTTGGGGCCAGAAGTGTTTAATTGCTCCGCGCCTGATACCGGCAATATGGAAGTTTTGGAACGCTACGGCAATGCGGAGCAAAAGCAGAAATGGCTGCGGCCACTCTTGGACGGGGAAATCCGTTCCGCTTATCTTATGACTGAACCGGGCGTGGCTTCATCTGATGCGACCAATATGGCCTTTAGTGCCGTTAAAGACGGGGACGAGTGGGTCTTAAACGGCGAGAAATATTGGGCAAGTGGTGCGGGTGATCCGCGCTGTGCCGTTTATATATTGATGGCAAAAACGGGTGATGATAGTGCACCGCGCCACCGCCGCCATTCCATGTTTGTTGTCGAGGCTGGATTGCCCGGCACTGAAATCTTGCGCCCTATGCAAGTGTTTGGTCATGACGATGCACCCCACGGCCATATGCATATTCGTTTTACCAATGTGCGTATTCCGGCAGATGCGCTGCTCATCGGGGAAGGGCGCGGATTTGAAGTCTCCCAAGGCCGTCTTGGCCCTGGACGTATTCACCACTGTATGCGGGCTGTTGGCCAGGCTGAACGGGCACTTGAACTGCTGTGTAAGCGATCCCTAGAGCGCGAAGCCTTTGGCCGCGTCTTGGCTAAGCTTGGTGCTAATTACGACATCATTGCCGAAGCCCGCATAGAGATTGAACAAACACGGTTGCTTTGCCTGAAAGCCGCTTGGATGATGGATCAGGGCGACCTCAAGGCCGCTCAGCCCTATATTTCCATGATCAAAGTCGCCGCCCCGCGTACCGCGCTTAAAATCATAGACGAAGCCATACAAATGCACGGTGGTACAGGGGTCTCCCAAGATACCCCACTCGCCCATATGTGGACAGGCGTAAGAACCCTAAGACTAGCCGACGGCCCCGATGCCGTCCACCGTATGCAAGTAGCGCGAAAAGAATTAAAGCCGTATATGAATAGGGGGTAGGGGGATTCACATATATTTTGTCTTTCCGACTCTACGCCACGCCCTTTTGGAAAGGCTAGAGCGGCTTTGGCTGGATGATAAAGTTGTGTTTTTGTCTAAAATTTATTCCTATTTCTAGGAATCCTGTGGCACAATGTCGGCAATTTTAATCCCTAACAACGAGCTAATATGCAGCTTTTCACATCAGAGTTTGAAATATTGCTGACTACGCCGCCGGGGCTTGAGGTTTGGCTGTTGGAAGAAGTGCAGGCGGCAGGATTTAAGCGGGCGAAAATTATACGCGGCGGGGTAACCATATGGGGCGGCTGGCCTGATGTCTGGCGTGCCAATCTCACCTTGCGCGGCGCGTCCAAAGTTTTGGTGCGTTTTGGCGAATTTCGGGCTTTTCATCTGGCGCAGCTGGATAAACGCGCGCGGAAATTTCCGTGGGCGGATATTCTCACACCGGGTGTCAAAGTTAAGGTGGAAGTCATCACCAATCGGCGCAATAAAATCTACCATGCGGGCGCCGCCATTGAGCGGATTGAACGGGCCATATCCGAAGAATTTGACGCCAGTATTGCCGCCTGTTTAGATGAAGCGGATGTGGTTATCAAAGCGCGTATCACCAATAATAATGTGCTACTGTCTGTGGATAGCTCGGGGGACGGGCTACACAAGCGCGGCCATAAACAAGCCATGGGCAAAGCCCCGGTGCGCGAGACCATGGCGGCAATGTTGTTGCGGGCATGTGGCTATACCGGGCATGAGTCTGTGCTGGATCCCATGTGCGGATCAGGAACCTTTATCATTGAGGCAGCAGAGATAGCCCGTAATCTCATGGCGGGGCGCGGGCGCGGTTTTGCCTTTCAAAAACTCGCGAGCTATGATGAGAGAGCCGTTCAGAA
>Ga0256839_1003266_pt1 | contig 16907 bp, 17 predicted proteins | sample 354166metaG_FD_185968 | JGI IMG/M metagenome (GOLD analysis project Ga0256839, IMG submission 185968) | Hydrothermal vent microbial communities from Mid Atlantic Ridge, Atlantic Ocean - 354-166 | ecosystem: Environmental > Aquatic > Marine > Hydrothermal vents | place: Atlantic Ocean: Mid... | reverse complement strand
CCCACGGTGCTCCAGCTCTTCTTGCCGTCGCTGCTCTCAATCAGCACGCGCACCTTCGCCCCGGTCCCCTCGTGGGTGTCCAGCACCCTCACCTTGTAGTCGGTGAGGTGCACCTCTCTCAGCTCGGGATAGAACTTCTCCAGCGCCTTCCTGAGGGCGTTGTCTAAGGCATTGACGGGACCGTTGCCCTCTGCTGCCGTGTGCTCGTACCTGTCATTCACCCTCAGCTTCACCGTCGCCTCTGAGCGCATCCTCTCCCCCTCGGAGGTCACGAGCACCCTGAAGCCCTCAAGCCTGAAAAACTCCTTAGTGATGCCCAGCACCCGCTTGATGAGTATCTCAAAGCTTGCCTCGGCGCCCTCAAACTGGTAACCCTGCATCTCCATCTCCTTCAGCTTCCTGAGTATAGCTGTCACCTCCCCGGAGTTCTTGTCCAGGGAAATGCCAAACTCCCTCGCCTTGATGCATATCCCCGTCCTTCCCGAGAGCTCGGATACCAAGAAGCGCCGGGTGTTTCCCACGCTGGCAGGGTCAACGTGCTCGTAGGTTCTCGGCGCCTTGTGCACCGCATCCACGTGCACACCCGCCTTGTGGGCGAAGGCTGAGCTGCCAACGTAGGGCATGTTGTGCTGGTGGGGCATGTTGGCTATCTCGCTCACGAACCTGGAGATTTCGGTGAGCTTCCTGAGCTGCTCGTCGCTTATGCAGTCTATGCCGAGCTTGAGCTTTATGTTGGGTATTATGGAGCACAGGTTGGCATTTCCGCAGCGCTCACCGTAGCCGTTTATGGTGCCGTGCACCTGCACAGCGCCCATGCGCACCGCAATCACCGAGTTCGCCACCGCCGTGTCTGCATCGTTGTGGGCGTGTATGCCGAGGGGTGTTTTTACGCTCTCCTTCACCTCCCTGATTATCTCCATGGTATCAAAGGGAAGCGTCCCGCCGTTGGTGTCGCAGAGCACTATGCAGTCAACACCCGCCTCTTCTGCGGCACGCAGGGTTGCGAGGGCATACTCGGGATTGCTCTTGTAAGCGTCAAAGAAGTGCTCTGCATCGTAGAAAACCTCCCTGCCGTGCTCCTTGAGGTACTCTATGCTCTCGGTTATCATAGCCAGGTTCTCCTCAAGGCTTATCCTTAGCGCCTCCCTCACGTGCAGGTCCCAGCTCTTGCCGAAAATTGTAACGCTCTCGGTCTCGCTTTCTATGAGCGAGCGCAGGTTTGCATCCCTCTCAGCCCTCACACCGGCACGCCGGGTGCTGCCGAAGGCTACTATGCGGGAGCTGAGCTCAAGCTTCCTGGCACGCTCAAAGAACTCCTCATCCTTGGGGTTTGAACCGGGCCAGCCGCCCTCTATGTAGTGTATCCCAAGCTCGTCCAGCTTAACAGCTATCTTCAGCTTGTCCTCTACCGAGAATGAGATGTGCTCTGACTGAGCACCGTCTCTGAGCGTTGTGTCGTAAAGCTTGACGCCCATGAGCACCGCCTATGCGGGCTGAAAGCTGTAACAATCACAAGCATAACCGTGATTGTTTTAACTTGTTAGAGTAGATGGAGATAACACCCCGACGGGGGCATGGTGTAGCGGCTATCATGGCGGGCTCCAGACGATCCGGAAGAAACCCGCAGACCTGGGTTCAAGTCCCAGTGCCCCCACTTATGTTTTTTCATCCCCGGGGGGCTGCAGGTTAGGAAACTCTGCGCGATAGTGTGGCGAGGTTATTTATTCAAACCACAAGGCATATATATCCCGGCAGCCATATAGATATATCGCCGACTGGTGCGGTGAAGATTAAAAACCCAAACCAGGGGGGCAGAGTGGATGAAAGGTGAGGATTCAACGGACATAGCGCTGTTTGTCAAGGTGAGCGCCGGCAATGTGGTGCGCTGGGACAGGCGCAGGATAGCCGAGTCTCTCATGCGTGAGGCGGGGGTGGGTGCCGAGCAGGCGGAGCAGATTGCCGGGAGGGTTGAGAGCATAATACGCGAGTCCGGCATAGAGTTCATAACCGGTCCGCTAATACGTGAGATAGTCAACGCCGAGCTCATAAAGCTCAGGCTGGAGGAGGAGCGCAAGCGCTACACCCGTCTGGGAATGCCCGTGTATGACGTGGAGCAGCTCATAACCAAGCAGAACAAGGAGAACGCAAATGTCCCCCACGGTCCCGAGGCGACCAATCTCAGCCTTGCTGAGAGCATAAAGAAGCAGTACGCCCTGCTCAGGGTATTCTCCCCCGAGGTTGCCCTCGCCCACGAGCGCGGTGACATACACCTGCACGACCTGGGCTTCATAGACCGTCCCTACTGCTCCGGCAACAGCATAGAGTACGTGAAGAAGTTCGGGCTCAGCCTGCCGAATGCGCTCAGCATCTCAAAACCTGCGAGGCATGCTGAGGTTCTGGTGCTGCACCTGATAAAATTCAGCGCCGCACTGCAGGGGGTTTTTGCCGGAGCAATCGGCTGGGATGCGGTAAATCTGTTCATGGCGCCTTACCTGACTGGAAGGAGCGAGCGTGAGATTGAGCAGGTGGCGCAGATGCTGGTGTTTGAGTTTGCACAGCAGGCAGTGGCAAGAGGCGGGCAGAGCATCTTCTCTGACTTAAACCTCTACTGGGAGGTTCCCAAGCACTTTGCAGATGTGGAGGCGATAGGTCCGGAGGGGAGGTACACGGGCAACACCTACGAGGACTACTTGGAAGAGGCACAGCGCTTCGCCAGGGCGCTCATCAGGGTTTACATGCAGGGCGACGGCATGGGAAGACCCTTCTTCTTCCCCAAGCCCCAGCTCCACATAACTGAGAGGCTCTTCAGCACCGAGGGCTACAGGGAGTTTCTGTACGAGATTGCCCGGCTCAGCTCGGAAAAGGGAAACAGCTACTACGTTTTTGACAGGGGTGAGACAGCCAAGATAAGCGAGTGCTGCCGCTTAGCCTTCAAGCTGGACGAGAACGACCTGCAGGACGCTAAAACGCCCTGGAAGATGCGCTACTCGGCGATGCAGAACGTTACCATCAACCTCCCCAGGATAGCCTACGAAGCCAACGGCAGCGATGAGCGGCTTCTTGAGCTGCTGTCCGAGAGGATGAGGCTTGCTGCAGAGGCTCACGTGGCAAAGAGGAGGTTCATAGTGAAGCTCCTGAACCTGGGCAAGAACGGACCCCTCGGGCTGCTTTGCATGGACAAGGACGGTGAGCCCTACTACAGGCTGCACAGGGCAACCTTCCTGATGGGAATGCTCGGGCTGAACGAGCTGGTGCAGTACCACCTTGGCGAGGAGATGCACGAGAGCAGCTATGCCCTGCGCTTTGGCTTGAAGGTTATAGCTCACATGAGCAGGGAGTGCGAGCGGCTTGGCGAGGACTACGGGATGCGCTTTGTGCTTGAGCAGACGCCGGCAGAGAGCACCGCCTACAGAATGGCAAAGCTTGACCTGGAGCACTACCGCGAGCATGCCACCCAGGTGGTCAAGGGAAGCATTGAGAGGGGTGAGGTTTACTACACCAACTCCACCTACCTGAACGTCTCCGCTCCAATTTCACCCATTGAGAGGGTGAAGAAGGAGGGTATGTTCCACCCGATGATTCACGCCGGAAGCCTGACACACATCTGGCTGGGTGAGGCAAAGCCTGAGCCGGAGGCTATAGCCAAGTTCGTGGTGCGCACCTTCAGGCACACCACGAATGATCAGATAGCCTTTTCACCGGAATTCTCCTCCTGTCTTGACTGCGGAAGAGTGGACAGGGGGCTGTGGTAATGGAGGTGAGTGAAATGGATGAGATAGTGAGCAACACCTGCCCACACTGCGGCAGCTCCCACGTGGAGTACATAACGAGGGTTACGGGGTTTTTCTCCAAGGTGGGAAGCTGGAACAAGGGCAAGATAGCGGAGCTCAGGGACAGAAGGCAGGCAATACTCTACAACAGGCGCAGCCTGCTTGGCATAATAGCAGAGCCTGAGCACAGGAGCTCAAGAACGGTCAAGGTGTTCGTGAAGCAGAACTGCCCGCGCTGCCCCGCCGCCAAGGAGCTTGCAGAGAAGCTTGAGGCAGGCGGTGTGAAGGTGGAGCTCTACGATGTGGAGAGCCTTGACGGCATGGCAGAGGCGAGCATGTACAGCGTGCTCGCAACCCCGAGCATAATAGTCACCGAGGGCGACACGGAGCTTGCAAGCTGGCGTGGCGTGGTGCCGAGCGAGCGGGAGATAGCGGAGACCCTTGAGCCAGCGGCTGAGCATAAGCCGGTGGCTGCGGTGGCGTGAGCCACCACTTTTTATTTTCGTGGTATCCATGTCAGCGGGAAGGGTGCTGGTGTACGGAGATCTTGGCAGGGTGAGAGAAGCTCTGCTTGCAGAGGGCTTCAGAGATACGGTTCTGCAGATATACAGAAAGGGACAGGTCTTCGGTCTCGTGAAACCGCTGAATGAGACGCTTGAGGTGCACGTGAGAGCTTACAGAGATGGAAGCCTTGATGCAGAGGTAGAGGTCTCAAGAAAATACATAGAGCACCTCACCGCCGGCTCTGAACCTGCAGTTGAGATCCTCACGGGTGTGCTCAGGAAGCACGGAATACCCTACAGGGTTGTGAGACCACCCGCGGGAGGCACGCTGACGGCTCTCAGCCCCGGGAGGCTGACACCCTGGAAACCCTTTGCAGCCGCCGCTCTTATGCTGGTTGTGCTCCCCCTGCTTGTAAGGTGCTGGAAAAATGACGCTTCAGAGGTCTGAGGTCAGCGGTGTCACCATCAAGGGCATGGTTGAGACCAGCTTCGTGGACTGGGATGGCAACATAGTGGCAACGCTCTTCCTGCCGGGGTGCAACTTCCGCTGCGGCTTCTGCTTCAACGCTAAGCTGGTGCTTGAGCATGATACGCTTGATGATGTGCCCATAAGCTACGTGCACAGCTACCTGAGGAGCAACTCCGACTTTCTTGACGGCGTGTGCATAACCGGCGGCGAACCCACGCTGCACAGCTTAGAGGAGCTGTGCTCGCTCGTGAAGAGCACGGGGCTGAAGGTGAAGCTGGACACAAATGGCTCCAGTCCGAGAGTGCTGGAGGAGCTGATTGACAGCAGGCTGGTGGACTTCGTGGCGATGGATGTCAAGGCGCCTCTGAGGGAGAGGGAGTACTCTAAGGCTGCTGGCGTGCCTGTTGACCTTAAGGCTATCTCCGAGAGCATTGAGCTCATAGCAGGTGAGGTGGAGCATGAGTTCAGAACAACGGTGGTGAGGGGTGTGCACGACAGGCAGAGCATACGTGAGATTGCAGGAACCTTAGAGCGTGCAGGCGCCCGGAGGTACGTGCTCCAGAAGTTCATACCTGAGCTGGCGATGAGCGAGGAGCTGCGGAGGGTGAAGAGCATGAGCGACGCGGAGATGGATGAGCTGGTGGAGGTGGCTGCCGGGTACCTGCCGGCAAAGTGGAGGGGGAGGTGAGGCACGCTACCTCACCCTGCTGCCCTCTTTAACCTCACGGTCAAGAGTCACTGCCCTCGCCTCGCCGTTGCTAACGCTGCGGAGCACCAGAACCTCGCTCCTCTCGCCTGCAACCTCAAGGGGCTCAACATTCACCAGCACTGCAATGAGCCTGCCCTTCAGCCCCTCCGCATCGGTGAGCTTTGCCACCGCCTGCTTCTTTTCGCTGCCCAGGCTCAGTCTCAGCCTGAAGTAGCCCTTCCCGAGGCTCTCCACCTCTTCCACACGAGCCACTCGGAAGTCAAAGCGCGAGAAGTAGTCGTAGGTTATCTCTGGCTTTGAGGCGAACATTTCCTCAAATTTTGTAACCCTCGATGTTATTTGGCGCAGCCTCTCTATCTCCTCATCGGCCAGCTTCGGGAAGAGGGGCCTGGGCTTCGCTATTCCTGTGCCCGGCTTAATGCTCTCCCTGCCCACATCCTCAAGCCCGCCCAACTCTGCGCCGAGGAGCCGAGCCACTTCGCGGGCGCTCTTTGGCAGGAAGGGGCTCATTAGTATAGCGAGATCGTAGCACAGGTTGGCGCACACGTAGAGCGCAGCCTTCGCCCGCTCCGGCTCCTCCTTGACCGTCTTCCAGGGCTCCTGCGCCTGGAAGTAGGCGTTGCCCCTGTCAGAGAGCTCCAGCACCTTCCTCAGCCCATCTCTCAGCCTCACCTCCCACATGAATGTGCGGTACTCGCTGGCAATTCGCCTGCTCTCCTCAAGCGCTCGCCTGTCCTCGCTGCTGAGCTCTGCCTCAGGCACTATGCCGGAGAAGTAGCGGTGGATGAAGCTCAGCGTGCGATATATGAAGTTGCCCAGGTTGCCGACCAGCTCGCGGTTAACCCGCTCCTGAAACTCCCTCCACTTCCACTCGGTATCGCCGGTTTCTGGAATTATCAGCGTGAGGTAGAAGCGCCACACGTCGCTGCTCAGCCCCGCCCTCGGCAGGTTCTCGCAGAATACCCCCCAGCCTCTTGACTTTGAAATCTTGTCCCCCTCGTAGTTCAGGTACTGCAAGCCTGCGACGCGGTAGGGCAGGGCATACTCGCCGTTCGCCAGCAGCATCCCGGGCCAGAAGATGGTGTGGAAGGGTATGTTGTCCTTGCCTATGAAGTGGAATATCTTAGCCTCACCCTTCCAGTAGGGCTTCCACGCCTCTGGCTTCCCGCTCAGCTCAGCCCACTCCTTGGTGGAGGAGATGTAGCCTATGGGGGCGTCAAACCACACGTAGAACACCTTGTCCCCGTAGCCCTCCAAGGGCACCTTAACCCCCCACTCTAAATCCCTGGTGATGCATCTCGGCTTTAAACCCTCTTTAATCCAGCCCATCGCCATGCTGTAGACCTGCGGGCTCCACACCCTTCGCCTGGACTCTATCCACTCCCTCAGCTTAGACTCAAGCCTGTCCAGGTTTAAAAACAGGTGCCTTGTCTCTTTGAACACGGGTTTATTGCCGCAGAGCACACAGCGTGGCTCAATGAGCTCGTCAGGGTTTAAAAGCCTGGAGCAGCGCTCGCACTGGTCCCCTCTGGCAGAGCTGTAGCCGCAGCTGGGGCAGGTGCCCTCAACGTAGCGGTCCGGGAGGAATCGCCTGTCCTGCTCGCAGTAGGGTAAGAGAAGCACTCCCTCGGTAACGTAGCCGTTCTCGTATATCCTGAGGAAAAACTCCTTAGTTGTGCGGTGGTGGATTTCGCGGGAGGTGCGGGAGAAGTTATCATAGCTTATGTCCAGCCACTCGTAAATCTCGCGGTGCACCCGGTAGTACTTATCCGTCAGCTCCCTCGGTGAGACTCCCAGCCTGCGTGCAGCCACCTCTATGGGCGTGCCGTGCTCGTCGCTGCCGCCTATGAAGAGGGTCTCGTAGCCGGCTAAGCGGCAGAATCTCGCGAAGATGTCCGCAGGTAAATGCGAGCCGGCTATGTTGCCTATGTGGGGCACGTTGTTCACATAGGGCAGCGCGCAGGTGACAAGAACCTTCTCGCCTATGGCACAACCTCCCTGAGGTTTTTAAAAAATCTGGCGCAGGATTTTTATTACTTTCTGTGCCAGCCCCGGCACACCCTGAGCAAACAAAAGTTAAACACGTTAAAATTTATTTTTATGTGCATGCAGGCTGAGGAGGGTGTGGTTTACAGCTACCGGGGCAGGAAGCTGGTGTACCTGCCGGAAGATGGCGGGAAGGGGGGTGAGGGAGAGGCGGAAGTTCTCGGGCTGGTGATAGCCGGCAGGTTCTTCAGGCTGGGCAAGCCCAGAGTGGCTGACCCGGCTCTGTGCAGGAGGTGCGGGGAGTGCTGCATGAGCGTTTCCAAGGTCAGAGCCACGCCCGCAGACATCCAGCGCTGGATAGAGGAGGAGCGGGAGGAGGTGCTGAGCAGGCTGCGCATCACCGAGCGTGAGGGGGTTCTGGTGACGGACGGCACCCTGAGGCTCGGCGACAGCGGATGCAGCTTCCTGGAGGCGGGAGCAGAGGGCTATGCCTGCAGAATCCACGACACCAAGCCAGAGGTCTGTGCAGAGTATCCGCTGAACGTGGGGGGCGTGTGCAGGGCTGGCGTGGACTTCAGGAGGTGAGCTCCTCCAGCAGGCTGAGCAGCTCCTCTAAGTGCTCCCGTCTCACGTGGGGCATGAGCACCAGCCTCGCCTCACCCGCTCTGGTTCTTGACACAGCCCACCCCCTCTGCCTGAGCTCAGCCACCACGTCAAAGGCAGGGTGCTCAAACACCAGTATGTTCATCCAGGGCTCCCGCACCCTGAAGCCCAGGCTGAGCAGTCTCTCCCTGAGCATCAGCGTGTTCCTCATGCACTCCTCCACCACCCTGCGGTATCCCTCCCTGCCCAGGCTCTTAAGCACTGCAAAAACCGCCGCAGCGCTCGCACCGCTCCTCGTGCCCAGCAGGGTGCACTGCACCGGCATGCTCAGGTAAGGCGACTCCACCTGCACTGCCTCCAGCATCTCCTCGCCTCTGAAGAGTATGCAGCCAGCCGGTATGGGAGCCAGCCCCATCTTGTGCGGGTCCACGGTTATGGAGCACACCCCTGGAACAGAAAAATCAAAGTCCCTCACCCGGTAGCCCAGCTCCCTGAGGAAGGGCAGCACAAACCCCCCGAAGGCTGCGTCAACGTGCAGGTAGGTGCCATGCTCCTGCGCAATCTCCGAGAGTGCCTCAATGTCGTCCACTCCCCCGTACTCCGTGTTACCCGCCACACCCACCACCGCTGCAGTTCTCGCTGTGAGCTTTCTCCTCACATCCTCAACGTCCACGCTTGAATCATCCAGCGTCCTGGCATACACAAGCCTGAGGCGGAGCATTCTGGCAGCCTTCTCAAAGGAGAAGTGGGCAGTCTCCGGCAGCACAACCTCCGGCTTTTGCACTCCTGCAAGCTCCCGTGCCACCCACAGGGCGGTGATGTTTGCCTCGGTGCCGCCGCTGACTATGAACCCCTTAGCCCCGCCGCACCCCAGCAGCGTGGCTATGTCTGCTATCGCCTGCCTCTCAAGCTGCTTGGTGCCCTGAAAAAGCCCGGGGTCGCCCAGGTTGGTGCTCAGGAAGTCCACGAAAGCCTTCACGGCAGCCTCGTGGGGGATGGTGCACATTGAGCTCAGAATCCTGCCGCTGGCATAGCTCATGTCCCGCTGCCTTGCCTCCTGCAGCGCCCTCTCAACCTCTCCCTTGGGCAAGCCCTTCTCCTGCACAGGGTGCTGCGGGAGGGTTAACAAAGGCATCCTATTTCCGGGCAACTATGCGCACGTCTTTGCCGCTCTTGGTGTGCTCCAGCACCGTGAAGTTCCACTTGTTCAGCGCCATCAGCACACCCTCCTCGGCGCTCAGGTCATCAAACAGCAGCTCAACCACGTCGCCCTCCTTCAGCTTCTCTAAGCATCTCGCAAAGTAAACGCCCAGCCAGAAGTCATCATAGTCCCTGAGGTCCACCCTGTAGCTCTTATCTGCAAGCTTCCTGAGCACCTGCCTGCTCACCGCACGCCGCTCCTGCTTATAATCTCGCCCACGTGCATGTGCATGCCCACGGGCATTATGTGCACCCCCGGGAAGCCGTAGTCCTTCACCGCACTAACCAGCTCGGCAGCTATGTCTATAGCGGTTTCGGTGAGGTCCCTGCTGCTCTCAAGTCTGCGAAGGAGCTCGTCCGGTATGCTTATCCCGGGCACGTTCGCCAGCATGAACTTCGCCATGCCCACGCTGCGCAGCGGGGCTATGCCTGGCAGAATAGGCACATCAAGGTGTGAGGTGGCTTCCCTGAGCCTCTCCAGCACCTTCTCATCGTATATGCACTGGGTCTGCACGAACTCTGCACCAGCCTCAATCTTCTTCTCCAGCTTTATCACCTCAGCCTCTATGGGCTCCACACCGGGGCTCATGCCAACACCAATGTGAAAGCCCGGAGCATGGCTGAGCTCCTCGCCGCTGAGGTTGCGTCCGCTCCTTAGAGTGCTGAACATCTTGGTGAGGAGCACCGAATCCAGGTCAAAAACCGGCTTTGCATCCCTGCTCTTTCCCATCCTGGGATGGTCTCCTGTCAGGGCGAGCACGTTCTTTATCCCCAGGGCTGCCGCGCCTATGGCGTCGCTCTGCAGGGCTATCCTGTTCCTGTCCCTGCAGGTTGCCTGGTATATGGGCTCAAGCCCGTGCTGCATCATTATAACGCACGTGGCAAGGGTGCACATGATCACATTCCCTATGGGGTTATCTGTAACGTTCGCCGCCACCACGTGCTCCCTTAAAGCCTCAACCTGCTCCACCACCTCCTGCGGGTTGGCATCCCTGGGCGGGTCTATCTCGCCGCTTATCGTGAATCTGCCGCTCCTCAGGCTCTTCATGAACTCGCTTCCGGCGCTCATTCAGCCTCCTCCTGCACCCTCACCCTTCTGGGTATCCCTGATGCTGCATGGCTCCTGGGCTCCCTTATCCTGCGCATCTCCTGCAGACGATTAAGCTTTTTCAGCCTGCGGTATATCTCCACCCAGGCACAGGGAATCTCCTCACCCGTGGCTCTGCTCACCTCGCACAGCCCGTTGAACACCCCGCCGCAGGGTCCGTTCATGAGCGACTTTGAGCACTTAGTGACAGGGCAGATGCCGCCGGTGTAGCCCAGCACGCAGTCTCCGCAGCCGGCGCAGAGCTCTATGTCAAAGTCGCCCTCAACCCTGCGTCTGCCCATGAAGAGGGTGTTCTGAGCCGGGTAAACGGGCAGCTCAAGCAGCTCCGCGAGGTTCTGCACACCAACGCCGCATGCCAGGCTGAGCACAGCCTCCGCCTCCTCAAGGCGATCAAAACCCTCCAGCTCCCTGGCAATCTTTCTGATCCTGTCGGCGCTGCCGAGCTCTGAGAGCTCATCCTCCCTGCAGAGGTAGCACTGACGGTTGCTCACCCCGAGCGCCACCACCTCAACATGCCCCCGCAGCCTCTCTGCCAGCTCCCTGACCTGCGCAGCTCCGCCGGTCCTGTAGAAGGCAACGCAGCCGCCACAGCCGAGCAGCGCCACCTTCCTGCCTGAGAGCATCTGCAGTATCTCCTCCAGAGGCTTGTGCCTGGTGTGTATCATGCGCCACCCTCAGCCCAGCTTCTCCAGCAGCTCCCTGACGGGAATCACGGGCATGGTCTGGGTTCTTATGGTGCCCCTTGAGGCGAGCTCCACCATCGCCTTCGCTATGGTGGCGTTGTCCGGCGCCTCAACGATGTTTATGAAGTCAAAGCTGCCGAGCACCGCGTACTGCTCCAGCACCTTAACCCCCATGCTCTCCAGCTCCCGGTTTACCTCCTCAACCCTCGCAGGTCTTGACTTCAGGGTCTTCGCTCCCTCATCCGTCAGCGTGGATATAACCACATACTTCGGCAACTCTAACACCTCCTGCAAGAGTATCCGCGCCGGGGGTATTTAGAGGTTTCTGAAACAATTTTTTAAAGTTAACTAATATCACATAGTTGCAAAATGTCACGACCAAAATGTAGACTTAAAAGTAATTAGTACACATTTGCACACATAACTCATTACTGATGCGCTGTTTATTTTTTAATTATGAATTTTAATGCCGATGCTAGTACTCCTGGAATCTCCATAGCTAATTTGACTTTATAACCACAGTCATAACACAACGTCGCCAAACAATCTGCAGTAATAACTTCAATTTCATTTTCATTAACAAATCTCTCATCATGATAATTTAAAGAAAAATATCTCTCCCCAACATCAATACCTGCTCCACATAACATACACTCCTCTACGTTCATCACACCTACCTCCACAACCAATTTAAAATTAATTAAATTGACATACCGTCAACAAAAATATTGAGAATAGACATTAGGTTTCTGAAACTCACGCATAGGAGTGCGCACCAGGCAGGATGAAGATGATGGCATAGGCGAGGAGTATGCTGGCGTAGCCGGCGATGCCGAGGAGGGCGGTGAGGGTGCGCATTCTCTCCTGCTGCAGGTAGAGTGCGGAGTGCAGGTATGCGGTGTAGAAGAACCACAGCATGAAGGAGGCGCTCACCACAGGCGACCACCACCAGCTCACGTCCTTCCAGGCTTCAACCGCCCAGGGGTAGCCGGCGAGCAGACCCACGGTAAGGGGGAGATAGCCCAGCTTCGCATACGCCATGGCGGCGCGGGCATAGCTCTGCCGCCTGCTGAGCAGCATGGCGATGCAGGCAAAGAAGTTCACGGTGAAGGCGGCGTAGGCAAAGAAAACCAAGGGCGGGTGGAGCCACATGTACCAGGTGGAGTACAGGTAGTACTTCGCCTGCAGGGTGTGGAAAAGCTCTGAGGCGTAGAGCATGCCCGCCGGGTGCTGGCTGAGCAGCAGGTAGTACTCTGTCAGCACACGCATCTGGGGCAGGGGCTCGGCTCTTGCCGTGAGGTAAAGGGCGAGCGCAAAGCCCAAGGAGCCCAGGTTAAGAGCCGAGCCCAGGCGCCTGGAGTACCTCCAGGCGTACAGCGCCATGAAGGAGTAAATCCAGAGCCAGAAGAGCAGGCGCTCGTTCTCAACCCACGGGGGCACGAGAAGCCTGAAGCTCCCCATGCCGGGTATGGCGAACTCCACCTGCGCCAGACCTGAGTGGTACCTGAGCAGGAGGAGGTACAGCAGGGTGAGCTCAAGGCTCAGAAGCACCGCCAGCGCAAAGGCTGCACGGGCGAAGCGCCTGCTAACGCGCAGGTGAAGCCCAGATAGCAGTGCCCCTGCCGAGGCTGTGAGGAACACCGCAGATATGGCGGCTGGGTAGTAGCGCAGGGTCTCGCGCGTCAGCCCGGCAAACTCGTAGTAGTCCACTCTACTGATTTGGCGGCTAAATTATTTAAACTCTGCTGTTCTCTTAAAACCATGGAGCGAAGCCTCGTGATTGCTGCCGTGGCTGTGCTTGCAGCGCTGGGGCTGGTGAGCCTGTACAGCATTCTGGTGTACGCGGAGCTCAGCTCCGACAGGTACTTCGCCTACTCTCCAGCATACCAGAGCTTCACCCGCAGCATGGACAACACGGCGCTGCCCTTCGCGGCAGCCTTCATGCTGGTGCTTGCGCTGTGCATACCCCGCAGGGTGGTGCAGGAAAGAAGCCTGAAGCGCCTCTCCGCAGCGATAGTGGGGGTGAGCATCCCCCTCTACCTGCTGGACTACCGTGCGGCTGTTGCGGCTATCGCGGGTTTTGCGCTGGTGCTGCAGCTTGTGGTGCTGCTCAGGCTGCACAGGGGGGATGAGCTCAGCTTCCTCTTCAGCAGCCAGAGAAAGAGGGTGGGCTCGGCGCTCACCCACCTGGGCGTGCCGGCGGTGCTGCTGGGGGCGATGAGCTTCCAGCTGATGCCAGCGCTCTTCTGGGCGGCTTCCGCGGTGCTCTGCGCCGGCATTCTGCTGCTCTTTTACGGTGGTGAGGATGATAAAGGTTGGAGTGGTTGACACCAGCTTTGCCAGGGTGGACATGGGCAGCGAGGCGGTGGAAGAGATAAAGAGGCTGACCACCAGGATAAGGGTGCTCCGCAGGACGGTGCCGGGAATAAAGGACCTGGCGGTAGCCTGCAAGATTCTGATAGAGCGGGAGGACTGCGCAGCCTGCATGGCTCTGGGCATGCCCGGCAGAGACGAGAAGGACAAGCTCTCGGCGCTGGTGGCAAGCTATGGTATAATGATGGCGCAGCTCATGACCGGCAGGCACATCCTTGAGGTTTTCGTGCACGAGGAGGAGGCTGAGAGCGAGGCTGAGCTGGTGGAGCTGTGCAGGAACAGAGCCAGAGAGCATGCACGCAATCTGGTGAGAATGCTGCTCTCCCCTGAGGAGATGGTGAGGCTTGCGGGCACGGGGCAGCGGGAGGGTTTCGCCGATGTGGGCGCCGCCAAAAAGCTCAGGTAGGCGGTTGGCGTGAGCAGGTGCTCGCTCTGCACCTCCGAAGCCTGCTATGTTCAGAGGTACAGCGGGCTAAGGCTGTGCAGGGAGCACTTCCTGCAGCAATTTGAGCGAAGGGTGAGGAGGACGCTGCTGCGCGGAAGGATGCTCAGAAGAAACTCCAAGGTGGCGGTGGCGCTTTCGGGAGGCAAGGACAGCACGGTGCTGCTGCACCTGCTCCACGGCTATGCGGAGAGGCTGAACATTGAGCTGGTGGGCATTCTGATAGATGAGGGTATCGCCGGCTACAGGGAGGTGGGCAGGAGAAGGGCACTCAGGCACTGCTCGGAGCTGGACGTTGAGCTGGTGGTGAGGAGCTTCAGGGAGAGCTTCGGCTTCACCTTAGATGAAGCCGCCCATGCAACGCACTGGAAGCCCTGCACCGTGTGCAGCGTGCTCAGGCGATACCTGCTGAACCGCGCCGCACGCGAGCTCGGGTGTGATGCCCTCGCCACCGGGCACAACCTGGATGATACCGCGCAGGCAGTGCTGATGAACTACCTGCGGGGCGATGTGGAGAGGCTGCTCAGAGGGATGCGTTCTGAGAGGATGGTGCCCAGAATAAAGCCGCTGGTGGAGGTGCCGGAGAAGGAGGTGGCGGTGTATGCGCTGCTCTCGGGGCTTGAGGTGGGCTTTGAGGAGTGCAGCTACGCTGCCGAGTCCTTCAGGAGCGAGGTGAGGGAGGTGATACTGAGGCTTGAGGAGCACACCCCCGGCATAAGGTACGGGATACTGAGGGGATGGGAGAGGCTCAGGAGGCTCACGAGAGCCGAGCACAGAGGGCTGAGGAGCTGTGAGCGCTGCGGGGAGCCGTGCTCCTCACGGGTGTGCGCAGCCTGCAGGGTGGTGGAGGCTGTGAGGCTCGGGATGCAGGGGGGTTAGAAAATTGTTGCCGTTGAGACTGCTCAGACTGGTAGCAGGATTTTAACTCCAGGTGAGGTTGAAGGATTGCCGGGAGTAAGAATTACGGACACAACTTTTCGGGATGCGCACCAGAGTTTGATGGCAACGCGCCTGCGCACCAAGCATGTGGTTGAGATTATAGAGAAGATGGATGAGGTGGGCTTCTTCTCGCTGGAGGTGTGGGGGGGCGCAACCTTTGATGCCTGCATAAGGTACCTGAATGAGGACCCCTGGGAGAGGCTGCGCACCTTCAAGCGGCACATGAAGCAGACGCCCGCACAGATGCTGCTGCGGGGACAGAACCTGGTGGGATACAGGCACTACAGCGATGATATTGTTGAGAAGTTCGTGGAGAAGTCCTATGAGAATGGCATAGAGATTTTCAGGATATTTGATGCCCTCAACGACATACGCAACATGGAGCATGCGATAAGGGTTGCAAAGCGGCTGGGGGCGCATGTGCAGGGCACAATATGCTACACCACCTCCCCGGTGCACACCACCGAGAGCTTTGTGAGGCTTGCGGAGAGGCTGGAGGAGCTGGAGTGCGATTCCATCTGCATAAAGGATATGGCGGGGCTGATAACCCCGCAGGCGGCAGCGGAGCTGGTGAGGGAGCTGAAGAGGGTGCTCTCCGTGCCGGTGAACCTGCACTCCCACTGCACCTCGGGCATGGCGCCCATGGCTTACTTGGCAGCGGTGGAGGCGGGCGTGGATATCTTAGACACCGCCATGTCACCCTTTGCCTGGGGCACTTCCCAGCCGCCGACGGAGAGTGTGGTGGCTGCCCTCAGGGGCACCGCCCATGATACCGGCATTGACCCGAAGGTTTTTGCAGAGATAACGCCCTTCTTCAGGGAGCTGCGCAGGAAGTATGCTCCGCTAATTGATGAGGTGTCCCAGCAGGTGGATGTGAACGTGCTCATCTACCAGATTCCAGGAGGGATGCTCTCAAATCTGCTGAGCCAGCTCAGAGAGCAGAACGCCCTTGAGCGCCTGCAGGAGGTGCTGGAGGAGGTGCCCAGGGTGAGAGAGGACCTGGGGTACCCGCCCCTGGTCACGCCAACCTCGCAGATAGTGGGCACGCAGGCGGTTATGAATGTGCTGCTGGGCGAGAGGTACAAGGTGGTGCCCAGGGAGGTGAGGGACTACCTGAAGGGGCTGTACGGAAGACCCCCGGGAAGGGTGAATGAGGAGCTCAGGGCAAGGGTGCTGGGTGATGAGGAGCCCATAACCTGCAGACCAGCAGAGCTGCTTGAACCCCAGCTTGAGAGGCTGCGGAAGGAGGCTGAAGAGCTGGGGATAGTGAGGAGCGAGGAGGACCTGCTCACCTACGCCCTCTACCCGGCGATTGCGGTGAGGTTCCTGAAGGGTGAGGCGGAAGAGGAGCCCATGCCGGAGCCTGCTGAGCAGGTCGCCGCAAGCCTCCCGCCAGCAGAGTACGTGGTGGAGGTGGATGGTGAGGAGTTCAGGGTCAGGATTGCACCCGCAGGGGGCGCTTCCAGCCAGGAGCAGGCGCAGAGCAGGAGCGCAGAGGTTGACGGTGGAATAAAGGCGCCAATGCAGGGGATGATAGTGAAGCTGAAGGTTAAGAAGGGGGACAGGGTGGAGAAGGGGGATGTGGTGGCTGTGCTGGAGGCTATGAAGATGGAGAATGATATTGTGGCAACCCACTCGGGCACCGTGGAGGAGATTTTTGTGAAGGAGGGGGCAAACGTGAGCGCGGGTGAGGTTATAATGGCGGTGAGGTAGATTATCTCCCGTACTTCACTTCCTCTGCGGCTAAGAGGTAGCTCTCCCTCCAGGCGTTTGCGGTCTCGTACCTGTCCCTGCCGGCGAAGATGTACACCTTCTGCCCAGCCCTGAAGGCGTCCCTCTTCACCAGGAAGGCTCGCTTCTGCTTGATTTTCTGCCTCTCCTGGGCGATGGTGAGGTTTGCCACGATTTCTAGAAAGGAAAAAACAGGGAAACTTCTCCTCCATTTAAGTGCCAGCGACGCGGCAGGCAGGGCAGTACATGCTAATGCGGCGCCACAAACTCAACCTCAAACCTGCCATAAACCTCCTTTATTTTCCTGAAATCTTCATCTGCGGTCAAAAGCTTCTGCCTGTTTGCGGCACACACCGAGGCTATTAGAACGTCAGCATCACTCACCACCGTT
>Ga0256839_1003265_pt1 | contig 16909 bp, 19 predicted proteins | sample 354166metaG_FD_185968 | JGI IMG/M metagenome (GOLD analysis project Ga0256839, IMG submission 185968) | Hydrothermal vent microbial communities from Mid Atlantic Ridge, Atlantic Ocean - 354-166 | ecosystem: Environmental > Aquatic > Marine > Hydrothermal vents | place: Atlantic Ocean: Mid... | reverse complement strand
ATTTCAGCGGTTGATAGCAACAAGGTATCCGCGCCGTTAACCACCTGCACCACATGGTTTTCCCGCAGGGTTTTTGCGCCATTCCCGGTATTGGCCAGATACAAATACCCCTGTTCTTGCAGGTTTAAATCAACGCCCCAGCGCGCTGGCGCAGATTTGATAAAATCAACCCCGAACCGGCTGATCTGAACATTCAGGGCTTGGGAAAACTGCAATCGAATACCGCTGCCCGACAAGGCCGTAGAGGCGCGCGCAAAGCTGGGGTCGCGCTCAATAACCACCACTGATCCGTCAAAACCCAGTTCTTCCAGAAACCACGCAATACCGCTGCCGATGACAGCGCCGCCACATATAACAATGTCAGCTTTCATCAGCAGGGTGCGGATGATCGGTAAACCAGCCGCCAACCACACGGGCGACGCGGGCGTTATGGTCTTGGCGATCTGTGGTTTCCAGAATGCGGGCCGTATGACCATCGGCGCTGTCTTTTGGCCGATACCCGATATGGCTGGCCCCGTCATTCGAAACCGCGCGCTGGGCGTTATCGGATGTGCCATAGACCACCGAAAAGGCCACACGCGGTGTTGTCATCGCCGCCTCGGTCAGGCGCACACAATCGTCAAAGCTTAGCCAGCTCCATAACATGCGCCGATCGGCCGGTTCGGGAAAACACGAACAAATCCGCAGATTTACCGATTCAATCCCCCATTTATCCCAATAAAGCGACCCGAGATCCTCGATAAAACATTTGGTCATGCCGTAAAATGTATCGGGGCGGTGGCGCGCATGAATACCGGGCACGCTGTCAACCTCGTGAAACCCCACCGCATGAATGGAGCTGGCATAAACCACCCGTTTGGCACCATAAAGCCGCGCGCCCTCATACATATAATAGGCCGCCGGAATGGTGTCGGTCATGATTTCATCAAAGCTTTGTTCGCGAGGCACACCGGCGAAATGGATAATGATATCAACATCTTTGGTAATTTCCAGCGCGGCGTCTTTGTCGGACAGGTCCATCACGATCAGCTCTTCACCGATCTGCGCCTCGCCCATTTCCACACGGTCGACAAGGCGCATATGGGTGGTCAGGTGTTTTAAGCCGTGGCGCAATTTGGTGCCAAGCGAACCGGCGGCGCCGGTGATCAGAATGCGGTTGAATTCGGGCATGTTATCCTCGGATCTGTGAAAGGGTTTGTTTCGGGGTCAGGTTCTCAGGGTCGACAATCAGCTCTATCAGCGCGCCGGTGGTGGATGCCATAGCGCGTTTGAATGCAGCGGCAAAATCAGCGGTTTCAGTGATTTTTTCGGCATGGAATCCGTATGCTTTGGCGATACTGACAAAATCGGGGTTTTCAATATCGGTAAAGCTGATGCGGTTCGGGTAATCCCGTTCCTGATGCATGCGGATGGTGCCATAAGTGCCATTGTTCACCAGCAAAATCACCGGTTGCGCGCCCGATTGCATGGCACTGCCAAGCTCCTGCATATTCATTTGGAAATCGCCATCACCGGCAATGCAGATCACGGCGCGATCGGGGTGTTCGATTTTGGCCGCAATGGCAGCAGGCAGGCCATAGCCCATCGCACCGGATTGTGGTCCCAACAGGCGGGCATCAGCACCAAATTCAAAGAACTTATTGGGCCAGATGGCAAAATTTCCCGCGCCATTGGTAAGGATGGCGTTTTCGGGCAGGCTGGTTTGCAAATGCGCCACCACGGCACCCATATCAACGCCGCTGTCGCGGTGCGGCAGTTGCATGGATTGTTCATAATCCTTACGCACAGTGTTGGCCCAATCAGCCCAGCCACCACCCAGATCAAGCTGCGCCAGCACCGCTGCCATCTGGTTTGGTCCTGCGTGAATGGGCAGGTCGGGTTGGTAAATTTTACCCAATTCCGCATCGCTTAAATGGCAATGAATCAGAGTTTTTCCCATATTTGGCACCGGAAAAAGTTCATAGCCATCGGTGGTGTTTTCGCCAAACCGGATGTTAAGGGCAAAAATCAGGTCGGATTCAGCCAGCGCTTTTTTAATCGCAGGGGTTTTGCCCAGCCCCGCATCGCCGATATAGCTGCTTGAATGATTATCAAGCAGGTCTTGAAACCGGAACGCACTGGCCACCGGCAGATTGTTTGCCTCAACAAATGTTTGCAAATCAGCGCGGCCCTGATCGTTCCAGCCGGTGCCGCCGATCAACACCAAGGGGCGTTCGGCACGGGCCATCAGCTTTCGCAACTCATATATGCTGTCAGGGCTGGGCGCGGGTTCCGGAATTTTGACCTTTTCGCAAGGGCTGGCCCCCGTCATGCTGCGCAGCATGTCTTCGGGCAGGGCAATCACCACCGGCCCGGGGCGGCCCGATTTGGCAACCGAAAAAGCCCGCGCGATAATTTCAGGTATGCGATCCGCATCGTCAATTTCAGTGACCCATTTGGCCAATGGGCCAAAATAAGCACGGTAATCAACCTCCTGAAACGCCTCGCGGCCCCGCATATCGGTGCCGACCTGACCAATAAACAGGATCATCGGGTTTGACCCTTGCATCGCCGAATGCACCCCGATGCTGGCATTTGTGGCCCCCGGACCACGGGTTACAAAACAAATACCGGGTTCGCCGGTTAGCTGCCCGTGGGCGCAGGCCATAAACGATGCGCCGCCCTCGTTCCGGTTGCCGATCAGCCGGATCTTATTGTGATCATAAAGCGCGTCCAGCACTGCCAAATAGCTTTCGCCGGGCACGCCGAATATGGTTTTTACATCATGATTGCCCAGACAGCTGACCAATAATTGCCCACCGGTTTGCATAATTTTCTCCCTGCGAATTTCAAGATCAGGCAATCATAGAATATGCGGCTTGGAAAGCAGAAACTATCGCTTTGCTTGTTATTTTGCATGCAGCATTTTTCCAATGGTCATGTGGCGTTTTTTGCCATGGCCCTTAACGCGTTCCACCGTAAACCCCGCCTTGGCCAGTTTGCGGCGAATATGACCGGCAGCGGTATAGGTGGCAAAACTGGCGGTTTTGCTGGAATGCAGGCCCACCTGTTGCATCAGATCATCCGACCACATATCGGGGTTTTTATCGGGGCTGAACCCGTCCAGAAACCACGCATCGGCATGGCCTTGCCAGCGGGGCAGGGTTTGGGCGGCATCGCCAAGGATCATGCGGAATTTCAAAGTTGGCAGATCAATGCTGTAATCGGGCTGCAATGCTGCCAGAAACCGTTGGGTAAAATTGTTAAGCTCTGGCCATTTTGATAGGGCTTTGGCCATATTTTCGGGTGACATCGGATAGGCCTCGAAACTGGTGAACCCAAGCGCGGATTTCTGGCCGGATTGCTCCCATAGCTGCCACGCTGCCAACAGGTTCAGCCCCGTGCCAAAACCCGTTTCACCAATATGAAACCCGTTACAAAACCGTTCGGGCAGGTTGTTGCCAGCCAGGAAAACATGGCGGCTTTCGGCCAGGCCGTTATCGGCGGAAAAATACGGGTCATCAAAATGTTTTGAAACCGGAACACCGTCCACCCAGATCAGATTGGTATTTTGCACTTGATGCATATCCGTGGTTAAAGCAGATCAACACTGGGCCGCTAAAACAGGAATTGCAATGCAGGAAAAACAAAGCGTGGTAATTATTGGCGCAGGCGCGTTTGGCCTGACTGCCGCATTGGCATTATTGCGGCGCGGGTTTGCGGTAACCGTGCTGGAAAAAAACCGGATCGGCACAGGGGCCAGCGGCGGTTTGGTGGGTGCATTATCGCCCTATGTGCCCGAAGCATGGAGCGTGCGAAAACAGTTTCAACTGGATGCATTGCTGGGCGCGGCGGCTTATTGGGAGGGGGTTGAACAGCTGTCTGGCGCAACGGTCGGGTATGGGCGTATCGGGCGGTTTATTGTATTGCCGAATGCGTATGAGGCCGAAAAGGCCAGCAGCCGTATTGACGGCGCAAACCGGCTTTGGCAAGGGGCAGCAACATGGGAAGTATTGCCAGAAACCAACCTGATAGACCAAGCCGCCGCGCCGCACGGGGTGGTGTTTGAAACGTTGTCGGGGCGTATAAACCCGCGCGCGGCAACCGCTGCGCTGGCAATCGCGATTGGTAAGCTGGGCGGAAAAATAATTCAAAACTGTGCGGTGCAATCGGTAACAACCGGCGTGGTGCATTGTGCTGATCAACAGATAAAAGCCGACCATATAATTTTGGCAGCAGGGGTTGAGGGGCTGCCATTACTGGAGCCGTTTCTGGGGCCGAAATCTGTGCGTGGCGTAAAGGGCCAGGCCGCGATGCTGGACGTGGGTTTCCCCGCAAACACACCGCTGATCAATGGCGAGGGCATTTATATTATTCCGCACGGTGCGGGGCATACCTCGGTAGGATCAACCAGCGAAAGCAGCTGGGATGACCCATATAAAACCGATGGTTTGCTTGATGAAGTCATCGCTAAAGCAACTGCCATTTGCCCGCAACTGCGCGGCGCGAAAATCATTGAGCGCTGGGCAGGGTTGCGGCCTCGTGCGCCCAAACCCGAACCCATGCTTGGGATGCTTGATAAAGGCATATTTGTCGCCACGGGCGGTTTGAAAACCGGCCTTGCCGTGGCCTATCGCATTGCCGATGCGTTAGCAGATATGGTAGAAGGCAAAACACCGGATATCCCCTTGGATTTTTCGCCAAAACACCATTTTACCCGCAATAAAAAGTAAATGATTTCATGAGAAATTGAATTGCCAGTTATAGGCACGATAGGTTAGCTACACAAAAAAATAAGGATCATTCCATGCGCGCCAGCGTTAAAAATTTTATTTCTGACCAACGGTTCGTTAATTTTATCCTGCTTGTAATCGTAATAAATGCGATTGTGCTGGGCTTGGAAACATCCAAGCCATTGATGGCAAAGTTTGGCAATATCTTGCTGTGGATCGACAGTATTTGCCTGACAATTTTTATTATCGAGATCGGTTTGAAATTCATCGCCTTGCATTGGCGGTTTTTCAAAAGCGGCTGGAATGTTTTTGATTTTTTGATTATCGGTATATCGCTGGTGCCCGGTGCGAATGCAATGTCGGTGGTGCGGGCCATGCGGATATTACGGGTGTTGCGGGTGGTTTCCGTAGCGCCCAGCCTGCGCCGCGTGGTTGAGGGGTTTATCGTGGCACTGCCCGGCATGGCCTCGGTTTTTGTGCTGATGGCGATTATCTTTTATATTGCCGGTGTGATGGCAACCAAACTGTTTTCTGAAACCTTCCCCCAATGGTTCGGCACCCTTGGCCACAGCCTGTATTCGCTGTTCCAGATCATGACCCTTGAAAGCTGGTCGATGGGTATTGTCCGGCCTGTTATGGTTGAATTCCCTTATGCCTGGGCGTTTTTTGTGCCCTTTATTCTGATCACCACATTTGCGGTTGTGAACCTTGTGGTGGGTCTGATTGTTACATCAATGGAGGGCGCGGGCCATGAGGCGGAAACAGCCGCCACCGACGGATTTCGCGATGAAGTTATGGAAAAACTGGCGGCAATCGAGGCCAAACTGGGAAAACTGGAAAAATGATTTTGCGGTGATCAGCCTTTGAGACGGCGGAATATTTCCGACGCGCCATACCCCGCGACCAGTGCCACCAACAGCGACAATAACCCGTAAAGCAAGGCTTGTTCCTGCGCCAGATTATAGATCCAGCGTTCAATGCCGGTTTTGCGCACCGAGATTTGTATCGAGGTCTGGCCAACAATTTCCTGGTCACGGATCAGGAAAATTTTGGTGGTATAATCGCCCTCGATCAGGTTGGCGGGCAATTCGATATCGGTATCAAACAGGGTTTCCTGACTGAAATTAACCGCGCCTTCGCGTTCGGAATATAACCCGTTGGCCACGCGGATACGGGCGATGGCCTCGTTAAATGTTTCGGTTTCGGCATCAAGATCCTGTTCGGGCAGGCGCACCGCGTATTCAAGCCCGATCGCGTGTTCGCGTTGCAGGGATTCTGGCAAAATATCATCCAGCGGTGCGGTGGTCGCCACAGTAAAAAAGCTGGGCGCGGCGTCAATATCAACGGAATCAATATTCACCCATATGCCCATTTTCTTTTCTTTGCGCCGCACGGTGACCTGTTGCAGCGGGCCTTCAACCACGATCACAACATCCAGCGGGCTGGCATCAGCCGGCAATTCACCACTGCGTTTGACCGCGCCAAACACCAGAATGTCTGATCCGGAAAAATTGGCGGTAATGGCAACATTGCTTTGGCTAAGGCCAACGATAACGGTTTCCTGAGCAGAAACAGCACTGGCCATAAATGCCAGCGCAAGAGCTAGAATGCGCAACATATCAATGTCCTCCCGGGCCGATTGAGAACAATTCAGACGGCATGATCAATAGGTCCATCGCCAGTTTGCCACACATGCCCAACACCAGCAGTGCCAGCAAAATACGCAATTGTTCGGCCTTTAGCTTAACCCCGATGCGCGCGCCAATTTGTGCGCCGACAACCCCGCCAAGCAGCAATAACAGTGCCAATACCGCATCAACGGTAAAGTTCTGGGTGGCATGGGCAAGCGTGGTAAAGGCGGTCACAAAAATAATCTGGAACAGCGAGGTGCCAACCACAACTTTTGTAGGCATACCCAGCAGGTAAATCATCGCAGGAACCATAATGAACCCGCCGCCAACCCCCATGATCGCGGCCAGAATGCCGACCAGCAACCCCACCAAAAGCGGCGGAATGACAGAGATATAAAGATTGGAGGTGCGAAACCGCATCTTGAATGGCAAGCCGTGGATCCAGTTATGTTTCTTTTTCTTGTAAACCGCGCCCGGTTTTTTGGATTTGCGAATGGCGTTCAGGCTCTCGACAAACATCAAAGACCCGATGATGCCAAGGAATACCACATAAGTAAGGGTGACCAGCAATTCGACTTGCCCGATGGATTTCAGGTATTTGAAAACCTGCACGCCAATCGCTGCACCGACCAAACCACCAACCAGCAGCACAGACCCCATCTTGAAATCAACGGTTTTGCGCCTGAAATGCGCCAAGACACCGGAAAACGAGGAAGCCACAATCTGGTTTGCCTCGGTCGCCACCGCCACTGCGGGGGGAATGCCGATCATAAACAACAGCGGCGTCATCAAAAAACCGCCGCCAACGCCAAACATGCCAGAAAGGATGCCGACGCCGCCACCCAAACCCAGCAATAGGAAAATGTTTACCGAAACTTCGGCAATAGGAAGATATATCTGCATGATGTCACCTTTATGCGGTGATTTCCTTTACAACACAAATCTTGAATATATCAATCCAAAATCTGCGACATATTGGAGCAATTCAGCCCGATTGACCAGAAAGATAGCCGCGCAGCACCTTTTCCAGCTTTTGTGCCCCGATTGGCGCCATCATTTTGGTATGTTCATGGGACAGGTTTTCAGAGCTTAAGCCCGCTGCCATATTGGTAATCACCGAAATTGCGGCGGCTTTCATGCCAAAGAATCGCGCCAGAATCACCTCCGGCACTGTAGACATACCCACCGCATCTGCCCCCATCCGGCGAATGGCGCGGATTTCGGCAGGGGTTTCAAAGCTGGGGCCGGAAAACCATGCGTAAACCCCCTGCGACATTTCAACATTGGCGGCAGTTGCGGCAGCGCGCAAGCCTGCGCGCATTTCAGGGTCATAAGCATCGGCCAAGGCAACAAAACGCTTGTCGGTTTGCTCGCCGATCAACGGGTTGGCGCCGGCAAAATTGATATGGTCCGTCAGCATCATAATATCGCCGGGTTTTGTATTTGGTTCACAACTTCCTGCCGCATTGGTGGCGATGATTGCCTCTGCGCCCAGTTGATGCAGGGTTTCAATGGGCACCCGCATCACGTCTGCCTGACCGTTTTCATAATAATGCATCCGCCCGCCCAGCACGGCGACGCGCACGCCTTCAAAATTGCCGATCACCAGTTTCGGGTTATGCCCGGAAACTCCCGCATGGGGAAACCCGGGCAGGTCGGCATAATCAATGGCAACGCCATCAACCTGATCAGCAATATGGCCAAGGCCGGAACCAAGAATCAGGCCGAATTTAATCGGTTCATCGCCGGTTTTTGCACGGATCAGATCAATCAGCATGGCTAACGCTCCTTCACATAGGGTTCGCCGCCCGCTTTGGGCGGGATAGCTTTGCCAACAAAACCGGCCAGAATAACCACGGTCATGACATATGGCAGCGCTTGCATGAACTGGCCGGGCAGCACCATAAAGCCAAGATCAATGGATTGGTATTTCGTCGAAATAGCTTCGAGCAGGCCAAACAGCAAACAGGCCCACATGGCAGGAACCGGTCGCCACTTTGCGAATATCAACGCTGCCAGCGCAATAAACCCGCGCCCTGCGGTCATATCACGGCCAAAACCGGGTGCCGAGGTGCCAAGGCTTAGATAAGCGCCGGCAATGCCACACAGAATGCCGGTAATGATAATGGCCGAATAGCGCAGTTTCACCACCGATATACCGGCTGTATCCACGGCACCGGGGTTTTCACCAACCGCGCGCAAACGCAAACCATAGCGGGTGCGAAACAGCACCCAATAGGTGGCAAGCACCGCAAAAAAACCGAAATAGATAATCAGGTTATGGCCCGAAATCAGGTTTTGGTAAATCGGCCCGAACACCGGCACATCGGAAAGCGTTTCCGAAAGCGGCAGTTCGATCGGGCGAAACCGCCCGCCAGCTGGCAATTGCGGGGTGTCGCCGCCCTGGCGAAACCAGCTGGCGCCAAGCAAAACGGTTATGCCTGCTGCGAAAAAATTGATCGCCACACCGGAAATCAGCTGATTGCCGCGCAGGGTGATGGATGCAACTCCGTGGATCAGAGCCAGTAATATCGAGGCAATAATGGCGGCAACCATACCAACCCACATACCGCCGGTTTGCCAGCCCCAGCCGCCATCGTAAACCGGCATGGTGGCAATCGCGGAAAACGCACCGGCGGCAAACGCGCCGATCAGCATTTTGCCCTCAAGGCCGATGTCAAAGATACCCGAGCGTTCAGACCAAAGCCCCGCAAGACAGGCCAGCAAAAGCGGGGTTGAAAACCGCACGGCCGAATCCAGAATTTGCAATATGCTGCCAAAATCCATTATGCGGCCCTCTTTTTCATTCGGGTGAACAGGCGTTCAACCGGCATTCGCACCAGATTTTCGAGACTGCCGGTAAACATGATGATCAAGGCTTGAATAACAATCACCATCTGGGCCGGTATCTGCATTTCAAATTGCAATTCCACCCCGCCCTGGGTTAGCGCGCCAAACAAAAACGCTGCCAAAACAATGCCAACGGGGTGATTTCTCCCCATCAGGGCCACGGCAATGCCGATAAAACCGGCACCTTCAACAGCGCCCAGCACCAGCCGCTCGGCTTGGCCCTGCACGGTGTTTACCGCCATCAACCCCGCCAAGGCACCTGAAATCAACATCACGATCATGGTGATTTTTACCGGCGAAATCCCCGCATACACAGCGGCTTTGTCTGATTCTCCGAACATCCGGATTTCATAGCCAAGACGGCTTTTCCAGATCAGTAACCAGACACCGACCGCTGCCAGAAGCGCCATGAAAAAGGTGATATTTGCATCGGAAAACCGGTCAAAATTGATGCCGACCACACCCAGAATATCATGCAAGGTCGGCAATGCCGCCGCTGACGGAAACCGCGAGCTTTCGGGCAATGACCCGTTGGCCTGCAATGGTCCGACCAGCAAATAGGCAATCACCGAACCGGCAATCAGGTTAAACATAATGGTGGTAATCACGATATGTGACCCGCGTTTCACCTGCAAATAGGCCGGAACAGCCGCCCATGCCGCCCCGAATGCCGCTGCTGCCAGCGTGCCGACCAACAGCGCAATGGTCCAGTGTGGCCAGTCAAATGCCAGCATAACAAGGGTAACACCGACACCGGCAATCGCGGCTTGTCCCTCGCCGCCGATGTTGAACAGCTTGGCGTGAAACGCCACCGCCACCGCAAGGCCGGTAAAAATAAAACTGGTGGTGTAATAAAGCGTTGGCCCAATGCCGTCATTCAGCCGGAATGCCCCGTAAACCATCAGTTTAATGGCCTGTATCGGGTCTTTGCCGATCGACAGCACCACCAGCCCCGATACCACAAAAGCCAGTATCAGCGACAAAAGCGGGATCAGAATAACGTCAACCCATTTGGGGATACCAGTGTTCATGCCTCGGCCTCCGGATCAACGCCGGCCATCAGCAGGCCCAGCTCGTTTTTATCGGTATTTTCAGGCAGGCGTTCGCCTTGAATAATGCCGTCAAACATTACCAGAATACGGTCGGATAGCGCCTGAATTTCGTCCAGTTCAACCGAGATCAGCAAAATGGCTTTGCCCGCATCGCGCAGTTTTACGATTTGCTGGTGGATAAATTCAATCGCGCCAATATCAACCCCGCGGGTTGGCTGGCCAATCAACAAGACCTCGGGGTTGCGCTCAATTTCACGGGCCAGCACGATTTTTTGCTGGTTGCCGCCGGAAAAACTGGAGGCCACAAGCTGTGGATTGGGCGGGCGAATATCAAACCGCTCCATCTTGCCTTGTGCATCGGCGAGCATGGCTTTTTGATTGGCCATGCCAAATTTTTTGCTGAATTCCGGTTCGTTATGATAGCCAAGCGCGGTATTTTCCCATGTCTTGAAAGACATCACCAAACCGCGTGCGTGCCGGTCTTCGGGGACATGGCCAATGCCGCGATGGCGGCGTTTCTGTGCGTTGGCCTTGATGGTCAGGTCAATGGAATCGCCTTTCATGATGACCTCGCCGCTGGTGGCAGGGCGAATGCCGCCCAGCACCTCCAGCAATTCGGTCTGGCCGTTGCCTGCCACGCCAGCGATGCCCAAAACCTCACCACGTTTTAGCGAAAAAGATATGTTTTTAAGCCGCTCAACGCCCTGACCGTCTTTGACAACCAGGTTTTTGATCTCCATCACGGTTTCACCAACCGTTGCCGGGGCTTTTTCGACCTCCATGATCACGCTGCGCCCTACCATGGCTTCGGCCAGCTTTGACGGGCTGGTGGTAGCGGTTTCAATGGTTGCGGTCATTTCGCCGCGCCGCATGACCGAAACCGTATCGGTTACATCCATGATTTCGCGCAGTTTATGGGTGATCAGAACAATGGTTTTGCCCTGTTCCTTCAGGTTTTTCAAAATGCGGAACAGGTGGTCGGCCTCGGCCGGTGTCAAAACCCCGGTGGGTTCGTCCAGAATAAGAATTTCTGCCTGTCGATACAGGGCTTTTAAAATTTCGACCCGTTGCTGGAAGCCCACGGAAATTTCGCCAACAATGGCGTCGGGGTCTACGTCCAGTTCATATTCATTGGCCAGACGCTGCAATTCCTTGCGGGCCTTGGCAAGGCTGGGCTTTAGCATGGGGCCATCTTCGGCACCCAGAATTACGTTTTCCAGCACGGTAAAAGTATCAACCAGCATAAAATGCTGATGCACCATACCAATGCCGGCCGCAATCGCGGCGTGGCTATCGGTGATTTCGGTTTCAACCCCGTTGATTTTCACGCGGCCCGAATCGGCTTTGTAAAATCCGTAAAGGATCGACATAAGGGTCGATTTACCGGCGCCGTTTTCACCGACAATGCCGTGAATGGCACCTTTGGCGACGGTCATGGTAATGTCTTTATTGGCCTGCACCGGGCCAAATGCTTTGCTTATGCCGATCAGTTCAATCGCTGGCGGCGTTGGGGCAGCCGCATTTGGCTGCCCCGGGTTTTCAGTTACAGTCATGTCCGATTAGTTAACCGGGCAAGAGCCGTCAGACATATAGTCATGCACAACGATATCGCCAGCAATGATACCGGCACGGGCCGCATCAACAGCAGCGCGCATTTCGTCGGTGATCAGGTCGGCATTGAATTCATCATCTGCCCAGCCAACACCGTCTTCGGCAAGACCCATGGCAATAATACCGGTGGTGAATTCGCCGTTATTCACATCGTTGAATGCGTTGTAAACAGCAACATCAACCCGCTTCATCATTGATGTCAGCATGGTGCCCGGGTGCATATAGTTCTGGTTGCTGTCAACGCCAATGGCATAAATGCCAGCATCCGCAGCCGCCTGAAGAACACCGCGACCCGTGCCGCCAGCCGCTGCAAATACAGCGCCCGAACCGGCTTCGATTTGGGCCATGGTCAGTTCGCCACCTTTAACCGGATTGTTCCATGCGGAACCATCGGTGCCGGTCATGTTGCCGATCAGGTTGATGTCGGGGTTTGCAGCGCGCGCGCCCTGGAAATAACCGCATTCAAATTTGCGGATCAAAGGAATATCCATACCGCCAACAAAGCTGACCGTGTCGGTTTCCGATGCCATGGCAGCCAACAGGCCAACAAGGTAAGAACCTTCGTGTTCGGCAAATACAACCGAACGCACGTTTGGCGCATCAACAACCATGTCGATGATCACAAAGTCGGTGTCGGGGAATTCAGCTGCAACAATGCCCATGGCCGTTGCATTTGAAAAGCCGGCCACAACAACAGGGTTGTTGCCTTGCTGGGCAAACCGGCGAAGCGCCTGTTCACGCTGGGCGTCGGATTGCAGTTCGAATTCACGGTATTCAATGCCGGTTTCCTCGCGGAAACGCTCGGCACCGTTATAGGATGATTCGTTGAATGATTTGTCGAATTTGCCGCCAAGATCAAAAATCAGGGCAGGGGTTGCGCCGCCGCCATGGCTGCCGGCAAACGCCATTGATGATGCGCCAACCAGTGCAGCTGCACCCATAAGAGTTGTAAGTAGTTTCATTTGGTTCTCCCAATATTTAGAAATCCAAACCAACCGCGAACGAAACGCGCGGAAAGCCGGAGATACGATGTGTTAGTAAAGCGGTTCGGGTGGGCAGGGGTCAATGCCTTTTTCATATTTCCTTCATTTCTTGACCTAACGGCCCAAAATTGCCCCTGATGCTGTAGGTAACGTATATTTCATTGTAATTGCAGCGATTTTTGGCCCCGATGGAGGGGTATAATAAGCCATGCGGCGACCGGTGTTTTCAAAGCCTGCGGATTTATAAAAGTTTATCGCGCGGATATTGGTTTCGGCAACCTCTAGAAAGATGTCGAAAATGTTGTTTTGGCTGGTTGATTCGATAAACTGTTGTAGCAACTTGCGGCCGTTTCCCTTGCCTTGTGCGTCGGGATGGATGGCAATTGTCAGCAATTCGGCCTCTGGTCCCGCGATTTGTCCCAAGGCAAAACCACTGTTTGAATGCAAAACAAAAACCGCCGGTCTGGCCAGCATTTTGGCAAATTCTGCGGTTTTCCACGGGCGCGGCGTTGTAAAACACAGCGCATGGATATGTGCCATCTGATCAGGCGTCATCCAGTATCACCGGCGGCTGGTCTTTGGCAGGGGCGGCATCGGCGGCGCGCAAATATAGCGGCGCAGGCGGCGGGGCTTTGCCGGTTTTGGCAAAGGTCTGTCTGGCAAATTCAGCAATATGTGTGATTTCATAAGGGCTTATGGTGCCATGGTTACATAAGCCCGGTTTGGTCAGGGCAATGGGAGGGTGGCCTGTGGCAAAACCCTGTATGGCAAATTTATTGCGCGGCAGTTGCATGCCAACGGTGATTTTTGCAGCACCATTCCCAAGGCCTGCCAGTGCTGCCGCCTCAAACACCGAGACCCCGATGGCCGGAATTTCCAGCGACATCGCCAATCCCCGCGCGGCGGAAACGCCAATACGGGTGCCGGTGAAATTTCCCGGACCAACACAAACCGCAATCAAATTCAGGTCAGACCAGCTGATGGCCGCATCAGCCAAGATTTCCTCAAGCATCGGAAAAAGCCGCTGCACCTGATTTTTACCAAGGGTCTCATGGCGTTGGCCAAGCACCGTATCACCCCGCAACAAAACGGCCGCGCTTTGCGCAGCCGAGGTGTCAAATGCAAGAATTATCGGTGTTTTAGACGGCAACAGGGCGAACCTCGGTCACCTCGGGGATATAATGGCGCAACAGGTTTTCAATACCGCTTTTCAGGGTCATGGTGGATGACGGGCAGCCCGCACAGGCGCCTTGCATATGCAAATAAACCACGCCTTGATCAAAACCGTGAAAGGTAATGTCGCCGCCATCCTGTGCCACAGCAGGGCGCACGCGGGTATCCAGCAATTCTTTGATTTGATTGACAATTTCTTTATCCGGTCCGTCATGTTCCGCATGGCCAACCGTGCCGCTATCATCGGCCATTACCGGATTGCCGGATTGGTAATGTTCCATGATCGCGCCAAGAATGGCGGGTTTGATATGGGCCCATTCAACCGCATCTGTTTTGGTCACGGTTACAAAATCCGGCCCGAAAAACACGCCGGCAACGCCGTCGGACGCAAAAATCAACTGCGCCAATGGCGAGGTAACGGCGCTTTCCTCATTGGGGAAGTCAGCGGTGCCCATTTGCATCACGGCCTGCCCCGGCAGGAATTTCAGGGTGGCAGGGTTCGGGGTGGATTCGGTTTGGATAAACATAATATTGCCTTTCGGGTTATGCCTGATATGGCGGGCCTGACCAAAAAAGTCAAGTAATCGGAAGGGGGTTATAACAAGCGGTTGCGAATTAAATCGGGGCTGGCTATTGATGCGTTTATGCTTTTGAAAAAACCGTTTTATTACATCCGCCATGGCCAAACCGACTGGAACCTTGAAAGACGCTATCAGGGTAGCAAAGACATTCCGCTGAACAAAACCGGAATTATACAGGCCCAAGCGGCGGTTGACAGCCTGAAAAATTGCGGGATCACCCATATTTTCAGCAGTCCGTTAAGGCGCGCACGGGCCACAGCCGATATTTTGAACGCGGCGCTTGGCCTGCCATTGACGGAAATCAACGGATTGCAGGAATGCAATTTTGGTGTGCTTGAGGGCACATTGCGCAGCGGCAAAAGCTTTTCGGATAAATGGCGGGCAGGATACACGCCGGACAAGGCTGAAACCTATGTTGAATTCCAGCAACGGGTATTTGCGGCATTTGATCAGGTATTATCCCATGACAGCGTGCCGCTGGTTGTCGCCCATGGGGCGGTGTTCTGGCCCATTCATGCCCAAACCGGAATAACGCTGGAAGGCACCTTGGCCAATGCGACCGCCATTCGGGTTTTTCCGTCAACAACAGCCGATTCAGGTTGGGATTTTAGCTAACGGCGATAATGGCTTCTTTGGTCATGGCACCGGGAACAACGGTTATTGGCACGGTCATATCTCCGCCCAGTTTGTTGACCAATTGCGTAACCAGCGGCCCGGGGCTGGCGCCGATACAGGCGCCCAGAACCAGCACCCCAACCTCTTTGTCTTCGGAAATCTGTTCCAGCACCGCGTCGGCTTTTTCGCCTTCGCGGATCACCAGTTCGGGTTCAACGCCTTCTTTGTCGATCATCCATTTGGAAAAGACCTTGAAATGTTCCTCGATCCGTTCGCGGGCTTCGGCGCGCATAACGTCGCCGACGCCGATCCAGTGCTGGAATTCCTCGGGGGGGATTATCCCAAGGATCTCAACGCCGCCGCCGGTTTTTTTGGCGCGAATAGCGGCAAAGCGTAACGCGTTCAGGAATTCGGGGCTATCATCCATGACAACAAGAAATTTACGCATTTTTCCGATGCTCCGCTTATGAGATAATTACCCTATATTCACCGATATATGCCAATAGCGCAACCGTTGCCTTCAGGGTTGGATGGTCGATATCGCCGCATTGACCGGCGCATCATATGCGCGAACCGGCAATCCGCGCGCTGCCCAGCCCGGCCCTGTACCCGAACCGGCCATGCCCTCGATGACGTCAATCACGTCGGTCAAACCCGCATCAAACAGTTGTTGGGTCATATAGCCCGAACGATTGGCTGTCCGGCAAATCAACGCCAGGGGGATGTCGGGGTTCTGGTTGCGAATGGCAATCAGTGTCTCAACAAAATTTTCGCTGCGCATCGCGGCTGTCAGGGCAACATCGGCAAGGCCGGTTTCTTGCCATTCAAAAGGCTCGCGGATATCTATCAAAACAATTTCGCCGGCCAAAGCCATTTCCCGTGCCATATCCGGCGTGATTTGGCGTATCTGTGCTGTTGCTGCACTGGCCAGTAACACCATTGAAATTACTTGAAAAAATCCGAATATCTTGCGCATAACATGGCTCCATGAAGTTGATATTCGACAAATTGCATATAAAGAAATGAAAGTAAACTCACAACCGCGTCAGATTATAGAGGCTGGGCAAAACATGAAATTGGCGTTATCTGAACCTATGGTAAAGCTTGAAGAACTGAAAGATATCCATTGGCCCGGGGTTTGGCAGATTCTGGAGCCGATTTTCCGCGCTGGTGAAACCTATCCGTTTGCGCGCGATATCACCGAGGCAGAGGCCAAGAAAATATGGGTTGATGCGCCGCTGGCAACCTATGTCGCCATGCAGGGCAAGACGGTGCTGGGGACGTTTTATATAAAGCCAAATCAACCGAGCTTGGGCGCACATATTTGCAATTGTGGCTATGCGGTTGGTATGGCTGCACGGGGCAAAGGTGTGGCGGGGCTGATGTGTGAATTTTCGCAAACCGAAGCAGTGCGACTGGGGTTTTTGTCGATGCAGTTTAATTTGGTGGTCGAGACAAATTCGGGTGCGCTGGCATTGTGGCACCGCCAAGGGTTTGCCATTGTCGGGACAGTTCCCAAGGCGTTTTTGCACCCCGAAAAGGGGCTGGTTGCGGCGCATGTGATGGTTAAGGAATTGCGGTAACTTTTGCAGGAAGCGGCGAAAAGTAACGTAATTTTGTATAAGTTTTCCGTAGCTTTTTCAGTGGCGCTACTGGCTAAAAGAATGTTTCCACTGACGGGTAGCATAAAGCGAAATCGCC
>Ga0256839_1003264_pt1 | contig 16917 bp, 14 predicted proteins | sample 354166metaG_FD_185968 | JGI IMG/M metagenome (GOLD analysis project Ga0256839, IMG submission 185968) | Hydrothermal vent microbial communities from Mid Atlantic Ridge, Atlantic Ocean - 354-166 | ecosystem: Environmental > Aquatic > Marine > Hydrothermal vents | place: Atlantic Ocean: Mid... | reverse complement strand
TGACCCCCATATCAGTGAAATTCCATCAACCCGCGAACATGCGCACTTTACCGGATTGAAATGTGTTGAACTTTCGCCTGAGACGCTGTCAAAATTTGATGTGGTGCTGATTGCAACGGATCACGACATGACCGATTGGCAATTGATTGCTGACCATGCCAGTCTGGTCATCGATACGCGCAATGCAATGGCCAGCACAACGCCTGGAAAAGCCGTCGTGGTCAGAGCCTGATGTTGCGGGCCCTGATGGGCTCGATTGTGTTGAATAAATATGGGGAGCCTGAAGTGCTCGGGCTGAGAAAGGAAAATAATATCGTGGAAGAACGCAAGGACTTTAAAGGTTCAAAAGTACTGATTGTTGGTGGGGCGGGTTTTGTCGGTTCCAATCTGGCGCATATGATTGCCGCGCAGGAACCTGAACAATTGGTGATCGTTGATAATCTGATTTCTTCTGATCCGGTTAATCTTCCCGATCATAAGTCGGTGAAATTTGTGCCGGGGACGATTACCAATGAGCGTATTTTACGCGAATTGCCGAGGGATCTGGATTATGTGTTCCATCTCTCTTGCTATCATGGCAACCAGTCTTCTATTGAAGACCCGTTGATGGATCATGATAATAACACACTCACCACTTTGAAGCTGTTTGATCATTTGAAGGATTTTAAAAATCTGAAAAAGGTGGTTTATGCGGCGGCCGGGTGTGCGGTTGCAGAAAAAACCTATGGTGAGGCCAAGGCGACCAGGGAAGATGCGCCGGTGTCGCTTTATCATGACAGCCCCTATTCAATCTCAAAAATCATTGGCGAGTTTTACGGCAATTTCTATTTCCGCCAATATGGTCTGCCGTTCGTCAAGGCACGCTTTCAAAATGTTTACGGTCCGCGCGAGATGCTGGGGGCAGGGCGCTGGCGTGGCACGGTGCATACGGTCTGGCGCAATGTTACGCCGACGTTCATTTTTAAATCCATCATGGGCGAGTCGCTGCCGCTTGATAATGCGGGCAATTCAACCCGCGACTTTATCTTTGTGGAAGATATGGCGCGCGGGTTGATGGCCTGTGCACTTAAAGGCGAGGTTGGTGAAATTTATAATCTGGCCTCTGGTCGTGAAACCTCGATCCGTGAACTGGCGGAACTGATTAACAGGATCAGCGGCAATGAAACCCCGGTTGAATTGAAACCGGCCCGCGACTGGGATACCTCCGGCACCCGTTACGGCGACCCTGGCAAGGCGGCAGAAAAGCTGGACTTTAGGGCCGAGGTGACGATTGAAGAGGGGCTGGAAAAGACCATTGCCTGGACCAAGGAAAACATGGGCGAGATTCAACGTTGCATGAGACAGCATGTATCGTTGATGCCTGATATTAAGAAATATCTGTGAGCGGGAACATCTGATGACCAGAAAAATTCTCTCGGTGGTCGGAGCAAGGCCGCAATTTGTCAAGGCGGGCGCGGTCAGTCGTGCTTTTGCGCAGGAGGATAGCCTGCAGGAAATTCTCGTTCATACCGGCCAGCATTTTGATGACAATATGTCTGAAATATTTTTCCGCGAACTGGATATTCCAGCTCCGGTTCACAATCTGGGTATTGGTGGCGGTCCTCAGGGGCAGATGACGGGCCGTATGCTGGAGGGGCTGGAGCAGATCATTATTGATGAGAGGCCCGATATGGTGCTGGTTTATGGGGATACCAATTCGACGCTTGCCGGGGCACTGGCAGCTGTCAAACTGCATATTCCTGTGGTACATGTGGAAGCCGGGCTGCGCTCGTTCAATCGCAAAATGCCCGAAGAAATTAACCGGGTGATGGCCGATCACATCAGTGCGATGTTGTTTTGTCCAACCAGTATCTCGATCAAAAACCTTGCCGATGAGGGGGTCAACGAGAATGTCCATCATGTTGGCGATGTGATGTACGATGCGACGCTGTTTGCCAAACAACGGGCCATGCAGCAATCGACCATTCTCGATACTTTAGGGGTTGCAGACAAGGGCTATAATCTGTGCACCATTCATCGTGCCGAAAGCACCGATAATGAAGTGCTGTTTCGCAAAATGATTGGCTATCTGGAAGCGTTCGGCAAAGAAATGCCGATTGTCTTTCCGGTTCATCCACGCACCAGAAACACCCTTGCCGCCTATGGTATTGAACCTCAAAATATGAAGCTGATCGAGCCGGTTGGGTATTTCGATATTCACCGGTTGCTGGCCGGGGCGAGCCATGTCTTTACCGATTCGGGCGGATTGCAGAAAGAAGCCTATTTCCACAGCGTTCCCTGTGTCACCATGCGCACCGAAACCGAATGGGTGGAGACGGTGGAAGCGGGCTGGAACAGGCTGTGGAGTGAGGATGAGTTCGTGCAACCGCGCCGCAAAATTGATCAATATGGTAACGGTGATGCGGCCAATAAAATTGTCGCCCTGATCAAGGATTATATCGGCTGATGGCAAAGGGCAGCCAAATCAAGACCTTGATAATGACCCTGCAATATGAGCACCGGGCTTCCTATTATGACGACTGGGCGCTCGCTTATCAAAACTCGGACCTGTTTGATTGCCAGATATTCAATCTGATGAAGCAGGGACCAGATGAACTGGCTGCTCTTGTGGGTGAATTTGATCTGTTTATTTTGCTGCACAGTGCTACGGGTGATTCGCTGGACTATCTTCGCCCGCTTACCAATATTCTGGCAGATCGCCGCCGCGGTACTGTGTTGAGCTTCATTGGCAATGAATTCAATTCTCCTTATGTGCCACTGATGGCCAAAGTTGATCTGTTGAAATCCTGCCGGGTCGACATCATCGCGACACAATTGCTTGAAGAAGCTGGAGCCTATATTTATCAAAGCTCAAACGCGAAAATCGTCTCTATTCCCCATGCCCTCAATCCGGATTTATTCCAATCTGGCAAGGTTTATGAACAACGCTCCATTGATATTGGTATGCGCAGCTATCGCTATCCTCCCTATCTGGGTGATAATGATCGTAACGCGATTATTGACTATTTTGTTGAGCATGGTGAGGCGCTGGGACTTGACTGCGATATCAGCACGACCAAGCGTTTCACACCGGAGAAATGGGCAGAATTTCTTGGAAACTGCAAGGCGGTTCTGTCGACGGAAACCGGCAGCTGGTATCTGCAACCTGATGACGATCTTGCAAAACAGGTGCATGATTATGCCCAAAAACAGCGTTCGGGCATTGTCATTGGCGAAGATAGCCCTCTGCGAAGCCTGGTGCGTCACCTGCCAGCGGTGGTCAAATCTCCGCTCATGAGCCTGTTGAAAAATGGACCGATCAAATATGGAGTTTTCGAGGATGAAAAACTTGATTTTGATGCGGTCTATGAGCGGTTTTTCAAAACCGCACCGCGTTGTCCAGCCTATTCAAAGGCCATTTCATCGCGCAATTTCGACGCCATCGGCACCCGGACCTGCCAGATCATGTTTCCTGGCCGCTTCAACGATATTCTGGTTGCTGACAAACATTATATACCGCTTGAACCCGACTTTTCGAACATCGACGAAGTTGTGGAAAAACTGCGTGATAAATGTCTATGGAATTCTATTGTTGGTGAAGCCCATGACATGGTAATGGAAAGCCATACCTATAAGCACAGGGCCAAGCAGACCTTCGGGATTATCGAGGAAGCGCTCAATGGTTCATAAAAGGAAATAGCAATTTAATGGCAAAAAGCAAACCTTCGTTGGCAGAACCTTATCTTCTGCTATACCGCTATAGACGATTGCTATGGGATAGCGTCAAAAGCTCTCTTAAAGCCCGCTTTGCCGGCTCTCTTTTCGGTATGGGTTGGATTGTTATTGGACCGCTGATGCTACTGGTTTTATATGGCATTATCTATGCTGTGATTTTCAAAATCCGTCCCCTCAACCTTTCTCTAGCTGACTATATTCTCTATATTTTCGCTGGATTAATCCCGTTTATTGCATTTTCGCAGGCGCTTTCAGCCGGGGCTGTTTCGCTCAGTAATGACCCGGGGTTATTGCTCAACAAGGTGTTTCCGGCAGAACTTTTGCCGGTGCGTGAAGTGATCGCCAGCGGTTCTATGATTATTGCCGGGGGAATGGTGGTGATTGTTTATAAACTCTTTATGGGTGGGATCAGCTGGACATGGCTTTTGCTGCCACTGGTGTTGATATTGATGGCGATGACGTTGATTGGCATGGTGTGGGCCCTGTCGCTGGCCAATCTGATGGTCAAAGATGTGCAGCAGATGTTAACCTATATTATTATTCTGCTGCTTGTCGCCAGCCCAATAGCCTATACACCAGATATGATCCCTCCATCTCTGAAAATATTGCTCTATATCAACCCGCTGGCCTATTACGTGATGACATTCCAGAGCATTCTGGTGCTGGGTGAATTGCCTCCCCTGCCGATTTTAATTGGTGTCGTTGTCATCGCTCTTGTGTGGTTTCACGGTATGTATGGTATTTTTAAAAACGGCAAACTGGTGTTGTCGGACAATATATAGGAGCGCTTTATGACACGCGATACCGCCGCGATTACAGCGCGCAATCTTTCCAAAGTATATAAACTATACGACAATGTGCAGGACAAGACCATTGATCTGCTGGGGCTTAACTGGATGTTTTTCTGGCGCAGGATCACAACCCGAAGCTTTTCAGCCCTAAAGGATTTGAACCTCAACATCAAGCATGGCGAGAGGGTTGGCATTATTGGCCAGAATGGCGCGGGCAAAACTACGTTGCTCAAACTGATAACCGGAGCCATTTCTCATACTGAGGGCGAGCTTGAAATCAATGGTGAAATTCAGGCCCTGATGCAGGTTGGTCTTGGGTTTCATCCTGAATTTACTGGGCGTGAAAATATTGAGGCCTCGCTGCTTTATAGTGGCCTAAACGATCAGGAAAAAACAGAGGCAACGCTGGATATTATTGATTTTTGTGAGCTGGGCCAGTTTCTCGATCAGCCATTCAAGACCTATTCGCTTGGTATGCGCGCGCGCCTGCAATTTGCCTGCGCAACTGCAATCAAACCCGATATTCTGGTGATTGACGAAATTTTGGGGGCAGGGGATGCCTATTTTTCCCTCAAATCCTCGGCGCGCATGGAGAATTTAACCAAATCGGGATGTACGTTGCTGTTGGTCTCCCATTCAATGGCGCAGATTTTGCAGTTTTGTGAGCGGGTGATCTGGATCAAGGACGGTAAGGTTGAACAGGAAGGGCCTGCGCTCAAAGTTGTAAAAGCCTATGAGCACTGGATGCATGAAAAATCGCTGGCCAGCGGTTTGGTCAATGCAACGGCAAAGTCTCGGCCGAGAGATGATATGCGGGAGGATCGCGATACTGACGAGGCCGGGGAGACGCCTGCAGCCACGACAGAAGAAAACGGAAATCTAGCAGACACGCTAGAGAAATCACCCAAAGAAGAAGCCGCAACTGAGCTGGTAAAGGCTTCTGGTGAAGCAAAAGGTTTTGATGAGACATCGCGTTGGGAAACAGATGGTGCCGAATTGCGAATACACGACATCCGGTTGCTGGATGAAAATCAGCAGCAGAACCGGATATTCAATCCCGATACAAATATGACGGTTGAAATACAGATTGAAGCGCAAAAAAACGGCACTTTTCCGTGCGCCGTGGTGGTTCATATCATGTCGGAGGATGGTCGAAGTGTCATATGGAGTAGCAGTGAGACTTATTCCTTGAAGGTCAAACGCGGAGAAATCACTTTGGTTTACCTGGAATTTGCTCCTTTAATGCTCAATAAAGGACGCTATAATGTTGCATCTGCCTTGTTTGATCAGATTGTACCACTGAATAAGGCCGCAGCCTATCGTTATGATCTAATTTCCCGTGGCTATGGATTTGTGATTACAGATGCTTATGATGGCAACGATTCTCTCTTTCGACATCCAGCTACATGGAGCGAGGCGGAAAATCGGATATCCTGACAGATTGCATCATCATCATTCTATGATAAGAGTGATTTTTTGTGTGACCTATTATTGCCTTTACCGGCTTTTCAAAGATGAGTGTAATTAATGATAATCTGCCCCGAATGTGCAAGCAGTCTAGAGCTCGACGAAATTAGCGCTTCTCAACAGGCCGTTTGTGGCAAGTGCGGTTGGCAACAGCTCAATCATGAAGGTATTCCGGATTTTTTGACTAAGGACGACCGCAATAATGAGATGTTTCGGGACTACGTTGAAAACTATGATGATCTGGCTCAGATTAATCTGGAAAAAAGCAATATTGATCGCCGTTTTTTGCATAACCAGTCGAAGAACATTATTCGCTATCTGGATGATGTAAAGGGCAAAAATGTTTGCGACGTCGGGTTTGGACAAGGGTTTCTAACCCGCGAACTCATAGCTGCGGGGGCAACTTCTGTAACTGCTGTTGATGTTTCGATAAGCTATCTCAAGCAGATTGTCGATAAACCTGATATTTTGCCATTGCAGACTAATGCGGAAAACCTACCGTTTCGAGAAGAATTTGATTTGATTGTCTCGACAGATGTTATTGAGCATGTGCTGAATATCGGGTCTTTCCTCTATTCTGTAAACAGGGCGCTAAAACCAGGTGGGATCGCCTGCATCAGAAGCCCTTACCGCGAAGGCTTGCTGCAGTATTCTCCGCATACCGGGTTTGGCCACCGTTTTTGTCATTTGCGGAGTTTCAATAAAGATATTTATAATATTTATATGAGACAGGCCGGATTTTCCGCCCCAAGCTTTCACCTTGATGGTTACAGCTTGGGAACGCCTAGGGAGTATCTTTATGATACAACCTGGAAAAAAATTCAGTATGGAAAACTGTCAGCCTGGCTTTCCAAATATGCAGAACATCCTGCGGATGTAACCATGTGGAACAGCTATTTAAACCGTCTGATTATGAAACCTATTGAAATTGTTGTGATCGCACAAAAAGTGAGAGAGCTTTGAATGTCAAAAGTGATTGAACAACTTCTTTTTACAGAACTGGAGGTTTCTGCCGATGCTGATGTTGCCAGTCCGGTTTTTATTCTTGGGGCACCGCGAACAGGAAGCACAACTATCTACAAAGCCATGGCGACTTATTTTAAACTGCCATTTATTGCGAATATAACAAACGACCATTTTTCCGAAACACCGATCGTCGGGATGGCGATTCAAAAATCCATGCCCGCCGAAATATCCTGGCAAGCCAGTTACGGAAAGACAAAAGGGACATTTCAACCTTCGGAAGGGTCTGCGGTGCTTGGCAATTGGTTTGGTGGCGGACACCCTTCTCAGGTTGTCAGCCATGAAATCAAAGTTGGCATGCAGGAACATTTTATTCTTACTCTGAATGCCATACAAGAGCTCTTCGGTGCACCTTTGCTGACAAAAAACCCTTGGAATTGTTTCCGAGTAAAATATTTGGCGACAGCCTTGCCAAAGGCTCGGTTTATTTGGTTGCAGCGCGATCTTGTTGAAACGGCTAGTTCTGACTTGTATGCGCGTTATGTGAATCAGGTAGATATTAATGATTGGAATTCAGCAACTCCGGCCAATTATAAAGAACTGCAAAAGTGTTCGCCTGTTACGCAAGTGGTGGAGAACCAGTTTGAGTTTAACAAGGCGCTCCAGGAGAACTTGAATCGTTATGCAAAGGGGCGGTGGATTAATATCTGGTTTGAGGATTTTTTGACAAAGAGGGATGAAGTGCTTGAAGCTATTGCCTCGCGCTTAAACCTTGAACCGTTCGACCAGCACACTTCCGTGCCATTTGATGCTTCTGAAAAAAAGGCATTATCAATAGATGAACAGCAAAAAATTGCAAATTATATAAAATCCAGTGAGCATTATAAAAGACTCAATAGTATGAGATACAATGGAAAAGAATAGAGACAGGGTGCCCTTGCGGGTTGTTTTTTTCGGGGATTCTATCTGTGTCGGGCAGGGGGTTTCTCTTTATAAGGGCTGGGTGACACGTATTGCCCAGGAACTTGACGAGCTGGGCAATCGCCGTGGCCACGAAGTTGTGGTGGTCAATTCCTCGATTAATGGTCGCATTACCCGCCAGGCCCTGGAAGATATGCCTTATCACGTGCAATCTGGTGGGATTGATGTTCTGCTTGTGCAATTTGGCATGAACGACTGTAATTATTGGGAAACCGACAGAGGGTTGCCACGGGTCAGTCAAAAGGCATTTGCGGCCAATCTGGAAGAAATTATTTCACGCGGACGGCGGTTCGGGGCGAGAAAGATATTGTTGAATAACAATCACCCCACCTCGCGCACAAAAGATACCTTTCCCTACACGGAGTTGACCTATCAGGACAGCAATGAGGAATACTGCCAGATTGTCAGGGACCTTGCAGCTCAGCTGGGTGATGAAGTTGTTTTCAATGATGTTGAAGCGTATTTCAATGAGCAAATAAGGCAAGGCGTTGACATCAATGAGTGTCTTTTGCCCGACCGTCTGCATTTGAGTAAAATTGGTCATCAGATTTATTATGACTTCCTGTCTCCCGTGATTATTAAAGGCGTTCAGGAATTATTATGATCAAGAGTGTTTTTGGCTTCCTGCAAGGTAAGAATGAAATCGGCGACGAGGAAACCGTTAAAAAGGATAATCAAAAAAGAGGGCTGGAATTTTATGCTCTGGGTGATGTGGATACGCCGAAAAACACCAGGCAGACGCTTAACATTCTGCTGTTGGCGGATAATCGGCATGAAGCCAATGTGGTGCAGGATCACATTAATGCTTTTGGCAAACATTCAAGGCATAATGTATTTGTCGTCAATCCGATTTGGCAGTCCCTGGAGCGGTGCTGCCAGATTGAGAAGATTGATGTCATCCTCATCCATTATTCCATTTTGACCTTGAGTGATTATTTCCTGCCAGAATATAATGCCGAGATTATACGCAAATTTAGCGGACCCAAGGCTCAGATTATTCAGGACGAGTGTCGTTGGATCAACAGGATGAAAGACAGGATGGTAGATCTGGGGATCGGCGCTGTATTTTCTTCTCTCGGTGTTGGGAATATGCAGAAAGTATATGGTGGAACACCATTGCGAAATGCCCGCTTTTATAGCTGCCTGCCGGGCTATATTCCTGTGTACATGAAAGAGATTGAAACGCTACCCATATCCGAGCGGCCGCTTGATATTGTATATCGTGGCAGGGAGCTTGCTTACTGGTATGGAAAACATGCGCGTGAAAAGTCTGAAATTGCTAATCACATGTTGCGGCTTTGTGGTCACTATGGGGGGTTGATCGATATTTCAGCTAAGGAATCTACCCGTATATATGGTGATGACTGGCTGAAATTTGTTGCTTCAGGACGCACAACGCTTGGTGTTGAGGGCGGTGTTTCAATTTTTGACTTTGATGGAACTGTTGAAAAAGGGACGAATGAGTATTTGGAAGATCACTCCGGGGCTTCCTTTAAGGAGGTTTTTAGAAAAGTGTTGAAGCCCTATGAGGGGAATATTATACACAAAACGATTACGCCAAGAATTTTTGAATCGATTTGTTTAAAAACTGCTCTCATTCTATATCCTGGAAATTATAATGGCTTGCTCAAGGAAAATATTCATTATATTCCGCTGTCACCAAATGGCGAAAATGATAAAGAAGTTGCCAAAAAATTGAAAGATCACGCCTATTTGCAAGAACTCGTCGATAGAACATTTATTGATATTGTCGACAGGGAGGAATTGCAGGCTTCCTATTATGTGGAAAAGGTCGAGGACGCCTTGATGCTTTTAACTGAATAAAACAGACGGAAGAACGCTTAACCTTTATGCCATCGCAAAAAAACATACTCCTGCTTTACGCTGAAGCAGCCTGTCATACGGGAACAGTTGAGTTGCATGTCAACTCATTCAAGCAATATAGTCGATATAATATTGTGAAACTGGATTCCCATGTTGCCGGGCAGATGGATCTGGATGTCACGCTGTTTGATGCCATTGTTTTTCATTATTCAATCGTAATTTCATTGCCGCAATATGTGAATGATAGTCTTGCCGGCAAAATCAGTGCGTTCAATGGTCCGAAAATACTGTTTATCCAAGATGAATTTCGTTGGGTAAATCGCACGATGAAAGCGGCTGAGGAGCTTGGTATTTCTGTTGTTTTCACGGTGGTCAATAAGGATGTAATCCGCAAAATTTACAACAGCAAATATTTTGACAACGTGCGTTTTGAGCAGACCCTGACCGGGTTCATCCCGGAAAACCTACTTGAGCATAAAGTGCCGGATTATAACAACCGAACGATTGATATCGGGTATAGGGCGAGGAAATTGCCCGGCTGGTGTGGATCATTCGCAATCCAAAAATGGCAGATTGGTGCTAAAGTACTCGCTGATGCAAGAAAACACGATCTTCGATGCGATATTGCTATGTCGGAAGCCAGCCGCATTTATGGCGATAGCTGGATTCAATTCATGTGCTCGTGTCGGGCAACGCTGGGGACCGAGAGTGGGGCCAGTTTTGTTGACTTTACCGGTCTGGTGCATCAGGAAATTGACCAATATGAAGCGGCTAACCCGGATGCATCTTTCGAAGAGGTGCGTGACAGGTTTCTGGAAGGAAGAGACGGAGAAATTGTCATTCACGTGATTTCCCCGCGCATATTTGAGGCGGCCGCATTAAGGGTGCTGATGGTACTTTATCCGGGCACTTACTCTGGCGTTTTGAAGCCTGGGCGTCATTATGTGGAGCTTTTACCCGATCATTCTAATATGGATGAGGTTGTGGCAATACTGCGTGACCCAGAAGAGGCTGGTGCGATTATTCAGAGGGCCTATGATGAGGTTGCCTGCTCATCTGAATGGACACATGAAAGTTTTATTGGGCATTTTGATTGCGTCGCAGGTCAGGAGTTTAAAAAATATGCTTATACCGGTCAGAACAGGCAGGTGATTGAAACGGTTAATCAGCATATTAAGCAACTAGAGAAATCAGTGCTCCCATCGGCCGAGCACGCAAGAAAACTTGCGGCTCTGGAAAGTGTCGGCGCTAAAGGTGCAAAAAAACTGAGATTGCGAATGTGGCTGGCTAACTGGCTGAACAGATCGCGAAATTTGGCAGGTAATTTGATTGATCGCTTCTTGCCATCGTTTCTATCGCGCCCAATATTGCGCTTTTCGCATTCAGCCGCGCATAGAATAAAACCAATCATTAAAAAAGTTCTGCTGAAATATTGATTGAGAATGCCTTCACTGAAAGACCTATAATTCCATCTCGAGACAGTCTTGTCTAAGGGAAGGAAAATGTGCTGAGCGGGGGTTCTTAGCGTTTTATTTTATTAATTTCATTCAGGATCGATCAAAGGTTTCAGCCCCAAAATATCAGCGGGCGACAATCAGGGGATGGTTAGAATTCTCACCTTTAAACACTATTGTTTTACCCGTCATTTACGTATAATAGATGGATTTATTGGCGGGAAATTTTTCTAAATCTGCTTAAATCGACTTACGGATCAATCATTTGATCTGGCCTTCTATTGATAAGGCCAATTTTCTAACCTGAAGGTTTTATATGTGCGGCATTGCAGGAATGGTTAGTCTATCGGGGCAACCGATTGACCATCTGGAACACAATCTTGAAGTAATGGGGAAGTTGATTGCTCACCGCGGCCCGGATGATCACGGCATCTGGTGTTCTGCAAATGGAAATGCGGGGCTTGCCCATCGCAGATTGAGCATCTTGGATTTGTCCCCGAGCGGGGCACAGCCCATGAAAGGCCCCAATCAGACCGCTATTGTTCACAATGGGGAGGTCTACAACTATATCGAGTTGAATGATCGGCTGAAAGATAAATGGCAATTCAAAGGTAGCAGTGACACCGAGGCTGTGTTGGCTGCCTATGCCATTCATGACGAGGATTTTGTCTCCGAGCTGCGCGGCATGTTCGCCACTGCCATCTTCGATGAAAAGGAACAGAAATTAATTGCAGTAAGAGATCGCTTTGGCATTAAGCCGTTTTATTATGCGGTAGTGGGCGATGTGTTTTATTTTGCTTCTGAAGCCAAGGCAATTTTGCCTTTTCTCGATAATATCGAAACCGATCCCGACGCTCTTGCCCAATATCTGACCTTTCAATACGTAATTGACGACCTGACCCTGTTTCGGGGCATCCGACAATTGATGCCGGGGCATATGCTGGTTTTGCAAAATGGTTCGGTACAGATTCGACGATACTGGGATGTTGATTATAAAATAGACTGGGATCATTCTCCGACCTATTTTTATCGTCAATTGCGCGAATTGCTTGATGACAGTATCAATGTTCACCTAAGAAGTGATGTGCCGATTGGCGGCTATATGTCTGGCGGTATTGATTCCAGCCTGATGTCCATCCTTGCAGCGCAGTCCAGCCCGCAAAACAGGCAATGTTTCCACGGGAAATTTACCGACCATCCTGGCTATGATGAAAGTGGCTATGCCGAGATAGCTGCCAAGAGTGCCGCCGCAGACCTTCACCAGATAGAGATCACTTCGGATGATTTTCGTGATAATATCAGCAAGATTATTTATCATCTCGACTTTCCAGTTGCTGGTCCCGGGTCCTTTCCCCAATATATGGTATCGCAACTGGCAGCGGAAAAGGTGAAAGTCGTGCTGGGGGGGCAGGGCGGAGACGAGATTTTTGGCGGCTATGCGCGTTATCTGGTTGCCTATCTGGAACAGTGTATTAAGGCTTCGCTTGATGGCACCTCAAAAGATGGCACTTATGTTGTGACCCTGGAATCGATTTTGCCTAATATGGGAATGTTGCGCGAATATAAGCCTATGATCCGGCAATTGTGGAGCGATGGCCTTTTTGGTGAACTTGACCAGCGTTATTTCAGGCTGATCGACCGTTCTGCAGATATGACCGATGAAGTGGACTGGTCGGAACTCGACAAGGAGGGCGTTTATCAGCGGTTTGAAGCGATATTTAATAATCAGCAAAATGTGCGCCAAGGTGCATATTTTGATAAGATGACTCATTTTGATTTCAAGTGCCTGCTACCTGCACTGCTGCATGTGGAAGACCGTATGAGTATGGCTCATGGGCTTGAATCGCGCGTGCCTCTGCTAGATCATAAGCTTATAGAGTTTGCAGCTACGGTCCCTGCTGATATTAAATTTGAATCCGGAAATATGAAGCACATGCTAAAAGTTGCTTTCAAGGATGTTCTGCCGCAGGAATTGTTGAATCGCCGGGACAAGATGGGCTTCCCTGTTCCGTTGAAAGAATGGTTCAGTGATGATCTAAAGGATTTTGTCGGGGATATATTTTCCAGCGAACAGGCAAGTTCCAGACCCTTTATGCGCAGTGATAAGGTGCTGAAGAGCTTTGGCCATGAGGCCCGGTTCTCAAGAAAAACATGGGGCTTGCTCAGTCTTGAATTGTGGCATCAGCAGTTCCATGACAAGGCCGCAGAATGGAAGGCGATGGCTAGATGACTCAAAATGACAAGCCTTTGCAGGAAACTGTAGACAAAAAGAATTCCGAATTCTGGGATACATTGTGCGGTAGCCAGTTGGCTGAACAACTTGGTATTAAAGATGATTCCGAGCAAAGCCTCAAGAAGTTCGATGATTGGTATTTCGAGTTCTATCCTTACCTTTACACCCATATTCCCTTTGCTGAAATGGCTGGTAAACGGGTTCTGGAAATAGGGCTGGGTTATGGCACGGTTTCGCAAAAAATAGCTGAATCGGGGGCTGAATATCACGGGCTTGATATTGCGGCCGGTCCGGTGGATATGGTCAATCTGCGAATGCAGCGTGGGGAGCTGAATGGCAAGGCAGTGCAGGGGAGTATCCTTGAGCCGCCTTTTGATGCCGGGTCATTTGACTGGGTTGTGGCTATAGGCTGCTTGCATCATACGGGCGATCTTGCGGGCGCAATTGATCAGGTTCACCGTTTGCTCAAGACCGGTGGTGAAGCAATGATCATGGTCTACAATGCCTGCTCCTATAGGCAGTTCCAATCTAGTCCAATTCAAACACTAAAGCGCCTGTATTCCCGACCAAAAGGAATTGAGGAAATCAGAAATACCGATGGGGCGGAAAAGTCCCGTGGGGCCTATGACACAAATACCGATGGTGATGCTGCGCCACAAACTGAATTTGTGACCAAGTCTGAATTGAGCGTGATGTTTGAGAAATATTCAATTTCTTCACTGGTGACCGAGAATATTGGCGAGGATGGTGTTTTCAGGGCTTTTGAACGCAGCCGTGCTTTGAAATTCGGGAAATATGTTGGACTGGATGTATATTGCCACGTGGTCAAAACCCAATCTGAAACTGATTGAGCTTTATCAGCGAGCAGAAAATGAAATATTCCAATTACACCCGGTAGAAAGTTGAATATCAGAGCATTCGTGCGTATCGAGCTTGCATCCGGCCGCCGCGAGGGCGATGCATTAGCTCCGGTCGGTTACGCCCTCAAATTGATCTCGTCAATTAGGAAGCCGGGCTTCAATCGCGACATTAGACTGTTTCTCATTTAGATGGAAACAGTCAGGCTTCGAAGAGAAGCCCGGCGCGTTGCGCCGCACCCGCGTAGGCTGGGGCTTAGCCCCAAATTGCCGTGAGCGAAAAAAACAAGAGCGTTTCTATCCAATGATGAAAAGCTCTAGTTCTTTTATGTAATCATGAAAGAGCTAATGATTATGCCTAATTTTTCGCGGGCAGTTTCAGGTGGCTGTGAATAGCCGATATGCCATGCTCGTCATACCATTGCAGCATGCGCCGGATTGTTTCATCAAAACTGATCTTTGATGTCCAGCCAAAATCAGCTTCAGTTTTTGACGGGTCCAGCACGACGGCTGGAACGTCATCATCTCCCGGCGGCACCACAGGCACTTCGCCTGGATCAATATTAAGATATGTGGCCACGGCATCGAACACATCCTTGATGCTCTTACCTTCGCCGGTCGAGATATTGTAAATGCCGGTCGGCGCATCCTCGGTCATCATCACGCCCATGACATCGATGAAATCTTCCATGTCAAGAAAATCGCGTTGCGTGTCTGAGCAAAAACAGCCCTTGCCTTCTTTGATGCGGGTGTAAAAGGTCGGGATCGGTCCAATCGAAAGCCTTGGGCCAGTAATATTGGCCAGACGGAGTGATACGGTTGGTGTCGCCCCCATCATCATGAACTGCTCACCGGCTGTTTTCGATATGCCATAGCTGGTAAAGGGGCGGGTTGGCGCATCGGCAGGAATAGGCACCACATCAGGGCGACCATAACAAAGCGCCGTCTGGAAATTGATCAACCGTTTGACGTTGGCTTTTTCAGCCGCACGCGCCACAATAATACTACCAATGACATTGCTATTGGCATCTTCCTGCCAGTCATCAGGATCTTTGTAGGCTGCCGCACTATGAATGACGTGACTTGGCTTGAAATCTGAGAAACACTTTTCCACCAGATCCTTGTCTGTCACGCTGCCTTCAACAACGGTCAGCCCCTTGATGCCGTCGGGAACGACTTCGCGTCGCCCCGTGGCAAAATTATCAAGTACAAGAATTTCATGGCCCTGCGGCAGAAATTGTTCAACCAGATTGGAGCCAAGGCAACCAGCCCCACCCGTTATTAAAATGCGCATATAAACAAGCCCCTCTACTTGGCGTCGTCTTTGGCTTCTTCATGCTTGAGATGAGTATAGCCGCCATGAACACCAAATTCGTCGAAATAGGCCACAGCCTCGGCAACAATGGTCTCCAGCGGAGTAAATTCGATATTGCCAAAATCCTCAAAGGTCTTAGAGGGATCGATCAGGATGGAGGCTACATCGTCGTCTCCCAGGGGGCGAACATCTGGTTCAGGATAGACATTGATGCGCATTGCTTTGACCATGGCATCATACAGCTCGATAATCGGCACATCGGTGCCCGACGAGAAGTTATATTCTCCCTTGCCAGCCCCATCCGCAGCCTTGATGACATTGTTCGCCAGATCTTTGACAAAAACGAAATCGCGGCGCGCTTCAGTGACGAAGCATTTCTTACCGGCCTTCAATCGTTCATAAAAAATCGGTACAGGGCCTGAAACATTGCGCGGCCCAACGACGTTGGCCAGCCGGAAGGAAACGTAATCAAGACCTGACAGTTTCAGATATTGCTCAGTCGGCGTCTTGGAGATTGAATAGCTCGAATTATCCGGCAAAATCGGGTGATTGAGGGTAATTGGGCTTTCAACCGGATCGATGCCATAGCAAAGCGCGGTTTGGAAATAGATAAAGCGTTTGACATTGTTGTCCATCGACGCGCGAATGAGTGCAGCACCCCCCGCAGCATTGGTCAAACAGTCATTATACCAGTCTTCCGGGTCCTTGTAGGAAACGGCGGTATGAACAACAATGTCAGGCTTAAATTCAGCAAATAATCTGTCTACCAGTGGCTTGTCGGATATTGATCCCTTGACAAAAGTCAGATTTTCGTTCTCGTCGGGAAGATGTAGTCTGCGACCGGTTTCGAAATTGTCCACGGCCAGCACTTTATCGCCCCGTTCGATAAACATTTCAGCGACATGTGAACCCACCTGGCCACAACCACCAGAAATAAAAACCTTCATAATTTTTTCCTGTAAACTAATACGTTTGCTTGTCTGAAAATGAACAATCGCAGCAGTATGATGCCAGATTGTATCCTTTGACACGGCTTGCCAATACCATCCCATCCAGCTGAGCTGCAAGGGTAATTCTAACTTCTGGCATTACACTGTGTACAAATCCATTTTCTTCGCAGGTATTTCGACCTTTTTGCTCGAGCTGTCAACCACCGATTGGCAACTTCCACCATTGGTATATGAATTGATCCGGACCATTTTCGGGGTTGGTCATTCTGCGTCAATTTTTATTTTGGTTTGTGGTTGATGTTATGGATTTTGGTTGTTGTTTTGCGGCATTTACAGGGGGAGATCATCATGTTAGTGCGAGGCCAATC
>Ga0256839_1003263_pt1 | contig 16918 bp, 18 predicted proteins | sample 354166metaG_FD_185968 | JGI IMG/M metagenome (GOLD analysis project Ga0256839, IMG submission 185968) | Hydrothermal vent microbial communities from Mid Atlantic Ridge, Atlantic Ocean - 354-166 | ecosystem: Environmental > Aquatic > Marine > Hydrothermal vents | place: Atlantic Ocean: Mid... | reverse complement strand
CAAGCGCAACGCCCCGCCCGTTCAAGGCCGTCTGCAAGACAACCGAATAATCCGGAACCCGGATCTCTGGCAGACCGGGTGCAAGAGGCTGGCCTGTCGCATTCAGAAAATCCTGCCAGGATATGCGCGCGTTCTCAAGCTTGACCAGAGAATGCCCCGCATGGGCCAAGGGCGCGTCAAGCATGCCGTTTCGCTTGATGTATTCGGGCGATGCAAGGGCCACGAGCCATTCGGGCGTGAAGGGCCTGGCATCGTCCTGCGGGCCAACATTGGAGTCAAGGCGCAGACCCAGATCGCAGTCGCCCAGAGCGCCCGTCACCTCGCCACCGGTCAGCCGGTAGTTCAGAGTGACATCCGGAAACTCGCGCCGGAAATCGGCAATTTGCGGGATCAACCAATGTGCGGCGAAGGACGTTGACAGCGATAACGTCAGCGCATTTTCCTGCGCGCCAGCCCGCGAAATCCTGTCAATGGCGTCCTCAAGGGCCGAAAACGACAACTGGACGGCGCGAAACAGGGTGTCCCCGTCCCCGGTCAGGGCCAGGCCCGATTTTTCGCGCACAAACAGGCGCGTTCCAAGGTGCGCCTCCAGGGTCGCGATATTCTTGCTGATCGCCGGTTGGGTCACGTTCAAAATGGCCCCGGCCCGGGTAAAACTCAGCGTCCGGGCCGCCGCTTCAAAGGCGAACAATGCCTGGGCTGATGGCAGTTTTTTGCGTAGGGTCATGACCGCAGGTTATCTGCTTCATGAAATTAAACAACATTCCAATGGGCCGGAACACATGATCTATTCCAGAAAGACAAATCCCTTGCAGTTGGAAAACAGAGTTGGCCGACCCTCGCCGCCGCAGAAAAAGGGCTCCCGCGTCGCAAGATGCCGCGCAGTCGCCCCCATTTATCACGAGAACCGCGCCTGTCCATGACATCCTGAGCGATGAACAGGCCGTCGCCATCGAAGAAGCCGCCGAGGACATTCTTGAAAAAGTGGGTGTCGAGGTGCGCCACGAGCCAAGCCTGCAATTGCTGAAGGCGGCCGGGTGCCGGGTTGATGGCGAACGGGTGACGTTTGAACGCGGGTTCTGTCGCAGGTTGGTGAAGGAAAACGCGCCGTCCGAATTCGTGCAGCATGCAAGGAACCCGGAAAAGTCGGTCAGGATCGGCGGCGATGCGATGGTCCTGGTGCCGGTCTATGGCCCGCCCTTCGTGGCGGCCAGCGATATCGAGCGGCGATACGGAACCCTGGACGACTTCAACAATTTCGTGCGTCTGGCGCATATGAGCCCTGAACTGCACCACACCGGCGGCCCCATATGCGAGCCGACCGACATTCCCGTGCCCAAACGCCATCTGGACATGAACTATGGCCACCTGGCGCTGTCGGACAAGTGCTTCATGGGGGCCGTGACCTCGAAAGAGCGGGCCGAGGACACGATAACCATGTGCGAGATTGTGTTCGGCAAGGAGTTCGTGGCAAACAATTGCGTGGTCGCGGCCCTGATCAACCTGAACTCGCCGCTGGTGCTGGACGAAACCATGCTGGATGCCGCGCATGTCTATGCGGCGGCGGGTCAGGCGACGGTCATCACCCCGTTCATGATTGCAGGCGCCTCAAGCCCGACCACGGTTGCCGGTCTGGTGGCGCAGTCGCTGGCCGAAACACTGGCCGGCATGGCCATCACCCAACTGGTTCGCCCCGGCGCACCGGTGGTGTTCGGGTTCATGATGCTGGGCATGTCGATGCGCTCGGGCAGCCCGATCCGCTATGACGAAACCTGGAAATCCATGTTGGTCGCCGGCCAATTGGCGCGCCGCCTTGGCGTGCCCTATCGCTGCGGCGGGTCGTCCTCGAATTCCAAGCTGCCGGATGCGCAATCGGGATGGGAAGGCGCGATGTATCTGCTGTATTCCATGCTGGCCGGGGCCAACTTTCTGATCCATGCAACAGGGACGCTCGAAGCCGGGCTGGTTGCCAATTTCGACAAGTTCCTGATCGACTGTGACATGCTGGGGGCTGCGTCACGCATGATGTCGGGCGTTGATACAAGCGTGGATGCACTGGCGTTTGATGCGATTGCAGAAGTCGGCCCTGCCGGCAATTTCCTGTCCTGTGCGCATACAATGGCGCGATACAAGTCGGTGTTTTACCAACCCTCCAATGCGGACGGCGAGTCTTTTGAACAGTGGACGGCGGCAGGTGGCCTCGATTCCGCGGAGAGGGCCGCAAAACGACGCCAGGACATGCTGGCAAGCTACCAGGCCCCGCCGTTGCCGGCGGGCATTGATCAGGCCCTCAGGGCCTTCATGGATGCACGCCGGGCCGTGCTGCCGGACAGTTTCGCATGAAGAATACGCAGGAACATCAGACCATGAGCAAAGACCCGCTGTTGCAACCACTGACCATCCGCGGGCTGACCCTGAAAAACCGGGTGATGAGCACTTCCCATGCCTCGGGCATGGATGACGAGAACATGCCCGCCCTGCGTTATCAGCGCTATCACGAGGAAAAGGCCAGGGGCGGGTTGGCCCTCACGATGTTTGGCGGCAGCTCCAACATCGCGCCGGATTCGCCCTCGGTGTTTCGTCAGCTCGATGTGGGCACGGACAGGATCATTCCCTATTTTCAGGAGTTTTCCGAGCGCATTCACCAGCACGGCACGGCGCTGATGTGCCAGATCACCCATATGGGACGTCGCGGCGATGCCCAGGCGGGCGAGTGGCTGCCCACCATCGCACCCTCTGCGGTGCGCGAAGACCTGCACCGCAATTTCCCGCGCGAGATGGAGCGCCACGACATCGACCGCGTGGTGAAGGCCTTCGGACAGGCGGCACGGCGCTGCAAGGAGGGCGGGCTCGACGGGCTGGAAACGCTGGCCGGCGGGCATCTGATCGGGCAGTTTTTCTCGCCCCGGACCAACCTGCGCAGCGACGGCTTCGGCGGCAGCATCGAGAACCGCACGCGGTTTGCGCTGATGGTGCACGAGGAAATCCGCCGCCAGGTGGGTGACGACTTCGTGGTCGGCATGCGCCTGACGCTGGACGAAGGCCCGGGCGGGCTGCGCTTTGACGAGGTTACGCAGATCGCGGACATCCTCAGGCGCGAGGGCGCGGTCGATTTCTTCAACTGCATGGTCGGGCGGATGGACACCGAAATCACCCTGGTCGAAGAAAACATGCCCGGCATGAGCCGCCCCTTGGCGCCGTTCCTTGATACGGTCGGGGCGTTCCGGCGCGAAATCGACCTGCCCGTCTTTCACGCGGCCCGGGTGACCGATGTGGCCAACGCGCGCCACGCCGTCCGCGAGGGTCTGCTGGACATGGTCGCCATGACCCGCGCCCACATTGCCGACCCGCAGATCGTCAACAAGATCATGCGCGGTGAAGAGGCGCGCATTCGCCCCTGCATCGGCGCATCGCACTGTATCCACAAGAAAATCCACTGCATTCACAACCCGGCCTCGGGGCGCGAAACCCTGTTGCCGATGCAGGTGCCCGCCAGCGCCGCGCCAGGCAAAAAGGTGGTTGTCGTGGGCGGCGGGCCGGCGGGGCTCGAGGCCGCGCGGGTGGCCGCCGAACGCGGCCACAAGGTCGTTCTGTTCGAGGCCGCACCGAAACCGGGCGGCCAGATCCGGCTGGCGGCCCAAACCACCTGGCGCAAGGATCTGATCCAGATCGTTGACTGGCGCGAAGCGGAACTGGACAGGCTGGGCGTCGATCTGCGCTGCAATATCTATGCCGAGGCGGCAGATGTTCTGGCCGAAAACCCCGACCATGTGTTCGTGGCAACCGGCGGCTTGCCGTCGGAACAGTCCTTCCCCGGCGCGGACCTGGCGGTGTCCTGTTGGGACATCCTTTCAGGTGACGTGCGGGCCGAGGCCCAGGTTCTGATCTGCGACCATACCGGCCGCCACGAAGCGGTGGCGACGGCCGATCTTCTTTCCGCCAGGGGCCACAAGGTGACGCTGGCCACCATCGATGCACATTCGGCCACGGAGATGGGCTACCCCGACCGCGTGATCTTCCACAAGCGGCTGGCCGCGCAGGCTGTCGACACGCTGGCCTACCTGAAACTCACCGCGCTGCGCAAGGATGGCAACCGGCTGGCCGCGACGCTTGCCCACGAGCTGACCGGGCAAACGCAAGAGATCGTGGTTGACCAGGTGGTGCTTGAAGCCGGCACCGAGCCCCTGGCCGAAGTGTTTTTCGACCTGCGCGAAGGGGCCGCGAACAAGGGCATCACCGATGTGGACGCAATGGCCGCCTGGGCACCGCAACCTAGGCCGGACAATCCCGGTTATACCCTTCACCGCCTTGGCGACGCCGTGACCTCGCGCTCGATCCATGCAGCCGTTCTGGAGGCCTGCCGACTGGCGTTGCATCTGTGACATGAAGCGCGCCGCCGATCCGGGAGGCCGACACCCAAGGCCGGCCTGCGACAGCGGCATCCTCAGCAGACATTGCCAGGAATTCGCGGCATGCTATGAACACGCTGGACGGGCGAAGGGAAAACGAGGCAATCGGCGATGGACATCAACCAGATCCGGTATTTTCTGAACCTCGCGCAGACGCTGAACTTTACCGAGGCGGCGCGGCTGAGCGGCATATCGCAACCGAGCCTGACGAAATCGATCCAGCGCCTCGAGGACGAACTGGGCGCGCCGGTCGTGCACCGCGACGGCAAGGACACGCGGCTCAGCGAACTTGGCCGCGATCTTCAGGTCGAATTCATGCGCATCCGCGCGGCGCTCGACACCGTGACCGAGCTTGCCGAAAACGCCCGCTGGGGCCGGCAGCGCAGCCTGTCCGTCGGCATCCAGAACACGATCGCGGCCGGGGCCTTCGCGCAGTTCTGGCGCAAGGTTCTTGACCGGCTGCCCGAGCTTGCGCTGAACTTCCACCCGATGCTGCCCGGTGAATCCGAGGCCGACGTGCTGTCGGGCAAATACGATCTGTGCAACCTGGCGAACCCGCCCCGGGAAAATTTCAAGCTTGCGGTTCAGCCGCTGTTCGAAGAGCCGCTGCGCCTGGCGCTCAGCCGGCACCACCCGCTGGCCGGCGAAGCGCAGGTGTCCGAGCAGCAACTGGCCACCGCCCCCTACCTTGACCGCCTGCATTGCGAATTCCGCACCCAGCTGATCGCCCATTTCATGGATCGCGATATCGTCATGCGCCCGCGCCTGCAGTCCGAACGCGAGGACTGGATCCAGCAGATGGTGGCCGAGGGGCTGGGCGTGTGCATGCTGCCGGCGCGCTCGGCCATCCTTGAGGGGATCGCGCTCCGGCCGGTGCGCGGGCTTTCGCTGTCGCGCCGGGTGTCGCTGGTCAGCGTGTCGGGCTCGGCCACACCGAAGGAGGTGCGCCAGATCATGGCCCTGGCCGCCGCGCACGACTGGGGCGAGGAACGCGCGCCCGGCGGGCCATCGAAACTATAGCTCCCGGCTATTGGAAACGGCCGCGCGCCTTCGTGCAGTATCGCCCTGTCAGACACCCACAGCAGACAGGAGCGACCATGCGCACCCCCACCGCCACCCTGGCCCTTTTCCTTTCGGCAACCGCAATGAGCGGCGCCGCGACACCGGCCCGCGCCCAGGAGGGTTTCGTCCTGCAGGACGAACCTTCGGCCCAGTGCAGCCTCTATCTTTGCGATACGATCAACGGCCCTTCCTACACGGCCGACGGCGCGATCGTGCGTCCGATCGGCTGGGAATCCTGGGTGTTCGTCGGCTCGCCCCTGACGCCGGACGAACTCAACGGCGGCAAGGCGAATTTCCGCGAATTCCACAATGTCTATATCGAACCCTCGGCCTTCGAACATTACCACAAGACCGGCGAATTTGCGAACGGCACCCAGATCGTCAAGGTGCGCAACCTTCTTTATGAAGGCGAGCACTGCCTGGAAACCGACACCGCCACCGGCGCCTGCCTGGCGGTCTCGGGCTGGGGGTATTTCAACGGCGAATACTCGGGCTTCGAGCTGACGGTCAAGGACAGCACGCGGTTCGACGACCCCGGCGGCTGGGTCTATCTGAACTACGGCGAAAAACGCCCCTGGAAGCCGGCCGCAACCCCGTTCGAGGCGGCAAGCTGCAACGCCTGCCACGAGGCCAACGGCGGCGACGATTTCGTGTTCACGCAGTTCTACCCGGTTCTGCGCGACAACGACCCGAAACGCAAATGGCGCGCCGCGGGCGGCGCGATGCCGGATGGCGCGCAGAAAACCGAAGCGATGCCGATGGAACGGGCGCCCGCGGTCATCAGTCCGGTTCCCGTCGATGAAGCGGAGCTGTTCGCCTTCCTGCAGCGCCGCGACTATCGGAACTTTGCCACGGCCGATGCGCAACCGCACCCCTCGGCCGGTCCGCACACGCGCGCCGGGCGCCCCGTCCGGGTGTTCTTTTCCGACGCGCTGGCCGCCTCTCTGAAGGCGGGGAACACCAGCCACCCCAGGGGCTCGGCCGTCGTGAAGGAGATGTTCGAACCCGACGGCAGGACCTGCTGGGCTGGGCGGTATCGGTCAAGACCGATGCCGACAGCGCCGGCGGCAAGGGCTGGTTCTGGGCCGAATACCTGTCAACCGAAGACCCGTCGAAAACACCGGTGAAGCCCGGCAATGGCGTCGGACTGTGCACCAGTTGCCATCTCGGCGGGCAGGACATGGTGCTGAGCGCCCTCCCCGAATGAGGACAAACGGGCGTTGGCGGTGCCGCCCGGGCATCGCCAGCCCTTGCGCCGACCGGCAGGAATTGAAACCATGTCCGCAGGCTATTGGAAAACCCGCGCCCCGATCACCAGATAAGGGCCATCCGAAGCCAGAAGACAGGAGCAATGGTCAACCGCATGAAGTATCGCAAAACCGAAGAAGCCGTCTCGGCCCTGACGCCCGAGCAATACCGCGTCACCCAGCAAAGCGGCACCGAGCGCCCCCATACCGGCGAATACGACCAGCATTTCGAACCGGGCATCTATGTGGATGTGGTCTCGGGCGAGCCGCTTTTTGCCTCCTCGGCCAAGTTCGATGCGGGCTGCGGCTGGCCGTCCTTTGCCCGGCCGATCGAGCGCAAGATGATCGTCGAGCTGCGCGACAGCTCGCACGGGATGGAACGCACCGAGGTGCGCTCGGCCCATGGCGACAGCCACCTCGGCCATGTCTTCACCGACGGCCCGGCCGAAATGGGCGGCCTGCGCTACTGCATCAATTCGGCCAGCCTGCGTTTCATCCCGCGTGACGAGATGGAGGCCGCCGGATACGGCGACTACCTGGACCAGGTGGAGGAGGACGAGCGATGAGCGAGCGCGCAATTCTTGCCGGCGGCTGTTTCTGGGGCATGCAGGACCTGTTTCGCAAGCTGCCCGGGGTTCTGAAAACCCGGGTCGGCTATGCCGGCGGCGATGTGGCGAACGCCACCTATCGCAACCACGGCAGCCACGCCGAAGCGATCGAAGTGATCTTTGATCCCGAAACGATCAGCTATCGAGAATTGCTGGAGTTCTTCTTTCGCATCCATGACCCGACCATCCCCGACCGGCAGGGCAACGACCGCGGCAGCAGCTATCGCTCGGGGATCTATTACACCAGCGACAGCCAGCGCCAGGTGGCGCTTGCCACCATCGCCGATATCGACGCCAGCGGCATCTGGCCGGGCAAGGTTTGCACCGAGGTGAAGGAAGCCGGCGATTTCTGGGAGGCCGAGCCCGAGCATCAGGACTATCTCGAACGGTTCCCGAACGGCTATACCTGCCATTTCGAGCGGCCCGACTGGGTTCTGCCGAAGGCCGACGATCGGGCTTGATGCGATAACCGGATACCACGCCCGCCAGCATGCGCGGGCGGGGCATTCGCCCGGGGCCCGCACCCGTCTGCACCCCGCCAGACAGCACAGGAAAGGAACCCCCGTGACCATCACCTTCGAAAACACCCGGTTTGACCCGGACCTGACCGAGTTCCACGCCATCGCGAAGCAGATGGCGCAATCGGTGGGCTACACCGCCGATCTGTCGGTTGATGGGCAACTGGCCCAGCTTTTGCGCCTGCGGGTTGCGCAGATGACCCCCTGCGCCTATTGCCTGATCCTGCACGACAAGGCCGCCCGCGACCAGGGCAGCGCCCCGGAAAAGATCGCCCATCTTGCCGCCTGGCGCGAATGCACGCTGTTCGATGAAAAAGAGCGCGCAGCCCTTGCCTATTGCGAAGCGCTGACCGCCTACGACCTGGCCGCCTTCCCCGCCCTGCACGACGCCATGAGCGCCCTGTTCGGCGAACGCGAGATTGCCGAGATCGCCGCCATCGTGATCAACATGAACCTCTGGACCCGGCTGAAACTGGCCCAGGGCCAGGTGCCCGTGGACCGCTGAGCCGATGCAACACCCGATGCAACGCCTTGCCCTTGGCGGCGGCTGCCACTGGTGCACCGAAGCCGTGTTCCAGGCGCTTGGCGGCGTGTGCTGCGTGCGCCAGGGCTTTGCGCGTTCCGATCCGCCCGACGATACATGGTCGGAGGCCATCGATCTGGAATTCGATCCCGGCAGGCTGTCGCTCGACGACATCATCGCGGTGCATCTGGCCACCCATGCCAGCACCTCGCACCACAAGCTGCGCGGCAAATACCGCAGCGCGATCTATCTGCCGGACACGGCGCAGCAGACCCGCGCCGCCGAAAGCCTTGCCCGGCTTTCGACAGAAACCGGCGTCGATTTCGTGACCCGCATCCTGCCCCATCGCGGCTTCAGAGAGTCCGACCAGCGGTTTCACAACTATTTCGCCACCGACCCCGACAGGCCCTTCTGCCAGACCTATATCGAACCGAAACTGGCCCTGCTGCGGCAGCGCTTCGCCAACCTGCTGAAAGAAGGCGTGACCCCGGCCTGACCAGGCTTGTCCATGTGAATCTGCTGGCCCTTCTGGCAGTTCGCCCCGTGCGCCACCCAGGACAGCCCGTTTCAGAACGTCCCTGTTCATTTGCGGCCTTCCTTTCGGTTTGCCCGCCTGAGGAACCTGCAATCAGGTTGGGCAAGACGGAAGATCGCCGAGGTCACACCGGTGGCACCGCCTTTTCAGCGCAACATCCATGTCGGGCCGGCAGCCGGCATGACGGAACGATTGCACAAATATTCACCTCTGCTGCGCCAATCGGTCAATATTTCGGCAAGTAACGTGATGAATTCCTCCCAATCAACCGGCGCCCCTGTTGCACGCGGGAATTATCTGGCAAATGATCGACTATCCAATTGCCAACCTGGGAGGCGATCATTCTTGGCGCACCGCCCCTTCCCTGTGAAACACGCTCACAGCCGCGCGCCGTGGGCGTTGCCTCGGTGTCGTGCAAATTGCGCGGCGGGCGCACGGTCCTGGACGGGCTGCGCCAGCAGGGGTCGATGAAACTCCTGTTTCCCCGCGCAACCGGCGCTTCGCTGTCCGGGGTGATCATCAACACCGCGGGCGGGGTGACCGGAGAGGATCGCTTCGAGATGACTGCCAATGTCGCGCCGGGGTGCCGGATGAACCTGACCACGCAGGCGGCCGAGCGGGCCTATCGGGCGCAACCGCAGGAGGTTGCGCAAATCACCAACAGGTTGACGCTGGAACGGCAGGCCAGACTGGACTGGCTGCCGCAGGAATTGCTGATCTATGACGGGTCGGCGCTGAACCGGTCGCTGAGGGTTGACATGACCGCCGATGCCCGCTTGCTGATCGTGGAGCCGGTGATATTCGGTCGTGCTGAAATGGGCGAAGTGCTCACCGATATTGCCTTTCATGATCGCGTGGATGTGTGGCGCGATGGCCAGTTGGTGTTCGCGGACCGGACCCGCCTGACCGGCAGCGTCTCGGCGCAGTTGCGCAATCCGACCCTGGGGGCCGGGTGCGGGGCAATGGCGGCCGTTCTTCTGGTGGCCCCCGATGCCGACCTGTTCCTTGAGCCCGTGCGTGAACGGATGCCCCCGACCGGTGGCGCCAGCCTGATCCGTGACGGTGTGCTGTTTGCCCGCCTTCTGGCCAGGGACGGATATGATTTGCGAAAAACTCTTGTGCCGTTGATTGAACTGCTCAGCGCGGCACCCCTTCCAGGAACATGGATGATCTGACATGCAGCTGACCCCCCGTGAAAAAGACAAGCTCTTGATCGCAATGGCCGCCGAGGTCGCCCGCAAACGGCTGGCGCGTGGCGTTCTTCTGAACTACCCCGAGGCCATCGCCCTGATCACGGATGTGGTTGTCGAAGGCGCCCGCGAAGGGCGCAGCGTCGCCGACATGATGCAGGCCGGGGCCGAAGTCGTCACCCGCGAGCAATGCATGGAAGGTATCCCCGAAATGATCCCCGAAGTGCAGGTCGAAGCCACCTTTCCCGACGGAACCAAGCTGGTCACCGTCCACAACCCGATCCGTTGAGGTAACGCCATGATCCCCGGAGAACTCTTTGCCGCCGATGGTGAACTGACCCTGAACGAGGGCCGCGACGCCATCATGCTGATGGTTGCCAACACCGGCGACCGGCCGGTGCAGATCGGCTCGCATTACCATTTTGCCGAAGTGAACCCGGCGCTGATAGTCGACCGCGACGCGGCCTTGGGCATGCGGCTGGATATTCCCGCGGGCACCGCGGTGCGATTTGAGCCGGGCCAGCGACGCGAGGTCGCCCTGGTGCCCCTGTCGGGCGCGCGGCGGGTGTTCGGCTTCAACGGACAGGTGATGGGAGACCTTGGATGAAACGCTTCGCCCCGGTGCTGGTCGCCATGGTCGCGGCCTCGCCCCTTGCGGCACAGGACTGCGGCGCGCAGGGCGATCTGGCGGGCCTGGCGGCGGCGCGCTGTGCCGAAAGGGAATGGCTGAGCGCCGATCACGAACTGAACGATGCCTGGCATCTGGCGATGGCGGCGGCGCGTCGTCTGGATGAGCGTGTGCCGCCGAACGAGCGCCCGGTCTCGGAGAAACTGCGCAACGCGCAGCGCGCCTGGATCGCGTTCCGGGACCGCGCCTGCGAGGCGGAAAGCATGCTGCGCGCGGGGGCGGATCGGCCGGTGATGAAATTCGGCTGCCTGCGACGCCTGACCCGCGACCGGATCACGGACCTGTATTTCTTTGCCGAAGCAAACTGACGGAGACCCGATGCCCACGAAAATTTCCCGCGAAGCCTATGCGGACATGTTCGGCCCCACCACCGGCGACCGGATGCGACTGGCCGACACCGATCTGATCATCGAAGTCGAACGCGACCTGACCACCTATGGCGAAGAGGTCAAGTTCGGCGGCGGCAAAGTGGTCCGTGACGGCATGGGGCAATCCCAGGTGACGCGGGCCGCGGGCGCGGTTGATACGGTCATTACCAATGCGCTGATCGTTGATCACACCGGCATCTACAAGGCCGACGTCGGCCTGAAAAACGGGCGCATTCACAAGATCGGCAAAGCGGGCAACCCCGATATCCAGCCGCGCGTTGACATCATCATCGGACCGGGCACCGAGATCATTGCCGGCGAAGGCAGGATCCTGACCGCCGGCGGGTTCGACAGCCACATCCATTTCATCTGCCCGCAACAGATCGAGGACGCGCTGCATTCGGGCCTGACCACCATGCTGGGCGGCGGCACGGGGCCCGCACATGGCACGCTGGCCACCACCTGCACGCCCGGCCCCTGGCACATCGGGCGGATGCTGCAGGCGGCCGATGCCTTTGCGATGAACCTGGCCTTTGCCGGCAAGGGCAATGCCAGCCTGCCCGCAGCACTCGAAGAACAGGTGCTGGCCGGCGCCTGCGCGCTGAAACTGCATGAAGACTGGGGCACCACGCCGGCCGCGATCGACTGCTGCCTGGACGTGGCCGACCGGATGGACGTCCAGGTGATGATCCACACCGACACGCTGAACGAGAGCGGCTTTGTCGAACACACGGTCAAGGCCATGAAGGGCCGCACCATCCACGCCTTTCACACCGAAGGCGCCGGGGGCGGCCATGCGCCCGACATCATCAGGATTTGTGGCGAGCCGCATGTGCTGCCGTCGTCCACCAATCCGACCCGCCCCTTTACGGTGAACACGCTTGAGGAACACCTGGACATGCTGATGGTGTGCCACCATCTGGACAAGTCCATCCCCGAAGATATCGCCTTTGCCGAAAGCCGCATCCGGCGCGAAACCATCGCCGCCGAGGATATCCTGCACGACATGGGCGCGTTTTCCATCATCGCCAGTGACAGTCAGGCCATGGGACGCGTGGGCGAGGTTCTGATCCGCACCTGGCAGACCGCCGACAAGATGAAGAAACAACGCGGTCGCCTGCCCGAAGAGACCGGCGACAACGACAATTTCCGCGTGCGCCGCTACATTGCCAAATACACCATCAACCCGGCCATCGCCCACGGGATCGCCGGGGAAATCGGCTCCATCGAGGAAGGCAAACGCGCCGATCTGGTGCTGTGGCATCCGGCGTTTTTCGGGGTAAAGCCGGAAATGGTGCTGCTGGGCGGCACGATTGCGATGGCGCAGATGGGCGATCCCAATGCCTCCATCCCGACGCCGCAACCGGTCTATTCACGCCCGATGTTCGGCGCCTTCGGACGTTCGGTGGAACAGTCCGCGGTGACATTCGTTTCGGCGGCGGCACAGGCTGCGGGCATTGGTGAAACGCTGGGGCTGGCCAAGCAGACCGTTGCCGTGAAAGGCACCCGCGACATCGGCAAACGCGATCTGATCCTGAACGACGCCCTGCCGGTGATGGAGGTGAACCCGGAAACCTACGAAGTGCGGGCCGACGGCGAACTTCTGACCTGCGAACCCGCCGAGGTGCTGCCGATGGCGCAGCGGTATTTTTTGTTTTGAGGGGGGTATATGCGGTTTTCAGAAAGACCCGGCCAAAAGACGCCGAAAATGACATTGCAAACAGGGGAAGTGGATGACGCAAAAAGCACGGGGCTTTGACATGACTGGACATTATCTCCCGCCCGGCGGCACCGCCGGGCAGCGCCCGACCGCCCCCACGGGCGGGGGCTTTGCCCCCACCCGCGGCCGGCCGCTGCCCTCATTGCACCAGCACAGCCATGCCCTCTGATCCTGTCAGCCGCACCCTTCTGCGCGCCAACCACTGGTCGTCGCGCGCCGCCGACCACGTCACCCTCACCTACGACGACCGCTTCCTGCGCCGCAAGGTTCTGACCACAGCCCAGGGCAAGCGCTTCCTTGTGGACCTGCCGCAAACCACGTCCCTGAACCACGGCGATGCGTTTGAACTGGCCGATGGCCGCCTGATCGAGGTGGTCGCCGCCGAAGAAGACCTGCTGGAAATCACCGGCCCCGATCTGGCCCGTCTGGCTTGGCATATCGGCAACCGCCACACGCCGTGCCAGATCGAAGCCACGCGCCTGCTGATCCAGCGCGATCATGTGATCCGCGACATGCTGGACAGGATCGGCGCGACAACCCGCGAGATCACCGAACCCTTCACCCCCGAAGGCGGGGCATACGGACACGGGCGCACCCATTCCCATGCCCACTGACGCCGCCCCCCTTCCCGCCCTGCTGACCCTGGCGCAGTGGCTTTCGCCGGCCTTTCCGGTCGGGGCCTTCAGCTTCAGTCACGGCCTGGAATGGGCGGTCGAGGCGGGCGAAGTCACGGATGCGGCCAGCTTTCAGGGCTGGCTCGATGCCATTCTTACGCACGGCGCGGGGCGCAACGACGCCATCCTGCTGGTTGCTGCCTATCGCGCGCAGGGGCACGAAACCCTTGCGGAAATCGACGCAACCGCCCGCGCCCTGGCCCCGTCGCGCGAAAGGCTGACCGAGACCGCTCAGCAGGGCGACGCCTTTGCGCGCACCGCCTGCGCCATCTGGCCGCTGGCCCTGCACGCCCTGACATATCCGGTGGCGGTCGGGGCTGCGGCGCGCGCGATGGACCTGCCCCTGACGGACACGCTGCTCATGTATCTGCACGGATTTGCCGGCAACCTGACCTCTGGCGCGACCCGACTGGTCCCGCTTGGCCAGACCGCCGCGCAGGCCGCCCTTGCGGCCGTCGCCCCTGTGTGTTCCGATATCGCGGCACAGGCGCAAACGCAGTCCATCGACGATCTTGGCGCCTGCAGCTTCATGGCCGATATCGACTCGATGAAACACGAAACCCAGCATTCAAGGCTATTCCAATCATGACCTCAGTCAACGGACCCTTGCGCATCGGCATCGGCGGCCCCGTCGGGGCCGGAAAAACCACACTCACGGCGGCGCTGTGCCGCGCCCTGCGAGACGACTTCTCGGTCGCGGTCATAACCAACGACATCTACACCCAGGAAGATGCCGAGGCCCTGATGCGCCTGCAGGCCCTGCCGCAAGAGCGGATCAAGGGGGTCGAAACCGGTGGCTGCCCGCATACGGCCATCCGCGAGGATGCCTCGATCAACCTGGCGGCCGTGGCCGAGCTGAACCAGCAGTTCCCCGATCTGGACATCATCATGATCGAAAGCGGCGGCGACAACCTGTCGGCCACCTTCAGCCCGGAACTGGCCGACATGACGCTCTATGTCATCGACGTTGCCGCCGGCGAGGAGATCCCGCGCAAGGGCGGCCCTGCAATCACGAGATCCGATCTGCTGATCATCAACAAGACGGACCTCGCCCCCCATGTCGGAGCCTCGCTTGAGGTCATGGACAAGGACGCACGCAAAATGCGCGGCACCCGGCCGTTCGTCTTTGCCTGCCTGAAATCCGGTCAGGGGGTGGACAAGATCATCGACCACATTCTCGCAATTGGCGGGCTGACAGGGCCAGGGTCGCCTGATGGCGCAGAACCCAGATAGCACCCAGGGATGACGATAGTCGGGGCGGAGGCCTGCTCCTGCCCGGCGGTTTCGTCTCGCAGGATCGCATTGGCAACCGCAACATACCGGTCTGCGAGGTGCCGAAGCTTGCGCAATCGCCTTCACCAGGTGTCGTTCGCACGGCAGCGCAGCGATCCCGCAGACGACGACCGCGCGGGGCTCGTGCCGGATGCCAGTGCCCCGGGCATCAGCCAGCCCCGGCACGCTGTCGAGCGCCCGTTGCCTCCCTATCGCGGCTCGACCGCTTCGGCACCTTCATCAGCCTTCCAGTCCCGAGCCGTTCAGGTTTCGTAGCAAATTAACGACATGATTTCAGCGCGTTGCAGAGGTTTCATCAAATCACCGCAGTCATGAGGTTCAGATAAAAACGGCCTGAAGAGACCGATTTCGGCCGTTTTGCGCGGGCGAATGTGAATAGCACACCGGCATAACCCCCGAAAACAACGGGAAATTCGTGTGCGGCGGGGCAGAGGAACGCTCCGGTCAGGACGGTGGCGGCGCTCGCCAGATCGGGATTGAAAGCGCCGCGGCGGGCGCGATCTCCAGATCACGGACGATGTCGGCCCTGAGATGCCCGTTCCGGCGGGCCGCCACCCGTTGCCTGTGGTGTTTTTTGCCAGTTCCAGACCGCCTGCCCCAAGGCCGATCCCGGCGAAATCCTTGACAGAATTCAAATCCGATGCTGTAAAATATGTGTTTCAGGGGCTTGCTACCAAGAGTTGCTGTAAATTGATGCCAATTGCGCCGGACCGGATCCATTCTGTGTTTTTGCTCGCTGCAGGCTTGGCGCGCTCGGCTTCGCACTTGCCGTTTTTCGCCAGACCGACGCAACCGGGCACAGCGGCATTTTCAGCCAACCCCCCCCGCAATCATTCCGACGACACGAACTGCCGCGCGCCTGCATTTGACAGCGCCATTGCGCATTGCGCCCGAGGCACGGGCATCGGACCGAGTCCCTTGTCCGGCGCTCTTGTGCGCGGACCAGGAAAGTTCCCCCTGCCCGCAAGCGGAACTGCGGGCACGGTTTTTCGGCAAGGAAAGGAACGACATGAATTATCGGCCATGCTCTATCGCCGTTCCGCTACTGATCGCCATGCTGGCGCTTGTCGGCGGCGGGCAGGATGCCACCGCGCAACCGCTGGAGATCGGCGAGATCGAAGCGCCGGTCGAAGAACTGGCGCTGGAACCGGACACCGATCTGGGCGGCAGGCTGGCCGTTGTTCAGGGAAGCGCGGATGCCGAGGGACGACGATACTATGCCGTCGACATCCGGGTCATGAGCCCGACCGTCATTGCCGTTTTTGCCGATGATCCCGCCAAGCCGATCGAGGTCAGCCTGCATCGCACGGTGTGGAACAGGCCCGAGGCCTCCGGCACCACAGACGCCGAGGGAAATTACGAGTTCACCGGACGGCTCGAAAGCACCGTCGGCATCTGGCTCAAGGCCGAAGAGCCTTCGGACTATCACCTGATGCTCTGGGTCGGCGACCCGGTGCCCGTCGAGGTGCCGCCGATCTTTTTTGACAATGACCGGCCCGTCAAGCAGACAGCGAAGGAGTGATCATGAGAGTCGTTGCAGGAATTGCGATTGCCGGCCTGCTGGGCCTTTCGGTCGCTCTTGCCGCCACGAAGGCGCAGGCGCAGGCGCCCGGCGGGGGCATCTTTGTGCCCGGAACCGGGGAAATCGTCAAGCCAGACCCCGATTACAAACCCGAACCCAAGGACGACGCGGCACCGGGGAACGGATCGTCGGATGGCTCCGGCGGGTCCGAACCCAAGCCAAAAGAGGATCCGGGGCCGGTCGATGAGTCTGGCGCGCTGGACGATGGCAAGAAACACCCGAACCCGAGGTCCCTGGAAGAGCGGGTGAAATCGCTGGAACAGCGGATGCAGGAGGCGCGCAACAACATCCGCACCCTGCGCTCGCAGGTTCAGGAAAACGCCCGCGCGATCGAGGAACTGCGCATGCTGCTGGAAGAAGACCGCAACATGGAACCAAAGCCGGGCGAAGGCATCTCGCCGATTGTCGTCGATTGCAAGGGTGAGGAGGACTGCCTGCAATGTCTGCGGCCCCTGGAACAGGAACTGGGCGAACTGCTGCGCCTGTTCGAGCGCCTGCGGG
>Ga0256839_1003262_pt1 | contig 16919 bp, 9 predicted proteins | sample 354166metaG_FD_185968 | JGI IMG/M metagenome (GOLD analysis project Ga0256839, IMG submission 185968) | Hydrothermal vent microbial communities from Mid Atlantic Ridge, Atlantic Ocean - 354-166 | ecosystem: Environmental > Aquatic > Marine > Hydrothermal vents | place: Atlantic Ocean: Mid... | reverse complement strand
CCACGTCGACGTCCGCCATACCGTCTACTACATCAACCGCATTGCACCGCCATGGTACAAGCAGGCCAATCAGGCGGCGCGGAAGGCCGGATTGCGCAAAGGGGATATCCTCATCGCCATCGACGATCGGCCACCTCCCGCCACCATGTCGCGGTTCCTCGCCTGGATCGCTCAGGAAACCAGGCCGGGACAGGAGATCCGTGTGACGGTGTTGCGCAACGGCCGGAAACTCACGATCGCCTACCCCTTGAAATAGCAGGGAACGGCGGATGCTCGCCTGGCAACGGGGAGCATCGCCAAGCAACAGGGGGTCACCAGGCCGCCGGTCGCAGGCAACACGCCGGAGACTGCTTGTTACGGACTGGAACACTCCTGCGCACCGGGGCCATGTTTGCATGGCTTCCCAAATGGCGTTAAGTTGAAGGAGGCGGACGTTCACCAGTTTTGCGGTTATCGATGGGTAGCGGGAGGATTCGGCAATGGCGGGAATGGGTCGGTTGCGCTGGAGTTGGGCGGTTGCTGCGAGCATGGTTTTCTGCGGGGGCGCGGTTCCGGTCCGGGGACAGTCGCCGACTGCGGCGTCGCCCGCGGAGGTGGAACTGTTCGACGCCATTCGCAAAGGCCGGATTGCCGTCCGTGTCGTTCCCACCAGTTATTTCATGGTGACCATGACGGTGCAGAACCGGACCCGTCAGCCGCTGAAGGTGAACACACCGGAAGTGTTCGCGGCAGTGGCGACCAGACGGCTGCGCGCATGGCAGACGGCTTCCCGGCGCGGCAGAAGCCAGAACGACTACGCACCGCAGTATGATCCGGGAGGAACTCAAAGTCTGGGCGGCTCATTTTACTACGGTGACGCGTCGCCCGGCGCGCAGTCCGAAAGTCAGCCGAAGCGAAAACCGGCGGAATTCTCTCTGCTTCCCGGCGGCCGAGTTACCGTGAAGATCCCCACGTTCTGCATGGAGTTCGGGTTGCCCGATCCCAATCCTCGCATCGCCTACACGCTGGTGCCGCTCGAGGTGGTGACTCGGAATCCGGCGATCAAGAAAGTACTGGCGGAATTTGGGCAGGGGAAGCATCACCAGGCGGTAGCGCAACTGGCGATGTGGCACGTGGCCAACGGAACTCCCTGGGAGAAGCTGGCTCAAGTCCGATGGCCCGGCAACTTCGGGCGAGTGACACCGGTACAACTGCGGGCGGCCCGACTGCTGGCCGAACAGAGTCGACGCACCAGTGCGAAAACCGATTGACGATCCCAGGTGCGGCAGCGTGCTGATATACTGTCAGTCATGATTGGAGCACGTCGGTTCTTAGAGGCGAAGATTCGGCTATCCGGCAAGACGGTGATCCCCTGCCTTATCACCGGCCTGCTGCTGATGTGGCCGTCTGCCGAGGCGAATTGCCGAGGCGGGGAAGGCCTGCGTCCGGATCCGCGGGTGCAGAAGATCGTGAAAGAGGCAGTCGAGCGGGAGCGGATTCCCGGTATGATCGCGGCGATTGCCGATGGAAATGGCGTGCGGGCCATCGGTGCCGCCGGTGTGCGGGTGGCCGGCGGAGAGACTCTCATCACGGTCAACGATGGCGTCCATATCGGCTCCTGCACCAAGGCGATGACCTGCGTGATGCTGGCGACCCTCGTGGCCGAAGGCAAACTGACATGGGAAACCACGCTGATCGAAGTGTTCCCCGAGTGGAAAACGGAGATTCGGGAAAGCTACCACACAGTCACGTTGTGGCAGTTGGTAACCCACCGGGCGGGAATGCCCGCTAACGCGACCGACTGGTGGAAATACGCCCAGTTGCCCATTCGCCAGCGGCGCGAAAGGCTGGCGCGAGAGAATCTGCAGCGACCACCTGTGGGAAAGGCTGGCCGGTACCACTACTCCAACCTTGGATACCTGGTGGCCGGTTGTATGGCGGAGAAGCGATCCGGCATGAGTTGGGAAGCGTTGATGGCGACGAAAGTCTTCCGGCCACTGAAGATGAGGACGGCAGGTTTCGGTCCGCCGGGACATCCGCAAAAAGACGATCAGCCGTGGGGACACGTCTACGGAAACAACCGGTGGATTCCCCGATGGTTCGACAATGCCGAAGCACTCGGCCCGGCCGGAGTGGTCCATTGTTCCGTCGAAGACTGGGCCAAATTCGTATCGTTGCAGTTGAAGCGGCCAGACCCACCCATTCTCAGTCGCCGCCAGCTTGACCGCTTGCTGAAACCGACCGGCGAGTATGCGGGGGGATGGATCGTCACTCAGCGAGACTGGGGTAGCGGAAAAGTGTTGACTCATTCCGGTAGCAACACGATGTGGTATGCCACGGTGTGGGTGGCTCCCCGGATCGACCGAGCGTTCTTCGCGGTGACCAATTCCTGCGACGATCGGTCGCACAAGATCTGCGATGAGGTGATTGCGGCTCTGATCGAACTCGATCGTCAGACCGCGACCAAGCCGAATTCACGTGCCATGCACGAGCACGACTCGAAATGACGGAGGTCGGCAATTCGAAACGGTCGATGAGCGTCAGAGGTGCATTGTCCGTGTCGGGCCGGCAGACAAAGTGTGCTTTGCGCAAGCGATCGACGTTCCTATACTGCCGGCAGTGCCCCATCGTGGCTGGAGGCCGGCCGGAACGACTCGAGGAGACAATGAGCGATGCCCAACCCGTACAAGTTGACTGTAGGCGACATAATGAGCACGGATCTGGTGACGATTGATGCCGCCGATACGGTCCACGATGCGCTGCAGGTCATGTCGGAAAACGGCGTGGCCGCACTTCCGGTTCTGGACGCAACCGGGCATTGCATTGGCATGTTGTCGACCAGCGACTTCGTGGAGATGACTCGCGATCTGGAAAGCGGTCTGGAGGCCCTGGAACAGCAAGATCAATTGCTCTTCGGTCAGATCGTGGCGCAGTTGGCCGAAGGAAGCGGTCACCAACGAGTCGTAGACGTGATGTCCGACTCGGTGATCACCGCCCATGCAGAGGATTCCCTCGTCGCTGCGGCGGCGAAGATGCTGGAAGAAGGGGTCCATCGCCTACCGGTACTCGACGACGAAGGGTGCCTCATCGGCATCCTCTCCACCACCGACATTCTCGGGGCCTTTGTCAGGGGCGGGGAATAGCCCCGGTGGTCGGCTGCGGTCAAGGTTCACTTGCCTCGTCGGTATGCTGGCAACGCTCGCGGATGCAGTTTCCTGCCACGGCTAGCGGGTCTCAATGGTGACTGCCATGATCACGGGAGCCGTACGGTCGTTCCCTTTGATCAACTCGATTTCTTCAATGACCCCCTTCTTCTTCGGTTCGACGCTCAAGTAGCGAATCTGCTGATCTCGCAGCCCAAACGCAAACTTCGACTGAGGTACGTCGACGCGCCGAATATAGTCTGCAAAATGGACACCGTTCTCGAGCGGGTGATCTTCCGTCGTTCCATCCTGGTAGTGGAGCCGCACGATCAGGGAAACCGAGTGTTCACGTGTGGCCGGGAATCCCCAGCCGGAGACCCCGCTGAGAAGATGGATGAGCCGGGCCGGCCCGTGACAGGGGAGTCGCACCGAGCGCGGCATCCTTGCGGCCACTGCCCCCACAGGACTGTGCAGCAAGATCACATTGGGGCGTTGCCCGTCGCGCGGGTCGGTCACATGAAACGGGATACCCTCAAACGTCTGAATTCCCCAACGGGCGAACACCAGCCTTTCGACCTGGGCATCGCGGCGATAAAACATGCCTCGGTCACTGGCGATGGTTGCGTACTTGCTCAAGTTGATCGGCACAAATCGTTCTCGCCGCGTGAGGAACTCGAGTAAGTCTCGCAGTTCTTCACGGCTGATCTGCTTTTCGAATCCCTCCGGCATGAGTGACTTGCTCGACGCAACGAGTTGTTCGATCTCATCCCGCAGCAGCACGATTCGTTTGCCTTCGGCATCGAACAACTCGATGGTGGTCTTCGATTCCGCTGCAAGCAGACCCGAATGAACGCGTCCTTCGGTTGTGAGCACCAGGTACACGCGATAGTTGCTTTCGACGTTGCGATTGGGGTCGATGATGTGGATCAACAATTCCGATTTGGGATGGACGGACATTCCCGTCAGATCGGGGCCGATCCGCGTACCGTCAGTACCATGAACGTGGCACTTGGAGCAGTGCTTGAGATAAACTTGTTTTCCCGCTTCCCAGTTGCCTGCCGCCGTCACGTCGGCCAATAATCCTCGAATCACGGCAGCGCGATCCGGATCCGGCACGGCTCCACCGCGACGGAAGATCGCGCGTGCGCGATTCCGGACGGCGTCGTTGGGATGAGTCAACAATGTTTGTTTCTGATCCAGTGCGATTTCCGAGAGATGGATCGTGCCGTCGTCCAGGGCAGCCAGCAGTGCCTTCGTCCACTCTGCGTGAGTCAGCAGAACTTGGATGGCTTCGTGGCGGTCGCCAGGCGTAAAATGCCGGATGTGGTCGATCATGGCCTGGCCGGTTTCGGGGCTTCGGCTGAGCCGTAGCAACCGAACTAGGGAGCGAGAAAAGGCAGGATCGGCCTGGGGGGTCACCAGCCGTAGAACGTGCTCGGTGGCCTCTGGCGCCGTGGGATCGAGCGTGAGCAACTCGCGGGCGGCGGCCAGACGCAACGGCGAATCAAGTTTCGTGTCGTTCATTTTCGCCAGTAGCGAATCGGCCACTTGCCGCATGGCTTCGTCGATTGCGTCGACTCCCCATCTTCTGGCCAGGCGTGCCAGCGGCAACTGCTCGGCGGCGGGAAGGTGAGTCAGCAGCTCCCGTATGCAGCGTTCGACGATGCGCTTTTCCGGCAACGTCTTGCCGCTTTCCGGCCACGTTTTGCCGCCGGTGGCCCAACCTCGCTCCCAACCACGAATGACGGCGGCCGCCACCAGAGGATGAGCGTGTGCGAGACGCGGCAGCACTGGGTCGATCGATGTCGGCTGATCCCCGCGAGCGTCATGCTCGGCCACGATTTCCACGATTTGTAAGACGCGAGAAGCCACCGGCTCGCGAGTTTTCGTAGCAGCCAGCAAGAACGGAGCCGCATGCATTGCGGCCGCACAAGTTGCCGCTTCGGGAATCCAGCGGTCTGAAGCGTTGGGCGGATACTGTACCGCTGACCAAAGAGCCGCACCGATGCCGTCGGTGGCCGGGCGATCGGACAAGGCAAGAAAAGCCATCAGGCGGACTTGGGCGTCGACATCCATGAGAGCTGTCGCGTCGAGGAGGGCTCGAGTCGCCTCCTCCGTACGTGGAACCACCTGTACCGCGTTTCGCCGTACACCGGCCGATGCGTGACGAAGCGCTGCAATGGCCACACGAGTCACCTGCGGATTGTCACCGCTAAGCTGCCCCAATCCGTGGAGTGTCCACAAAGCGTGGATGGCGCCCACATCGAGTCCGATGGCATCCAGAGTCGGCCTCTGGATGAGTGACACCAGTGCAGGCACCACGTCCGAACTTCCCCGTTCCACCAGTAGCCGCTGGGCGTGGAGTCGCCACAACATGTTCGTGTGCCTCAAGGTGGACACCAACTGAGCGGGAGTGGCGCGAGCCAGATTGACGGGAGCACGAGTCACGGCCGGAGCATCATCGTAAACGACGCGATAGATGCGGCCTCGCCGCTTGTCTCGCAGGTCCGATTCGTAAGCTCGGCCTTTGCCGGTCTTGAACCCGTGAGGAGTCGGGTTGTGCTGAACGATGTAATTGTACCAGTCGACAATCCACACGTTTCCATCGGGTCCAACCTCGGCCATGATGGGAGCCGTCCATTCGTCCTCGCTGGCGAACAGGTTGAAGGGACTGGTAGAGCGGAAACCGCTGCCGTTGGGCGAGAGCAGAAACGTGCCGACCAGGTGACCTGTCGGACCATTGACGAAGGCCGTGCGATTCCAAAAGGCCTGAGGATAACGGCGCGCGGTGTAGATTGCGTGGCCCGCTCCTGCTGTGTAGCCGCCGTGATGATCGACTTGCCGAACGCGCGACGTGATTGGGCGAAACCCGTGGGTGTCGGCGATGGACCCTAGTTGCAATGACGGAGTCCAACCACGAACCCGCTCATAGTAGCGATTGGGGATCGGCATGTAGACGCTCGGATTGCGATTGGCCGTCGATCCAAAGACGATTCCCTCTTCGGTAATGCCGAGTCCCCAAGTGTTGTTGTTGGTCGAGCGGATGAATTCGAGAGCAGATCCATCGGGTCGAAATCGAAAGAACCCCTGCCGGAACGATTGCGTCGCGCGGCCACCGATCGACGGAGTCGATGCATTGTATCCCTGCATCGCCCAAATCCAGTTGTCGAGACCATAGCAAAAATGGCTGACACCACCGTGGGTATCCCGCATATTCCATCCGGCAAAAAGCGTCGTCCGCTGATCGGCCTGGCCGTCACCGTCGGTGTCCTTGAGATAAACGGTTTCCGTGCTGTCCTGAACGATGACGCCTCCACGGTAAAACGTCAGCGCGGTAGGGATGCTGAGATGGTCCGCAAACACGAAGGAGCGATCGGCTCTACCGTCGCTGTCGGTATCCTCGAGCACACGGATCCGGTCTCGTCCTTTTCCCGGAGGATGCAGCTCGTTGGGGTAATCGATGGTTTCGCAGATCCAAAGCCGACCTTGCTCGTCCCAAGCCATCGCGATCGGCTTGCCCTCGATCAAGGATTCGCAAGCGAACAGCTCCAGGCGGAAACCTCGCGGCACCACAGCGTGTTGCATCGATTGTCCTGGAGCAAGCGGGCGTTGCATCCGAGTCAACGGCTCGGCCTGCACCCCCCACTGCTTGCCGGGTGGATAATGGGGAATCTTGGGTCCGACATCGACGTATTGGAAGGGCGGCCGATCTACGGCCAACGGGTTTATTTCAGGAAGCGGAAAGAAGCGTTCCGCCATGTACGTCGGTGCCACGGTCGGATCGTCGCCGGCTGCCCAGCGGATCCCCCGCTCCAACAGATTCTGAAATCCAGCATGTCCCCAGGTTCGCTCATCGTGTCCCCAGGCCGTGTAGAATACCCTCCCCTTCCCGTGAGTACGCACCCAGGTCCACGGCTCCCGAGTCTCTCCGTCGACTCGATACGAAAGTACCGTCCTTGCTTGATCGTTGTGCCGGTGGTGAACGTAAGTCTCGTCCCAACTCTCGAAGCCACCGAATCCTCGCATGATCGGGTGATCGGGAACTGCGATCTGAGTACGAAACACGCCGGTACCGTGGCTGCGGAATTGGGCACCGATCAGGGCGATCATCTTCGGAGAATTGCGAAATGAATACGACGCACAGTGGATGGCAACGAATCCGCCACCATCCGCCACATAGTCCAATAGGGCCTGTTCCAGCGGCGGTTCGATCCGATCGATGTTGGCATAGAGCAGCAAAGTATCGTAGTGGCTCAGATGATCCCCGGTGACTGCCGTAATGTCATCGGTGTAGTCGACGCGGATGCCTCGGTGCTTCAAGACGGGAGCCACTTGCCGGAACCGTTCACGTGGCCGGTGCGGTCCCCGATCTCCGAGAAACAAGACGTTCAGCTCTTCCGAGGAAACCGTGTGCGAAGACAGCAGCCCGACCACCAGCAGCCAAAACAATCTTTTCAAGGCAGGCAGCCGCTGTCGCTGGCGATTCCAGGAAGCAGTCATAAGCGAAAATCTATACCGCATCGGGGATCACGTACTTCGATCGGTACTCGCGCTTGAGCATTCGATTGGCCTCTTCACAGTTCGTGAACCTCTCCAGCTCGCGATCCACCACGAGTTTCTTACCTCCGAGTCGGTAACTGATGTTGGCGAACTGGGAGAGCAGCGTACTGCGGTGTGCCTCCTCGATGTCGGCGTTGGGACGCCGGTTGTTACGAATCGCGTCGAAAAAGTCGTCCTTGTGTTCATCATCGGACCAGCGACCATACTCTTGAGCGACCACGACCGGTTTGCGGCTCTTGGGACGGCCGAACACCTGCCAGCCCCCGCCGTGCCGCCCGACGATCATCAGCCCCTTGGTACCGAAGATCTCGATTCGCGACGAGTTTTGAGGCCAATGAGGGAAGATGTCGCCGTCACGCAGCTTCTGATCGGCCAGGATCATATAGGGCGTGTAGAGCGTCATTTCGAACAGCATCAGCATCTTGTCGAACTCATAGGTGGCCACTTGAGTGTCCGGCGTTTCAAAGTCTCCCTCTTCGGACCAACGACCTCCCGTCGAATAGACCGACTTGGGGTAGTCGACGCCGGTCAGCCAGCGAGCCAAATCGATTTGGTGAATGCTGTCGTTGATGATGTCGCCACCGGAATAGCGCCAGTAGTGGTTCCAGTGCTCCCAGTAGTTGAAGTTATAGGGGTGTTCGGGAGCCGGCCCGTTCCATAGATCCCAATTGAGCCCGCTCGGAGTCGGTTCGTCCGGCTTCGGCTCGACATTTCCCCACTTCTTCTGATCGTAGACGCGTACCATGTGAACCTCGCCGAGCTTTCCACTGGCGATGTACTCCTTGGCGCGGTGCAGATAAGGAGCACTGCGACTTTGCGTTCCCCCCTGCACCACGCGGTTGTACTTTCGCGCCGCCTCGACCATTTTCCTTCCTTCCCACGGCGTGTGGGAGATCGGTTTTTCCACATAGACGTGCTTGCCGGCCTGGCAGCCCCAAACGGTTGCCAGAGCGTGCCAGTGATCGGGGGTAGCGACGCAGATGGCGTCGACCGATCGATCATCGAGAGCGCGTCGCAAGTCCTCGACGGCTTTGGGGGGACGGCCTTGGAGCTTGGCTACGGCCTCGACGCGGGGAAGTTTGGCAACAGCGGGATCGGTGAACCGCATGTATCCGGGAGAAGCAGTCGTTCCGAACAGACGGGTATCGGGATCGGCCAGATAGGTGACTCGGCAGTCGGCTCGTTTGGCAAAACCGGTGGCGTGGAGCGCCCCTCGCCCTCGAATTCCCACGATGGCGACGTGGATGCGCTCGTTGGGAGAAACGACGCGGCCCTGCACGGTGGAGGCAAAGATGGCGAACGTTCCCAATCCGGCAGCGCTGGACTGCTTCAGGAACCTGCGGCGGTTATAACGGCCCGTTGTCATGGAACTACTCCTGAAAGGCGAGAAGAAAGGGGGAGAGTCCTCTATTTTCGTACGTCGCCCCGCCTGCTGCAAGGCACAGCAAAGTCGCCGGTGGACACGACGCTTACGCGAAGATCTCGTCCACTGTTTTCGCCGTGAGAATCCGCTCACCCCACTGCCGGATCTGCTCGGAATTCCCATCGTAAACGCGACGGCGAATCTCTTCCGTTACTTCGCCGAACTTCCTCCCGATCTGCCACAGCAACATTTCAGCCCCGCCCTTCTCGATCCCCTTCTCGATCCCCTTCTCGATCCCCTTCTCGATTCCCTTCTCGATTCCTTTCTTGAATCCTCTTTCAAGTGCCCGGCGTTCGATGGAACTCAGGTAGGTCATGGTCGTTTGGTCCTCTTGCACTAACGTCTGTTCGAATTGCCGCTCCAACTCGGGAGGCAGTTTCATGATGTAATCGAGAAACCGAAAAAGCGAACGGACTTGTTGAGACGCGTACCCGCGGCGGAACAAGGCGCGAGCCATCTCCACCTTGGTCGCCAACAGCCGGCCGGCGTGGGATCCGACTTGCAGCTTCTTCCATTGTATCAAACTGGCCAAGGCAAAAGGACTGGAATCTTCTCGAAGCTCTCGCTCCGTCTTGTAATCAAGGAGCTTTACCAGAGAACAGTCAAATACCAAGCGAGTTCCTAGGGTTTCTTGTGTCCACCGCGACGGACGAAAAGCAGGGTCAGCGTCGACCAACAGAGCCAAGCTGGTGACCGGCTTGTCATAGCGGTCAAACAGCCGGTAGTAGTAAGTGAACATCCTCTTGGGGAATTTCGGATCGGGCTGACCCTGGATCTCGATGTGGATCAGCAGCAGCGTAGGGCCTCGCCCCTTCCAAGTAACCTGCACTAGCTTGTCGACAATCCGGCGGCTGCTCTTCGACGCCGGAAACAGCTTGTGTAATTCCTGCTCGAGAAATTCTACAGTCTGACTGAAGTCGATGGCCCGGTAGACCTGCGGAAAGTAAAACCGCAGGAATTCCGGGAACAGATCCTCCACGATCTGCTTCCAGCCACCATCGGCTTCTGTGGGCGGTGAGCGGTTGTCGTCCATTGGGCATCTCGCAGGGCGGTTCGAACGCGCCTCTACCAAACCAATGTCCGTTTCGCCCTGTCGATGAGCAAAAAAATGAGCCAGAACCACGATTTTTCCAAAATTCGTTCGGTGACCTGGATCCGTGGAACGCGAGCGCTCCCCCGATCCGACCGCCTCACTCGAAGATCTCACCCACCGTTGGTGCCGTGAGAATCCGCTCACCCCACTGCCGGATCTGCTCGGAATTCCCATCGTAAACGCGACAGCGAATCTCTTCCGTTACTTCGCCGAACTTCCTCCCGATCTGCCACAGCAACATTTCAGCCCCGCCCTTCTCGATCCCCTTCTCGATTCCTTTCTCGATTCCCTTCTTGAATCCTCTTTCAAGTGCCCGGCGTTCGATGGAACTCAGGTAGGTCATCGCAGTCTGGTCCTCTTGAGCCAAGGTCTGTTCGAATTGCCATTCCAGCTCGGGTATCAGGAGCCGCGCTGTCCTCTGCGCGGCCACTGCAAGTGCCGGCTCAAGAACTCGAACGTCTCTTTTCCATGAATGGTGTGCGGACCTACGAACCATTCGATCCGGCAACGCTCCGGAATCCCCAGACGAGCCGCGTAGACATGCCGAACCTTGGCGAATTCGTAGGCCACCATTTCGTCCGAGGACACACCGTCAAAGTGCCCTCGCTCGACCATGAATGGTCGCGGAGCAATCAACGCTGCCATTTCGGCATGATTGAACGTGCTCCCCAGGTCGAATTCGAAGATCTCGTATTCGCCGGTCCAGACATAACTGTAACGATCTCGCGTCGACACGATCTTCCAAATCCACTCGTTGAAGTCGGCCGAACAGATCGACAGGCAATAGCGATCCAGCAATGACGGAATCCGCATTGCCGTCTTTCCGCCATAGGAAAGCCCATAAAACCCGATCCGTTGCGGATCCACGTTGGGAAGCGATGCCAACCAGCGAGTGATCTGATCATGATGCGACAGAATGAGGGCGAACAGCGTGTGTCCCAGGGGATTCGCCTTTCTCTGCAATGTTCGGAACCGATCGCCGAAGATGTAGCAATTCTGCGGCGCAAAGACAATGAATCCTTCATCGGCGAGCTTGGCCGCGAAATCGTGATAGGCGCGATGATTGCCTTCGATCGTCTCTCGGGGTCGTCCTTCCAACCCATGCTGACACACCACTACCGGCCGCTTTTCTCCCAGTTGGATATCCTTGGGCCAAAGCAATATCCCGTAGGCGAATACGTCCGGAAAGACGTCGAGCACGACTTCGTATCCGCGCCAACGGGGACGGTCATAGATCTGACGCGTCCGTACATTGGGGTCGACGAGAGAATCGGGAAGAGCTCCCGTGATCTTGTGTTTCAAATCCTCTCGATACTGCCGGATCGACTGTTTGTAGCTGTCGAGAGAGTCATACTTGGCCTTGGACCAATAATCACGGCGAATCTTAGCGCTCTCCCGCAGTAGCCACTCACTGTCTCGCTCGAGTTCATGGAGCTGCCGGCTGCGAAAGCTATCGGTCGGCAGCAACTTGGGGAAAGGTCGTGGAAGAACATGAGTCGTGGGAAGCTCGGACTCTGCCGCCAACTCCCGAGCCAACGCCTGCAGAGCCGAGTCACTCCAGAAGGCGACTTGCGGCCGCACAGGCGGGTCAAAAAGCTGAGTCCAATCTTGCGGTGCCATGGGCCCGGCCAATTTGCGAGCCCGTTCCAGTTCCGCCTCCGCTTCGTCGACCGTCGGCGAAATCAGCTTACCCGGCGCGCCGCCCTGCCCGGCCGGGAATTCGAATTGCGGAGCCGAAGCCGTCTCGATGATCAGCTTGCGAGGCGCAATCAGACGCGCCGTCTCCGCATCTCCGAATGTCTTCAAGTAACCCAACACGTTACGGTCGATCGGTTCCCGCCACATCACACGCCGGTCGCCGAAGTAGCCGCTGACGCCGACCGCGGCAATGCGTGAGTCGAGAGCTCCGGCGTGGAGCGCAAGCAGTCCCCCTTCGCCCCAGCCGAGAACCCCGATTTTCAGTTCCCGCCGCGTGTCGCGCCGAAACCAATCCACCACGGCGAAAATCGACTGCAGCTCGTAGCCGATCGGATGGCGCCCCAGCTCGAACGAAATCCGATACACGTACTCACGATCGGTCATTTTGGCCCGACCGTTGCGAGCCTCGACGCGGCGCGAGATCAGACGAGGAACGACCACGCGAAAACCGGCCTGAGCTAGCCGACGCGCAAATTGGCTTGCCGGTGGCACGCCCTTTTGCAAGCCCACGATCATTTCCGGTGTCTGACCGGCGTCCGGCAACGCGATAACATTGCCAACGGCCGGACGAGTGGGCTCCAACAACAAACCACTGCCATGCACATCACGAACGGTCGGCCAGCGGACGTAAAACACGGTGTAGCCCTCTGCCGTGGCAGCCACGGCAGGACGATCCACGGTCGCAATCAACTCGAGTCGGGGCGACTCAACACGCTCGTCTCGAACTCCGAGCATGTGACGAAGACTCCGGCGGTGACGCTCGAGCAACTCCCGATACTCGCCATCGGAGCGTTCGCCGACTTCCCACAGCGACCTACGCTGCTGGGCTATTCGTGACGTCTTTTTCAGCAGGAATGCATCGAGCTGCTCGATCATCCTCGAGGCGATGTCGCCCTGCCACGTGAGCGGCTTTGTACCGGGAAACGGATCGGCACTCCAGCTGAGCCTGGTGAAGACACCGGCAGCCAGCAGCAATGCGACAGCACCGAACTCGCTCACTTTCCAATAGGACACGCTCTTGTACAACACGGTGGGCCTCCCGAAGGGGCAAGGACGACTGGGGCACGCGCCGCCAGTGTGCGCCAAGCGATGACTGCGACCATTGTAGCGGCTACGGAAACCTCGAGGAACGGATCGAGCGGGCCGGCAGAAGAAGCCAATCCGGGATCGCGCCGGGGCTCGAGTCTGTTACAATAGATGCGTTTGACCTGCCACCATTCCCACCTTCCAATCGGACCCCGCCACTGGTGATATGAATATGTATCGAACGGCAACGCGAATGGTCCTCCTCAGTCTGCTGGTTTGGCCTGCGGGCTGGTCCGCCGCAGTGATGGCGAAAGAACCTGCATCGCAAGGTCCTCAGAGCGAGTTCTTCGAAAAACGGATCCGCCCACTCCTGGCCGAAAAGTGCTGGGATTGCCATGGCCCGGATACCCAGGAAAGCGGCCTGCGCTTGGACGCGAGACAGCAGATGATGCGGGGTGGGCACAGCGGCAAGCCGATCGTCGTGCCCAGCGACCCCACCGCCAGTGAATTGCTCAAGCGTGTCACGGCGAAAGGCGATGCGCAGATGCCGCCCGACGACCCATTGACAACGTCGGAGATAAAAGTGCTTCGGCGGTGGATCGCCGACGGTGCTCCTTGGCCGAACGCAACTCAAGCCAAGGATCTCCGCGGATCGTGGGAGGACGAGTTCGACCGCGTACGCCAATCGCATTGGGCATTGCAACCGATCGAGATGCCTCCCCTGCCGCAGATTCACGACCGGACGTGGCCAAAAACGGAACTCGACTATTACATCCTGGCGAATCTGGAAACCGCCGGCCTGACTCCGTCGAAGGAAGCCGACCGGCGGACATTGATTCGCCGAGTAACATTCGACTTGTGGGGACTACCGCCGACGTACGCTGAAATCGAGGCGTTCGTCCACGATACCCGGCCCGATGCGTACGAGCGCCTGGTCGACCGCCTGCTGGCCGCTCCTCGATACGGAGAGCGATGGGCCCGTCATTGGCTCGATGTGGCAAGGTACGCCGATACCAAAGGCTATGCTTTCGCGCAGGAACGCCGCTATCCGTATGCCTATACGTACCGCGACTACGTCATCGGGGCGCTGAATGGCGATGTGCCATACGATCGTTTCCTTCTCGAGCAGTTGGCCGCCGATCTGTTGCCGGACCGCGAGGACGACCGGACACTGGCGGCTCTTGGCTTCCTCACCGTGGGCCGCAAGTACAACAACCGGCATGAAGACATCGACGACCAAATCGATGTCGTTTCGCGCGGCCTGCTGGGACTCACCGTGGGCTGTGCGCGGTGCCACGATCACAAGTATGATCCCGTTCCCAGTGAAGACTACTATTCGCTCTACGGCGTGTTCGCCAGTTGTGTGGAACCGCCGGAATTACCATTGATCGGAGATCCCACTGCCACTCCGGGCTATGCGGAATTCAAAAAGGAACTCGACAAACGGCAGGCAAAGTTGAATGCCTTCGAGAAAAAGAAGCGAGAGGAGATCGTCGACCAGGCACGACGACGGATCGGCGACTATATCGCCGCCGCCATTCAGCCCAAGCAGGATCCGTTGCTGCGCAAGCAACTGGCACAGTTCTCGCTCAGTCCCGACGACCTGCGGCCGCGACTGATCGTGCGCTGGAGGCAGTACCTGCTGAAACAGGCTCGCCCCGATCATCCTGTCTGGGGGCCGCTGTTCGCCGTGGCACGCGTGGCCGATGAACAGTGGCAAGCAGCAGTGGCCGATCTGAACAAGCAATGGAAATCGCTGCCCGAGGGATCTGAGAAAGGACAACTCAATCGGCTCGTCAAACAAGCTCTGACGACGTCGCCGGTTTCCACCAAATGGGATGTTGTCGGGCGGTACGGCGAACTCTTCACCAACGTCTATCTGCACCTGCGCGAAGAAGGAGAGGCCTATCAGGACGTACCCAAGGACGATCCGGCCCTTCGGCAACTCACCCACATCGTCACCGGTACGGGGACGCCGACCGATCTGGCGGGCGAGTCGCTGCGAGGCTATTTGAATCGCAAGGATAACAACCAATACCGCAACCTGAAAAAGGCGATCGACCAGTGGCAAGTCGATTCGCGCGGTGCGCCACCGCGAGCCATGATCGTCAAGGACCGTCCCAGGGCCGTGGAACCGCGGGTTTTCATCCGAGGCAACCCGGCTCGTCCCGGCAAGCGGGTGCCTCGCCGTTTTCTCGGGATGGTAGCCGGGAACGGCCGCGCCGAATTCTCTCATGGAAGCGGCCGGCTGGAACTGGCTCGCGCCATCGCCAGTCCCGACAATCCGCTCACAGCGCGGGTCTTCGTCCATCGCGTGTGGATGCATCACATGGTCCAGCCGATGGTGGCGACTCCCAGCGACTTCGGCGTGCGAACTCCGCGGCCGCTCCAACACATGGCTTTGGACGCGCTGGCCACGCGGTTCATCCAGTCCGGCTGGTCGATCAAGGCTCTCCATCGCATGATCGTCTTGTCGGCGACCTATCGCCAAGCCTCGGTCGATCGTCCTGAGTGCCACCAGGCCGATCCGGAAAACGAGCGACTTTGGCGAATGAACCGGCGGCGGCTCAGCTGGGAAGCTCTCAGAGATTCCCTGCTGAAGGTCTCGGGACAACTGGATGAGACGATGGGCGGCAAGAGTGTCGACATCACCCGGCGACCCTTCAGCACGCGGCGAACTGTGTACGCTTTCATCGACCGACAGGATCTCCCCACGCTGTTTCGCGTCTTCGATCTGGCCAACCCGGACCAGAGTAGCGGGAAGCGACCTCACACCACGGTTCCCCAGCAAGCCCTGTTTCTGCTCAACAGTCCGTTCGTCTGGGAGCAGGCTCGCGCTGCGGTGACTCGGCCGGAAATGACGCAGGCGGCAAACACGACCGAGCGCGTGTCTCGGCTGTTCCGAATCGTGTTGGGCAGAGAACCGACTACGGACGAGAGCGACGCGTGTGTGGCATTTATTCAGCACGCAGCCGACGAAGCAAAGGGAAAAGCCTGGACGGAACTGGCGCAGGCGCTAATGTGCTCCAACGAGTTCGCCTATGTCGACTAGATCATGGGACCCACGGCGGGCTTCGAAGAATAAGGTGATGATGATGAGCGAATGGTACTCGCGGCGCGAGTGGTTGCGGCGATCGGGTATGGGACTGGGATTGCTGTCGATGGCTCCGCTACTGCATGCCGACGACCGCCCTGCCTCCAACCCGCTCCTTCCCAAACAGCCTCATTTTCCCGTCAAGGCGAAGCATGTCATCCACCTGTTCATGAACGGCGGCCCTTCCCATGTCGACACGTTCGACCCCAAGCCGCTGCTGGCCGAGTTCGCCGGGAAGACTCTCCCCAAACCCAACTTGCGCACCGAGCGCAAGACGGGGGCCGCCTTTCCCTCACCATTTACATTCCGCAAGTACGGCGAAAGCGGCATCGAGGTGAGCGAGATCTTTTCGCACACGGCCAGACACATCGACGACATGGCCGTCATACGATCGATGCATGCCGACGTCCCCAACCATGAACCGTCCCTATTGCTGATGAACTGCGGCCATAGTCAGATGGTGCGCCCGAGCATGGGAAGCTGGTTGACCTACGGATTGGGAACCGAAAACCAGAACCTGCCCGCCTTTATCGCCATGTGCCCCGGCGGTTATCCGATCGTAGGCGCCCAAAACTGGCAGTCCGCGTTCCTGCCCGGAATCTACCAGGGTACCTATGTCGATACCAAACATACCGATATCCAGAAGTTGATCGCCAACATCCGCAATCCCTGGCTGTCTCGCAGCGAACAGCGGCGGCAACTCGACCTGCTGCAACGTCTCAACCAGCGGCACCGCGAAGCGCGCGGCGAGGATCCGCAGCTCGACGCCCGGATTCAGTCGTTTGAACTCGCCTACCGGATGCAGGAAGAAGCGGCCGAGGCATTCGACGTGAGCCGCGAACCGAAACACGTACTGGAGGCCTACGGTCCCGGCGTCCAGGCACGACAGATCCTGGTGGCTCG